>Ga0157372_10007570_pt1 | contig 11548 bp, 11 predicted proteins | sample C55metaG_FD_115307 | JGI IMG/M metagenome (GOLD analysis project Ga0157372, IMG submission 115307) | Corn rhizosphere microbial communities from Kellogg Biological Station, Michigan, USA - C5-5 metaG | ecosystem: Host-associated > Plants > Roots > Rhizosphere > Soil | place: USA: Michigan...
AGTTAAACCCCGATGCTGCCGAAGCTTTACATGTAAACAGCACCGTGGGTTTATATGTTAACGACCTGGTAGCAGGCGGTGGTGCCGAACAGGCCGGTTTACGCAAAGGTGATATCATTACTAAAGTTAACGGCCGTAACGTTACAGAATCGTCGGACTTACAGGAAACCGTTGGCCGTTTACAACCAGGCGATAAAGTTAACCTGACCGTTTTACGCGATGGCAGCGAGAAAAACTTTGTAGTAACCCTGAAAAGCGAACCCGGCGCCACCAACAAAGTAGCCAGCAACCACTCGGCCGAAGAGCTATACAACAAATTGGGTGCAAGTTTCCAGCCGTTAAGCGATGCTAAAAAGAGCGAGTTCCATGTTAACTCGGGCGTTGTGGTAACACAAGTTCGCCCTGGTAAAATGTTTGATCAGCTAGGTATGGAGCCAGGTTCGGTGATCACCAGCATCAATAGAATGCCGATCAATAACTCGGCTGATATCGATAAAGCGATCACCAATGTTAAAAACGGCATCTTAACTATATCGGGTATCAACCCTGACGGAAGTTCGTTTACCAACAGGTTCCAGCTACAATAATTGCCAGTCCATAAAAATTAATAATTTGAAAAGCCTTCCGGATATTTCCGGAGGGCTTTTTTGATTTAGCAATAGACTGATGGTTAATCCTCTTGTCATTTCGAGCGATAGCGAGAAATCCTCTACATTATGCTTGGATACAGCAGAAGATCTCTCACTATCGTTCGAGATGACATGATTTTCAGAATCAGCGAAATCATTAAATCAAAATAATCAACGGTACTTTCCTTATTTTTGCCCGATGAATTGTGCTGCTCTCGAGTTCCCGCTTTTAAACCAAAACCTGTTATTACTTTGCCGGAAAGCTATTTATTGGGAAGAGCAAAAAGCATTGATCTGTGCCGACGTGCATTTGGGTAAAGGTGGACATTTTCGCAAGGCGGGCATAGCTATACCGCTTAGTTTGGCACAGGATGATTTGGCTATACTGTCTGATCTGATCCGTGAATACCAACCGAAGAAACTGATCTTTCTGGGCGATTTGTTTCATAGCGATATGAACGCCGATTGGGAATGGTTCACTTTATGGCGGGCGCAATTCCCTAATCTGGAAATTATATTGATACGTGGCAATCATGATGTGATACACGATAAATATTACCAGCAGCTTAACATCGGTTTGTATGATGAGTTGTTGATGGCTCCTTTTTTAATGTTGCATCATCCGCTTGATGCAGTTAAATTAGAGCAAGCTGCCGGTTATGTATTGTGCGGGCATATCCATCCCGGGGTTACATTACATGGCAGGGGCAGGCAATCGCTTACGCTGCCTTGTTTCTTTTTTAGCGAAAAACAAGCTATTCTACCGTCTTTTGGGAAGTTTACCGGTCGCATGAGTTTGCAGCACCAGCCGGCCGATAAACTGTTTGCTGTGCTGCCTGATAAGGTAATGGCAGTGTAGCCTTATTTATGCTTTTCTATATATTCGGATAAGGTGAGGCTAAGTTCGCCTAAGGTTACATCGGTAGCTACCAGTTTCCAATCGCCGCTCACAATATCATAGGTAGGCACTTTGCTTATACCCCAGTTTACGATATTGGGCGAATCTTCACCTTTCAGATCGGCCATTTGCGGCCATGGTAGTTTGTCATCCTTAACAGCGGTTGTCCACCAGTCGGCCTTGCTGTCTAAAGATACACTGATCACCTCAAGGCCTTTTTTCTTCAGCTCATCGTATACATTCAATATATCATTGTGATTGGTGCGACTAAAGCTGTTACCCGCGCGCCAAAAATCAATCAGGAAAACCTTTTTACCGGCGCTTATCTGTGCGAATGTTTTACCATCAAAGGTTTTGCCATTAATAGGCGGGGCAGTTTGACCCGGTAATAGTTTTACCAGATGGCTCAAAGCATCGCCGATCATTTTGCCTTCGGCGCTGTTTTTTGCCTGTGCGCCCATTTGCTGGTATAAAGCATAATATTTGGCAGGTTGACTGCGATACTCCTGTTCTTCCATAAAACGGGCGGCAAACTCGCTGTTGGGGTTACTTTTAATAAATTGCTCCAAAGCGCTGAAACTGGTCGACCGTGCTTTATCGCGTGCGTTAGATAGCTTTTGGTTTAAAGCGTTAAACCGGTCGCGGTCCAGGTGGTCGCCTTTTTTAATTAATTCCGTGTTCAGGCTATCAGCTTCTGTTTTAAAGCCTTTGGATAATTGAGTTACCAAATTATGGTAAGCGCTTAACTCCTGTTGGCGTTTGGAGTCGCTCACTACACTGGGGTAACTATCCAGGTGTTTGGCGTCAACATTAATAATGTATTTACCGGGTTCCAGAAATATTTCAAACGAATCATGCTTCTTGGCTCCGTTTTTTACGATGTCGAAGGTATAAAAACCTTCGGCTTCGAGCGAACTTTTTACAATGCACTTGCCATTTACAACATTGCCGCCAAAGGCATCCTTGCCGTTATCGGTTTTTACAATAAAGGTAGCGTCGTTTAATCCAGGGGCGTTGATATCAAACTCGATAATATTGGGGTTACCACAAGCTGTTAACAGCGTAGCTGCAAAAATTAATATATATTTTTTCAAATCGTGAGGTTTTTGTTCCGATCTAAAGATATCATTATTTATTAAGGTAAGTATAATGTGGTAAAGAAGTTTCTGTAGAGTGAAGAGACGCAAGCAATCCTGGCTGTAGCAGTAAAAAACTTAATTAATTGTAAAGTGGAGATTATGTATAGGATAGTTATAAATAATTAATTTACAGGCGATTACTTGTATTTTATATTCATTAGTTTTTGCATATTTGGCATGCCAACCAGTTTACCATGCCGACGCTGAAAAGTTTTAGTCCGAACACCTTAATAGCACGCGATGACAGCCGTTTTATAAGCAATACAGTTGATGGTGAATTGATATTGATGAATATCAAAACCGGCGATTATATCGCTTTGCGAACTTCTGGGCGGGCTATCTGGGAAATACTGGCAAGCCCCATCACTGTAACCAAACTTATTGCCAACCTCCTCGACGAATACGAAGTGAGTGAAGCCGAGGCCACTGCCGATACCATGGATTTTTTAAAGCAACTACTTGATCAGGGGATGATTAAGATCCTAACTAATTAGTTATCCAATTATATTTTATAGTAGCGCTGTTTATTACACAGCTCATATTTACCCGGTTAATTAGAATGTTTCTAAATAGTTATTTTAGTCATAATTGAGTCATTTGATCTAAATCTTTTGCTATTTAATAAATACTTTTGGCGAAAAATAAATCTGATCTGTAATGAGCGACTTTAAACAAACCTTTAACTCTTCATTGGGCAAAAAGCTGATCATGGCTTTAACAGGGTTGTTTCTGTGTACTTTTATCATAGTGCATCTGGGCGGTAACCTTTTACTGTTTAACAACGATAACGGCTATAGCTTTAACGTTTATGCCAATTTCTTAACCCACTTTCCGCCTATCGAGGTAATTGCATACATTTTGTATATCAGTATCCTGATACATGCATTGTACGCCCTTATCCTTACAGTGCAAAATCGTAAGGCTCGCCCTATAGCGTATGCCGCTGCAAATAACTCGCCGGCAACATGGTCGTCAAAAAACATGGGCCTGTTAGGTTCTATCCTGTTTGTGTTCATCGTGATACACATGGGCGATTTTTGGTTCAAATACAAATACACAGATAGCGTAAGCTTTAAGGAATATCGCACCAACCTGATAACAGGCGCAACTACTTCGGCAGATTATACCCCGGAGTATAAAGAATTTGAGCACTCCGTATCAAACGAAGGTAATACGGAAGTGGTTCGTGTTAAAAATCTGTACGCTACCGTATCAAAAAGCTTTAGCCAATTATGGTATGTAGCTTTATATGTGATAGCGATGGGCGCCTTATCGTTCCACCTGCTGCACGGCTTTCAAAGCGCGTTCCGTACGATGGGGTGGATACACCGCAAATACACACCTATTGTAGGTTTTATCGGTAGCTGGTTCTTCGGGGTAATCATCCCACTCGGCTTTGCCGCAATGCCAATTTTTTACTATATCAAGTCGATAATAAAATAATACATATGATTTTAGACGCTAAAATTCCAGCAGGCCCATTAGCCGAAAAATGGAGCAAGCACAAGTTTAACCTAAAATTGGTTAACCCTGCAAACAAGCGTAAATATAATGTGATTGTAGTGGGTACCGGTTTGGCCGGCGCTTCGGCTGCGGCATCATTGGCCGAGCTGGGCTACAATGTTAAGGCTTTCTGTTTTCAGGACAGCCCGCGCCGCGCACACTCTATTGCTGCGCAGGGTGGTATCAATGCTGCTAAAAATTACCGTAATGATGGCGATAGCGTTTATCGGTTGTTTTACGATACCATTAAAGGCGGCGACTACCGTGCGCGTGAAGGAAACGTTTACCGTTTGGCCGAAGTATCGGTTAATATTATCGACCAGTGCGTTGCCCAAGGTGTGCCTTTCGCCCGCGAATATGGCGGTTTGTTAGATAACCGTTCATTCGGTGGCGCGCAGGTATCGCGTACATTCTACGCCCGGGGCCAAACCGGACAACAATTATTGTTGGGTGCATACTCGGCCTTAAACCGTCAGATACACGAAGGTAAGGTGAAAATGTACACCCGCACCGAAATGCTGGACGTAGTTGTTGCTGATGGCAAGGCACAAGGTATTGTTACCCGTAACCTTACCACGGGCGAAATCGAAACTCACAGCGGCCACGCGGTATTGTTATGTACAGGCGGTTACGGCAACGTATTCTACCTGTCGACCAACGCGATGGGCTGTAACGTTACTGCTGCATGGCGCGCGCACAAACGCGGCGCATTCTTCGGCAACCCTTGCTATACCCAAATTCACCCAACCTGTATTCCGGTATCGGGCGATCACCAGTCGAAGCTAACACTGATGTCGGAATCGCTGCGTAACGATGGCCGTGTTTGGGCGCCAAAAACACCCGAGCTGGCTCAGAAACTGCGCAAAGGCGAGATCAAGGTAAGCGATCTGAAAGAAGAAGACAGGGATTACTTCCTGGAAAGAAAATATCCATCATTCGGTAACCTGGTTCCGCGCGACGTTGCATCGCGTAACGCTAAGGAAGCTGTTGACGAGGGTAAAGGCGTAGGTGCATCAGGCGTAGCCGTATTTTTGGATTTTGCAGAATCTATTGCCCGTTTAGGCGAAGATACCGTGCGGGCCAAATACGGTAACCTGTTTGATATGTACCTGCAGATAACCGACGAGAACCCATACAAAGTGCCAATGCGTATTTACCCGGCGGTACACTATACCATGGGCGGCCTTTGGGTTGACTATAACCTGATGACCACTGTGCCTGGCTTATATGCTTTGGGCGAGTGTAACTTCTCCGACCATGGCGCTAACCGTTTAGGTGCTTCGGCGCTGATGCAGGGTTTGGCTGATGGTTACTTTGTGATACCTTACACTATCGGCGATTACCTGGCCGGCATAGGCCCGAAACCGGTTGATGAAAAACACCCGGCTTTCGCGCAAACCAAAAAGGATGTGGAAGATCGTATCGCCAAATTATTAGCTTTAAAAGGTACCAAAACCGTCGACGAATATCACCGCGACCTTGGCCACATTATGTGGGAGTACTGCGGCATGGCGCGTACCGAAGAAGGTTTAACAAAAGCCAAAGGTATGATACAGGAGTTGCGTGCCGATTTCTGGAAAAATGCCATCGTAATTGGTAAGAACGAAGAGTTCAATATGTCGCTGGAGAAAGCAGGTCGCGTAGCTGATTTCCTTGAATTGGGAGAACTGATGATTGACGATGCTTTGATGCGTAAAGAATCATGTGGTGGTCACTTCAGGGTTGAATCGCAAACCGAAGAGGGCGAGGCCCTGCGCGATGACGAGCACTTTGCTTTCGCAGCAGCCTGGGAGTACAAAGGCGATAACGTACCAGAGGTTCTGAACAAAGAAGAACTGGTATTTGAAAATGTTAAGTTAACACAACGTAGTTATAAATAGTATTGAGTAACAAGTATCAAGTAGCAAGACAAAAACATCTTGATACTTGATACTAACTACTTGATACCTATCTCAAATATGAAATAGAATGAGCGGAAACATGAACCTGACGCTGAAAGTATGGCGTCAACAAAATGCGCAAACACCGGGTAAAATGGTTACCTATAAGGCCGAGAATATATCGCCTGATATGTCGTTCCTGGAAATGCTGGATGTGGTGAACGAAAGCCTGACCCACAAAGGTGAGGATCCTATCCATTTTGACCACGACTGCCGCGAAGGTATCTGCGGTATGTGTTCGCTATATATCAACGGCCAGCCGCATGGGCCTAAACGTGCCATCACCACCTGCCAGCTGCACATGCGCAGCTTCCACGACGGGCAAACCATTACCATCGAGCCTTGGCGCCGCCGCGGCTTTCCCGGTTGTGAAGGATCTGGCGGTAGACCGTTCGGCTTTTGACCGTATACAACAGGCCGGGGGCTACGTTTCGGTAAATACCGGTGGCGTACCAGATGCCAACGAGATAGCCATATCGAAAGTTATTGCCGACGAGGCCTTTAACTCTGCTACCTGTATAGGTTGCGGGGCCTGCGTTGCGGCTTGTAAAAATGCTTCGGCTATGTTGTTCGTATCGGCTAAGGTATCGCAATTCGCCCTGTTACCGCAAGGCCAGCCTGAGCGCTACAGCCGTGTACAAGCCATGGTAGCGCAAATGGACGACGAAGGCTTTGGCAGCTGTACCAACACCGGCGCCTGCGAAGCCGAGTGCCCTAAAGAGATATCGCTCACCAACATCGGCCGCATGAACAATGATTATTTAAGTGCGAAACTGTTCCGTGAGCAACATGTGCACGAAAGCTGATAATTACCACTTTTTAAAATATATCAAAGCCTCAAATATAATTTGAGGCTTTTTTGTTTGCCTATATCCGATCTTTTCTCACCTGATCCCATAAGCGGCTGATTTAAATGTAACTATCAAGAGGAGAGCCAATATCTGTACAGGACGGTACAGGTTGCCGTGACGCATATATTAAAATATGTTTACATATAAACCTATAGAGAAAGCCGAAAATCTTTAAGAGTAAGCACTAACCATTTAATCTATTTCATGAAAAAACTTAACTCGTTTAGGAGCTCGCTCCTAAAAAACGCGGCTATGGCTGTGCTTTTGGTCGCGGCTGGCTGTAGCAAAGTAAACACTTTAAGCACAACCACAACGGCATCTGGCGATGCTGCGACTACCACAGGCAGTGGCAAGCTTTCCACTTTTTCAACAAACACTTATTACGTATCACCAACTGGTAGCGACAGCAATGCGGGCACAATGGCAGCGCCTTTTGCTACAGTGCAGGCTGCACAAGCTGCCGCTATACCCGGCGACTTGATCTATATCCGCGGTGGAAACTATAATGTGCCCAGCACGCAGATGGCTTTTACCGATGGTTTGTACGATTGTGTATTTTACCTTAACAAAAGTGGTACCGCTGGCGCACCGATTACCTATCGCGCTTATCCCGGTGAAACCCCGGTGTTTAACTTTTCGGCCATTAAACCGTCGGGCCTGAGGGTTACGGCCTTTTTTGTAAAAGGTTCGTATATCTATATCAAAGGTATCGAGATTGTGGGCGTACAGGTAACCATTACTACCCATACCCAAAGTGAGTGCTTCCGCAATGAGGGCAGCAATAATATTTACGAGGCCTGCAAAATGCACGATGGTATGGCCAATGGCTTTTACCTTACCAAAGGCGGCAATAACCTGATATTGAACTGCGATGCCTATAATAACTGGGACAACGTATCCGAAGACAAGTTGGGCGGCAATGTTGATGGTTTTGGCTGTCATCCATATAAACAAGGTGTGGGTTATACCGGCAACGTATTTCGTGGTTGCAGGGCATGGTTTAACAGCGATGACGGTTTTGATTGTATCAACGCTTTCGAGGCCATTACTTTCGAAAACTGCTGGGCGTTTGACAATGGTTATTCGCAAAGCTTTCAAAGCCTGGGCAATGGTAATGGGTTTAAGATAGGCGGTTTCGGTACCAGCACTACGCCAAGCGTACCGGCAACTATCCCGAGCCATACCGTACGTTTTTGTTTAGCAGTGGGCAACAAGGCAAATGGGTTTTATGCCAACCACCACCTTACCGGCAATACCTGGTATAACAATACCGCGTATAAAAATGCCGATAACTATAACATGCTAAATCGCAGCGCCGATTATACCAGCGATGTGCCGGGCTACAGCCACATCATGAAAAACAATCTGGGTTACGCTGCTACCTCGGCCGAACTGGTGAATATCAACCAACCACTTTGTACGCTGAGCAATAACTACTGGCAGATTAGCGGCATTACTATATCTGATACTGATTTTGTAAGCTTGACCCAATCGTTGCTTACCCAGGGCCGCCATTCGGACTTTACTTTGCCTACAAATGATTTTTTACGTTTGGTATCAGGCAGCGACCTGATAGACAAAGGTGTTAACCTGGGCTTTACCTATACCGGCGCAAGCCCTGATCTGGGCTGTTTTGAGTTCGGCATCAACAAAAGCCCGATAGTTTCAAACCCGGTAATACCGTAATTTAAACTACAAGGAACAAACCGCGTTTTTAATAGGTTTTAGCCCGGTTTGTTCTTGATATACCGCTTTGACAAAAAGATAGGTATAAGCCATAAAAATAAAACCCCACATATCGCAATACTGAAAACCATTTTAAAGTTTTGAATGTTACCGATACTATGGAACCTAATGTGTACCTGCTGGTAACCGACCCCAATAATGCCTGCCGCGATGTCATCCGCTCGCGCGATACCGCACTACGCATTAAGGTTTATTGCTTAGATAAAGAGCCTTTTACGCCCGACCCAAACGAGATACAGCTATACGGCGAATACGAAGGCAATCGCCTGGCTTTTGAAACGGATGGCATAACCGCCGAAGATGCTATCGACATGGCTGCGGCCATACATTGGTATGCAAACTACCTGGATTACCCTGAAATGGAAATCCTGGCCGAAGAACCCAAGGCAAGTAACCAACGATCGATGTAGATCTACAAAAACTCAATCACTACACCATCGCTTACCGGGTGGCCTGTACAGGTCAATATCCAATGATGTTTAAGGTCGGTATCTGTTAAAACGTCATTCACCGTCATTTCCACCTTGCCGCTTTTACAAATAGCGGTACAGCTTGAGCATATACCCGCTTTGCAGCTATAGGGTAGTGCGATATTGCTTTGCAGCGCGGCTTGCAGTATGGTTTGGTTTTCACCAACAGTTACATCGTATTCAGTATGCTTAAACCTTAGCTTGATGGTTTGAGGTGGATAAGGTTTGGTTTCTGCCGGCACGGTTATAGTCTCCAACACGAAATTCTCCTTACGGATCTGATCGTCGGAAAAACCCATATAAATTAGTGTCAACCGTACCATACGCATATACACGAAAGGTCCGCAGATAAAGAAAAGAGTTTTATCGCGATCATAATTCAAATACTGGCCTACCAGGGTGGCTACCAACTCATTATTCAGACGCTTACGATGTGAACCGACTTCGCTGAAAAGGTAAACTATTGTTAACCTTTCGGGATAAACCGAGACCAGGATATTCAGCTCATCGTAAAATAGGGTAGATCCTGCACTGCGGCCGCTGTATATTAAAGTGATCTTGTTTTTGCTGTTTCTCGATAACAGATATTTGAGATGTGCGTAAACAGGGGTGATACCGCTGCCGGCCGCGAAATAAAAGATATCCTGTTCCTCATCATGTTGTGGAAGGGTGAACTTGCCGGCCGGAGCCAGAGCGTTCCAGGTATCACCAACTTGTGTTTTGGTTAGCAGAAAGCGAGATATCTCGCCATTCTCGATACGCTTTACGGTGATGCTCAGAAATTCCTCATCAGGGAAGGAGCTAAGCGAGTATGACCGGCGTACTTCGTTGTGATGATGAGCAAATATCAGCGTAATAAATTGCCCGGCCTGGTAAGTTATCTTTTCGCCGGTGGTATTGCTCAGATAAAAGGTGGCCGTATCGGGTGTTTCCCATTTTATGGCCTCAACTTTTAGCTGCAGCATGATTACGCGATCTGTAATATGATTTTACCAAACTGGTTGGAATTGGCCATTTTTTCAAAAGCCTTATGGGCGTGCACCAGCGGGAATATCTCATCGATCACCGGTACAATTTTGTGTTGGTTTACCAGATCCATCATCGCTTTAAATTCGTCAACCGTGCCCATCATCGAACCTAGCAACTGCAATTGCCTGTAGAAAAATTTGCGAGCATTAAACGCCGGAAAATCCCCAGCCGTGCCACCGAAAACAACTATGCGCGCACCGGGGTTACACAGATCGGGTATGCGGGCAAAGCCTTCGCCTAGCGCACTATCAATTACTATATCAAAAGCACCTGCAAGGTGCTGTAATTGTTTATCCCAATCTTCATCATGATAATTTACACCTGCGGTTGCACCCAGGCTTTTAGCCTGTTCTATCTTTTCGGCAGTGCTGGATGTAATGTAAACTTCGGCGCCTGCGGCTACTGCCCATTGTATGGCAAAGCTGCCTGTGCCACTGCCCGCGCCGATGATCAATACTTTGTCGCCAGGTTTTAATCGTCCTTTGGTAAACAATGCTCTGTAAGCCGTTAAACCGGCTAGCGGAATAGCCGCTGCTTCGGCCCAGTTTAAATGCTGAGGTTTTTCGTGCAGGTACTCGGCTTTTACCTTTACGTATTCGGCAAAGGTACCATCATCAGGTAAGCCTAATATTTTAAAATCCTTGCCCTGAAATTCGTTGCTCGGACCGTAGTTATGACTGGGGTTGATGATCACCTCTTTACCGCGCCATTGCCTGTCGACACCTTCGCCAATTTCAGCCACGATGCCCGCACCATCCGAACCTAAAATGGTTGGATATTTGATGCCTGCATATTTGCCAACAGCTATCCAATAATCGCGGCGGTTTAAGGCTGCGGCTTTTACCTGTACCAAAACTTCGCCCGTGGCAAGTACTGGTTTGTCGACTTCGGTAAATACATAAGGGTTGACGGCACTGTGGAGTACTAGGGCTTTCATCTTGATTCGGATTTCGGATTTTCGATTTCGGATTTTAAAATATGCGAATATTTGAATTCAGACAAGTGCGTTAGGGGTAGTAGCGGATACCGGCCTTGCGCTGGGTTGAGGGCAGGCCGTGACTAAGGCCCTGTGTAGTATGAGCGGATAACCCGGGCCGCAGGCAACGCCCACATTCTTTTTAATTAACGTTCGCTAACGTTCACCGTTTGTTATCATACACAGGGAAAATAAAAAACGACCCCAATATTAACGAGGTCGTTTTTATTAGTAATATCTAATTAAGCGATCGCTTTTTTGTATAACTCAGCAACGTGGTTCCAGTTGATCACGTTGTAGAACGCTGCCAGGTAATCAGGGCGGCGGTTTTGGTATTTCAGGTAATAAGCATGTTCCCAAACGTCAA
>Ga0157372_10007571_pt1 | contig 11546 bp, 11 predicted proteins | sample C55metaG_FD_115307 | JGI IMG/M metagenome (GOLD analysis project Ga0157372, IMG submission 115307) | Corn rhizosphere microbial communities from Kellogg Biological Station, Michigan, USA - C5-5 metaG | ecosystem: Host-associated > Plants > Roots > Rhizosphere > Soil | place: USA: Michigan...
ATACACAAAGCCAGATATATCAGGACAATGATCCAGTCGACGTTAAAAAAAAGTCCTCTCTGCTGCTTCATCTTAATTTGCCTGATTTGGTTTTGATATTGAGTTTCCTTTTGGTTTTACTTTCAATGTATCTCTTTTCGGCTTTGCTGAATTTGTTATGCCCGGTTTTGCTAACGTAGAAGAAGGCTTCGCGTTCCCTTTAATTTTGATACTATCTTTATCTGCCGGCTTAATTCCTACAGTTTTCTTAGTGGAGTCCTTTTTTGCGTAGGTGAGATAAATTGCCTTCTTAAGACTAGCAATTTTATCCTTGTTCCTGATACTGTCTTTCTGAAGAGTTTTTAGCGAATCGAGAAGCTTAGTCCTTTTATCTACCGGTTTCATACCCGGCAACACAGGTAGTAAATTGGCATTCATATAACGCTTCACATCTATCCCAGAAGGACGTCTCGATATCGAATCTTTTAAATATTTTTCAACTACGAAGCTGGCGATTGGAGCTGCCCATGAGGCTCCGTAACCTGCATTTTCAACTACTACAGCAATTGCAATTTTAGGATTTTCACGAGGAGCAAAACCAACAAATATAGAGTGGTTTTTACCTCTGGTCTGAACAGTTCCGGTTTTGCCGCATAAAACAACTCCAGGTATTTGCGAAGCAACCGCAGTACCACTTTCAATAACCTGCTGCATCCCATCAATTACAGGCTCAAAGTATTTAGCATCTACACCAACCTGATGTTTCACCTGAAATTCTGGCTTAACAATCTTCTTACTTCCTATTCCTTTAATTAAATGAGGCGTATAGTAATAGCCACGGTTAGCGATAATACATTCAGCATTAGCTAATTGTAGTGGAGTTGCTAAAAGCTCCCCCTGCCCAATTGCTAAAGAAATTATACTACTACTTCGCCATCTATTTTTGCCAAAAATCTTGTCGTAGTGTTCATCTTTTGGTACAAGACCACGTTTTTCACTGGGAAAATCAATATTAAGCTTTTCACCCCATCCAAAACTAGTAATATGCTTACGCCAATCATTAAAGGAATACCTGGTATTTTTAGGACCATTTTTATTTATAAGTCGATCGAACACATAACAGAAGTATGTGTTACAAGACATTTTTATTGCTTTTGTTAAATCCGTAGTTCCATCTACGTGTTCACATCTAACCCAATGATTTCCAGCAGGGTACCCACCCGGGCAGTAAAAAGTAGTGTTAGGCTGAATTAATCCCTCCTGCAATGCTACCAAGGCATCCATTGGTTTAAATGATGAACCGGGAGGGTAATAAGCCTGGATAGGCCTTATTAAAAGAGGTTTATAGGGATTTTTATAAAGTTCACTTATGTTCTTACCCCTTTGTCTTCCAACTAAAAGATTGGGATCATAGCCAGGGCTACTCACAAAACTCAAAATTTCCCCCGTTGATGGCTCTATGGCAACAATGCTTCCCACTTTATTTTGCATAAGTTGCTCGCCAAGCTTTTGAATTCTTATATCTAATGATGACACAAGAACCTCTCCAGCTACCGCCAGCGTATCATACTTCCCATCCGAATAATGACCTTTAGGCCGGTTAAAAGCATCAACCATTAGGTTTTCAACACCTCTTTGTCCTCTTAACAACTCTTCATATGCTTTTTCTACGCCCGTTTTCCCGATATAATCTGATGGACGATAAAATCCTCCCGATTTCTCAATTTCGGTGTCGTTAACCTCTCCAATATAACCTAGAAAATGTCCGGCAATACTGTCAGGATATCTTCTTACAGAGCGGTTCTGCACATAAAAGCCCTTAAATTCCTGTAACGACTCCTGTAAGGTAGCAAACGTTAATGCTGATATCTGCTTTTCAAAAATAGATGCCCGATAAGGAGAGAAAACATGGGCCTTTTTTAATCGCTTGTCAAATCCTGCTTTATCAATACCCACAAGTTTGCAAAATTCAGCTGTATCAAATGGTTCAACCTCCCTGGGTACAACCATTAAGTCGTATACAGGCTCATTTTGCACTAAAATTTTTCCATTACGGTCTAAGATTACTCCTCTCGCAGGATAAATTATCTTTCTGCGTAATACGTTATTATTTGCTGATAAGAAATAGCTCTTATCAATTACCTGGATATAAAAAAGGCGTGAAAGTAAGACAAGGCCTATGAATATGAAAATTCCCTGTATAACAAATCGACGTTCAAAAAAACTATTCATTTAGCGCTCTTTCTTTCGGAAGAAGATAAACTCTGATAATAATATTAAGAGTATTGTAAATATAGAACTTAAAAGCACCCGAATTAGTGTGTATCTAATATCAGAAAAGCTAAAAATTTCAAGCAAGAATAAAGTGAGATGATGGAAAAGTGTAAGGATTAAAGTATAAAAGAAAAACCATCGGAACCCCATGATACCTAACTTAGGTTCAGGCTCAGTTTCAAGTCCCTGACGTTGAACGGTTAAGTTAATAAAGATAATCCGAACAAAAGCCAAAACACAACTTGCCGCCGCGTTAACCCCTAAGGTATCATAAAAAGTATCAATGGTAAGCCCCATTAAAAACGAAAGAACAAACAATAAAAAGTTTGGAGTTTCAAATGGCAGCAAAAGAATAAATAAAATATAAAGAAAGGGTGTGGCAAGATTGTAATAGCCCACATTCTTTAACAGGAAGATCTGAATAAAGGCAAGAACGACAAATCGAATTAAATTATTGATAAGTATCCTGATCATTTTGCCGGTTGTATCGATTCAACTTTCTCCTGTTCTTGTGCCATTAAATTATTGATCACATAAACATAGCGTAAAGTTGAAAAATCTGTACTTAATAAAACGTCTATATTCAAAAAGCTCTCGCCTCCTTTTACGTCAGTCCTGAGAACTCTCCCGATAGGTATTCCTCGTGGAAAACGAGTAGAAAAACCCGAAGTAATTACATGTTGTCCTCGTTTTACTTTTATGTGATTAGGAATGTCTCTTAATACGGCTATCCTTGGATCGTAATTTTCATCTCCTCACATTAAGGAACCAAAGGCACCGCTTTCTTTTATACAAGCACTAATACGCGTATCGCTGTGAAGCAGGGATTGTATAGTTGAAAAGTTATTCGACACGTTTAGAACCAGACCGACAACCCCGCTTGGACAAATTACGCCCATTCCTTTCTGGATCCCTTGCTTTCTTCCTCTGTTAATAGTAATGGTGTTATCCTTGTGATGAATAGAATTATTAACTACTTCAGCTACAATGTAAGAATACTGCTGGTGAGTTATTGTATCAGTGATTGTCTCTTTTTTTATAGTATCACTGTACAAAGAACTTTTTAATTCACTACGTAACCTTGCGTTTTCAGCTGCCAGGCTGTCTGCTACTACTGCTAAATGAAGATAGCTATGTAAATAATTCGCAGTTTCATAAGCCTGACCAACAACTTGATTAGAAGAGTTTAATACACTGGCTCTCTGAAAAGAATTATTCTTTACAAACAATACCATTGATATCGAGAAGAAAATAAGAAAAAAGAAAAATGCGTTATACTTACTTAAGAAAAGCCAGAGATTACGCATGAGTGTAGATTTGAGATATCAGATGTGAGATCTGAGACTTCTTTTATGGCGCTTATCTCATATCTAAAGTCTCACATCTCAAATCTTTTTATTGCATTAAGAATTTATAGCCGTGGATATTTTTAAGAGCGATACCTGTTCCACGTACAACAGCACGTAGTGGATCTTCAGCAACGTGAACAGGCAACTTGGTTTTTGCTGCCACACGTTTGTCAAGACCACGAAGTAATGCTCCGCCTCCTGTTAAGTATATACCAGTTTGATAAATATCTGCAGATAATTCCGGAGGGGTAATCTCTAATGCTTTCAGGATAGCTTCTTCAATTTTAGAGATTGATTTATCAAGGCAATGTGCAATTTCAGTATAAGATACGGTGATTTGTTTTGGTACTCCAGTCATTAAATCACGACCCTGAACAGCGAAATCTGCTGGAGGATCCTGTAACTCTGGTAAGGCTGCACCAACTTCAATTTTGATCTTTTCAGCAGTACGTTCACCGATCATTATATTGTGCTGACGACGAATATATTGTACAATGTCACTATCAAAGTTATCACCGGCAACACGAATGGATTGGTCGCAAACAATACCAGAAAGTGCAATTACAGCAATCTCTGTAGTACCACCACCTATATCAATGATCATGTTTCCCATTGGTTCTTCAACATCGATACCAATACCTACAGCAGCTGCCATTGGTTCGTGGATAAGATAAACTTCTTTTGCCCCTGCAATTTCAGCAGAGTCACGAACGGCACGTTTTTCAACCTCAGTGATACCCGAAGGAATACAGATCACCATACGTAAAGATGGGAAGAACCAACCTTTACCTTTATTAATCATTTTGATCATCCCACGGATCATGTGCTCTGCAGCATTAAAATCTGCAATAACACCGTCTTTCAATGGACGAACAGTACGTATATTTTCGTGAGTTTTACCTTCCATTTGCATTGCTTGTCTACCTATTGCAATCACTTTATTAGTGGTGCGGTCGAAAGCAACGATTGAAGGCTCGTCTACTACTACTTTGTCGTTATGTATGATAAGGGTATTTGCAGTACCAAGGTCAATAGCGATTTCTTGTGTAAACCAGTTAAATAAACCCATTAAAAGATTGTTAAATGTTTAATAAAGGTGCAAACTTACATAATTTTTTTTGCCTTTAAATTTCACTAAAACGAACATGTAATTTTTTAAGCAAAAATTATTAAAAGTTTATCTGTTTTTTATATTCTTAAAATTGTAAACGTAATATATGGCAAAAAGTTATACCACTTTATAAACAATTAACCCTCTTAAGTTTACAATTTTAAGAGGGTTAATTAGAATTATTAGTGTTTGAAGTGCCGAACGCCTGTTACCACCATTGCTATGCCTTTTTCGTTGGCTTTATCTACAGATAGTTGATCTTTTATTGATCCTCCTGGCTGTAAAACAACGCTTATTCCTGCGTCTGCTGCTATTTCCACACAATCAGGGAATGGGAAGAAAGCATCTGAAGCCATTGCTGATCCTTTTACATCAAATCCGAATGATTTTGCTTTTTCCAATGCCTGACGTAATGCATCCACACGTGAAGTTTGTCCGACTCCGCTGGAAAGTAACTGTCCGTTCTTTGCTAGTACAATCGTATTAGACTTTGTATGCTTTACAATTTTGTTTGCAAAATATAGATCCTGTAATTGCTCTGCAGTTGGTTTAACTTCTGTAACCGGTGTCATTTGATCCGGACCTTCTACAGTTGAATCTTTATCCTGCTCAATTACTCCATTTAGTAAAGTTTTGAAAAGCTTTTTAGGTAATTCAACTTCTTTTCTTTGAAGAAGGATACGGTTCTTTTTCTCTGTAAGGATTTGTAAAGCCTCTGCACTAAAAGAAGGCGCAATTAAAACTTCGAAGAAAAGACTATTTATTTCTTTTGCTGTTTCACCATCAACTTCACCATTGGTGATAATTACCCCCCCAAACGCAGAAACCGGATCGCAAGCTAAAGCAACTTTCCAGGCTTCAGTCAAATTTTGACGACTTGCAACGCCACATGCATTAGTATGTTTTAAGATAGCGAAAGTTGGCTCTGTAAACTCGTCAATTAAAGCAACAGCCGCATCAACATCAACAAGATTGTTATAAGAAAGCTCTTTGCCGTTCAGCTTAGTGAACATTGCATCTAAATCCCCATAGAAATAACCCTTCTGATGAGGATTTTCTCCGTAACGAAGAACTTGCGCTGTTTGCTCACTTTGTTTAAACACTGTAAGCGCATCTTCCTGATTAAAATAGTTGAAGATTCCAGTATCGTAATGTGAAGAAACGTTGAAAGCTTTTTTAGCAAATGCTTTACGTTGCTCTAAAGTAGTGCTACCATTTCCTTCTGTAATGATATCCAAAAGGGTTGTATAATCACTTTTTGAAGCGATAATAACTACATCTTTAAAATTCTTAGCAGCAGCTCTGATTAAAGAGATTCCGCCAATATCAATTTTTTCAATAATATCCTGCTCGGGAAGTCCAGCTTTCACAGTCTCTTCAAATGGATACAGATCCACAATTACCAGGTCAATTTCAGGAATTTCGTATTGTTCTGCTTGCGCTACATCTTCCTGTAATTCTCTTCTTGATAGAATTCCACCAAATACTTTCGGGTGTAAAGTTTTAACTCTTCCACCTAAAATTGAAGGATATCCTGTTAAGTCTTCTACAGGTACTACATCGCATCCAAGGTCTCTTATAAACTTTTCTGTCCCGCCTGTAGAGTAGAAAGTTACTCCTAGCTCATTTAATTTTTTAATAAGAGGTTCAAGGTTGTCTTTGTAATAGACTGAAATTAAAGCGTTTTTTATTTTAACAGGTTGGCTCATTGAGTGAAAATTTGAAGGCGCAAAGATAAGGACAATGATTGAATGATTAGCTATGATTTTTAGTTAATGTAAAAAAAGGCAGGACTATGATTGGATGATTATGGGATTGGGCTATGATTAAGTGATTATGGGATTAGTGTGATTCTTCTTTATAAGCTATGATTAGAGGATTACTCTGATTTCCTTTTGATCCCATATCATCAAAAACATAAAAGAGAATCATAGTAATCATTTAATCCGTTCAATCATAGCTTCAATTCATAGTACTGTACCCGGCTTCATCACCCGTTTAAATTGCAGACTCCTGTTTCCAAAGTTGATTAATAATCCTATTTTCTTTTTTGATGCTTCCAGATAGTTGATTGCTTGAGCAAGATGTACATCTTCAAGTTGAATTACAGCTTTCAATTCAAGCATGATTTCACCTTCTACAAAAAAGTCTACTCTTCTTTTTCCCAGGTAAACGCCTTTATAAAATATTTCCATTTCATGCTCGCGACTGAAACTTAACTTCTGCAATTCCATTTCGATGGCTAAAGCACGCTGATAGATTACTTCCTGAAATCCATTTCCTAACTGGCGATGCACTTCCATTGCACAGCCTATAATTTTTCCCGTTAGTTCACTTAATGGATATTCTGTTCTTTGGATTGTAGAAGTCATAAATTGTTTAAGATTTAGGCAACCCCAAATTAACATTTTCCATAAAATAAATCATTGGAAAAAATCACAGTATTCATTCAATCACTATAATCATAGCTCAAATTCATTTAATCATTCACAATCATTGTCCTTATCTTTGCGCCCACATGAAACGTATTCCCGCAGAAAAAAAACACATACAAAACGTCACCGTTGTAGACATTGCTGAAGAAGGTAAAGGAGTAGGCAAAGCCGATGAACTGGTTTTATTTATTGAGAAAGCAGTTCCTGGTGATGTTGTTGATGTTGAACTTCTGCGTAAAAAGAAAAATTTTGCTGAAGCTAAAATAAGTCAGCTGGTACAACCATCTGAACATCGCACAGAACCGTTTTGCCCTCATTTTGGTGTTTGTGGTGGATGCAAGTGGCAACACATGACTTATGATGCTCAATTAATTTACAAACAGAAAAGCGTTACAAATGCATTAGAAAGGTTAGCTAAAGTAGATACATCTATTACCGAACCTATTCTTCCATCATTTGAAACGCGTTACTACAGAAACAAGCTGGAGTTTACCTTTTCAAATAAGCGCTGGTTAACAGACATGGATGTACAAGACCAGGAGAACCTTGAAATGAACGCTCTTGGCTTTCACGTTCCATTGCGTTTTGATAAGATCCTTGACATTGAAACCTGTTATCTTCAAAGCAATCCATCAAACGAAATCAGAAACAGCATCAGAACTTTTGCTCTGGAAAACAACATTTCTTTTTATGATTTGAGAGCACATGAAGGAGCTTTACGCAACCTGATTATCCGTACCGCCACAACAGGCGAATTAATGGTGATTGTTGTATTTGCTTATGCAAGTGAAGAGGAAGTTGAAAAAGTAATGTCTTTTGTAAAAGAGCGTTTTCCTCAAATTACATCGCTCCTCTATATTCTCAATCAGAAGAAAAACGATACTATTTTCGATCAGGAAATTCATGTTTATTCTGGAAGGGATTACATTTTTGAAGAGATGGAGGGCTTGACTTTTAAAATTGGCCCAAAATCTTTCTATCAAACCAACTCTCTGCAAGCTTATGAATTATATGCCATAACAAGAGAGTTTGCTGGATTTAATGGAGATGAATTAGTATACGACCTTTATACCGGAGCTGGAACAATTGCAAACTTTGTTGCCAGAGGAGTAAAAGAAGTTGTAGGAATAGAATATGTGCCTACAGCAATTGAAGATGCTAAGGTTAATTCGGGAATCAACAACATCACTAACACCACTTTTTATGCTGGTGATATGAAGGATATTTTAACATCTGAATTTGTTGAAAAGCATGGGAAACCTGATGTTATTATCACCGATCCACCAAGAGCGGGAATGCATGCTGATGTAGTAGCCCGACTTCTTGAAATTGAATCGCCAAAGATTGTTTATGTAAGTTGTAATGCTGCAACACAAGCCAGAGATATCGCCTTGCTAAAAGAAAAATACACGGTGACTAAAATCAGGCCTGTTGACATGTTTCCACACACACAACACGTTGAAAACGTTGTTTTACTGGAACTAAGCGCTAGCCCCCTAGCACCCTAAAGGGGGAATGTTAGGGCACTTAGCTTTTTATAGCTGCGCCGGTAAGTATCAATTTGAATATTTAGAATTAAAGGAAGTAATTAATATATATAAGAGCTAATTGCTCTAAAAACTCCCACTTTAGGGGGACGGGGCTTATGGAACTAAACGAATTATTAAATCAATCTGATGATGGAGAAACTCCTAAGAAGGAGAGCCCTCTGAAGAGCCTGGAAAAAGACCTTAAATTATATAGCGAATCAATAAAGGAGGTTTCTACAGAAATTATGGTAGAGGGACTTTCTGCTTATCCTATTTTTATTGCACATCAACATGAGGTAAAAGTTGGAGAACCTATTTTGGATCACAAAGAGCTTAATACACTTTGGTCTATAAATGCTTCATTTTTGGAAGAATTTATCGAAAAAGGTATTATTCATCCCGACAAGAAAGAGCGTTTTATTAAGCAATTTAAAAGTGCAGACGACTTTATGTGCTTATTTGTAATAGTACCTGAAGGAGCTAATTTTGTATTCTTCCCCTATCAATAATTCATTTCAATTATCTATTTTTCGGAAATTTTTAAAGGATGCCTGATAAGAAAATTTTAATTCTTGATAAAACCCAGATTCAGCAGAAAATCACCAGAATGGCTTACCAGATCTGGGAAGACAACCTGGAAGAAAGTACCATTGTTGTTGCAGGGATTGCCGAGTCTGGCTACATTCTGGCAGAAAGATTAAAGAAAGAGATTGAATCTATATCCGGAATTGAAGTAATGCTGATGAAAATTGAGCTGGATAAATTTATCTCTCACTTACAGGCAGAAACTGATATTCAAATTAACGAATGTGCTAATAAAGTTGTAATCCTTGTTGATGATGTACTTAACAGCGGCAGAACTCTGGCATATGGCTTAGGTGTTTTCCTGGATATTCCACTAAAAAAATTAAGAACAGCTGTTTTAGTAAATCGCAGTCACAGGATTTTCCCTGTAACTCCGGACTTTACAGGACTTGAACTGGCTACTGTTATTAAAGAACATGTAGATGTTTTACTTAACAGCAACCAGGAAGAAGACGCAGTTTACCTTCGCTGATATTCCTCAAGCTTGGGAATAAAACTTTCCGGACTAATATTTAAGCCTTCCGCAATAATGGAAGCTTTATTATAAAAAGGATTACGTTCCTCAAGCTTGGCTGCAATGAATTTTTCTAGCTCCTCTCCTTTTAATCCTCTTAAAACCGGGCGTTCATCTGTGGCACTTTCCAGCCGGCTAGCCAAAGCTTTAGGAGTTAAAGAAATATAAACTGTTGTCCCGTTAAGGTTCATCCAATCCATATTATCAAAAAAGCAGGGAGCACCGCCTCCAGTAGCAATCACACTATTTTCCGGAAAGGCGGTTGTTTTCAAAATCCGGCTTTCTTCATCTCTGAATCTTCCTTCACCATACTTTTGAAAGTAGGCAGAGATAGACATCCCAATAGCTTCTTCTACAACCTTATCTAAATCAACAAAATTAAAATTCAGCTTAGACGCTAGCTTTTTACCGAAGGTTGTTTTACCACAACCCATAAATCCTACTAAAAATATTTTCAAAATGCTCCTTGTCGTTTTAGAAGTATGTAATCTGTCATTGGCGGTGTAAGTCCCGCTTCCTTAAATTTAGTTGCAATTTGTCCTCGATGATAAGTAGAATGGTTAACCACGTGGAACAAAATATCCTCCAGCTTGTCGCTAAAAGAATTTCCGGCAGCATCGGTGTAACTTATAATGGTTTCCAGCGATTTGCTTTCTAAAACCTCCTTAAGCTGATTAACATTACGTTTATGAAATTCAGTAAAAACTGCTTTAGAATGTTTTTCAAGCCTCTCAAATTCCTGTTTTACCCCATTTATCCTGCTTAACCAGATATGTTGAGCATTTAAAACATGACTAAAAAGAAGTTCAGCTTGAGGCATATCGATATCAGTACTATTAAATACCTCAATCATCATCTCATCTGCAAGCGCAGTATACCTGATTAATTCTATAAGCATATTATTCCTTATTTCTAAAATACTTCTCTTCCAGTTGCTGATAATTAGGCCTTGTATGATAATGCCACTTATTAATCACTACCCCATCTTTTAGAAGCAAAATACCAGGATTAGAGCGCACCATACTTTTTAAAGGCACGGCATCTGCATAAAAGACTTCCATAGCCAACTTATGTTTCTTTTGAAAAGCCTCTGCACTCTCTGCAGAACTAGCGGTTAATAACACCGTTCTGATGTTATAATTTTCTCCAGCATTCATCGCTAAAGCATTTAAATCGCCAATTGCCCTTTCGTTTGCAGCGTTTAGATCATAAGCCACAATAATTAAATTATAGTATGGATTTTCTACAATTTCATTCGTATAATCGGTTCCCTGACTATCAACAATTTTTAAATCTTTTATCGGCGGTTCAAATCCTCTCGAAATAAGCTTTCTCTCAGGTTCTCCTTTAATCTCCCAATTTGCATCTTTCCAAACCTCGGTTTTCATGTATTCCTTGTCTGTCATCTGCTTCTTCTCACCAGTCTTCTTATTTACTAATGAATAAGTAATCTCAAAAACATCTGCAGGTGCACCTTCAGGAATTTTCATCGACTCAGGAATATTAGCTCCGATATGATAAGGGAGAAAATCTTTTACAGGAAGATAATTATAAGTATACAATCCCAGGCCAAAAGCGATGGTCGTAATGATCCATAAAAATCTGCTTTGTGCTTTTGAAGATTTAATAACCGGAATAATCTGATGACGATTCTTAAAAATATATAAGATCAGGATAAGTAAAACAACATCTTTCCCGAAGGATTGCCAAGGAGTAAGTTTAATAGCATCGCCAAAACAACCGCAAGTTCTCACCACATCAAAATACGCA
>Ga0157372_10007572_pt1 | contig 11546 bp, 7 predicted proteins | sample C55metaG_FD_115307 | JGI IMG/M metagenome (GOLD analysis project Ga0157372, IMG submission 115307) | Corn rhizosphere microbial communities from Kellogg Biological Station, Michigan, USA - C5-5 metaG | ecosystem: Host-associated > Plants > Roots > Rhizosphere > Soil | place: USA: Michigan...
AACGGTATTTAAAAAATATAATCCGTCAGTGCCTTTTGAATACAAGTTTGTTGACCAGGAATTTCAAAAGAAATTTTTAACCGAAGAGTTAATAGGTAAACTCACCAATATTTTTTCTGCACTTGCAATTTTTATTTGTTGCTTAGGTTTAGCAGGATTAGCATCATTTACTATTGAAAAACGTTTTCGTGAAATTGGCGTACGCAAAGTTTTGGGCGCAAGTGTTCAGCAGTTGCTCATGTTGATATCAAAAGAATTTTTAAAGCTGGTTATAATTGCTTTTGTAATTGCGGCGCCGCTTACATATTGGCTGATGAATAACTGGCTTGAAAATTATAAGTATCGCATTAATATTAACCTGTGGCTTTTTGTTGTTGTAGGCATTGCGATGTTTGCCTTAACATTAATTGTAGTTGGTTTAAATACAATTAAAGCAGCAACAAGTAATCCGGTAAAGAGTTTGAGAACGGAATAAATAAATTGGGAAAAGTATAATTGGGAAATTTTAAAATTTCCCAATCTCCCAATTCCAAAATTTCAAAATCACTTTTATGTTTAAAAATTATTTCAAAACTGCTGTAAGAAATCTTTGGAAGAACAAAGTATTTTCTTCTATCAACATTATGGGGCTTGCATTGGGTTTGGCTTGCAGCCTTTTAATTATGCTTTGGGTGAACGATGAATATAATGTGGACGCATTTCATAAAAATGGTTCACAATTATACAGTGTATATGAGAAGCAACACCAGGACGATGGTATGAGCTCTTTCTTTGGTGGACCGGGAGTGATGGCAGATGAAATGAAACGTGTGTTGACCGAAGTGCAGTATGCAACTAACTTTGCATGGAATGATTTAAGCACATTTGAAGCAAACAATAAAATAATAAAAGAAAGCGGCAACCATGCAGGCGCAGATTTTTTTAAAATGTTTTCTTATCCTTTGCTACAAGGAAATGCCATTACTGCATTAAATGATCCCTCAAACATTGCTATTTCAAGAAAAATGGCAGAAGATTTTTTTGGTTCACCTGCAGAGGCAATTGGAAAAACTATACGTTATCAAAACAATAAAGATTTTAAAGTAACTGCGGTTTTTGAAAATGTCCCGAAAAACAGCACAGAGCAATTTGATTTTATATTAACATGGCAGCATTTTCTTGAAGGCAACAGCTGGGCAAAAGACTGGACGAATAACGGACCAAGCTGTTTTATTATGCTGCGTAAGGGAACAGATGCAGCAGCTTTTGAAAAAAAGATATCACGCTTTTTAGATGCTTATAACAAAGAACAAACATCGCATTTCTATGTACGCTTAGGCATTGAAAAGTATAGTGATGTTTACCTGCATTCAAACTTTGATAAGAATGGAAATCTTTCGGGCGGCAGAATTCAGTATGTAAAATTATTCAGCATTGTCGCCATTTTTATTCTGCTGATTGCATGTATCAATTTCATGAATCTTACAACAGCCCGCTCTGTAAAACGTGCAAAAGAAATTGGTGTAAGAAAAGTTGTTGGTGCAGTTCGCTTCGCTTTAATACGGCAATTTATTGGTGAAGCATTGGTAATTGTAACCATTGCAATAACTATTTCTTTATTAATTGTGATGTTGGTATTGCCTTCTTTCAATCAGCTTACGGATAAACAAATTGAACTTCCATTATATGATTCAACTTTTTGGTTAAGCATCCTGGCATTATTGTTTGTTACAGGTTTTATTGCCGGCAGTTATCCTGCATTATATCTTTCTTCATTTAAACCTGTATGTGTTTTAAAGGGCTCGATGAAATTTTCAAGCAGCGCATTATGGTTTCGCAAAGGGCTTGTTGTTTTTCAATTTATGCTTTCAATTGTTTTAATTATTGGAACAATCGTGGTGAGCAAACAGGTGAATTATATTCAAAAAACAAATCTCGGTTACGACCGCGAAAACCTTTTATATATTCCGTTAGAAGGAGATTTAATTGCCAAATACGAATTATTTAAAAATGTAGCGCTGAACACGCAGGGCATAAAAAATATTTCGCGCATAACAGATAATCCTACACAAATTGAAAATGGTACAGGTGGCGTGGAATGGATAGGAAAAGACCCTAATCTTTCTATTGATTTTACTCAGTCTGCAGTGGGCTATGATTTTGCAAAAACGATGCATTTGCAGTTTACGCAGGGAAGAGATTTTTCAAAGAATTTCCCAACCGATTCTGTGGGTTATATTATTAATGAATCGGCACTAAAAATTATCGGTTATAAGAATCCTATTGGCAAACCGCTTACGTTTTGGCAAAAGCCGGGAACTATTATCGGTGTACTGAAAGATTTTCATTTTAATTCTTTGCACGTACCCATTCGCCCAATGGTATTGCGTTTGGGAGAGAATATCGAATGGGGGCAGGCGTTGGTAAAAACGCAACCGGGTAAAACAAAAGAAGCGCTGGCAAGTTTGGAAAGAATTTGTAAGGAACTTAATCCTAAATTTCCATTTACTTATAAATTCTCTGATGAAGAATATGCAAAGCTGTATGGTAGCGAGCAGGTAATAGATAAACTTGCAAATTACTTTGCCTTTCTGGCCATATTTATTTCCTGTTTGGGATTATTAGGTCTTGTAATGTTTACAGCAGAACAACGTACAAAAGAATTTGGTATAAGAAAAGTATTGGGTGCAAGCCCGGTCACATTATTCAATTTATTATCAAAAGAATTTTTAGTATTGGTGTTGATTGCGTTAATCATCGCATCACCGCTTGCATGGCTTGCCATGCATAACTGGCTGCAGAATTATGCATATAAAATTGATATATCGTGGTGGATGTTTATTGTTGCAGGAATTGCAGCGATTTTAATCGCATTAATAACAGTAAGTTTCCAGGCAATAAAAACTTCGCTGGCAAACCCGGTGAAAAGTTTGAGAACAGAATAAGATACGGTTATTTTTTAAGAGATTAAGAACGAAATAAAATTTACAGATTTACATTTTCATAAATCTCACTAATTAATATGCTTTCATTAATTGCTTTTATTTCAAGATGATTGCTGGCATTGTTGTATTCTTCCAGTTCCCAATGATTGTTTTCATTTACTCTGAACACTTCTATATGTACATTTTCTGAATCGACAAGAATATATTCTTTTAAAGTAAGTATATCACGATACAGTTTAAATTTTTCTCCGCGGTCATAATTTTTTGTTTTTCTTGAAAGCACTTCTATAATTACCGAAGGATTTAAAACATTGTATTTATCATCATTCAGTGTTATTACCTCGCCGCAAACAATAGAAATATCAGGATAAGTAAACAAAGTATTTGCAGTAATGTGAATGCGTTGGTCGCTGTTATAAGGCCTGCATTTTTTGCCTCTTAATTTATTATGTAAAGCTGCAAATAAATTTCCAGCTATTTCATTATGAGGCATTTTTGCGCCGGACATGGCAAACACTTCTCCTGTATAATATTCATGTTTTTCCAGGGCAGCATTTTCCATTTCAAGATATTCTTCAATAGAGATTTTTTGCTTACTATATGCAACAGCAGGTTCATTTACTTCCATACTATAAAAATACAAACTTTCATTATGAGAAAATGATAGAAATAACGAAATAATAGCAATCATTAAGAAGGTGAAAACAATTTTGTAATACTTTGTGCCTTATGTTTAAATTTTTTTAAATGAACTGGTTTGAAATAAAAGATATTGAAACAATAGATTCACCTGCATTGGTAATTTATAAAGAGCGTGTGCAGCAAAATATTCAGTCTTTAATACAAATGAAGGATGTTGTGCATTTACGTCCGCATGTAAAAACAAATAAAATAAGTGAGGTATGTAAAATGATGTTGAATGCCGGCATCACAAAATTTAAATGTGCAACGATTGCTGAAGCAGAAATGTTAGGAATGATAAATGCGCCGGATGTTTTACTCGCATATCAACCTACGGTAACAAAAGCTAAACGTTTATTACTACTTGCACAAAAATATCCATCAACACATTTTTCGTGTTTGATTGATGATGATGAAAATGCAGAACATATTTCAAAAGTTTTTTCTGAAAAAAATATAACACTCGATGTTTATATTGATTTGAATGTTGGGCAAAACAGAACCGGTATTAAACCGGAAAATGCATTTCAGCTTTACGAAGATTGCGAAGAATTAAATGGTATTAAAATTATTGGACTGCATGCTTATGATGGGCAAATTCGTGATACAGATTTTCAGCAAAGAAAAATAAATACCGATAGAGCTTTCAGCGCTGTAATTGACCTGGCAGAAAAAATCGAATCATCAGCACAAAAAAAATTAAACATTATTGCAGGCGGCTCTCCTACTTTTCCGGTTCATGCACAAAGAAAAAATATTGAATGCAGCCCAGGCACTTTTGTGTTTTGGGATTATGGTTATAAAACGCAGTTTACAGATGAACCATTTGAATATGCTGCACTGGTTTTTACAAGAATTATTTCTATTGTTGATGAACACACTATCTGTACAGACCTCGGTCATAAATCTGTTGGTGCAGAAAATCCAATTGAAAAACGTATTTATTTTTTAAATACAGAGAATGTACAAGCGGTTGGCCAGAGCGAAGAACATTTGGTTTTAAAAGTAGACGATTCTTCCCGATATAAAATTGGCGATGTTTTATATGGAGTGCCATATCACATTTGTCCAACCGTTGCTTTGTACGAAAGAGCAATTGTTGTTGAAAATAATAATGCAGTGAATGAATGGAAAGTTATTGCAAGAGATAGACGAATCACTGTCTGAACTACGATTTCTGATTTTACTGGTATGTAGAACTTTTGCGACTCAGATAAATTGCGTTACATCGTAACAATAATTAAATCAGTTAAACTTGTGATTGATGAATGAATAAAACATAAGCATTATAGGAGAATCAGATAAATTAGAATAAAATCAAGGGTAATCATGGTTATTGATGCACATTTGGATTTAAGCATGAATGCGATGGAATGGAATCGCGACTTGCGCAAACCTGTTTTTGAAATAAGGGAGCAGGAAAAAAATCTGCATGATAAACCAGACAGAGGAAAAGGCACTGTTGCGTTTCCTGAATTAAGAAAGGGAAATATTGGTTTAGTTGTCGCTACACAAATTGCAAGATATGTTGCACCTGATAATCCTTTGCCAGGCTGGAATTCGCCGCAGCAAGCATGGGCGCAAACCCAAGCGCAGCTTGCATGGTATAAAGAAATGGAAGCGTGTGCCGAAATGAAAATGATTAAAAACGCAGACGAATTAAATGCGCATGTTGACTTGTGGATGAATGATGAAAATATTTTGAAACCGATTGGTTACATTTTAAGTTTAGAAGGCGCGGATTCTTTAGTTGATATAAGTTATGTTGAGCGTGCATACAATTATGGGTTACGCGCAATTGGTCCTGCACATTATGGACCCGGACGATATGCAAACGGAACGGATGCAACAGGACATTTGAATGAAAATGGAAAAGCTTTGCTGAAAGAAATGGAGCGTTTGAATATTATTCTTGATGCAACACATTTATGCGATGATGCATTTTGGGGCGCAATGAATTTATTTCATGGACATGTTTGGGCAAGTCATAATATGTGCAGAAAATTTGTAAATCATAATCGTCAATACAGTGATGAACAAATAAAAATTTTGATTGAGCGGGATGCAGTAATTGGCGCTGCGTTTGATGCATGGATGCTTGTTCCAAATTGGAAGCGCGGAACATCAACACCACAACAAATGAATTGCGGATTAGAAAAAGTAATTGACAATATTGATTATATCTGTCAGCTTGCAGGCAATAGTTTGCATGTTGGCATCGGTTCAGATTTGGATGGCGCTTTTGGTAAAGAACAATGTCCGCATGATTTAGAAACGATTGAAGATTTAAATAAGATTTCGCAACTGTTAATGAATCGCGGCTATTCAAACAAAGACATAGAAAATATTATGTATTGTAATTGGCTGCGATTTTTAAGAAAAGCATGGAAATAGTACCTTCATCATAAATCATTTGCAATGACGCATCAAACGCATTACGAAACAGTTTCAAAAGCAATTGAAGAATTGCGCAAGCAAGGTTATACAACAGATTTTAATATTGAAGGCAATTTTATTATATGCAGCGAAGGAAAATTTTCTGCCGGCGATTTTGAAATTGAAGATGTGTATCGTTATGAAGGAAATTCCGATCCTGGTGATGAAGCCGCTGTTTATGCAATAAAAGCTGTAAATGGTATAAAAGGAATTTTTGTTACCGGTTATGGCATTTCAGCCGATACTGATTCGAATGAAATTTTAGAAAAGCTGAATGAAGTACACAGAAAATAATCTCTCCCGCTATAATTTTTGAGCAAACCTTATATCGGATAAATCTTGCAAAATATTTATTAAAGATTTTTACAAACGCGGATTCTTTTTTGCTATTTATTATTTTGATAAAAAGTTATTGAAGTGGAAAACAGCGTTCCGTTTACAGATAAACATTCCGTTGTAAGAAAAATTTGGGGCAATGCAGATACTGTACTGTTTATTTTTGCAGGTGCGGCTGCAGAGTTTGCGCTAAATAAAGCTGTTGACTGGCTTTATTTCACTGGTAAATTACCCGCCGACCCAATTGGAAGATTGTTCTCTACTGTTACTTATTCGCACAGAATCATTTTTTCAGATATTGATAAGGCAAACAAAGCAATTGACAACATTACGAGCATTCATAAAACAGTTGAGCGAAACAGGAATGCTGCTATTCCCGATTGGGCTTACCGTGATGTTTTGTATATGCTGATTCATTATTCCATCGCTTCTTATGAATTGCTTGAACATAAACTTACGCTGCAGGAAAAAGAAGAAGTGTTTAATGTTTTTTATAGAGTTGGTTGCAGAATGCATTTAAAAGATTTGCCAGCTAATTACACTCAATGGAAAAAAAGTTATGCAGAACATTTACAAAATGATTTGGAAAGAAGCAGGTTTACCGATGACTTGTTTAAACAATATAAAAAACACCTTGGCGATTTTCGTTATGCAATTTTGATTGAAGCGCAAAAATCTTTGGTGCCTGCAAGAGTGAAGGAATTAATGCAATTCAGTAAAATTTCTTTTATGCCGTTTATTATTCCGCCGTATAAATTTTTTAAATTGATTAAGCTGGATAAACTTATTAAATCACTTATCCTTCCGGCAAAATATAAAGCACAAATAAAAGCACTGGATGTTGCTTGATTATGAGCTATATCAATTCAATTTTCCCCAAACATATTGTGCAAATTTATCGAGGCTCGGATCCCTTGCACCCATTAATAAAACAACACAGTTATTAGTAAGATGAGATTGAATCGCTGATGGAAAATCATTTCTATTTTCAACAAAAAAAGCATTTTTATTAAGTGCTCTCAAATCATTAATTAAATCTTTTGCTGAAATATCCTTTGTTGTTGTACCACCGGCATAAAAAATTTCACTCATCCAAATTTCATCCTGCGGTCGTAATGCTTCAGCAATTTCTTTTACAAAATCATTGCGTAAAAATTTTGTTGGCGCAAAGCCATGCGGCTGAAACCATGCAATTAATTTTTCGGCCACAGGCTGACAAGCTCTTATACTTGCTGCGCATTTAGCAGGATTGTGAGCGAAATCATCAATCAGCCAAAAACCATTTTTATTTCCTATAAGCTGGTGGCGGCGATAAATACCCTCATAGTTCTTTAAAGCATCAGCGCAAACTTTCAAATCAACGCCAATAAAATTTGCAGCAGCAATAGCAGCCAATGCATTTTCTGCATTGTGTTTACCCGGCGTATTTATTTTAAAAGGAGTTTGTTTTACGCTGAAAGAAATTTGAAAACCCTGCTGAGAAAAATTGATGCAAACAAAACCTGCGTTACTGTTTTCATCAACAGAAAAATCCTGCTCTATATTTTGCGAAAGCGTTGCCGCCAGCTTATTATTTTGATTAACGATAAAAGTTTTACTGTTGTTTTTAAACTGTGTAAACAACTGCATCAGTTCAGGTAAATCTTTGTGGTCTTTATCAACATTTAATAAAATACCAATTTCGGGCTTATACTTTATAATGCTTCCATCACTTTCGTCTGCTTCAATTATCAGCCACTCTCCTTTTTTTGCCTGCGCATTACCAATCTTATTTTGTTTTATTAAACGTGTTAAACCTGCGCCACTAATAAGGCTGGGTTGCAATCCTGCTACTTCTAATATTTCAAACAACATAGCAACCGTTGTGCTTTTTCCCGATGTTCCGCCAACAGCAATTGTGTTTTTACTGGTTGCAATTAAAGCAAGTAAATCACTGCGTTTAATGATGGGAATATTTAGTGCTTTCGCTTTTTGCACTTCATAAACCGTGTCTTCAACAGCAGTGGAAACTACAACAAGCTCAATCAAATTATTTATTCCTTCGCCGTTTTGTTCAAAGCAAGTAATGTCTTCTGCTTCTAATTTACTTTTTATTTCATTTAAAACACCAGGCTTAAAATACCTGTCGCTGCCACTTACATTTTTTCCTGTTTCTTTTAAATACTGTGCAAGTGCGCTCATGCCTGTGCCAGCAATGCCTATGAAAAAAATATCTTTAAAATCTTTGAGAGAGGAAATCATTTTTTTAATGATAATGTAAGTTAGTATTGTTTGTTTTCAGCGTTGTGCACAGATTATTGTATTAATAATTCATTTAATAAATTGTTACGCCATTGGTAATTCCACAAAGAAAATTGTTCCTTCGCTTGGTGCGGTTACGAACCATATTTTTCCATTTGCCTTTTCAACAATCGCTTTACAAATAGCAAGACCTAAACCTGTACCAGATGTTTTTGTTGTAAAGTTTGGATCAAAAATTTTTGATTGTAATTCTTCTTTAATTCCGTTGCCATTATCTTTTACAGAAATAATAACATGATCTTCTACAGTAAACTGTTTAATAAATATTTCAATGGTCTCATTTTGCTTTGCAGCTTCAATTGCATTTTTTACAAGGTTAGTGAACAAACGATTTATCTGTGCCTTGTCATAAAAAATTTCCGCACGGTTTTTATCATGCAGAAACCTGATTTTTGTGTTTACATCAGTTTTATAAATATTTACAAGACTTTGAATAACCTCAGTTACACTAAAGCGCTCAGGATTTATTTGTTCAATGTTTGCAAACTGCGAAAAATCGCTTGCAATTTTTGCAAGCTGATCAATTTGCTCAATTAGTGATGAAGCGAGTTTTTTTGACAGTTTTACTGCGTTAGCTGTATTACTTTCCATAGAACGTTGTAAATACTGTATGCTTAATTTCATCGGCGTTAGCGGATTTTTTATTTCATGCGCCACCTGCCTTGCCATTTGCCGCCATGCACCTTCACGCTCACTGCGCACCAATGCCAGTGCACTTTGCTCCAGCTTTTTTACCATCTTATTATATTCTTCTACCAGCGTTCCAATTTCGTCGTGCGTATTCCAGGGAATTTCTTCATTGGTACTTCCAATATTTATTTCTTTCATTTTATTACCGATTAATTCAAGCGATGAAGTAATGCGGCCTGTTAGCGTTACAGCAATTGCGCCGGCAAAAATAAAAATGAGTGCATTCAGAATAATAACCGTAATTAAAAAATCGGATATTTCTTCCTGCAATTCCGTATGAGAGCTTAATAAAGGAATATTAAGATATGCAATGGTTTCATCATTCTCGTCTTTCACCGGCATATAAATACTTTGATACGAAAAATTTCCTATCGTTTCTTCATGCACAAACCGGGTGCTGTGCCTGTAGTGCATTTCATTAAAAGCTTCCGGATTAATTTTATCACTCAGTACCTCTTTACTGTAAATGTAAGGTTGGGATGAAACAATAAGGTTGCCGCTTTTATCATAAAAATTTATATCGGTGTTATGCATAGCAGCAATATCTGTAATGCGTTTTTCAAAATCTGCTTCAGACCCCACATCGGAATTTAAAACCTGCTTTATTTCATTAGAAATTATTTGTGACGAACTGATAAGCTGCGTGGTAGTGTTTTTATTAAAGCGATAAATAAAAAATGAAATAGTGGCAATACCAATTACCAAAAAAGAAAAAATACTTAAGCCGATAATTGTTGTTTGCACCTGCGTTCGAATGTTAAACCTGAAGATCTTGCGCAGTGTAAATTTTGGTGCCGGTTCTTCCAGCATTCGCTTGCTTTCATGCACTACAAATGCAAGTACAATAAACAGAACAAACAGGTATGCAAAAAGCGTAATAAAATTAAATAGCAGGTTATCTCTTTTTGCGATGATGATGAGCTTATCGTTGCTGGCATTATACCAAAGCTGGCTGTAGCCAAGCGAATCAAGAAAATAGTATTTTAAAGTAGGCAACTGGTTCTGCGAAACAGAATCAGCAAAATTAAAACCGGCGAAAGACGATACGAGTCTTCTTTTATTATAAATGGCTAAAGCGTATCCTTTATCAACCTGCGTAATTAAATCACTGTTTTGTTTAAACAGTTCCGGAACCAGCGCAGTATTCTTAATAGATTTTGATTGAATAAAAATGAACAGGCTGCCGAGATGTGCGCTATCGTTATACACCTGTTTTTTGAAGATATAATTATAGCCGCCATTGATTGTTTTAAAGTACCAGAGATCATTTATGCCGGTTGTCATGCCTTTATTTTCAACAATTGAATTGACAATATCGTAGCTGGTTGAATCTTCATTGTACAGCGGCTGATTTTTATCATCAAATGAAAAAATGTGCGTACTGTATTTGTTGGCATAAGCAGTAAGCATTTGATTGGTTAAACTATCTTTTATTTGCCTGTTTAAATCTTCGTTTTGAAACTTATAAAAATTACTGCTGAGAAAATCATCTGTTAAGCCAGAGAGTGCAATATGTATTAAGTAAATGGTTGAAGAGTCAACATCCTGCTGCATACCTTCAGCTACTTTTACTCTTGATGTTTTTTCTGAAATGCTGTTTTGATAAACAATTAATGTTGATGCCGCCGCAGTTGCAATCAATGCCCAAATAATAAAAAATGATGAGTTTACAAGCGAAGAAAGCGAGGGGTTATTTTTAAATTCAATAAACAATAAAACCAGTAAAAGAAATGCACTTGCAACAAGCAATATTTGTGTTTGTACCTGGAAAAAATTAAAGCTGATTAAAAAAAATGAACAGCTAATAAATAAAAGCAATCGCCAGAAAAGTGAAAGCGGTAATGTTAAAGATATCTGCAGCAGGAAACCGGTTAAGTACAACCATACATAAAGCAGCATGCAGATAATGGCAAAACCTATAAATGAATAAATATTCAGTGAAAAAAAATCTGCAGCATTAAAGCTTATGTTTGAATTGGTAACCAGGCTGCTTATAATATCTGCCGCATAAAAAGTGAATAAAGGAATAAGCAGGAATACAAGATATTTAGCGGCATTTCGTATAAGAAAATATTTGTTTGATTTTGCGAAACTTTCCCTGTAAAATCTTCGAAAGAAAATAATCAGCCACATTAAAAGAATCGTATTAAAAAAAAGATTTCCCAGGGAATTATTTAT
>Ga0157372_10007573_pt1 | contig 11545 bp, 9 predicted proteins | sample C55metaG_FD_115307 | JGI IMG/M metagenome (GOLD analysis project Ga0157372, IMG submission 115307) | Corn rhizosphere microbial communities from Kellogg Biological Station, Michigan, USA - C5-5 metaG | ecosystem: Host-associated > Plants > Roots > Rhizosphere > Soil | place: USA: Michigan...
GCAACAACCGGAATCCAGCTATGTGCCCAATCGCTGGTGCCTTTATTTTTTATAGGGAGAATGGCATGCATGATGCGCGGACCCAAGTCCCGTGCAGGATTGATGGGATAACCGGTAGGGCCGCCAAGGCTTAAGCCGATAGCAAGCACCACAAACGCAACAGGCAAAGCATCAAGCGAACCCAGTTCGTTGGAAGGCGGCACGATAAATAAAACACTTAATATAAAAATAAACGTGGCGATAGTTTCGCTGAGCAGGTTGTGCAGCGGGTTACGAATGGCAGGACCTGTGCAGAACACAGCCAATTTACTCGACGCATTTTCAGTGGCATCAAAATGTTGTTTATATGCAAGCCACACCAGGAATGCGCCAAGCATAGCCCCAATCATTTGTGCAGCAATATACATGGGTACAAGCGACCAGTTGAATTTCCCGGAGTAGGCTAATGCAAGTGTAACCGCAGGATTTAAGTGTGCACCACTTGCCGAAGCACTTACAAACACGCCTGCAAAAACAGCCATCGCCCAGCCCATGGTTATTACAATCCAGCCGCTGTTAAAGCCATTTGTTTTGTTGAGCAATACGTTTGCAACAACGCCATCGCCCAAAACAATTAAGATTGCGGTGCCAACAATTTCTCCCGTAAAAGCAGTCATATGTGTTTAGTTTAATTTATTTGAAGTTTAAAAGTGTATGCGTTCACGTGTTCACAAGTTCACCAGTTTACGAGTTGTTTGTAAAACGTGTGAACATTTGAACCTGTAAACTTGTGAACACTTAATATGGTAAATAATTTTTTGCAAGCTGCGTAAAATTATCAATTTCTAATTGTATCCATTCTTCGTCTTTATTTAAAACAATTGCCATTTGTTTGGCAACAAGCGGCGCTGTTTCTATTGCTTTTTTAGCATCCAAAAATAATAATCTTGTTCTGCGTGCAAGAATATCTTCCACCGTTATTGCCATTTCAAGCTCAATAAATTTTTGTATGTTTTGCGGTGAATAAATTTTTTCAACAGCGTCATCGTAATTAATATTATCAAATTCACTGCTTTCAATTTTCAGGTGTTTTGTTATGCAATCTTTGTAAGAAAATTTTGCAACAAAAATGGCATTGTTCACAGCGTCTTCAGCCATTTTGCGATAGGTTGTCCATTTGCCGCCTGTAATTGTTATTAAGTTTGAAAGCGAGACGATAATTACATGGTCTCTGCTTAACAAAGATGTATTTGTTACGCCTTTGGTTTTTACCAGCGGACGCAAGCCGGCATACATGCTGGTAACATCATTTATAGAAATAGTTTGTTTTAAATAACGGTTTGCATGTTTTAAAACAAAATCAATTTCCTGTTGTAAAGGAATGGGTTCATCATTGATGTCTTCTATTTCTGTATCTGTTGTGCCCAATACAACTTTGTTGTGCCATGGTACAGCAAATAACACTCGCTTATCATCTGTTTTTGGAATCATTAATGCATGCTCACCCGGAAAATTTTTTTTATCAACCACCAAATGTATTCCCTGCGATGGTGTGATGATTTCATTTGCATTGCTGTTATCCATTTGCATAATGTCATCTGCAAAAACACCTGTTGCATTAATAACTGCTTTACTTTTTATTTCAAACGTTGTATCGCTTATTTCATCATACACAACAGCGCCGCACACTTTCGCCTGCTTATCTGTTGGTTTTATTTTCTTCTTTAATAATGAAATGGCTTCGCAATAATTTAAAAGAACAGCACCGTGTTTAGCAGCAGTATTAGCAAGATTAATGGCAAGACGTGCATCATCAAACTGGCCATCATGATAAATAACACCGCCGCTTAAATTTTTTTGATTGATACCGGGCAAAAAATTTTGTGTGGTTTTTTTACTTAAAATTTTTGTGGTGCCTAAGCTCAGTTTGCCCGAAAGAATATCATAGAATTTTAAACCGGAGCCGTAATAAATTTTTTGCACGAATGAAAATGCAGGAATTATAAAGCCCAATTTTTTTGTTACATGCGGAGCATTTTCTAAAAGCCAACCTCTTTCTTTTAATGCTTCACGCACCAGTTTTAAATTCCCCTGCTCCAAATAACGAACGCCGCCATGTACGAGTTTTGTAGAGCGGCTTGATGTGCCTTTTGCAAAATCATTTGCTTCAATAAGTATGGTTGAAAACCCACGGGAAGCCGCATCAACTGCAACGCCCAAACCAGTTGCTCCGCCTCCAATAATAAGCATATCCCATGTTTTGTTTTCATCGAATTGAGATAACATGGAATTGCGATTCATAAAAGCAGCCTCTCCTAAATTCTCTCCGAAGGAAAGAACTTTAAGTTCAAAAATATTTAATGCGGTTTATATTAATCATACACAGAAAGTCTTCCCTTCGGGAAGGTTGGATGGGCTTCTTAATTTATCACATAACTAATATTACCATCTTTCTCATCCTTCAATTGAATGCCGAGTGTTTGCAATTCATTGCGGATTTTGTCGCTGGTTGCATAATCCTTTTTAGCACGTGCATCTTTGCGCATGTTGATTAAAAGCTGGACGATTCCTTCAAGCTTATTGTCTTCACCTTCTACATGCACCTGCAATCCCAAAATATCTTCAATATATAATTTCATCTTTTGCTGAAGGAGTTCGATTGTTGCAGCACTCAATGCGCCGGCAGCAACATGTTTATCTTTTATTCCGTTGATGATAGGAACCAATTCAAACATATTCGCCAGCACTTTCGCAGTGCTGAAATCATCATTCATAAATTCATCAAATTCATTTAATAACTTATTTACTTTTTCATCGAGTTCTTTATCCTGCATCTTGTTACCTGCAACCTGCAACTTCTTCAAATTCTCATACGCCTCCCACAAACGCTTCAATCCTTTTTCAGAAGCCTGCAATGCTTCATTGCTAAAATCCAAAGTGGAACGGTAATGTGTTTGCAAAATAAAAAAGCGAATTACCATAGGATGATAAGCCTGTTGCAACAATGGATGTTCGCCGCTAAACAATTGTGTAAGCGTGATGACATTGTTATAGCTCTTACCCATTTTTTTGCCGTTAATGGTAATCATGTTATTGTGAATCCAGTAACGTGCAGGAATTTTATTGTTGCAAACATTGCTTTGTGCAATCTCGCATTCATGATGCGGAAATTGCAAATCCATTCCGCCACCATGTATATCAAACTGCTCACCCAGATATTTTGTACTCATCGCAGAACATTCAATATGCCAGCCGGGGAAACCCATACCCCACGGGCTTTTCCAGCGCATGATATGTTCGGGCGGTGCATTTTTCCATAAAGCAAAATCGGCAGTGTTATGTTTTTCTTCCTGGTTATCCAGTTCGCGGGTGGTTTCCAGCATTTCTTCCAAAACCCTTCCGCTCAATATTCCGTAAGGTTCGCCGCGCTTTGTGTATTCCTCATTATATTTTTTTACATCAAAATAAACAGAGCCATTCACTACATAACCATAACCATCTGCAATAATTTTTTCAATCATTCCAATCTGCTCGATAATATGCCCTGTTGCAGTGGGTTCAATGGTTGGGTCGAGATTGTTTAAGCGATGCATTGCCCAGTGATACAGGTTGGTATATTTCTGCACCAGTTCCATCGGCTCCAATTTTTCGAGTACCGCTTTTTTTGAAATTTTATCTTCTGCTGCGCGACCTTCTTCCTCAAAATGACCGGCATCTGTAATGTTGCGCACATAGCGAACTTTATAACCCAAATGCATAAGCCAACGATATACAATATCAAACGTTACATAAGGACGTGCATGACCTAAATGACTTTCGCCGCTTACGGTTGGTCCGCACACATACAAGCCCACATGCCCGGGAGTTATTGGTTTGAAAACTTCTTTTTCTCTTGTCAGGGAATTATAAACTTTTAGTTCGCTCATCGTACTAAATCTATTTACGTGCTATCTGCAAAAATCAAGTCATTTTTTTGATTGAACAATAAAATTTGAAGAGAATAATTTTTAGTTGATACCCTGCATTATAATCTTAGTGATCATAGTGACATGTATAATCCTATATGATAGTTAAAGAATTTTTATTTTAAATTGAATGTTATAATAGTTACGCAAGTTGGGGAACATTATAACTGCGAAACAATATAACTTTATTAATACACTCAAAACTTATAACTATGAATGAAGATATACTTGCTTACAATAATTCTCTTTCAGAAAATGATAAGGCTATTGCTTCATTATTATGTAAAGAAATAGACAGCAGTTTACCCAAAGCTGAAAACAAAATATGGCACAAACACCCTGTTTGGTTTTTAGATGGTAATCCTGTTGTTGGTTACAGCAAACTCAAAGATTCTGTCCGGTTATTATTTTGGAGCGGTCAATCATTTGAGGAAACCGGCTTGCAGCCTGAAGGCAGTTTTAAATCAGCAGAAGCGCGTTATACAGACGTTGAACAAGTGAATAAAAAAGATGTAAAACGCTGGCTTGAAAAATCAAAGAAAATTCAATGGGATTATAAGAACATTGTTAAGAGAAAAGGTAAGCTGGAAAGATTAATGTAACCCGTTTCATCTTTTGAGATATTTTTAAAACCATACAACCGCATGCTTTATTTTACACAACTCATTTATATAAAAGAAGGACAGGAAGAAGTGTTTCACCAATTTGAAGATGTTGCCATCCCTTTAATTTCAAAATATAACGGCAAACTTTTATTGCGCATCAGACCAACAGAAAATTCTTTTATTGAATATTCAATAGATAAACCTTACGAAGTGCATCTTGTGGAATTTAATAACGAAGAAGACTTTACCAACTTCATGCACGATGAAGAGCGAAAAAAATTTTTGCATGTAAAAGAACAGGCAATAAAAACTTCTGTTTTAATTAAAGGCGTAAAGCTTTAATATTATTTCAACTTCAAATCGCTCACCAGCATTACATGGTCGCTTAGGTTTTCGTCAACTGTTCCAAACTGCTGGATGCTGAATGCAGTATCAGGCAAAATATAATCTATGCGCAACATTGGCGCAAGCGAACTGTAAGTTCTTCCAACACCTAAACCCTTTTTAAGAAATGCATCCTGGCGAATATGGCGAATATGAAAATAAGTGTATGAACTGGGCACATCATTAAAATCGCCGCACACCACCGAAGCATGTTTGCATAAATCAGTTTGTTCGCGAACAATATCTGCCTGCGCACCACGATTGGTGAAGGCATTTTTCATTTTAATAAAAATGTTTTTAGATGCTTCAAGCGATTGTTCATCGCGCTGTTTTATTTTATTTATTTCGGCATAATCTGCATTATTAAAACCAAACGATTGCAGATGCGTGGTAAAAATTCTTACCGTATCATTATTCACCTTCACATCAATATAAATTAAACTACCGGTAAAATTTCCGGGATAATCAAATTTGCCGGAATCTATAATAGGATATTTTGAAAACACGATAGAACCCGAAGTATAAAAACCATTTTCTTTATTAAAATCTTTTGAATAAAAATAGTGCGGGTAATCTTTACTGAATAAACCAATGTTATCTGCATTTTCGCCCTGCGTATATGAATGATTAAATTCCTGCAGGCAAATAATATCAGGTTGTAAATCCAGGATGCTTTGCGCCAGTTCTCTGCGGTTGTGCTGTTTAATTTCGGTATTGTTGCTTAAGCCATACATGTTGGCAACGTTCCAGCTAACGATGCGAAAAGTACTGTCGGGTTTTTGGCTTACATCACTGCTGTTAAAGTGCGCTGCAAATGTTACGCTGATTTGTTTTACGCCCAATATCAATGTAAAAAAAGGCAGCAATGCAAGCTTTGGCTTTGCCATCAGCCAAAAGAAAAAAATAAATACCAGTATAAAAAAAAGATAGGGAAATGTGAGACCCATAAAACCCATGAGCCACCAACGCTGCGGGTTTAAATACGGCGTAATAACACTCAGCAAATACAGCACACACATTACCACAGTAATAACAAGCAAAATGCTTTTTATGGTGCTGCGTATAATGCTGACTGCCATGATTAAAAATAACGAATGAATGTAAAAATTATTTCCAACTTATGTCGGTGATGACAGGGTAGTGGTCTGATAATTTTTTTGATACAACAGTACACTGGTTTATGTTAAATGCTTTATCAACAAGGCAAACATCAATACGCAATGTGGGAAGAATTTTGTAAAACGTTGCACCAATGCCAAAACCTTTTGCAAGAAAAGCGTCCTGTAAATCATCTTTTAAAACGCGATAATTATATGAACAGGGTGTTATATTCATATCGCCGCAATAAATAATTGGGTAAGGACTTTTTGCAATAGAATCTCTTATAATTTTTACTTCACGCTCATGTGTTATTTCTGTTTCCCGCAGCCTATATTCAATAGCCCGTTTACGGTCGTAAGTAATTTTATAAATGTCTTTGTTTGCATTAACAGTATCCTTGTAAATCTGGAAAGATGCAAGATGGGTTGTATAAATGCGAAGCGGTTTATTATTAAAAAGTATAGTTGCATAAATTGCATTTTCACTCATTATCTTTTTATTAATATTAAAGCGGCAACTATCAATGAAAGGTTGTTTTGAAAAAATCGCTGTACCGCGTATTGTTCTTCTTTCAACGGCACTCGACCAAATTACATCCTTCGATAAAAGACAATAGTTATATCCCATTGAATCGAGTTCCTTTCTTACAGAAACTCTCCATTTTGCGCCTTCAACTTCTGTAAACTCCTGTACACATAAAACGTCGGGATTATTTTGCGTGATAAGATGCAGCATTTGAGCACGCTCTTTTGATTCTTTTAAAAGACTAACAAAGTCCTCCACATTCCACGTGAGTATGCGCAACGAGGAATCATTTTTCTGCATCTTCCAGTTGGAAGAAAAATTGAAGGCAAAACTGCTGCGAAGATTTGGGTATGCTGCTAACAGGCAAATAAAAAATACAAAGGCAGTACGACGATTGGCAAAAATCATCACAATAAATAATACCAGCATTAATAAAAACAGGTAAGGGAAGGCAAGGCTAAAAAAGGCGATGTAAGAAAATGTTTTCGGAGAAATGTATTGCGTGCAACAGCTAATAAGAAATATTACGATAAGAAAAAAACAGAACAGCCTGAAAATAAATTTGAAGAAAGACCTCATGCAGTAATATGCTGGTTTAACAGCGAATTCATAAATCTGTATTGCTGGCTTTTTTTAAAAATTCTTTTTCATCTTCTGTTAAGAGCTGATAACCCTGCTGATTTATTTTATCCAAAATTTCATCGAGCCTTTGCTGCGTTACTTGTAAAGTTTTTTGATAAGGTTTTCTCGTAGGCTTATAATAAAGCTGGTCGGTTTGATATTTCTTTTCGGGATTGAACAAATCATTAATCCAGTTGGCAAAATTGTTCATCCACAAACCTAAATCATTTCCTTTTTTCAATTGCTTAATAAAAAGAAATCCTGCTGCGCCGGCTGCAATATGTGATATAGTAACAGCAATATTTTCCGAGCCTATCGTTGCAAAATCAATTGCTACATAAACAATGGTAAGCACCCAAAGCGGAATGCCGCCATTCAATTGTTGAAATAACCTGTAATCAGGAGCCAGTGCTGTAGTACCTACTGCAATTGCAAAAACAGCAGATGCCGCTCCTGCTTCTGAAAGAAACTGTATATCTGTACGCAGGTTGGGTAATAAATTAGCAGAAAGAATAAATATTATTCCTCCCACCACACCACCATATAAATAAATAGGAACAAGTTTGTTATTGCCGGCAAGTTCCTGCAGAATAAAACCGAAGCACCAAAGCCAAAGCACACTGCTGATTAAATACCACAGGTTATCGTGCGAAAACATGTAGCTTAGTACTGTCCAGGGGCGAGTTAAAAGCTTACTGCCTGAAGCAGGTAAAGCAAACCAGTCTGCAATTTGGGTTTGAAAAGATACCAGTCCATTATCGCTGCTTACCTGGTAAATTAATTTTATAAACAGCAGCACTACAAACACTATTGAATTAATAATGATTAGCCAGGTTAACGCATTATTGTCCTGTCCCAGCAACAATCTTTTTTTATTCCGCTCTGTTACCGACATGGAGTAAAATTACTTTTAAAATTTTTTAATAAAAAGTTCGCCTGTTATTTTTATTCCAAAAGAATACCAATAAAAATCCAAATAATGCTCCACCCAGATGCGCCACATGTGCTACATTATCTCCCGCGCTGTTTTGCAAAGCCATCACTAATTCAAATCCCGCATAAATTAATACGAACCATTTTGCTTTTAGTGGTAAAAAAAAGTAGAAATAAATAAGCGTATTTGGAAAAAGATACCCAAAAGCAACCAGGCATCCGAACACAGCGCCCGAAGCACCGAGTGTTCCCTCATTTAAACTATCCCTGATAAACTGGTTTGTTAGCATCATTGCATCCTGCGCCGCTGCTGCATCTGATGGATTTGATTGCCATTGAAGTAATATTTCTTTAGCAACACTGTAATAACTGCCTAAATTTTCTTTTGAATAAAAATTGCTGAAAGTTGAAACATTAAAATGCTGCGAGAGCGCATAATAATTATTTAGTAAACTATTGGTTTCAAAATATAACACTACCATGTGGCAGAGCGCAGCACCAAGCCCGCACACAAAATAAAAAATAAGGAAACGCCTTGGACCCCACACATTTTCAAGCACTGCACCAAACATCCATAATGCAAACATGTTAAAAATAATGTGCGTCCAACTGCCATGCATAAATAAATGTGTAATAAACTGCCAGGGTTTAAACAAAGGGCTTTGCCAGGTATGTAAAGCAAAAAGGTCTTCAATTGTTTTAGAGCTGGCAGTAGCAGCAAACGGATGATATGCTAAAAACACCAGTACATTAATAATAATAAGATTTTTTATTACAGGTGGTAATATTTGAAAGTTGCCTGGTCTGAATTCTCTCATTCAATAATAGGTTAAGCTTTTAATTTTAACTGAATTACATTTTCTATATGATGCGTGTGCGGAAACATATCTACCGGCTGAATTTTTTCAACAGAATATTTCTCATTTAAAATACTTATATCTCTTGCCTGTGTTGCAGGATTACAACTCACATATACAATCTGCGGCGATTGTATCTCCAACAATTTTTCTACCAGTTTCGTATGCAAACCTGCTCTTGGCGGGTCAACGATTATTACATCAGGGTTTCCGTTTTCGGCAAAAAAATTATTGGTACAAATATCAATTACATCGCCGGTGTAAAAACATGTATTGGTAATATTATTCAACGCCGCATTTTGTTTTGCATCTTCCACTGCTTCATTTATTACTTCAACACCGATTATTTTTTTTGCCCGGGGGCTTACAAAAATGCCAATGCTGCCGGTTCCGCAATACAGGTCATATACTGTTTCATTATCCGTTAACTCAGCAAAATTCCGTGCAACATTATAAAGCTTTTCTGCCTGCTTTGTATTGGTTTGAAAAAAAGATTTCGGACTTATTTTAAAACTGAAATTTTCCAACCGTTCAATTATGTAACCTTTCCCTTTTACAATCTCGGGCGTTAAATTAAAAATGCTGTCGTTTCTTTTATTGTTTATTGTGTATAAGAGTGTAGTAACCTGCGGAAAGCTGCTTATAACAAAATCAAACAGCAACTTCATTTTTTGCTCATCATATTTTGTAAGAACAATGTTAAGCATTATTTCGCCGGTGGTTGTTATTCGCACAAGCATATTTCTTAACCAGCCGGTGTGTTGCCTGAAATCGTAAAACGGAAAGTTATTACTGCGTGCGAAATCTGCAATCGCATTTCTTATTTCGTTTGTTGGCTCTGTTTGCAGAAAACATGTTTTTATTTCCACCACTTTATCGAACAAACCTTTAGCAAAAAAGCCGGCAACATTTTTTTGGCTGATGGATTTTATATCGGCGTCTTCCCTCACCATTTGCCTGAATATATTTTCAGGAATAAACTGTTTGGTTGAAAAAGTATATTCCAGCTTATTGCGATAAAACTTTGTTTCATCGGCACCAATAATGGTATTCATTTCCGGTAATAGCACTTTACCAATGCGCTGCAACACATCGTTTACCTGTTGCTGCTTAAACATCAGTTGTTTTTCGTAGGGAAGCATTTGCCACTGGCAGCCGCCGCAAACACCAAAATGCGGACAAAACGGTTCCACTCTTTGTTCAGATAATTTTTGAAAATGCAGCGGAAAACCTTCTGCCCAATCTTTTTTGTTTTTAAAAAGCTGAACATCCACCACATCTCCCGGAACAGTGTTTTCAATAAAAATAACCTTGCCGTTAACCTTTGCCAGCGATTTGCCTTCTGCTGCATAATTTTCAACGCACACATCTTTTAATACCAACGGCTTTCTTGAACTTCTCACTTTGGCAAAAGTAAAATGAGCATTTTATATCACTAACAAAATAAAATCGCTTATAATCTGTTTTACTTATGATTAACAAATACGAACAGATATTGAAATATCTTTACGCAATTTTTTTAAGCATGAAGAACTTTATTGCGGCTGCTTTACTGCTTTCAATTTTAATTTTTCACCAACCTGTAAAAGCCCAGTCCGCAACAAATGGTTATGAAATAACTGCCAGAACAGATTTTAAAAATGCAAAACTTTATTTAGGCAGTTATTATGGCAAAAGAAAAATCCTGGTTGATTCTGCTATTGCCAATACAAAAGGTGTTGCTGTTTTTAAAGGTGACAGCAAACTGCAGCAGGGAATTTATTTTCTTGTATCGTCTGATAAAGTGATTTTGTTTGAAATACTGGTGGATTCAAGTCAGCATTTTAATGTGTATTACGATTCAACAAAACCTGCCGATATAAAATTTACCGGTTCACCGGATAATGATGTGTTTGCAGCGTACACTGTTTTTCTTTCTAAAATTTCACCTGAATTAAATTCTTTACAGCAGCAACTAAAAGCTGCAAAAACTGCTGCTGATTCATCAGCCATAGAAAAAGAAATTTCTTTAAAAGCAAAGGAGCTAACTGATTACCGCAACAATGTTATTACCAACCAGCCCAACTCCATGCTGGCAACATTATTACAGGTGGCAAAAATTCCTGAGCGTCCAAAAATAAAAGGTTCCAATGAAACGAAGGCAGATTCGCTGGAAGCTTTTTATTATATAAAAGACCATTACTGGGATAATGTTGATTTTAATAACGACATGCTTTTGCATACACCTTTCTTTGAACCCAAGCTGGATGATTATTATAAATATTATGTTTCGCCCGACCCGGATTCTATTATTAATGAAGTAAATTATATGCTGCTTGCATCAAGAGGCACTGATGATTTGCATCAATACTTATTAGGAAAATTTACAGATAAATATATCAACCCTGAATACATGGGTCAGGATAAAGTTTTCTTGTTTTTGTTTGAAAACTTTTTTTCAAAAGGCGATACGACATGGCTGAATGAAAAACAACGCAAATATATTTTTGACCGTGCATACAGTTTGATGGCAAATCAAATTAATGACCAGGCTGCGCCGTTAGAACTGGTGGATACCGCCGGCAAAAACGTTTCA
>Ga0157372_10007576_pt1 | contig 11544 bp, 11 predicted proteins | sample C55metaG_FD_115307 | JGI IMG/M metagenome (GOLD analysis project Ga0157372, IMG submission 115307) | Corn rhizosphere microbial communities from Kellogg Biological Station, Michigan, USA - C5-5 metaG | ecosystem: Host-associated > Plants > Roots > Rhizosphere > Soil | place: USA: Michigan...
CGCATCGTAAGGTCCCTCTCGCAGCCGCTTTCAGCGTCTGAGTTCGGGATGACAGCTATTTTGCATTGCGCTCTCGCAAATAATCTGGCAGCGTGTCTTGCCAGTCGCGCATTTTGATTCCGTAGGCCGTGAGGCTGGCGTCAGAAAGAACGGAGTAACTCGGCCTGGGTGCGGGCCGGACAAATTTATCGCTGGTGGTCGGACGCACCGCCGTATTCGACCCCGCCTGACGCAGAGTTTCAGCTGCGAAGTCATACCAGGTACACACTCCGCCATTGGTACCGTGAACGATGCCCTTCGCATCGGCATGGCAGAGCTTGATAATCGCGTCCGCCAGGTCGAATGTATACGTCGGACAGCCTCGCTGATCATTCACTACTTCGATTTGTGGCCGGGTAGCTGCAAGCTTCAGAATCGTATCCGGAAAACACTTTCCTCCTGGACCGAAAAGCCATGATGTGCGCACGACGCAGGCGTCAGGAAGTAATGCCAGAATCTTTTGTTCCGCATCCGCTTTGCTCTTTCCGTAGGCATTTATAGGACGGCGCGGATCATTCGCCTCGTAAGGCGTAGTGTTCTTGCCATCAAACACATAATCGGTGCTTATAAAGAGAAATTTTGCGCGAGAATTAGCTGCGGATTTTGCGACGTTTACAGCACCCTGAGTGTTAACTGCCGCCGCCAGGGTCGGATTAATTTCGCAGCCGTCGACGTCGGTGTAAGCCGCAGAAAGCACAATCCACTCCGGATTACTTTCTGCCACAACTCTATCGACCTGGTCAGGAGAGCGTATATCGGCGTGGCTGCTTCCGAGCGCCGTAACTTCGTCATTGGTCCAAAGGCGCACCAGTGCCTTACCCAGCATTCCGGTTGCACCAAAAATCGTCACTCGCATAGCGTCCAAAAACGAATATAGCTCAACTTGTGTAGCCAAGTGTGCGTCGGGAAGTTGGCGGCGAAGGTATAAAATAGACGTTACCGCAAAATTCTTCCCGAGGTGCAATCCATGGCAACCGTTGAAGCTCCGATTCGCCCGCGCACGCGTGCACAACAAAACGCATTTCGCAATGAACCCATGCTGGATTTTTCTAAGTGGGACGTTGCCCGTCAGATGCGTGCTGCCCTCGACAAGGTCCGCGGACAATTGGGTCGCGAATACGACCTGATCATCGGTGGCCATCGGGTAAAGACTGCGGAAAAGATCCGTTCGCTCAATCCAGCGCGTCCGTCGGAAATTGTTGGCACTCATCAGAAAGCCGGCAAGGAACACGTGGAACCGGCCATGCAGGCGGCATTGAAGGCTTATGAGCACTGGAGCCGCACACCACTCGAAGAGCGCGTGTCTTTGTTGTTCCGCACCGCAGATATTCTCCGCGAGCGTAAATTCGAGCTGATGGCCTGGCTGGTTTATGAAGTCAGCAAGAATTGGGGCGAGGCCGACGCCGACATCGCCGAGACCATCGACTTTTGCGAGTTCTACGCGCGCGAGGCGCAGCGCCTTGGCCACGCAAAAGCTCCAGTGCAATTGTCGGGCGAAATCGACCATTTCTTTTATGTGCCTCTCGGCGTGGGAGCGGTGATCCCTCCGTGGAATTTTCCTGCCGCAATTATGGCCGGGATGACGCTGGCTTCGATTGTGTGCGGCAACACCGTCATTCTTAAACCGTCCAGCGATTCGCCGACCATTGCGGCAAAGTTCATCGAGATTCTGGAATCTGCGGGAATGCCCGAAGGCGTGGTCAATTTCTGTCCCGGCGCGGGCGCGAGTTTCGGCGACGCGGTGGTGGCGCACCCGAAGACGCGTTACATCGCATTCACCGGATCGCGTGAAGTCGGCCTGCGCATCAACAAAGTTGCCGCCGATGTCGCTCCCGGTCAGATTTGGATCAAACGAACCATTCTCGAGATGGGCGGCAAGGACGCGATCATCGTCGATGCGGACTCGGATCTCGAGACGGTTGCGAATGGCGTTTCCGCCGCCGCATGCGGGTTCCAAGGACAAAAGTGTTCCGCCTGCTCGCGCGTCATCGTCGATGAGCGCATTTATGGCAAATTCCTCGAACGACTCAAAGACAGCGTAGAACGCCTCACCATCGGCGATCCCGCCACGAACGTCAACATGGGCGCGGTCATCAATGAAGGCTCGATGAAGTCGATCATGAATTACATCGATATCGGCAAGCGTGAAGGACGGCTGATCACCGGCGGAAATCGTGCAACCGACGCGGGCGAAGGCTATTTCATTCAACCCACCGTGATTGCCGACATTCAGCCGAAATCAAAACTCGAGCAAGAAGAAATTTTCGGACCGGTCCTGGCAGTAATTAAATCGCGCAACTTTGAGCAGGCACTCGATATCGCCAACGACACTGAATTCGGCCTAACCGGCGCAGTTTACACCGGATCGCGCGAAAAGATTGAAATGGCGATGCGCGAATTCCACGTCGGCAACCTATATATCAATCGCAAATGCACGGGCGCCATTGTCGGCGCGCATCCCTTCGGCGGTTTCAATATGTCGGGAACAGATTCCAAAGCCGGCGGACCAGATTACTTGCTGCTATTCTCGCAGGCGAAATCGGTAGGCGAAAAAATTACATAACGTGTGGCGCGGGCGCCCTCGCCCGCGAGTTTCGAGCGGACACAAGTATCCGCACCATACATTTCACTTCCCCATCACCAGTTTCGCAATCGTCGAAAGCTGCATGTTCGACGTACCCTCGTAAATCTTTCCGATCTTCGCATCCCGCCAATATTTTTCGACCGGATAATCTTTCGTAAAACCAGCTCCGCCGTAGATCTCAATCGCAAGTGAAGTCACGCGTTCCGCCACTTGCGAGCAGAAGAGTTTCGTCATCGCGGCTTCTTTTACAAAAGGCATTCCGGCATCTTTCATGCGGGCCGCGTTATAAACCATCAGTCGCGCCGCTTCGATCTCTGTAGCCATCTGCGCCAGCTGAAATTGGATTCCCTGAAACTCAGAAATACTCTTGCCGAATTGCTTGCGCTCTTGCGCGTACTTGGCGGCGTATTCCCATGCCCCACGCGCAACGCCGAGCATCTGCGCGCCGATGCCGATGCGGCCCTCATTCAAAGTTTCAATTGCTATCTTGTAACCTTTGCCTGCTTCCCCCAACACATTGCTCTTAGGAACCCGGCAGTCTTCCAGAATCAATTCGCAGGTTGACGAAGCGCGAATTCCTAGCTTGTCTTCCTTTTTCCCGACAGTGAAGCCCGGAAATTCCTTTTCAATAATGAAAGCGGTAATCCCTTTGTATCCCGCCGACGGATCGACGGTCGCAAACAGCACAAATATCGCGGCCTCTTTGGCATTGGTGATCCAAAGCTTGCGGCCGTTCAGAAAGTAATCGCTGCCCTTCAATTCCGCTCTCGTCTGCAAAGCAAATGCGTCCGAGCCGGAGCCGGCCTCACTCAATGCATACGCCCCGACAGTATCCGCCGCCATGCGCGACAAATATTTCTTCTTCTGCTCGGAGTTCGCCCAGCGCACCAGCGCATTATTCACCAGCGTGTTCTGCACATCGACCACTACGCCAGCGGAAGCATCGGCTCGCGAAAGTTCCTCGACTGCCAGGATCGCCTCAAGAAACTTCCCGCCAGCACCGCCATATTGCTCCGGAATCTCGATCCCCATTAGCCCAAGCTGAAAAAACTGTTCAATCAGGGATTTATCGAAAACGCCTTTCTCATCCATCTCACGGGCCAGCGGGCGGACTTTTTCTTCTGCAAACTGGCGCACATTTTCGCGGAAGAGAACCTCGTCATCAGATAGGGATGTAAGCGGGGCGGCGGTCAAATTCTGCAGAGCAGTCTCCGGCATAAACTTCCTTTCGCAGTCGCGATAGAAATTTTACACCGGCTAACAGAGGAGGGTATGTGCGGCTAACCTTCGACTTGGAGAGAAGCGTTTCCGCCGACAACCAGCTTCAGCGGATCGGTCTTCAGAATTCGCTTGATCTGAGTTCGCGCGTGGGTCGCCCAGGGCCCCGTGCCATCGAGCTTTACATAACACTGCCAATGCTTGAGCGCCTTCCGCGGCTCGCGCATTTTCTCGTAAGCCAGCGCAAGATTGTAGTGGGCATCGGCGTAAGTGGGCGCCAGCTGCAAGGCAGTCAGATAACTTTCGACGGCATCGGTAATGCGTCCGGTTTCATCGAGCACATTGCCGAGATCGAAGTGCGCCAGCGCGTATCGCGAATCGATCCGCAACGCCTCGCGATAGTGCTCTTCCGCCGCGCGATAATCCTGGCGATTGTAATAGAGCGTGCCGAGGTTGATGTGCGCGGCCGCGTGCTCGGGATCAAGCTGCAAAACGCGTTCGTAAGCGGCGATCGCTTGTAACTGGCTGCGCGGATCGTCTTCCAGCGCCACCCCGCGAGCAAATAATTCGGCGACATCGGCGCCCGCCGGCTGTTGAGGAACAGCCGCCCCCCGGGTCACAGGAACGCTGGAGATAACTTTTTCCCCGGGGGAAAAATCGAACATGAATTGCCCCGCTATCGGCTCCAAAAGCCGACCTTCATGCCGAAAAGCCACGCGGTGCCGACCACTGGTCGAGGCATTGGCCTCAAGCAACGGATTCTCGATGTCCGCAGCCTGCTCTTGCATAGCTACCAGCGATTGCCGAATTTCGATCGGGCGGACATGGCGGGCACACAAGTCACGAACTTTCTTCACTTGCAAAAGATCAAAAAAGTTATAACTTTCAGCGGTGGCTAGCAGCCCGGCCTTTTCCCAGGCAAGCAGTTGCCGCGGGCTGACCTGGAGGATTCGAATGAGATCTTCTCGGCTGTATCGGTACACTGGGTCGATGAAACTATGCGTATTATTGAAAGCCTGAGCTGCTCTCCGCAATAGGAAAATAGGCTCGTATGGAACCTTTTCCATCAACAATGCAACGGCCTTGGTGCAAACTGTGTGAACCCGCTGTGGAAGACGTGGCCTAAATTCGCTTTGCCTGCGCTGCTTTTCATTCGCGAGAAAATGAAATCACGGATAAGCGCTACTGTAGGAACTTGCAGGTAACGGGAGATAAGGATGAAATCCGGTTCGGTGAGGCGCGATTTTCTGAAAGCCGGCGCGATTGGCGCGGCCGGTTCGGTTTTCGAAAGCGGAAGCAAAGCATTCGCTTCGACACAAGCATCTGCGCTCTCTGGCGACAGCTTGAACGTCAGATCATTCGGTGCAACCGGCGATGGCAAGACGATCGACACTCTGGCGATCAACCGAGCCATTGACGCAGCTTCGGCGGCCGGTGGCGGCACCGTAGTCTTTCCCGCCGGTTCATACCTGTGCTATTCCATTCACCTGAAGAGCAACGTGAGCCTATATGTGGGCCCCGGCGCAACCATCGTCGCCGCAGAAACGGGCGCCCAAGGAGCGTCCAGCGGTTATGATGCGGCCGAACCGAATCAGTGGGATCGTTTTCAGGACTTCGGACATAGTCATTGGCACAACAGTCTGATGTGGGGCGAGGATATTTCCAATATTTCCATTCTCGGCCCCGGTCTCATTTGGGGCAAAGGTTTGAGCCGAGGCAGCGGAGACACAGCCCTTACCCCCGGAGTCGGCAACAAAAGCATCAGTCTGAAAAATTGCCGTAACGTCACACTTCGTGACATTTCCATCTTGTACGGCGGCCATTTCGCGGTCCTCGCCACCGGAGTGGACAATCTCACAATTGACAATCTGTTGATCGACACTAACCGTGACGGAATCGACATTGATTGCTGTCGCAATGTGCGCGTCTCAAACTGCAGCGTCAATTCACCATGGGATGACGCCATCTGCCCTAAGAGTTCGTTCGCTCTCGGCTACGCGCGCGCTACCGAGAATGTCACCATTACAAATTGCTACGTCACCGGCGGCTACGAAGAAGGCACCCTTCTCGACGCCACTTATAAACGCATTGGCGCAGATTACAAAGCTCCGCGCAATGGCCGAATTAAGTTCGGCACTGAGAGTAACGGCGGATTTCGAAACATCACCGTCACGAATTGCGTAGTAGATAACTGCCGCGGAATCGCTCTCGAAACCGTCGATGGCGGAGCACTCGAAGATATCACCATCAGTAATATTGCGATGCGCGACATTACAGATGTTCCATTCTTCTTACGCCTGGGCAGTCGCATGCGGGGTCCGGACGGCGTGCCCGTAGGGCGGTTGAGACGCGTGCTGATCAGCAATGTTGTGGTCTCCAATGCCGAGTCGAAGCAGTCAGCACTCATCAGCGGCATTCCCGGCCATTACATTGAACACGTGAAGTTCGACAATATTTACATTCAACATCGTGGCGGGGGCATGAAAACAACCGCCGCAGTCATTGTGCCGGAGCTGGACAATGCTTACCCAGAACCCGACCGCTTTGGCCGCTTGCCAGCCCAGGGCTTTTTCATTCGTCACGTCAAGGGCTTAGACATGCGCGACATTGAAATCAAGCCACTGCAGGAGGATGGTCGCCCCGCTTTCGTTCTGGAGGACGTGGATGGTGCGGATTTCGTGCACCTCAAGCTTCCACACAGTTCTGGCGAGTCATTCGTGCTGAATAATGTGCGCGATTTTAGTTTGTCGCAGAGCCGACCGATTGCTGATATGTATCTTGAACACGAAACCAAAAAAACTATTTGATGCATGTAGAAGTCACACATTCCGGAGACTGTCTCTCAAGCCAAAGAAGCTTGAGTAGGCTGTTCACTTTCTTTTAACCTCGCACTCATCCTCGTGTAACCTGCGCTCGCATAGAGTTGTGGACGCGTCAGCTCACAAAAAAGGAGCAATGTCCATGCTGCGTCGCCTTCTCTCGATGTGCCTGGTTGTGTTAACCACCTTAGGACCGATAATGGTCCCCGGATCGGCCTATGCTGCACCGGTAGTAGGAAAATCTGCCAGTAGGATTCAGCATCTGGTCGTCATCTTCCAGGAAAATGTTTCATTTGATCACTATTTCGCTACTTATCCGGGTCGCGAAAAACCCGCTGGCAGAGCCGGCATTTCATGCTCGCAAAGGCACACCCACGGTCAACGGACTTTCAGGAGGGCTGCTGACGTTGAATCCCAACCTGAATACGGCCAATGGCACCGGGGCCACGAATCCTTTCCGGCTTGATCGTTCACAAGCCGCCACGCAAGACATGGACCATGACTACACCGCCGAACAAATGGCATTTGACGCCGGGATCATGGATCTGTTCCCTGCGAACACCGGCACGGCGGGACCGCCGCCGAATCCGTCGCCCTCCGCAGTCACCACCACTGGTTTGGTGATGGGCTATTACGATGGCAACACCGTCACCGCTCTGTGGAATTACGCGCAGTATTATGCGATGAACGACAACTCCTACGACACTAATTTCGGTCCCTCAACTCCGGGCGCGATTAACCTGGTTTCCGGCCAGACCAACGGCGTAATTCAAAGCTCCAACGCTGATGGCGACATAATCGATGGCGGCGACGGCTCGCTGACGCTGATCAGCGATGCCGATCCGGTCGGCGACCTCTGCTCGGGCTCTGCTGTCGTGCAGATGGGCGGCAAGAACATCGGAGATCTACTCAACGAAGCCGGCGTCAGCTGGGGATTTTTCGAAGGCGGGTTCGATCTGGGTATCGTGAATGCGAATGGCACCACGGGCTGCCATCGCAGCACGAGATCTCTCGTCACCGGTACGACGAAAGCCGATTACATTCCGCACCATCAGCCGTTCCAGTACTACGCATCAACTGCAAACCCAACCCATAGGCGCCCGACTTCGTTACACACCATCGGCAAACAGGGCGACGCGGCCAATCATCAATACGACACACACGATTTCTTCGACGCCGTGCAGGCTGGTAATTTCCCGACAATCAGCTTCCTGAAGGCTCCGGGCTATCAGGATGGACACGCCGGATACTCCGATCCTCTGGACGAACAGACTTTCATCGTCCATACGCTCAATTTCCTGCAAAGCCAACCCTCCTGGGCGAACACTGCCGTCGTAATTCTGTATGACGACTCGGACGGCTGGTATGACCACCAGATGAGCCCGATCCTGAACACCTCGCAGACCTCTGCCGACGCACTGACCGGCACCGGACTTTGCGGTAACGGAACGCCAGCTCTCGAAGGTTATGCGGGGAACGCTCACCCACAAGGCCGTTGCGGTTACGGCCCGCGTCAGCCCTTCATGGTCATTTCCCCATGGGCGAAGCATAACTTCGTTGACCACACCGTCACGGACCAGACTTCGGTGATGCGCTTCATTGAAGATAACTGGCTCGGCGGCGAGCGCATTCAAGGCTCGTTCGATAAGGTGGCCAACTCCATTACCCAGATGCTCGACTTCAACCAGGTGCCAAACAATGACCCGCTGATCCTCGGCGAAAAGTCAGGTGAAATCCTCTCCGGTAGTCAGAAATAGTGTTCGTTTGTTCTAGGATAAAGAAGCTGGCCATCCTTCGTGAACATCCGGTTTCTCCAGATCCGGAGTCGCCATGGGTTTCGGAGGTGTATGGGAATGCAATCCCCATCCCATCCATCTACATCTGGTCCGCTTTCAGATTCTGGATCGGCGGCGATACGAGCCTTGGCTCTATCAGAAGAACAACGAGATCCGGTACCTGAGCCCTCCAATACCGCCGCATGCGAATGAAGCGGGCTGGAAAGATACTGTGCGGGTCGATTCAAGAATGATCACGCGGATCATTGTGCCCTTCGAAGGCTTCACCGGCCGCTACGTCTGGCACTGTCCCCTGCTGGAACACGAAGACAATGAAATGATGCGGCAGTACGAGGTAATCAGCACATAGCCGGCGGGACGCGATGGATGGATCGCCGCCAGAACCAAGCCTTAGCGCAGTCTAACGCCATCAATGATAAAGGGATTTAGACAAATTAAGATGGAGCCGATGTGATCCACAAAACGTCATGCTTCGGTACCCCATGTAGCGGCTTCGGGACAGCGATGGGACATCAAAGAGCGCATGCACATAACTGATTCCCATCTCGATCAATGAGTGAAATTGATTCCATGACAATGTCGGCTCCCATGCCCGAGTAGGTTGGTGGTGCCAAAAACCAACCAACAGGCTCGGGAGAAAGGAGCCGAACGATGACATTATAGGAGTAGATTTCCATCCCGAGTTTCAGCAAATAGCTGCGGTAGATACCGAGACCGGAGAGTTCCAGGAAAAGCGGCTAGCGCATCCCGCCGAGGCGGAGAAGTTCTACCGTGCTCTAGTTGGCCAGAAGGTACGCATGGGCATGGAGGGCAGCGGACACGCACGCTGGTTCGAGCGCCTGGTGACCGAGTTGCAGTTTGAGTTGCGGATCGGAGACGCAGCCGAGATTCGCACCAAACGGGTGCGCAAGCAGAAGACGGATCGAAAGGACGCACAACTGATTCTGCGTTTGCTGCTGGAAGATCGCTTTCCGCAGATCTGGGTGCCGAGTTGGGAGAACCGCGATCTGCGGCAACTCTTGTGGCATCGGCACCGCATGGTGCAGGCGCGCACGCGAATCATGAACCAGTTGCAAGCCGTGGCGTTGAACGAAGGTCTGCGCTGCAAAAAGAAGTTGTGGCGTGAACGCGGACGGCAGCAACTGGAGTCGTTCCGCCTGGCTCCATGGGCCACTCGGCGGCGGCGCGATCTGCTGGAGTTAGTAGATCGACTGACGCCGATGATCGCAGAGCTGAGCCATGCGATTGAACAGGAAGTGGAGAAGTGTCCAGCGGCGCAGCGCTTGCGGACGCATCCTGGCGGAGGCTCGCTGACGGCGCTGGCCTTCGTGCTGATCATCGGAGAGGTGAATCGCTTTCGCTGCGGCAAGCAGGTGGCCAGCTATCTGGGACTGGTGCCGCTGGAGGAGTCCAGCGGAAACCGGCGGCGCCTGGGACACATCACCAAGCAAGGCAGTTCAATGATGCGGGATGTCCCGCTCCTCTTCACGGAGGAGTCCGCAGTAGTAATCATGATCGCAGTAAGCGACCGATGAGATGCATGGGTCGGACCGAGTTCCTGACCTGACACGCTTACGAGCGAGCCTGGGTTGGACGAGGCAAACCATCCGCTAGAGCGAAATGGCGCTCTTCTCCCAGTGCTCGCTGGAGTGTGCTTCAAAACTGCTTGACACCGCCGACATTGTCAGAGAGGCGATTTGACGCGATATTAGCTCTGTGGCTTAAGGGAACGTGCAGTGGTTGGCTGCATAAGTACCATGAAGGCACATCGCCGATAATCTGGCTCAACGCCTCAGTCCATCACAGCTTGGGATGCTCGGCAGTATAAGGATGACAGCATGGCTTCTGAACCGGCGGGAGCTCCATGATCTCAACCCGTGTGCCGTCCGGATCGTAGGCATCCAGGCTGTCTTTGCCGTCCCGTCCGACTTCCGGCCCATCGAATGTTTCGTAGCCTCTCGATCGAAGTTCCGCTGCGGCGGTGTGAACATCTTTCACGCCGAACGAAAAATGATTCTGCACACCACGCTCTTTGTGGTCGGCGTTGGCAGGAATGTTGAGCATGTATTCGATCCAGTCGGGACCGTCAGGTATCTGCAGTTCGTACCAGTCGGTGCCGTCATCCTTGAAACCGCCTCGCCAATAAAGACGAAACCCTAAAATATCCACGTAAAAATGATTTTCCGCAGCCAAATCTTTGACGACAAAACCCGCATGGATCATCCGGGAACTGATCTGTTTGGGTGAAGGCGCATATCCGGTCTTAAAAGGCGGCCGATGAACGAAACCAACGGAGTTCCCCTCCGGATCCCGGACGCGAAAGGACTGCGCGCCATCAGAGTTTTTGTGAATGGGGCCCGGTTGGAGGCCATGCCTTAACAAGTATTTCCGCAGCTCCAAAACGTCCTCGGTCGCGAATGTGACTTCCTCCAGCCAGCTCTTATGGGCATCGATTCTTATTTGTCGCGGCGCCAGTTTCAACACAATCCGCTGCTCCGACGGACGCACGGGAAAACAAGTGTCCGATCCGGAGTACTGCGGGCAGCCGGCAGTTAATCCGAGAACATCGGAATAAAACCGTCGCGATTTTTTGAGGTCACTGACATAAATGGTTACCTGATCGATTCCTGTAATCTGCGGCCGACCGGTTTTCTTCGGCGAGCCATATGCCAACGTCGCGCCCGACAGCGCGAAGCAGACCACCAGCAAGTCGGCAATCATCAAGTTTAGGAAGGTTCTGAGCAAGCGCTGCATTCCGCGAATTTTATCGTAGGTCGCTGAGTTCAATCGAGATTCCTCGTCCAACGTAGCTCAAATCAACCAGGAGTCAACTGTAGTAGCTCATCGGGTCTGCCATTGAAACGGGGCATGGTAGGCAGAACGTTTGGAGCATTGCTTAACTCTACGAAGAAGGCCAGACCCCGATCTTAGCGTGATTTTTTGGTCAAAAGTTGAGTAATCCGTCGCGGTTTAATCGTATACAGGATATATGTCGGCTCTGCCTATGACATTGAATACGACAGCCGAAATCGAAACGGCAAAGATTGCGCGAGGCTTACGTGAAAGGGATCCGGAGCTTCTCGCAGAC
>Ga0157372_10007582_pt1 | contig 11538 bp, 9 predicted proteins | sample C55metaG_FD_115307 | JGI IMG/M metagenome (GOLD analysis project Ga0157372, IMG submission 115307) | Corn rhizosphere microbial communities from Kellogg Biological Station, Michigan, USA - C5-5 metaG | ecosystem: Host-associated > Plants > Roots > Rhizosphere > Soil | place: USA: Michigan...
AGCGGAATCGGTGCGCTGATGCGCCATCTCACCGCAGCGCGAAAAGGCGGCGGCGCGATTCGGCTCTATCGCCCGACGACGTTTACCGTACAGAGTTTGAAACTGGTGAGTCTGCTGAATCTTTTCAGCGTGTATAACGAGATGCCCGAGGCTGTCGCCTCGCTGCAGTAGATTTTTAGAGATCTCGTCTTGGTTGAAGTGAAGTGGCTGCGTTTCACGCCGCGCGGCGCTTTCCACGCCTGCCTTAGCGCTCCAAATCGACTTCGATACCCTGTGGGGGCTGCTCCCGCAGCCGCGCTGTCAGATTGAAAGTGTCGATCGGCGGAGGCGTGACACCGAAATCGGGATCCAGCGACTCCGCGTTCTTCGCGATGCTCGCGACGGTCTTCGCGGCAGGGCGGGCTTGCTTCTTCACGTAGAGCACCTGGTCGGCGCGAGCCAGCATTTGCTCGGAGGTGTCGGAGTATTGATACTGCGCGATTCCTACCGAGTAGCAGACGTGGATTTTTTCACCGCTGAATTCGATTTGCGGCGTGCCGGTGCGCTCGATGATCACGTTCACTTTGTCGCGCGGGCACTCGGGCAAGATCACCAAAAATTCGTCGCCGCCGAGACGGACCGGGATGTCGCACGCGCGAATAGCGCGCTTCAAGCGGCGTGAAAATTCGCGCAGCGCCGCGTCGCCGGCCGCGTGGCCGAACTTATCGTTAATCTCTTTGAAGTAGTCGAGGTCGAACAGAACCACGGCAAGCGGATCGCCGGTGCGTTCGGCGCGCGCGATCTCTTCTTTCAGGCGCAACTCTCCGAAGCGGCGATTGTGCAGGCTGGTCAGCGGATCGAGGATCGAGAGATCATAAAGCTTGTCGGCCTTGACGCGGTGCTTGGCCACGATTTGAATCTGCCGCTGCAACACGACTTTGGTATCGCTATGGCGAATCATGGCGTTCGCGCGGCTCACGCCGATCAGAGAAATCAGTGCGCCGACAACGACCGTCGCCACCGGGCGATCACCGAAGCCGCCCTGCAAAACAAACAAGAGCACCACCGCAACCGCCAATCCCGTGATTTCGAGAATGGTGAAGCGCGTGTCTTTCTTTAAGCCGACCTCGAGTTCCTGGATGCCCTGCTGCAATGCGGCATGCTCGCTCGGCTTTTTTGAATTTCTATCGATCGCATCCGTCATGACGTCTATACCGGGTACCTGGCCCTAACCCGCACTCAGAGTTAACGTCAAATTCGTACGGCGACTTCGGCGGGTTACACCAATAGCCGCTGTGTTTGAGGGGTTCTCGCGCCGTGGCAACCGTCGGGACACGGACCCTTACCCGCTGGAGCAAAGATAGCGGGCGGGTGGTCTGCTTCCTATAGGACGATGGTTGGGAGTCTTTAGCCGTGAGTACTAAGGTGAAATGCTGTGCGAATAGCGTTTAACTGCGATTGGATGGTTCTGCGATGTCGAATCCTTTCATAAATAGCTGAATACAAGAGGTTTACATACAATGCTGCGTAGCGGCGGATCGGCTGTGGTTGACGTGCGTCCAATTACTACTACAATGTAGTTTATATCCTATGGGGAGACAAATCATGGCGGCAAAATCCGTTGCAGATTCTCGGTCTTACGGACGACGGTCCTTCCTTTCTTCACTCGCCAGCTTCGGCCTCGCGCCGAAAGCGCGCAAATCGGAGAAGAATTCGGAACCCGTTTTCCGGTTTCTGACGCCCGAATGCGAGATACGAATGAGCGTGCAATATTTCGATAACTCGATGCTAGATAGTTTGCGTTTTCGAGATTCGATTACGAATCGCGTTTCTTGCGTATCTTCCGAAGGCAACTCCGATCCCTCGTGCCTTCAGCGATTCCATGGATCCCTCGCCGTTGCGCACTATCATTTTCGATCGCGCTTGGCGGCCGCTACGTCCACTCTGCGTTTGCGCGAACTCGTTCACACGATCGATCAAGACACGCGGATGACGCCGAGGCTTCCGTTTGAAAGGGCACTGGCTGTCGAAAGAGAGATGGCAAGCGATATTCAAGCGTTCGGTTACGATCCCGGCGATCGCAAACAGGCGGCTTCGGCAAAATCAGCATCGCTGTGGGCGATCCTGCGGCAGGACTTGTTTCTGAACGATCAGTCGTCCTCGTTTCTGACCGTGCATTGGAAACACACGTTTAACCTGATCTCGCTCGTCGATGTGATTCCTGGCGATGCGACCGAACAGGTTTCTGAGTGACGAATTCCCGCGGAACCGTTTTTATTAGTACTACAATGCAGTTTATTATATTTGACTGCTGCTGGAGCGGAGAAATCGACAGTAAGATTTGAGGATGAAAAGTAGCGGGTGAGCCTGTAAGCCGGATTTTGTGCCGTACTACTCTTGCGAGCAGTGCGCGGCGATCATTCCTCTAGGCCATGGCTCGCGCCATGGCTCCAGCAGCCTACCCGAGGGTTGCTCTTGGCGACGGCTTGCGCCGCCGCGAAGGGAGTGCGTTCCATCGCAACTCGCCACTTTTCAGCAGCAAATTGCGCGAACGCTAACTCGACGAGCCGGGCCGGCTCTCCCCTCCTATTTGGCCTTGCACCACGCGGGGTTTTCCGTGCCTCACGCGTTACCGCGCGAGCGGTGGGCTCTTACTCCACCTTTTCACCCTTACCAGCGAATCGTGCGAAGACATCTTGCAGGTTTTCCTGCGCGACGCCACCGTGCCGTTCCGCGGCGGTCTATTTTCTGTGGCACTTTCCGTGAACGAATCGCGTTGCCGCGATGCATTCCCCTGGCGTTACCAGGCGCGTTGCCCTTGCTCCCGATGACTCGGGACGGTGTCCGGACTTTCCTCCCGCTTTGCGTCTTGCGACGCTCTGCCAGCGATCACCCAGCTCACCCGCTTCGGATATTGTACCGCGAACGTCGGCTATGACCGTTTCCCAGTTTGGGAAGAGTGCGCTACCACCCCCCTCCCCTTTTTTTCGTAAGGATGTGATTCTGGGGAAGTTAGAGAGCGAGTGAGTGCAAGGATGTGATTTTAAATGGGTTAAGTTGGCACGGGACACCGGACGAGTCGCTAACTCTCGTGATTTCGCGGACTTGCGGATGTTCGTTTCGTAGCACTACGTGATGCGGGAGGTCACGGGAATCCGCGAACGTGTTAGATTCCGCCCATGCGGGTGAAGGAAGCAAAAGATTTTCTTGTTCAACAAACCGCCGAGCAGGCACAGCGAGAAGGGGTGTCACTCTCCGACCTCGAAAAGAGAATGATGTACTTCACCGAAAGTGAAGATGCGGTCGAAAATCCTATCGCTCTCAATGAGGAATTTGAGGCGCAATACGATTCGGCAAAATACGAGAGCAAAGTCGCGGGATTGATGGGTCGAGCCTACAACCGGCTGAAAGAGGAAGCCTCTGGATCTGTCCAGACTTGGGATGAAGCGATTAGAGAGCTCAAGAAAGGCGATCACTACATCCTGGTGATGTGGGCTGAGCGCCGAATAGCAGCAAAACCCTGGGGCTTCTGGAAAACGATGGCTGCTTCATTTGTCTTGGCCGTCGTCTTGTTCGTGTTGGTGGCGATTGTCGATTTCTTGAAGCATCGATAAAAACGCGAGCAGGCGCCACAACTGCTTCGACTCATCTTGCTCCAATCAATTTTTCAAACTCACTCTCGGTCAAGATCGTAACGCCGAGTTCTTTGGCTTTGTCGTATTTGGAGCCGGGGTCGGTGCCGACGACGACGTAGTCGGTTTTTTTGCTGACGGAGCCGGAGATTTTGCCGCCGTGTTGCTGGACTTGTTCGGCGGCTTGTTCGCGGGAGCGGTTGGCGAGGCCGCCAGTGAAGACGAAGGATTTGCCAGCGAATTTCTGGCTTTTGACGACGCGCTTTTCGGCGGTGGGCTTGACGCCGTATTTGTCGAGCTTCTTGATGATTTTCTGGTTGGCGGATTCGGAGAAAAATTCGGCGATGCTCGCGGCGACTTTTGGACCGACTTCGCCGACTTCGAGTAGTTGCTCTTCCGTGGCGGCGGCGAGTTCATCGAGCGAAGAAAAATGCGCGGCGAGAAGCTGGCCGGTGCGTTCACCGATCATGCGGATTCCCAGCGCGTAGATGAGGCGAGCGAGCGAAGCTTTCTTGCTGGCTTCGATTTCATCGAGCAAATTTTGCGCTGATTTTTCGGCGAAGCGTTCGAGGTCGATCAGCGTGTCGAGCTTGAGCGTGTAGAGATCGGCGACATCTTTCACCAAACCTTTGCCAACGAGTTGATCGACGATTTTGTCGCCGAGGCCGTCGATATCCATCGCGTGGCGGCTGGCGAAATGCAGCAGGGATTCGCGGCGCTTTGCGGGGCAGGCAGCATTAACGCAGCGGTACGCAACTTCGTCTTCCGCTTTGTGAATGGCGCTGCCGCATTCGGGACATTTCTCCGGCATCTGAAACGGGCGGCGGTTGGCGGCTTCTTTAATGACCTTGAGGACGTGCGGAATGACTTCACCAGCGCGCTCGATCAGGACCGTATCGCCGATCTGCAGGCCGAGACGCTCGATTTCGTCCATGTTATGGAGGGTGGAACGGCTGACAGTGACGCCTCCGACTTGCACCGGTTCGAGGACGGCGACGGGCGTCAGCGTTCCAGTGCGGCCAACCTGGACGCGAATGTCGTTGACGACGGTGGTTTCCTGGCGCGCGGGATACTTGTAAGCGATAGCCCAGCGCGGCGCCTTGGCGGTGAAGCCCAATTCGCGCTGGATTCCTGTCGAATTCACTTTAATCACGACACCGTCGATTTCGTAAGGCAAATGCTCGCGTTTCGGCTCCCACGCGTCGCAGTAGGCGAGCACTTTCTCGATGCCATCGCACAATTTCCAATCGTCGGAAGCGCGGAACCGCAATTGCTTGAGCGCTTCGAGTGATTCGGAATGTTTCGAGAAAGGCTCGAGTCCATCGACCAGGAGGTAGTAGGCAAAAAATTCGAGGCGACGCTGCGCGGTGATCGAAGGATCGAGCACGCGAACCGAGCCTGCCGCGGCGTTGCGCGGATTAACGAAGACCTTGGCGCCCATCTGCTCCTGATGGCGGTTCATCGCTTCGAACGCTTTTCGCGTCATCAGAACTTCGCCGCGGACTTCGAAGGTCGGCTTCAGCTTCGTTTTTTTGATTAAAGCGGCGTCGATGCGCAAAGGAACCGAGCGAATCGTCTTCACGTTTGGCGTCACGTCTTCGCCGGTGCTGCCGTCGCCGCGTGTCACGCCGCGGACCAGGATTCCGTCCTCATATTGGAGCGAAATGCTGAGGCCGTCGAATTTGTGCTCGGCGACGTATTCAATCTTTTCACGGCCGATTCCCTGCCGCACACGGCGATCGAAATCACCGAGAGCCTCATAGGAAAAAGCATTGTCGAGACTGAGCATAGGGCGCGCGTGGCGAACGGTCTGAAATCCGGCACGCGGAGTGCCGCCGACGCGGGCAGTTGGCGAATCGGGCGTGATCAGCTTCGGATTGGCCGCTTCGAGCTCTTTCAACCGGTTCATCAGCCGGTCGTAGGCAGCGTCGGTGAGCTCAGGCTCGTCGAGGACGTAATATTGATAGTCGTGGTGGCGAATCTTGTCGCGGAGTTGCTCGATTTCGTGTTTCGCCGGAACAGCCTTGGGCATGGAACCCTCGAGAGAACGTTAACTTGATTCTAATTCATATTATATAGAATGGGATTTCTGCAAAGCAGTGCGCGGGCCACGGGCCGATGCTTTTGAATGGCATACGGTTGAGATCGTTCGCTTCACTTAGAATGACAAGCACGGGCTGGGACGACGGGTTAGAGCGAGGGCAGAGTGTTCGAAGCAAAATTCACGCAGGACGGCCGATGAACGCCAATCCACAAAACGCGTTGCTGATTCATAATCCAAATGCCGGAAACGGTGGCAAGGCGCGACGGCCGCTGCTTGATCAAGCGCGAAGAATTTTGGCGACGGGTGGGATTGAAGCAGAGCTCGTCGAGACGCGCGGCCCGGGCGATGCGACGGAGATCGCACAGCGTGCTACAAATGAAGGCCGGCAGCTTGTGATTGCGTGCGGCGGCGACGGCACTTTGAATGAAGTCGTCAACGGGCTCGCCGGCGCGCAAAACGGGCATCGTGTTCCACTCGCGCTGCTTCCTGGAGGAACCGCGAATATTTTGGCGAAGGAGTTGAACCTTCCCTGGGATATTCCCGGCGCGGCTGAGAAGCTGCTGCACGGCGAGGTGCGAGACATTGCGCTGGGCTTGGCCACGCCACTCAACGAACCCGCGAAAAAACGATGGTTTTTAAGCGTGGCGGGCGCAGGACCGGACGGGATGATCGTTTACGCCGTCGATCTGGATTTGAAGGCTCGCGTCGGTATCCTTGCCTACTGGTGGCAGGGCGCCCGCGAAGTGCTGCGCTATAAGTTTCCGCATTTTCGCGTGATCGCGGACAACGTGCAGATCGATTCAAGCTTAGTGGTCGTCGGGCGAACAAAGAATTACGGCGGGCCGTTCAAGATCACGACGGACGCGGATTTGTTCGAAGACAAATTCGAGTTGATGACGCTGGAGACGCAGAGCGGGCTTCGCTATCTGAGTTATTTGCCAAGCTTGTGGTTCAACAAACTTCGAGGGACGGATGGCGTGCACTTCTGGAAGGCGGATTCCGTCGTTTGCGAACCGCTGGATAGCAATCCCGTGTACGCACAGGTGGATGGCGAGCCGCTGGCGCGCTTGCCGATCGAGTTCAAAATTGTTCCGCGTGCGCTGAGGCTGCTTGTGCCACAAGATAGCGCGACGCAAAAAGTTCGCGCCGTCGCCTGATTTCAAAAAAATATCGATGGACATCGGAACGCAAGGTCTGGCTTCGCTGGTGGTTGCGCGTGCGTTGGTGCCGCGGGCGGGCTGGCGAGCCTGGGCTGTGATTGTTGTTGCCGGGACGATCGCAAACGTCGATTTTTTCAGTTCGATGGTGAGTCCGGGAGCCTATCTGGCGTGGCACCGGACTTACTTACACTCGATTTTCGCCTTTGTGGTTGTCGGTGTGAGTTTAGGCGGGGCGTATTGGTTCGGGAGTCGGGGCAAGGCTGACGCTCGGGCAAGCTGGGGCGCAGCAATGCTGCGCCCCTACACGGGAGCGGCGTTTTTTTGGGCGGTGATGTCAGCCGGACTGCTCCACTTGGCATCGGACTCCGCTCAATCGGCCGGCACGATGATTTTCTGGCCGCTGAGTCGCCAGCGCGTGGCACTGGATTGGTTGCCACGCGTCGATCCGTGGATCATTGCGATTTTGCTGGCGGCTCTCTTACTGCCGGAGCTGACGCGACTTGTCACCGATGAGATCGGTGTGAAAGCGCGCGGAGCCCGAGGTCGAATCGGCGCGATTCTCGGTCTCGTCGTCCTCGCCCTTTACGTCGGCATGCGGGCCGATCTTCACGGCAATGCAATCGCGACACTGCAGGGTCGCGGCTACGACACCGGGCAGCCGCATCGCGTGGCCGCATTCGCTGATGCGGCGTCGCCCTTCATCTGGCATGGAATCGTTGAAACAGAACGCGCGCTCCACGAACCGGACGTCAGTATTTTCACCAGTTCGCAGTTCGACGCAGACAACGGAGACACATTGTTCAAACCCGAACCGTCGGCGATGCTCGCTTTGGCACAGAACACGCGGGCTGCGAAAGCGTTTCTTGCGGTGGCGCGATTTCCGAAGGCCGACATCGAAAAGAGGACCGACGGCTACGAAGTGGGGATCCGGGATCTGAGTTACGCGGCGGCCGGAGAACGGAAACAAGTCCTCGTGCGCGTCGTTGTGGATGCGAACGGAAAAGTTTTGAACGATGAGCTTGTTTGGGAGCGGAACGGCGTTCGCCGCTAGGACTTCTGCTCGTGCTCGTGGACTTTCTTTTCGTACATGATGAATTTCGAAGCGGCATAGCTGACGCCGACGAGGACGATCAGCGCCGCGATCACCGTCAACTTGTGCGTCGCGAGATACGGCAGCGCTTGCGAGCCGTAGCGCACCGCCAGATAGCCTATGGCGAAATAGCGTACGATCCGTGCAATCGCGATAGCGGACGTGAAACTCCAGAGCGGTACGCGAAAGACTCCCGCAGCCAAGACGAAAAACTTGAACGGAGTTGGCGGCGGGAGAAGCGCCGCGACCAACATACCGACGAATCCATTTTCCTCGACGAACTGCCGAATTTTTGCGCCGCGTTTTCCGGCTTTTTTGTGAAAGGCGGCCTCACCCGCTTTGAGCGCGAGGAAATACAACAAAATGCAGCCTAGGACAGAACCGGTGGTCGCCGCCGTGGCATAAAGAATCATGCGCGTGGGCTTTTGGATCGAAAGTGAGATCAGCAGCAGGTCGTTGATCACCGGGAACGTCAGGACGGAGGAATCGAGGAACGAAATCATGAAGAGCCCGGGCGCGCCCAGCGTACTCGCGAATCCGACAATTTTTTGTTTCCAACCGCTCAAGCCACCCTGCAAAAATTCCTCCCGGTTTTGCTACGAACTGCTTTCGCGGACGACGTCCACAATCGCGCGCGTTAACTTTGACAGATCTCGAGGATCGATCACGAACGGCGGCGTCAAATAGATGACATCGCCGAACGGTTTGATCCAGCAGCCCGTTTCCACAAAACGCGAGCGTAATCCTACCGCATCAACGGGGGCGTTCATTTGCACAGCGCCGATTGCGCCTTTCACGCGAACGTCGCGGACGCCGTCCCCTCCGCGACAAGCAGACAATTCTTCGACGAGTTGCGCCTCGATGGCGCGGACTTGCTGCAAACGCGGTTCGGTTTCGAACAAATCGAGCGAGGCGTTGGCGGCGGCGCAGCCCAATGGATACGCCATGTAAGTCGGCCCGTGCATCAGAGCAGCGTCGGCGTTGTCGGAATGAAATGCGTTGAAGATGCGATCGGTCGCCACCGTCGCGGCTAAAGGCACTGTGCCGCCGGTAAGAGCTTTGCCGAGGCAGATGATGTCCGGAGTCACGTTCGCTTCCTTGCAGGCGAACATCGAGCCGGCGCGCGCGAAGCCGGTGAAGATCTCGTCGAAAATCAGCAAGACGTTGTGCTGTTGAGAGAGCTTTTTGAGTTCAGCGAGAACAGCAGCGTCGTGGAATTTCATTCCGCCGGCGCCTTGGACGAGCGGCTCGACAATGATCGCGGCGATTTCGGAAGACTTTTCGTCGAGCAGGCGGTGCAACGCGGATTGATGCGCCTTTGTGTCGGGCAAAGCCACGACGAATTGCTCGGGTACAACGCCGCGAAAGAGTTTGTGCATACCCTCTTCGGGATCGCAGATCGCCATCGTGGCTAACGTATCGCCGTGATAGCCGCCGCGGAAACTGACGAACTTTGTGCGGCGTTCGCCTTGGTTTAACCAAAACTGCGCAGCCATTTTCAGCGCAACTTCGACGGCGACGGAACCGGATTCGCTGAAAAACACGTGATTGAGATCGGCGGGAAGCATTCTCGCCAGGCGCGCGGCAAGTTTGTAAGCAGGTTCGTGGGCCAGGCCGCCGAACATTACATGCGGCATCTTTTCGAGTTGATCGCGGACGGCCTTAAGAATGTGCGGGTGCGCGTAGCCGTGGCAAGCCGTCCACCAACTCGAAATTCCATCGATCAATTCCCTGCCGTCGGCGAGTTTCAAGCGCACTCCCGATGCTGAGACGACCGGCACCGGCAGAGCGGCCGTTTTCATCTGCGTGTACGGCAGCCAGACGTGATCGAGATTGAGCCAGTCAGGATTGTTCATGGATAGCGTCAGTCAGTTTCGATGGCGCAAAAAAAGCGCGCCCACATTGTGCGCGATAAATTGTCTCAGGAATTTCGCAGCGATAAAACTTATTGGGCAAATGCGGCGCGGTCAAAATTGTTCATGAATACTTGCATGAGCGCGGTGCGATGAAGATTCGGCAGGCGGGGAATTTCGCCGATGACGCGAACGTGGCCAAATCGCTCGATCGTCTCGCGATTTTCGCGGTTCTGATCCCCGATGAGGACGACGCCATGCACGGGCAGTTCGGCTGCGTGAAGTGCGGCGAGCGTGAGCAGCGTGTGGTTGATGGTGCCGACGCCGCTGCGCGCCGCGAGAATCACGGGCAGCATGAACTTCACCATCATATCGAGCATGAATTGTTTCTGGTTGATCGGCACGAGCACACCACCGGCGCCTTCAACGACGAGCCAATCATTGTGCAGGCTGGTAGGGAGCGTAATGCGATTGAGATCGATTTCCGTCCCGGCCCAACGGGCCGCAAGATCAGGCGAAACCGGCGGAACAAATTTATAGACTTCGTCGAGCGTGCGATCGGTGCCAATGCCGGCGAGTCGCATCACGGTGACCCGATCGGAACCTTCGAGCGTGCCAGTTTGAATCGGCTTCCAGTAAACGGCGTCGAGCGCGGCACAAAGCAGCGCGGAAAGTGTGGTCTTGCCGACACCAGTGTCCGTGCCCGTAATGAAAAAGTGATTCCTCACGAACACCCCGCCGCCAGCGGTACACGCTGGGTTTTCCACGCTGACAGGCGATTGGAGAGTCGATCGATTTCGGTGGTGGAGATCGCACTCGTCAATGACAAACGCAACCGCGCTCGGCCCGCGGGAACTGTCGGCGGTCGAATCGCACGGACCGCGAAGCCTTCGCCTTGCAGAAATTCGGCCGAGGCAACCGCTTCGTCGTTGGCGCCGACAATGACGGGTATGATTTGCGATGCGGAATTCGCAGTGTCGTAACCCTGCGATTGGAGTTTGGCCTTCAGGCGTTCCGCGCCGGTGATAAGGCGACTTCGTTCGGCGTTCATTTCTTGCGCGATGCGCAGTGCCGCGCGAACTTGTCCGGCCATGTACGGCGGCGGCGCTGTGCTGAAAATAAACGTACGCGCATGATTGATGAGATGTTCGCGTAGCGCTGCACTGCCGCAAACGAAGGCGCCCGCGCTGGCTAGAGCTTTGCTACACGTATGGGTGATGGCAACAGTTTCACCCGTTAGCCCTGCCGCAGCGGCGATGCCGCGACCTTCGGGACCGTGGACGGCGGTTGCGTGAGCTTCGTCGAGGATCAAACCGGCGTCGTACCGCGCACACAAAGTTGCGAGTTCGGCTAGCTGAACAATATCGCCGTCCATGCTAAAGACAGATTCGGAAACGACGAATTTGCATCCGCCGCCGGCCGGCGCGTTACGCAGAGATTTCTCGAGGTCGTTGAGATCGAGATGGCGATAGATCACTTTGCGCGCGCCCGAGAGGCGCATGCCGTCGATCAAGCTGGCGTGGTTGAGCTCGTCGGAAAAGACGAGATCATCTTTGCGCAAGATCGAGGTGAGCAGTCCAACGTTGGCCGCGTACCCGCTGCCGAAATAAAGCGCCGCTTCAGTACCGACAAATTCCGCGAATTCGTGTGCGAGTAAATCCCATTCGCGCGAATGCCCCGAAAGAAGGCGGGAACCGGTGCCGCCAATTCGCGGTGCGCTGCGCACAGCTTCGATCACCGCGGCGCGCAGCTTTTCTGATTGCGACAAGCCGAGATAATC
>Ga0157372_10007584_pt1 | contig 11537 bp, 8 predicted proteins | sample C55metaG_FD_115307 | JGI IMG/M metagenome (GOLD analysis project Ga0157372, IMG submission 115307) | Corn rhizosphere microbial communities from Kellogg Biological Station, Michigan, USA - C5-5 metaG | ecosystem: Host-associated > Plants > Roots > Rhizosphere > Soil | place: USA: Michigan...
CCTGCAACCATTACGTCGGCTTTCATCGGCGATTTCGTGAGCACGGGGCATGTTTCCGTTAAGCCATAGCCGGAGATACACGCGCAACCCAATGCCTCTTCCGCCATCTTGACCAGTGCCGGAGACGAAGCTGCACCGCCGATCATGACTATTTGGAGGCTGCTCAGATCGAACTTCTGCCTTTCCGGAGAATGGACTACAGCAGTGAGCATCGTGGGAACCATCGCGCACGAAGTGACCCGCTCGCGTTCGATCAGGCGAAACACCTCCGCCGGAACGAACTGATGCACCATGACGTGGGTGCCACCGACAGTGGTGATGGTGTGCGCGGCTCCCCATCCATTGGCATGAAATAGGGGAATGGTGTGAAGCAATACGGACGTGCAGCACATCTCTCGAAGGGTCACCGGGGACGTCTGGGTTGCCGTGATGACCGACAGTGCATGGAGATACACGTTGCGATGCGTGAGCATCACACCTTTTGGTCGATCGCTGGAGCCGCTGGTGTAGAAAAGCTCGGCAAGCGAGTCTTCGTTGACCTGCATCAGCTCGCATTCGAATGGCGGATGGGTCGCCAGCAAGCTGTCGTAGTTCTGAGGCACCATCCATTTCGCAGTTGGTTGTCCATCCAGTACGACCCAGCTTTCGATAGATGGCACAACAGTTCGGAGCGCGTCCACCAGCGGCAGGAACATCGGCTCAAAAAACAGGAACCGGGCTTGCGCGTCATTTAGTACATACGCAAGTTCCGGAGGGCTCAGGCGGACGTTGAGTGGAAGCAGAACGCATCCGGCTTCGAGAACGCCGTAATACGCTTCCAGGAGGCGGTGACAGTTCGTACTCAGAAACGCGACGCGGTCTCCTGGTTTGGCCGACCTTGCCAGGAGCGCTCCTGCCAATCGCGACGCCCGCTCGCCAAATTGCGAGTACGTAAACCGCTGATCACCACAGATAACGCCAACTTTGTTTGGAAATTGCTCACGCGCGTAGCGCAGAAAGCGGATGGGAGTGAGAGGGACCTTCATACGCGCCTCCGCCTGTCGGCTGCATGCCGCACCCTCGCTGGTCAGTATCCGGGCCGGTGATCGCGTGGGGAGCGGCGTTATCGTCAGATGCCGGAGTCTACACGGAAAGGGGCACAGCCTCGCTCGCCCCCTCTGCTGGTTCCAGAGGACCTTCGCTTCAGGTGCTAGCCTTCTGCGCCCGAAAGTTCATGAGTGAGTTGTACTCGGAGCAATCGTCTAGCGGTTTCCCCCGCGAGGCTATGCCCTTCCCAATGTCGCTAGGCAACAGCTGCTGCGGCTTTGTGTGTCCGCGTCGCTGGCCGCTTCACGTGCTTGGTAGTAGCCTTGTGTTCCGCTGCCGGCTTGACGACCGCATCCATCAGCGCTCTTTGCGCGTCCACATAGCTCTTCACGCCTTCACGCGTCAGTTCGGCCAGTGGAACGAACGGGAACGGCCGGATGAGCTCGAACGTCTTCCCGGCGGTCTTCACGTTTGCATTCATCTGTTTGCCCGCGATGTCGACTAGCTTTTTCTGGGCCTCAATGAACGACTCGGTCGCTTGTCGCGCCAAGTCGGCGAGCTCGGCCTTCTTGAGCTTCTTGACCTCGCCTTTTTTCTTTCCAGTTGCTTTCGCGGTCTCGTCCACGATCACGTCCAGGAACTGCTTTTGCGCCTTCACGAAGGTCTCCAGCCCCTCACGCGCAAGGTCGACGACATACTCTGGCTGATACGGCTTGCCTGCCTTGGCTGCTTCAAACCAAACGTGAGCCTGCTTGCCGGCAATCTTCAGGAATTCCTCTTGCATGTCGATGAAGGTCTCAACCGTACGCTGCAGCAGGTCCGTCAAAACATAGGCCGCGGGGATAGTTCCCAGGCGCTCCTTGACGCCGGCCATCAGGATTTCGTTCTGCTCTTTGCCAAGGGTCAGCAGGATCTTCTGTCCTTCGATGAAATTGTTCACGCCATCCCCGGCTATGTCACTAAGAATGGCAGTCGGAGAGTGCTCGGGATCGGTGAGTTGCTGCCGCACAGCTTGCATGACGGCGGCATTCTGTTTCATGGCAAGATCTAACAAGATGCGCTGGGTGGCAAAAAAGCCTTGCACACCTTGCTGCGCCCAACCCGACAGAATAGATACAAAAGATGAGTCCCGCGGGTGGGTTCGGGGGGTCTCGTTCTTAATAGTTGCTGGCATGATTGCCTCCAATATTGCTGCACTGCAGCATTCGGGTAAAATATAGGCCTACCGAGTACTTGTGTCAACAACTATAATGTGTTTGTGCAGTGCAACATAGATGCGAGCCGACCGACTGTGAATAATCGATCTGCAAAGTTGTTGCGCAAGGGGTCAAAGAAATGTCTTCGATCGTGATCAAGAAATATGGCAACCGGCGTCTCTACGATACCGCCGCCAGCCGCTACCTCAACCTTGAAGACATTGCAGCGCTCATTCGCGACGGCAAGGACGTTAAGGTTGTGGACGCAAGAACCGGGCAGGATCTGACGCGTGTCACCTTGACCCAGATCATCAGCGAAGATGCTAAGGACAAACCCACCGGCCTGCCGCTCGAACTGTTGCGCCAGCTCATCATCGCTTCCGATGAGGTTCGGCAGGAATTCATCATGTGGTATCTGAAATCCGCGTTCGATACCTACGCGAAAGTCCAGGACGCGGTGCAAAACCGGCTGGGAGAAGTGCAATCGGCGATTTTGTCGCCGGTAGATCTAATGAGACGCTTCCTGGGCTCCGCGCCAGCAGTTCCCACGATTGAGAAACCACCCGACTCTGAAGTCGAAGCGTTGCGCAGGCGTGTGGCTGAATTGGAGAAGACGCTCCAAAAGGCGCCGCGCCGGAAAAAGACCAAGACCAAGAAGCACTAAACATTCACCGCTCGTCGCCGCCTCCATGTAAAAACATCACGATTCTCCGCACACCGACACGACAATACCGTTTTGCTGGACAAATCTCCGCACGCCAACAGAATCCAAGCGTATGGAGCCGGGAATGTCCATAAGGTATAATCCTCGGCGGAAAGCGTTTGCCCGCTGCGCTCGCGTTGACTCAAGAATGCGTGGTTGGAAGGGCAAGTTCAGGGGAAAATTGCGCACACAAAGAAGGGCAGCTTACCCGACAAATCATCATCCCCGTAAGCAAACGCACCGGCCTCATCCAGAAGTGGATACGCCTCTTTGGTCCGAGGTGCTTTGCGCGGCGGAAATTCTTTTGCTCCACGCCACCCCGGTTTACTACGGCTTCGGCGTGCCACACGGGGACGACTCAGCTGTCGTCATTATTCCCGGTTTCCTCGGCACTGACCTCTATCTGATGGAACTGCATGGGTGGCTGGCCCGCATTGGATATCGGCCATATTTTTCCGGAATTGGTCTCAATGCCGACTGCCCGAATCTCCTGATCCAGCGCCATCTGAACGAGACGGTCGAAAAGGCGCTCCACGAGACCAAAAGAAAAATTCACTTGATCGGCCACAGCCTGGGAGGAGTGATCGCACGCTCGGTTGCCGGGCAAAGGCCCAAAGACATAGCGTCAGTGATTACCCTGGCGTCTCCGATTCGCGGCACCATTGCGAATCGCGCCATTGTTCATGCGGCGGAAGCGGTCCGTCTGCGCATTCTGCAGGAGCACGGCCAGGGAGTATTGCCGGATTGTTACACCGGAGCCTGCACCTGTAGATTTGTGGACCATGCCCGGCGAGAAGTCCCAGATTCCATGATTCAGACTGCCATCTATACCAAGCACGACGGCATCGTGGACTGGCGCTACTGCATGACCAAGAAGAATGGCGACGATTTCGAGGTGGCAGGCACCCACATCGGCATGGCCTTCAATGCCACGGCTTACTCCATCGTTGCTGAACGGCTCGCCCTGGCACACTCAAAGAAGTAGCGTTCACTCAGCGCAGTTCCCTGCCGTCTCCAGAACCGCACCATTTCTCGTTTCTAATTCTTCTATCCTGCCGCCTGCGCTTTTGAGGCGAATCACTGCTTTCGCCAGGCTGTTGTTGGTCACGTTAAAGGTCCCGGAGCAATCGGTCTTTGTGTACGGCAGGCAGTGGCGGTTCGGCCCAGAGCCGTCAAAAGATGCGTCGACTGCCATGCCGTGGTTGGGCGTACAAGAAAGCTTCCACGCAAAAGACTCAGCGTTACTCGTTTCGCTGAAGTTTCTGAATACGTAACGATTGCTCTCGTGCCAAAGCACCGCCTTGCGGAACACCAATCCGAAAGGCATGTCGTAAGTTAAGGCTTCAAACGTGGTCGATGACCCATTCGGGCCCGCGAAGTACGCGTGCGCCCATTTCCAGAAACCACGATGCCGATATCCGCAGTTGTGTCCCTGTAATCCGAACCCGAGTGGATCGCCTGACACCCGTTCTCCATCGAGGGAGAGCTCACCTGAGAATCGCGCGTTTGAATGTGGCGTGCGTGAAAAGCCGATCCAGCCCTTGTTGCTCATTGTGACGCGGAATGTCGATCGGAATTCCAGGTCCCAAGCGATCTCGTGCCCTTCTACGTCTAACAATCCTTTGCAGGAGTTCTGCTTGATCTCATTTTCTCCCACACGAAAGTAGAAGCCAGAGTCCCCTCGCGCGCTCAACTCGAGATCCTTCGTCGAGTAGCCCTGAATGAATGTGTGTGGTTTCGCATTTTGTGGGAACCATGTGGCCCAGACTTGGACTGGCATTCCTCGCGGATCGGCCGAGCAGCCGCTCCGGCCGGGATTGGTGAGCAGATAGCGAAACCACCACGCACCCGAGCCATCCGGCAGGGCGAAACGCACAAACCAGACCTCATAACGTCGGCGAACGGACAACGACGAGTAAACCTCGTTCAGAGTCTGCATACATTTCCGCACTCCGCGGCGAATGATACTCCCCTGGCAGAGCACGTGCTGTGATTTGGGTCATATGGCGCAAGGTGTCGGCGACGCGTAAAATTCTTTTCGCAATGACAGATGTTGAGATTGCTGGGCGCACAATCGCATCGGTGAATCCTGCGACGGGTGAAACCTTGCGAGAAATGGCTTGTGCCACGGAGGAGCAAGTCCGTGACGCGGTTCTGCGGGCCCGCGCTGCGCAGCCGGCATGGTTTGCACTCGGCGTGCACAAACGTGCGAAAGTGCTGAGGGAATTCCAATTTCGTCTGCACGACAAAAAGTCAGACATCGCAGCCGCACTCACACGCGAAGCCGGCAAACCCTATGTCGAAGCACTCACTACAGAAGTGCTCGTAGTTCTGGATAGCGCTCGCTTTTACGTCGAGAACGCCCATTCCCTGCTGCGGGATGAGCACCTCTCCCATGGCAACCTCGCCATGAAGACGAAGGCTGGGTGCATTGTTCGCGAGCCATATGGCGTGATCGGCATTATTTCGCCGTGGAATTACCCTTTGTCAACTCCCGCAACCGAAAGTCTGGCCGCTCTGGTGGCAGGCAATGCGGTGGTTGTGAAACCTTCTGAATTTACCAGCTTGATCGCGCTTGAATTGGCTGCCTTATTGCATTCCGCCGGAGTTCCAAAGGACATTTTTCAGGTGCTGGTTGGGGATGGCAGCGCTGGAGCCGCGTTGCTCAACGCCGACGTCGACAAACTGGTGTTCACGGGCAGCGTGGCAACCGGCAAGCGCATTGGTAAAGCAGCGGGCGAGCGTTTGCTTCCTGTGGTCTTGGAGCTTGGCGGGAAAGATCCCATGGTAGTGCTGGAAGATGCTGATGTTGACGTAGCGTCCAGCGGGGCCGTCTGGGGCGCATTCATGAATGCCGGACAGACGTGCCTTTCGGTCGAGCGCTGCTATGTGCATCGGAGCATTTACGAATCATTCGTCGAAGCGTGCGTAACGAAAGCCAAACAGTTACGAGTGGGCGCCGGAAACGATCCCCAAACGGACATGGGCCCAATGATCCACGAACGTCAACTTCGCATTGTCGAAGAGCAAGTCGAGGATGCCAAGGCTCACGGCGCACGTGCGCATACGGGCGGAAAGAGATTGCCGGAGCTCGGGCCAAACTTCTATGCGCCGACTGTGCTCACGGATGTAACTCACGAAATGCGCATCATGCGCGAAGAAACGTTCGGTCCAGTGTTGCCGATCATGCCATTTGACACGGATGAAGAAGCTGTGGCTCTGGCCAACGACTCCGAATTTGGTCTCGCTGCGAGCATTTGGACGCGAGATCGCGGGCGTGGTGAAGCCCTCGCAAGGCGGCTGAATGCCGGCACTGTGCAGATCAACGATGCGGTGTCTTGCTTCGGAATCAGTGAGGCGCCGCACGGAGGCGTGAAGTCGAGCGGAATCGGCCGTACCCACGGGCGCTTCGGTCTGGATGAAATGGTTCGCATCAAGTATGTCGCCGCCGATCGCCTGCCGCGGATGAAGAAGGTCTGGTGGTACCGATACGGCACAGCGTTCGCGGGACAAGTTGAAGGCCTGGTTGACCTGCAGTTTGCCCGACGAGTCAGCCAACGCTTGCGTGGCGCAATCAGGTCCGCGAGCGCTTTGGTTACTAAGCGGTTGTAGCAGCAGTAGCAGGCCTGGTTGTTACGAAAACAGAACAGAAATAGAAATTGATTGCACCGCCTCGGGCTGTGTGTCACCATGCCTTGTTCTCCCCCCTCTTTGTTGGGTTGACCTAGCCTTTACTTCGGGAAAAACTCAGGTTCGAAATTGGAGGCGTGTATGCCACGTGTACGGAATCTGCTTATCTCGCTCTTGATGCTCGTACTGGGGTTCAACGTGCCGACGTTTGCATGGAACAACGAAGGCCACATGGCAGTCGCTTACGTTGCCTATCAGCACATGAATACGGCAACCAAAGCTCGAGTCGATCAGCTGCTGCGACTAAATCCCGACTACAGCCACTGGAAAGCCGCGGTTCCGAGCGGCACGTCTGTGGCGAAACGCAAGATGCTGATTTTCATGATGGCCGCTACCTGGCCGGATTTCATCAAGCACAAGACAGGCTACAGCGATGATGGGACCGAGAATGGCGATCGCCCGGGCGGCGCCACCTCTTCTCAGAACATTGGGTACTCGGACCATCTGCACCACAAGTATTGGCATTTCGTGGACACACCATTCTCAACGGACGGCACGACTCTCCCTTCCCTTCCAGCGCCGAATGTCGAAACACAGATCACCGCGTTCCGTGCCGTGTTGGCTTCCAACGATCCCGACGCGAAGAAGTCTTACGATCTGGTCTGGCTGGAACATCTGGTGGGGGATATTCATCAGCCGCTGCATGCCGCCACGCGCGTGAGCAGTAGCGATTCCCAGGGCGACCACGGCGGCAACCTGGTGACGTTATGCTCCGCACCCTGCAGGCGAGAACTGCATGCGTTTTGGGACGATTTGCTGGGAACGAGTTCCAAAGCCAGCAGCGCGGCCACTGTGGGACGCAACCTTCCGGCGGCAGATGCCACTCTTGCCACAAAAACCGACGCAGCAGATTGGGCCGCCGAAAGTTTTGACGCGTCCAAGCAGACGGTCTACGTGTCGCCTATTGCGAGCGGCGACGGGCCGTTTACTCTGACGCCCGCGTACAAAACCGCGGCCAAGAAACTCGCTCGTCAACGTGTTGCCCTTGCCGGCGTGCGTTTGGCGAATTTGTTGAACGACGAACTGAAATAGCCAGTGGAGGTTCAACACCTGCGGATATTGACCGGCGACTTGAGACGCTAATGTGATTTCACGATCCTTGCCCTGCTGAAGCCATCCAGCGTCTCTTTGTTGATATTGCGCGTTGTCATCTTTCCTCGCGGAACTGTAGAATTCTCGTCTCTGCCGCATCGGGATTCGTAGTCGATGCGGCAGAAAAACTACGAAAACCTCATTACTGTGGATGGGATTGGGAGAAGACTCAATCATGCCAGGACGACTGCAGGGCAAAGTAGCGATCATCACCGGCGCCAGTGCCGGGATTGGGCAAGCGTGCGCGCGCACCATGATGCGTGAAGGCGCCGACTTGGTGTTGACGGCGCGCCGCCGGGAACGACTGGAACAGCTTGGCGCCGAGGCCAAGCAATTCGGCGTCCGAACGCTGTCCGTCGTCGGTGACGCCCGCGACGAAGACACGGCGCGGCGCACGGCTGAGGAAGCCGTAAAAAGTTTTGGCCGTATCGACATCCTCATCAACAATGCGGGAGTGGGCAACTACAGGAATCTCGTTGACACCACAGCGGACGACTACGCCGAGATGATGGATTCCAACATGCGCTCGACGTTCTTGTTTAGCCGCCACGTCGCGCCGGTGATGATCCAACAACGGTCCGGCCTGATGTTGATGGTGTCATCGATGGCCGGGGTATACGGGTTTGCGGGCGAGGCTGCCTATTGTGCCACTAAGTTTGCCCAGGTCGGATTTGCCCAGGGACTTGATAAAGAGCTTCGACCGCATGGGATCAAGGTGGGGACCATCAATCCCGGCGGGGTGAAGACGGAGTTTGCTATCGGCAAAGGCCGCACGAAGGAAGGAGTCGCGCAGTCAGAGATGCTCGACGCGGAAGACGTTGCCGAGGCAATCCTGTTTGCTTGCACCCAGTCACCGAGGTCGCGAATCATCCAGATCCAGATGCGGACAATGGCAGAATCACTCGCCTGAGGCTGGTGAAGGCTCAACAGTCAATGCGAAGTTGACCGGAGTGGTACGGATGTCGTTTTGCCCTGGTACTCGAGTGGGCATCCGGCTGCGAACTCGATGCGATTCCAGTACCGTGTCCCTCTCTGACGATTACAGCGTGAAACGTCCTGTGTTCCAGCATTTCCGGGAAACTTCCACTGCGATTTCCTAACGTATGCATCCCCGTGCTGTTCTCCCAGATGAATGAATTACGTGCCTTGGCTGGCAAATCTGTCATGCAGTTTGCCACTCGGCCGTGCGTATCAGTCCCGCAGCCACTTCCTCGATCAGAAAACGAACGTAGTTGAAGCGTACGGATAGTTGTAGGACTGTCCCTGAGTTGCATGGTTCAGGAAGGTCCCCGGGAAGATGTGGCCGAAACCGCCGCCAAACTGGAACTGGCGGGAGAAGTTGTACGCCAAGGCGCCGTCGAGTTCCTGGCCAACAAATCTCCCGGCGCTGCCGTTCGCGATCCGGACTACCAGCGTACTCGCGGCGTTGTAGAGGCCATCATGGGGATCGGCGAGCCACCAGGCATCGTAGCGGGCGATCGCGGCCCACTTTTTGGCCGGCTTGGTCTCAACGCTCAAGCGCGCGTTGCGAATGTTCTTCCAGCCCACCTGGTCGTCCATGCCGTATTTGTCGTGACCGGTGGCGTAGAGCTGATCGAAAGTGCCGCGGTGACCATCTTTCGGATTGTCGTCCCCGGAAGCATAGTTATATTCGAATGCGATTCGCGGATGGAGATGCTTGGTCGACAGAGTTTTGGCGAGGATCCAGTGACCCGCCCACGCACCAATGCTGTCGGTGCCGAGAGAGCCGGATTGGCGCGCCATTTCGAGGCCGTAATCCCAGCTCGAAGGAAGCTTACCCACCCAGCGGACGCCGACCGTACCGAAATTCATGATTCCCAGTGTGCCGAGCTCCGTCTTTAAGGCGGACTGACGACGCCACAGGAAGTACGGTTCCACGGTTGCGTTCGGAACAAGTTTTTCAAGTCCGCCGTAAGCGCCATAGAAGTTGTTGCCAGGAGTGCTCCAGTCGAACTCGCCATCTTGTTGCTTGACCACGCGGGAGGCGAAGAGGTCTAGACGGTAGTGCCCGCTGTGCAAAGTTCCGCGCAGGGCGTCGAAGCTCCGTGCCGTATTGGTCCAGTTAACGTTGCCTATCAGGCGCTCGTCCCCGAAAGCCAATTCTTGCCGGCCCGCCCGAAGACCGACCGTTCCTTTTTCGGTGTCGCCAATTTCCACGTACCCCTGGCGCAAGTCAAAGGTGTCCTGATAGGGCGGGGCCGCAGGGTTCTGGTTCTTCCAGAAGGCCCGCGCATCTTGCGCCTGGAAAGCGAACTTGAGCCAGGGCGCCGGCCGCAGAAACATATTCAGGCGCAAACGGCTCAACAGGTACGTGTCTTCGTTATTCACTTTGAATCCGCCGCCGGTGAATCCTTCGACTCGCGAACGGTACTCACCACCAAAAGAAATCCATTTGGGAATCTCGGCGTTGAGCTCCTCGGAGAACAGCTTGTTTGTACTTGCGTCGGTGTGTTGAGCGCCAACAGGAAGTACGGCGAGTATCAGAAGAGCGAAGCCCACCAGCCGCGTAGAGTTCAGTTTCATCGTCAATACCTCTTCATGTTGATAAAGGTTCCTGCCTCGGCTTGCCGAAGTCAGGTTCTAGTACTGCTCGCGACTTGGACAGCTAAGTTTCTAATCTGCGGACATGAGAGCCGGCACGGGCTCGTACCCCGCCGCAGGCGCCCGAGCCTCGCGGAAGCGGAGTAAAAAGACACAAAAGGCCACCGCAGCAACGGTCGACCCCAGAATCACAAATGCCTCAGAGCCGGAGATGCTTTCTGACTTGAACAGCATCGCGGCCATGACGGCGCCGAAGTTACCGCCAGCACCGACAATTCCCGAGACCGATCCGACAGCTCGTGGCTGAATAAGGGGAACAACTGCGTAGGTCAGGCCGCAGGCCATGCATACGAGAAGGCCGAATACAAGAAACGCGAACGTGGCAGGCACCAGAGTGGCAAATCGAGAAAACAGAACCATTGCCAGTCCTTCCGCGAAGATGGCAAGGCCTAGAAGCAGCGAGCGCCCGCGTAGCCCCCAGCGCGCTCCCGCCCAATCACCAACAATCCCTCCCAGGGCGCGGGCGAAGATGTTCATCATTCCGATTAGGCTGGCGAGGAACCCGGCTAGCTTCAGCGTAAGGTGGAACGAGTCTTTAAAATAGAGAGCGGCGACATTGTCGACGGTGATCTCAACGCCGAAACACGCGCCATATAGAAGGAAGAGGAGCCAGACGCGATAGTCCCCGGCAGCTTCCCAGAACGCTTGGGCTCCTAACCGAGGCGCGAAGGGCTGACCATCAGGCGTGTCTTCGGTGAGCCAGTAATAAGCAATTCCAGTCAAGAACATCAGGACGCCGGGAACGATCATGGCCAGGCGCCAGCCCATGAACTTGTCAACGCCGAAACCGACAATCGCGCCGAATAACAATGGCATGAACCATTGCGTGACGCCACCGCCGAGATTTCCCCAGCCTGCCGTGATCGCGTTTGCGGTTCCGACGACGCGCGGCGCAAACATCACCGAGGTGTGATATTGCGTGACTACGAAGGACGCGCCGATCAGTCCGATGATCAGGCGAAAGACAAGAAAGCTTTGATAGCTGTGCGCCAGCCCAATGCCAGCCACAGGAACAGCGCCGAGAAGCAGTAGGGCGGCGTAGGTCCGACGCGGACCGAATCGGTCGCATAACCAACCCGTCAGAAAACGCGCAAAGATCGTGAAAAGTACCGAGGCAATGACCGTATTGCCGATCTGAGCCTTCGTCAGTTTCAGATCTTCGCGAACCACAGCCATCAGCGGCGCAATTCCAAACCACGCCACGAAGC
>Ga0157372_10007587_pt1 | contig 11535 bp, 4 predicted proteins | sample C55metaG_FD_115307 | JGI IMG/M metagenome (GOLD analysis project Ga0157372, IMG submission 115307) | Corn rhizosphere microbial communities from Kellogg Biological Station, Michigan, USA - C5-5 metaG | ecosystem: Host-associated > Plants > Roots > Rhizosphere > Soil | place: USA: Michigan...
AGGTACCACTGGTTGCCCGTTGCCGCGCTGGATGTTAATGTTGAGCCGGACTGCGTAATGGTTGGCGTTGCCGGAACCGGGTTCACCACCAGCGTATCGCTGTTGCTGTTTGCGGTCGGTGTTGTTGCGCAGGCCGAAGAAGATGTAAGGATACAGCTCACTACATCGCCATTATTGAACGTGGAGGTGTAGGTCGGACTGTCTGTTCCCACGTTAGCTCCGTTCAGCACCCACTGATAGGATGGTGTTGCACCGCCGTTGGAAGGCGTAGCAGTATATGTTACTGCATCTCCCTGACAGATCGCGCCGGAAGGTGATCCCGCAATGCTTACCGCAGGCGCCACATTCGCATTCACAGTCATGGTGATGTCTGTTGAGCTTACGCTTGCAGGACTTGCACAGGCCGCATTGGATGTGAGTGTAACGGTTACCACATCTCCGTCGGACAACATCCCCGAAGTATAGGTTGCGAGATTTGTTCCCACGTTGGAGCCGTTCACCTGCCACTGGTATGCCGGGCTGGTACCGCCGTTGGTTGCAGATGCAAGGAACGTGATCATTTGGCCGCTGCACATCGGGTTGCTTCCCGACACAATGGAGGCGCTGACAGATGGCGCTACCGTTGCATCCACAGTCATTGTGATCGCATTCGATGTAAGCGTTGCAGGGCTTGCACAGGCTGCATTGCTGGTGAGAATACAGGTTACGATATCGTTGTCCGACAGCGCGGCATTTGTATACGTTGTTCCGCCTGTTCCGACATTGGAGCCATTGAGCTGCCACTGGTATACAGGAGATGTGCCGCCGTTTGACGATGCTGCCGTAAACGTTGCGGGGCTTCCCGCGCACATCGGGTTGCTGCCGGTTGTTTGCGTAATTGCAATAGCAGGAGTTACGCTTGTGTTCACCACTACCGCTGTGGTGGCTGCTGCGCTTGTACATCCGCTCACCGTTACGGTAACGCTGTATGTTCCCGCCATTGCTGCCGTTGACGCAGCGGTGGAAGGGTTTTGCGCCGAAGATGTGAAGGCGTTAGGACCGGTCCAGCTGTACGTTGCGCCTGCAACGGTGGTTGCTGTGAGGTCAACCGTATTGCCGGAGCATACCGGTGTGTTGCTTCCCGCGGAAGGCGCAGAAGGCACAGGGTTCACTGTCATTGTAATTCCCGTAGAGGTAGCGCTTGCGGGAACTGCACAGCCGGAGCTGGAGGTCATCGTACAGGTAACTGACTGTCCGCTTGTAAGCGTGCTGCTTGTATATGTAGGGCTGTTGGTTCCTACGTTAGAGCCGTTCACCTGCCACTGGTAGGAAGGTGTTGTGCCTCCGTTGGTTGGTGTTGCAGTAAATGTTGCAGAGGATCCGGCGCACATCGGGTTGGTGCCTGTTGTTTGTGCAACCGTTACCGAAGGTGTTACGCTTGAATTGACCGCTACTACTGTTGTACCCGGCAGACTCGTACATCCGCTTACGGTAACCGTTACACTGTATGTGCCGGCCATTGCTGCTGTTGCAGAAGGGCGGCTCGGGTTCTGAGTGGTTGAGGTGAAGGTTGACGGGCCGGTCCAGGAGTAAGTTGCCCCTGCCACTGTTGATGCAGTGAGGTTGATCGCCGTTCCCGTACATACCGGGCTGTTGCTGCCTGCCGTTGGTGCAGCAGGGATCGGTGTAACGCCTATGCTTACTGTTGCCACCGGACTTGTACATCCGCCAACTGTTACCGTGAGCGAATAGGTTCCTGCCATAGCTACCGTTGCACCACTAATTGCAGGTGGGTTGCGGACTCCGGCGGTATAGCTGTTCGGACCGGTCCAGGAATAGGTGGCGCCGGCAACAGCGTTGGACGTAAGTGTGAGCGTTCCACCTGCACAAATGGCCGCCGGTGTGCTGCTTCCGTTGATCTTAGGAATAGGAGCCGCAGGTGTTGCATTAACAACAACTGCTGTTGTTCCCACTGCGCTGGTACATCCTGCAGCTGTTGCGGTAACACTGTATGTTCCCGCCATCGCCGTTGTTGCGCCTGCTATCACAGGGTTTTGAGCTGTGCTTGTAAATGTTGCAGGACCGGTCCAGGCGTAAGTGCCTCCCGTAACCGCAGCTGTGGTAAGGTTAATAGTAGTTCCGGAGCACACCGGTGAATTGCTTCCCGGTGCCGGGGTTGCAGGCGTAGGATTCACAACCACCGTTGTTGTGGCCGGGGCGCTCGTGCATCCGCCCACTGTAGCGGTTACGCTGTAGGTACCTGCCATTGCCACGGTAGAAGAAGCGAGCGAAGGATTCTGAACCGCCGATGTATATGACGAGGGGCCGGTCCATGCGTAAGTTGCGCCCGCAACTGTTGTGGATGTTAAGTTAATTGCAGTGCCCGAGCAAACAGGACTGTTGCTGCCGGCTGTAGGTGCTGCCGGCGATGAATTTACAACCACCGCTGCTGTTCCCGCCGCGCTGGTACATCCGCTCACGGTTACGGTAACACTATACGTTCCTGCCATGGCAGCTGTTGCGCCGGTGCGTGTGGGATTCTGCACGGAAGAAGTAAATGATGCCGGGCCGGTCCAGGCATACGTTGCACCGGTAACGGTTGGTGTAGATAATGTGATCGTGCTTCCTGCACAAACCGGCGAGCTTGCCGTTACGGTTGGTGTTGCAGGCACGGCATTCACTACGACTGCGGTAGTTGCCGCTGCGCTGGTACATCCGCCTACCGTTGCCGTTACGGTGTATGTTCCGGCCATGGCGGCTGTTGCGCCAGTACGCACAGGATTCTGCGTTGTTGATGTGAACGTGGAAGGGCCGGTCCAGCTATAGGTGGCACCCGCCACAGTAGTTGCCGTTAAGTTGATCGGCGAGCCTGCACACACAGGGCTGTTGCTGCCCGCTGTAGGCGCTGCCGGTGTGGTGTTCACCACTACAGCGGTTGTACCTGCAAGGCTTGTACATGATCCCACGGTTACAGTTACGCTGTATGTTCCAGCCATTGCAGCCGTTGCGCCGGTACGTGTCGGGTTCTGCAAGGATGATGTGAATGATGCAGGACCTGTCCAGCTATACGTTGCTCCTGCAACTGTTGCCGTTGAAAGGTTGATGGTTGTTCCCGTACATACCGGTGAGTTGGATGTAGGCGCCGGTGTTGCAGGCGTCGGGTTCACCGTCATGGTGATCGCGTTGGATGTTGCCGGGCTGCCTGTTACACCTGCCAGGTTGGAGGTCATGATACAGGTAACCACTTGTCCGCTCGTTAATGTTGTTGTAGTATAGGTCGGACTGTTTGTTCCAACGTTGGAACCGTTCACCTGCCACTGATACGTAGGCGCTGTTCCGCCGTTGGTAGGCGTTGCGGTGAATGTCGCTGTTGCGCCGGAGCACATCGGGTTGGTGCCGGTTGTTTGTGCAATGCTTACGCTTGCAACCGCTGCGCCTGCTCCTGTAATGTTAATGTTATCAAGGTAAAGCGCTTGTCCCCAGCCCGACCTGCTTGTGAATTTCACAGATACGTTTGCCTGTCCGGCGTACGGCGTAAGGTTCACCGTTTCCGTTCTCCACTGTGCTGCCGTTGGAACGAACATGCTGGTTGCATTATCCGGTGCCGTCTGCAAGCCGGTATATCCGCCTTTGCTGTACACCTGTGTCCATGAAACGCCGCAGTTGGTGCTTACATACACAATGAGTGAATCGGTATAAGTACCATTGTATCTTGCGTAAGCTACATCGAATGTCATTTGTGCGGAAGACACGCTGCTGAAAGAATATTTCGGCGTGAAGAGCTCATCGATGGTGCCTACAATGCTTGCAGCCGGTGAATAGCTGTCCATCATCGCGCTGGAGGAGCTTGTTCCGAAGCCGCCGGCAGTTGATGTTTGCGCCCATGTATTATCGGCATCGGGGTTGCTCAGCGCCCAGCCTGCAGGCACGAAGGTGGCCTGGAAGCCTTCCACCAACGGCAATACAGTGGTTCCGCTCACGGTGATGTATGCGGTTTTTGTGATCGTGTTGCTTCCGTTCGCGTTGGTTGCAGTTAAGGTCACATTGTAGGTTCCGGCAGTATTATAGCAGATCCCGGTCGGGTTCTGAAGGGTTGAAGTGGTAGTTGCCGCACCCGGGAACGACCAGCTCCATGAAGTTGGGGTTCCGGTTGAAAGGTCTGTAAAATTGATGCAATCGCCGGTACAGATGTTTGTCCTGTTCGCAGAGAAATCGGCAACAGGAGGTGATGTTCCCGGGCTTGCAAGATCGGATTGCCAGATGCCGCGGCCAAATGTTGCCGCCCTTAATTTCGCAGCCGTGTACTGGATTTCCAGCTCTTTCACGATCACGTTCGGTAAGCCTGTGTTGTATGCCGACCATGAAGCTGCAGTGTTGTCCCTGTAATAAACGCCTACATCGGTTCCAACGTAAAGTGCATCTGTTGCCGATCCGTTCTGGTACACGATGCAATTCGCCGGAAGGTTCGGAAGGCCTGTCGAGTAATTGGTCCAGGTGACACCCGCATCGGCAGAATACCACACTTTGTTTGCCGCCGAATACCCGGAGAATGTTACCCACACGTGCGAAGGGTTGTTGCTTGCCACTGCGATATAGGTGATGGCCGCAGATGCAACGGGCAATGTTCCCGTGCGGTCAGTGAAGGATGTTCCGCTGTTGGTGGAGGCGTAGAACTTATTCATCTTCGCCATGTAGATGTAATTACTGTCGGTAGGAGCATACGCAAGCGCAACGAGATTTCCTGTTCCGCCCGTAACTGTTCCCAGCGCTGTCCAGTTGGTACCGCGGTTCCTCGAACGGTATGCCTGCGCTTTTCCAACGATAAGGGTGGATGCTTTCTGCGGATTCATGATGTAAGGTGTTACCCAGTCGCCATCGGCATTTACGCCTGTTCCGCCTGAAGAAACGATCGAGGTATTTAAATTTCCGCCGGTGGTTGTCCTGTTGATCTGCCCGTAATACAGCTCACCGTATTGCACGCTTGCATTCGACCAGTCGACAATGGCTTCCATACCATCACCGCCCTGGATGTAGTTCCATGCGGCAGTTCCGCTCCACCTGTTGGTTCCGTTATCCTGGAAGCCAGTAACAAGCAGGTTGGCGTTGGTCGCCGATAAGCCCAAACGGTAAGGCTGCGCGATCTGGAGCCCGTTGCTCAGGTCGGACCACGCTGTTCCCGTGTTAGAAGTTTTAAAGCATCCGCCGTCAACTCCTGCAAAGTATGTTGTTGCGCTGCCCGGGATGAATTCGAGCGCGTGGCAATCGGCATGTACATAAGGCGCGCCGCTGCCTGTCCAGTGTGCGTTGATGGTCCAGTTAGTACCGCCATTGGTCGATTTCCAGATGTTAACCCCGCCCACGATCACAAGATCCTGGTTGGTTGGCGATACCGCAATGGAAAGGTCGTACCAGCCTTGCCCGCCTGTGTCCGAGCCCACGTTCGACCAGCCCAATATGTTTGGCGTTGTAGAGCGTGTGGTAAATGTATTTCCGCTGTCGGTAGAGCGGTATAACCCCTGGAAGCCGTCGTCAGTAGCAAGTGAGCCCAGCACATATACGTAAGCCGGATTAGCTGCGGTTACAGCGATTGCAAGGCGATCGACTGCGGTTGTAGCAGGCAGTCCGGTTGTAATGTTTGTGAACGTTGTTCCGCCATTGGTGGATTTATAAAAACGCGTGGTGCTTGCAGCGTATACAACGGTAGTATCGCCGGGCTTGTATTCAATGTCCTTGATGTTTGCAACGGCAGTGGCGATCTGTGTCCAGTTAGCGCCCGCATTGATGGAGCGGTACACACCGTTGCTGGTGGCTGCGAAAACAGTATTTGGATTCTGCGGATTGAGCAGCAGCCTGCTGATGTTCCTTCCGTTGGTCACAACCCAGTTAAGGCCTGTAGGCGCCCATGTAGCGCCGCCATCGGTTGTTTTGAGCACCCCGAGGCTGTATGTATCGGAAGCATCGCCATCGCCGGTGGCGAGGTACATGATCTGGTTGTTTGTAGGATGGATCGCCAGATCGGAGCAGCCGATCAGGGGAAGGTTATCTGTGTTGGTTGTCCATGCCGTACCGCCTGTTGTTGATTTCCATAAACCGCCATCGGGTGATCCTACCCAGATGATGTTGGTGTTCGAAGGATCGAAGCGGATAAAATTCACGCGACCTGCACCGCCTCCCGCAGGGATGGATGTGGTTGGCCCTATGATCGACCAGTTGGCGGCGAGGGGAGTTGGTGTTGTTCCTCCGCCGATCGGTGCGCGCATCGGTCCGCCGCTGCCTGCATAAAAGTTATCAAGGTAATCATTCATCGCGGCGATCATCGCTGAACGGTCGCCTGTAGGATATACGCGCGGCTTCATGTAATCTTCCCAACGCTTGTAGATCTCCCAGCCAGGGATCTCGCCTTCTTCCTCTTCTTCCTTCATCGCCTCATCGCTTCCTTTCGGAGGCTTAATTCCTTTGGCGGCGAGCTTTTCAGCCTGCTTCTGCAGCTTCATCTTCTTTTCGAACGCTTCGTAGGCTTCACGCGATTTTTCCTTTTCCTGCTTATGATATTTTTTATTAAATGCCTTCTGCACTTCATAAAAGTTAACAGCAGGATCCTGCATTTTCTCTACCCATGTGGTTTGGGAAAGTGTGATCTTGAAACAGAAAACAAAACAAAGCAGGGGAAGAAATAATAAACGTTTTTTCATAGCATTTTTAATTGGGTATTACGAATCTAATTTTTAAATAACAGATTATCAAGTTTATAAACCGGTTTTAGACGAATACCCGCTTTTTATAGACAACTTTTATGGGCTTTCAACGTCTGTTTTCTTTCATTCGGCTATAAGGATGCACTCAAAAAAAGAGGGTTTTGCCCCTTCTATTCGTTGTAATCACGGTTTTTTAAAGAGATGGCACATTTTTTAAAACCCCTCTTTTAGTTTAAACAATTATCTGTTCATTACTTTATTCCAGGATTCTGAAAACGTGGTAATTGTTTTATAGTTTTATCAAAACCTAATTAAAAAACGTTCTGTATATGGTGAAAGAGAAAAAAATCTTCGTTCTTGATACGTCTGTAATTATCTATGATCACATGGCGGTCAAAAATTTCAAGGAGCATGATGTGGTAATTCCGATTACGGTGCTGGAAGAGCTCGACAATTTCAAAAAGGGAAACGATACGAAGAATTATGCGGCTCGTGAATTCACCCGTTACATCGATAAAATATCCCTCGGAAACACGCTTCAGGACTGGATCAACATCAATGGCAAAGGCCATGGGATGATCAAGATAGAGATGCACACCAGCTCTAAGATCGATGCAGAAAAGATCTTCGGCGAGCGTAAAGGCGATCACCGCATCCTCAACACGGCAATGTATGTTGCCGAGCAATACCCGAAGCGGAAAGTGGTGATGGTAACGAAGGATATTAACCTCCGCATCAAGGCAAAATCGCTGAAGCTGACTGCCGAGGATTACGAAACAGGCAAGATCAAGGATGTGAACGAGCAGCTGTATACAGGCCGCAGCGAGATCCAGAAAGTACCTATCGAAGTGATCAACGAGATCTATGAAAAGGGATTCTGCGAAACATCAAAATTGCTGAAGAAGCAAAAAACGTCATCCAATCATTTCTATACATTAAAGAACGGCAGCAAATCGGTGCTTGCATCGTACAGTCCTACCAAGGATGTGATCGAACGCGTGAAGAAGGTGACGGCATTCGGCATCAACCCGCGCAATGCAGAGCAGGCTTTTGCGCTGGATGCGATCCTCAACCCGAACATCAAGCTTGTTTCGATACAAGGTGTTGCCGGTACAGGGAAAACGTTATTATCGCTGGCCGGCGCGCTGGAGCAGCGCAGGAATTTCCACCAGATCTATCTTGCAAGGCCGATCGTTCCGCTGAGCAACAAGGACATCGGTTACCTTCCGGGAGATATTAAATCGAAGCTGAATCCATACATGGAGCCGCTGTGGGACAACCTGAAATACATCAAGAACCAGTTCAGTGAAAAGGACCGCGAATACAAGCAGATCAACGAGATGGTGGAGCACGAGAAGCTGGTTGTTTGCCCGCTTGCATACATCCGCGGAAGAAGCTTATCGGATGTGTTCTTCATCGTGGATGAGGCGCAGAACTTAACGCCCCATGAAGTGAAAACAATTATTTCACGCGCTGGAGAAAATACGAAGATGATCTTTACGGGCGATATTTACCAGATCGATACGCCTTACCTCGATACGCAAAGTAACGGATTATCGTACCTGATCGACAAGCTGAAAGACCAGGGACTGTACGCGCACATCACGCTTGAAAAAGGTGAGCGCTCCGAGCTGGCAAATTTGGCGAATGAGTTCCTGTAGTGTAAAGCGCCACAGATTCACAGATTAAATAATTGTATTAAAAAGAAAGCTCCCGGAATTACCGGGAGCTTTCTTTTTGCATAATATGGTGGATGCTATTCAGAAATAATGATCCGTTTTGTTTCGATGAATGTTTCCGTTTCGATCTTTAACAGATATGTTCCTGCCGTCAGTCCCGACTTGCTGAAGAACGTTGTTTGTGCTCCTTTTGTCTGCTCTTCATTTGCGATTGTCTTCACCAGCTTTCCGTTCACATCAAACAATTCGATCAGCACTTTTGCATCCGCGGGAAGCTTATAATTGATCTCCGCACTTTTTACAACAGGGTTTGGATTCACCGACAAGCCAAGCTTTCCGGGCGCTGCAGCAAGATCGTCCACACCTGCGGCACTGCCGAAATAATGATAGGACGTTTTATTCGTATAAATACTGGTTCCCGATGTTCCCGAGTTAGGAACGCCCAATGTATCGGTGAGCGTGTTGTAAAAAATATCGGCCGGACTGTTCAAACCTGTTACAACAGTTACAGGCCCACCTGTGAATGTATTGTTAAACCTGCTGATCCCGTTAAGGTTCCAGGAGGAAACATAGTAATTTCCTGCGCCATCCTTTGCAATTCCGTCGCAGTTGCCAAGCGAAGTTGTTGTAATAGTAGACGTGGTTGAATCAACAAGGCTCACAGCCATGATAGGGGCGCTTGTTCCCCAGTTAACAAAGATGCAGCGGTTGTTCGGCTGATCGTAGATGATCCCGTTCGGGCTTTTGGCAAGGCCTGTAACGTATACATTGAACGCACGGGTTGCAATGTTGAAGCGGTAGATCTTCTTTGCAGAAAAATCGGTGATGTAAAGATTTCCGCTGTTATCGTGCGTGATCCCGTTCAGGAAGGTCGCACCGAGGCTCTTCGTAAAAATAGAAGCACCCGTGTTCACATTGAATCCTTTAAGGTTTCCTCCGGCGCATACATACAGCGTGTCGTTCACGATCTCGATGCCATGAGGCCCGCCCGGACAAGCAGCAAACACCGACAAAGCGCCTGTTACACTGTTGCGGGAAAGAATATTGTTGCCGCTGTTGTTCGCGATCAGCCAGCGGTTGTTCGCATAGTCGAACTCGATGCTCTCGGGGCTGTTGTACGTTTGTGCAGCGCCGGCAAGCGAAAGCAGGGCAACTGAAAGAGATAAAAGGATTTTCTTCATGTGATCGGATTCTTTATTTAAAATTAAATTGCGGTATGCTACTGCTTAACCGTTCGCCACCTTTTCGAGCTCCATTGCGCAAACCGGGCATTTGCCGGGCTTTTCGAACTTCTCTTCGGTGCACTTCATCGGGCATTGGTATTGTTCTTTTACCTGCTGCTGCGCAGGCACTTCCGAAGATTTATCACTTCCATTGCAACCCGGAACGATTATCAGCGTTAAAATAAACGCAGCCAATATTAAAGCTTGTTTTCTCATTTGATTTCCTCTTTTGGTTTTATTAATGACCAATTTACAGAAATTTATTAACAAGGGAAATTTTCCAAAACTTATAATTATATTTGTGTTTCATCGCATTTTTTAAAAAACGCCCTATCGAATGAAAAAAATTTTCCTGCTGACGCTACTTTTTACCGGATTATCTTCCATCTCATTTGCCCAATCTGCAGGAAAAGGCAGCAGCGAAAAATCGGGAGGCTTCTTTCACCGTTTGTTCCATAAAGAGCAGCAACCTCACGGGCAGATGCGCCACTTCGAAAAAAAGAAGAAGGATCCGAACATGAAGTACAATGGAACATCTTACCGCAGGAACCGCAAAAGCAAATACAATGTGGATGGCGATGGTTTCGGAACGGCGACGCAGGGGAAACAAAAAAGAAGAAAAAGGAAATAGTCTTTATAATATTTAAAATAAAAACGGGAAGCATCAGCTTCCCGTTTTTTTTGTTTAATAAATTTTCCAATGTTCGAATACCGCTATCTCACCACTGTAACACTTCCTATGTACCGGTGATCGTTATGAAGCAGATCCTTGGTGAAGATCTTGTAAACATATACATCCTGCTGCACTTCCGCTCCTACTCCATTCACGCGGCCATTCCATCCTTCGGTCATATCTTCCGTCTTAAAGATCTCATTGCCCCAGCGGTCGAAGATGAACATCCTGTATTCGATGATGCCATAGAACTTCGGTGCGAACACATCATTCAGCCCGTTACCGTTCGGCGTGAATGCATTCGGGATGAACGTGGTGCTTTCCCCTGTGATGGTAACCGGGTGCTGTGTGGTATCGCGGCAGCCATACTGGTTGATCGCGATCTGTGTAACGATGAACGTTCCCGTATCAGGGTACACATGATAAGGATCCTGCAGGATGCTTGTTTCATTATCTCCTAAATCCCAATCCCACAACGTGGCGCCGATCGACTCGTTGCTGAACTGGATGTTGGGCTCGTAGATGGATACCTCTTGCGGAGACGCGCTGAAGCCCGCTACCGGATGCGGATACACCACCACCGGATAGTTGAGCGTATCGCTCATTGTACAGCCGTAAGTATCTGTTACGGTTAATGACACATAATAGCTTCCCGCGGAATCATACGTATGCACAGGGCTTTGCGTATAGGTGAGATTCCCGTCGCCGAAATCCCACAACCAATTCACAATAGTGCCGCCGGAAACCGTGGATGTTTCATTGAAGGTTGTAGTGAATGCATCACAGCCGCTTGTCTGCTGAGGGCCGTAACTGAACGCAGGCAGCGGATGTGTGTATGCAGGCTGTGTTACCGTATCCACGCAGCCGAAATTCGTAACTACGGCAAGCGTTACGCTGAACGTGTCGTTCATTGTGCCGAAGATATGATCCACGCTGCTGATGGTGGAATTCGCCCCATCACCAAAATCCCACCAGGTGCCCGTGATCGTTCCGCTTGCTGTTGTGGAAGTGTTGATGAACGTTGTCATGTCGCCCCAGCAAACCACATTGCTCGTAAAGGATGCATTCGGCTGCGGATAAACAGTGGCGCCGCGAACCGATGTATCGGCGCAGCCTGCAGCCGTGGTCACGATCAGCGTGGTCACATAGCTTCCCGCTGCGGCATACGGATGTGAAGGGTTCTGTAGGCTGCTTGTTCCCCCGTCGCCAAAATTCCAGCTCCAGGTTACGGGCGGGCCGGAAGAGTTATCGGTGAAGAGCGCCGGTTGCGACTGGCAGGTATTTGC
>Ga0157372_10007589_pt1 | contig 11530 bp, 7 predicted proteins | sample C55metaG_FD_115307 | JGI IMG/M metagenome (GOLD analysis project Ga0157372, IMG submission 115307) | Corn rhizosphere microbial communities from Kellogg Biological Station, Michigan, USA - C5-5 metaG | ecosystem: Host-associated > Plants > Roots > Rhizosphere > Soil | place: USA: Michigan...
GAGTGCGACGGCGTTGCGCAAACGGAAATGAGCATCGCGTTGTCGCCCGAAAAGGCGGTTCACGATGTGAAAGTCTACGTCGCCGGCTGAAGCGCGCTGCCATCGTTCACTTCGACTTCGTCCGAGAGCCGAAGTACTCGCGGCGATTGAAAGCGCAGAGCTCGCTTCGCCGCCGTCGGATAATCGACGCTGAACGCGCCTTATCGATGCCTCGGAGTATTCAGCGCGCGTCTCTAGGCCGCCCTGTGCAATACGCATACGCAATGGGGCGCATCATGAAATCCTATTCCTTGTTCCGTCGATGGATCGGCAGCGAGTTCTGGCCCCGTCTCAATTTTCATACGCCACCATGGCCACGGTGGGCAAATAGACCGGCCTACGTGCGCCACAGAGTTCCCAGCCAGACGGTCTCCCGCGCGCGAGCGAGAGTCGGCTCGTTCTCGAACCAGTTTTCCTCCTAACACGTCGGCTTGACACGCGGCTCACTGGTCCCGGTCTCGCGCTGGCCTGAACACCGTCTGCCGGCAGAACGCTTCACGGGATTCGCCATGCCACCGCGCGCCGGCTTTTTACATCTCCTGAAGTTTCATCGTCGTCGGGCCGGTTAACATGGGAATCATCGACCTTTGAGCGGCGCGGATTCACGCCTGCAAAGACTGTCCTTGCGTTCCCCTGCCCTCACTCATCCACTTTCTGATCGCGACCTGCAGCATCTGCAGGAACGCGCGTTCCGTTATTTCGTCGAGCAAACGAATCCCGCGAACGGTCTCGTCCGCGACAAGGACGCGCCGAACTGGCCCGCCAGCATTGCCGCCACCGGGCTCGCTCTCGCCTGTTATCCGGTAGCAATCGAGCGCGGCCTGATGAGCCGTGACACCGCCATCGCACGCACCCTGGCCACGCTATCGTTCTTCGATGCAAGTCCGCAGGGAACAGAACCCGATGCCGCGGGCTATCGCGGTTTCTACTATCACTTCCTCGACATGGACAGCGGCCGTCGCGCCTGGAATTGCGAATTGTCGACGGTCGACAGCGCGTTCCTGATCGCCGGAATGCTCGCGGCCGCCGCGTATTTCAACGACGACACCGCACCGCAGCGGCGCATACGCGAACTGGCCCGATCGCTCTACGAACGCGTCGACTGGACCTGGGCCAAGGCAGAGGACGACACCATCTCGCACGGCTGGCGGCCCGAGAGCGGTTCCATTCCGTATCGATGGCAGGGCTATGACGAAGGATTGCTGCTCTATACGCTGGCGCTCGGCTCGCCCACGCACGCATTGCCGCGCAGCACGTTCGAGGCGTGGGCTTCCACCTACGAATGGAAGCGCGTCTACGACATCGACTATCTGTATTCGGCACCGCTGTTCACGCATCAGCTCTCGCACGCATGGATCGATTTTCGCGGCATCCAGGACGACTACATGCGCGCGAAAGGCATCGACTATTTCGAAAACACGCGTCGCGCCACGTTGATCCAGCAACGATACGCGATCGAAAATCCGCGCGGGTTCAGAGGCTACGGAGCAGATTGCTGGGGCATCACGGCCAGCGATGGCCCGGGACCGGCGACGCTCAAGATCGATGGCGTCGTTCGCGAGTTCTACGACTACGAAGGCCGCGGAGCACCGTATGGCATCGACGATGGAACGGTGGCTCCATGGGCGGTCGTTGCGTCCCTGCCCTTCGCGCCGGACATCGTGCTGCCGACGCTGCACCATTTCATGCATCGCCTCCAGCTGCACGAGCAGCATCCGTGCGGGTTCAAGGCGAGCTTCAACCGCACGTTCGTCGATGCGGAACGCAGTGCGGGCGCCGACGGATGGATATCGCCGTACTGTTTCGGCCTCAATCTCGGTCCGATCGTGCTGATGATCGAGAATCACCGAAGCGGGATGCTGTGGGAACTGATGCGGGCATCGCCCGATATTGCGCGCGGCTTGCGCGAGGCCGGTTTCAGCGGCGGTTGGTTGAACGACGTGTCGAATAAGAGGTCAGACTGATCGCGACGAGCGACAATGTACGCTCGATGCGTTCATCCGCGATGGAGCGAAACATGGAACTCGGCATGGTGGGTCTGGGCCGCATGGGCGCCAACATGGTGCAGCGGCTTCTGCGCGGCGGGCACAAGGTGACGGGTTTCGATCCGAACGCAGACGCCCGCAAGGCCATCGAGGCGAACGGCGCCGCGTCGGCAGAATCGCTGCGGAAACTCGTCGCGGCATTGCCCTCGCCGCGCTTCGTCTGGCTGATGGTCCCGGCGGGAAAGATCACCGACGACACCGTGACCGAGCTCCAGTCTCTGCTCGCCGACGGAGATACGATCATCGACGGCGGCAATTCCAACTACAAGGACACGCTGCGTCGCGCCGCCGCTTGCGGCGAAAAACGTCTCGCCTACGTCGACTGCGGAACCAGCGGCGGCGTGTGGGGATTGCAAGAGGGCTACAGCATGATGATCGGCGGCGACGCTCGCGCGGTCGAAGCGCTGCGGCCGGTTTTCGAGACCCTCGCTCCCGCGAAAGACAAAGGCTGGGGCCACGTCGGGCCCATCGGCGCCGGGCACTTCACCAAGATGATCCACAACGGCATCGAATACGGTCTGATGCAGGCGTATGCCGAGGGTTTTTCGATACTGCAGCACAAACGCGAGTTCGCGCTCGACTTGAATCAGATCGGGGAAATCTGGCGCCAGGGCAGCGTCGTGCGCTCGTGGCTGCTCGATCTCCTGACCGATGCGCTCGGCAAGAATCCGACGATGCAAGGCATCGCGCCGTATGTCGTGGATTCGGGCGAAGGCCGCTGGACCGTCAACGAGGCGATCGATCTCGACGTGCCGGCTCCCGTCATTGCACTGTCGCTGATCGAGCGTCTGCGCTCGCGCGACAGCGATTCCTTTGCCGACAAACTCCTCGCTGCGATGCGCAACGAATTCGGCGGTCACGCGATCAAGAAGGAATGAGCGTGAGCGTCGCCAAGCCCACGCCCGATGGCGTCGATGTGCGCTGGTTTCCGTTCGCGGATAGCGCCGCATTGTGCGCCGATGCGCGCCGGCGCGTTATCGATGCGGCACGCACTGCGATCGATGCGCGCGAGCGTTTCGTCATCGTGCTCGCCGGCGGCAGCACACCGCGCGCGCTATATCGAAGCCTCCGCGAGGCAAGCACGGACTGGTCGCGCTGGCACATCTATTTCGGCGATGAACGCTGCGTTGCCGCGGGTGATCCCGATCGCAACAGTATGATGGCGGCCGAAGCATGGCTCGATCATGTGCCGATTCCGTCCTCGCAGCGGCATCCGATCGCCGCGGAGCTCGGTGCCGAAATCGGCGCGCAGCGCTACGCGCGTGCGCTCGAAGGTGTCGGCGAATTCGATCTCGTGCTGCTCGGACTCGGCGAGGATGGGCATGTTGCGAGTCTTTTCCCGGGAGATCGCAAGCAGCACGAAAAGCCCGCGAGCGACACGCTTGCGGTATTCGACGCGCCGAAACCGCCGCCCGAGCGCGTTTCGATGACTGCGCGGCGGTTGAGCCGCACGCGGGCAGCGCTCTTTCTGGTCGAAGGCGAATCCAAGCGCGAAGCCGTACGACGCTGGCGCGCCGGCGACAATATCCCGGCGACTCTCATACGGCCGGCGTCCGGCGTCGACGTGCTGCTCAGCGCGAACCTGCTCGCGTAACGAAATTCGTGCTGCTCGCCGAGCGATGCTTCGGGTGATCAGATCAAGCGGCGAGTAGCGACTTTGCCCTGGCGACAACGTTCTCGACCGTGAATCCGAATTCGCGCAATATCACTTCGGCGGGCGCGGACGCGCCAAAGTGGTCGACGCCGAGCATCGCGCCGCGCTCGCCGATATAGCGTTCCCATCCTTGCCGCACACCGAGCTCGACGGCGAGACGTGCTCCGACGTTCGGCGGCAGCACTTCGTCTTGATACGCTTGTGATTGCGCTTCAAACAGATCCCAGCTCGGCATCGAGACGCATCGCACCGCGACGCCATCGGAGCGCAGACGCTCCGCGGCCTGCACGATCCGCCCCACCGCCGAACCGCTCGCGATCAGGATCAGCTCCGGTGTGCGGGAATCATCGCTGAGCACGTACGCGCCGCGACGCACGCCGTCCGCGCTCGCGTAACGACTGCGATCGAGCGTCGGAACGTCCTGTCGGCTCAGTGCGAGCAGCACGGGCTTTTCGCGAGTCTCGAGCGCCACTTGCCAGGCAACGGCCGTTTCGTTCGCGTCGGCCGGACGAATCAATGTGAGATTAGGAATCGCGCGCAGATTCGCGAGCTGCTCGACCGGTTGATGCGTCGGCCCGTCTTCGCCGAGCGCGACGCTATCGTGCGTGAAAACGTGCACGACATGCAGGCGCATTAGCGCGGCGAGTCGCATCGGCGGCCGCATGTAGTCGGAAAAAATCAGAAATGTCGAACCATAAGGAATGAAGCCGCCGTGCGCGGCGAGACCATTCGCGATTGAACCCATCGCGTGTTCGCGCACGCCGAAATGCACATTGCGCCCCGCGTAACTCCAGCCGCCGCCCGACGAGCCTTCCATGTCGACGCCGGGTTTCGCCGGCGCTTCGAAATCGCCGAGATCGCGAAGAGCGGTATGCGTCGAGGGATCGAGATCGGCCGAGCCGCCGATGAGCGCCGGCAATTTCGACGCGATCGCGTTCATCACCTTGCCGCCCGCGACGCGCGTCGCCATGCCTTTCGCGTCGGCAGCAAATGTAGGAACTGCCGCTTGCCAGCCGTCCGGCGACTCGCCGCGCCAGCGGCGGCGCAGTTCGTCCGCGAGATCGGGAAAAGCCTTCGCGTACGCCGCGAAACGGTCGTTCCATTGCACCTCGAATTTCGCTCCGCGATCGATTGCCTTGCGAAAGTGCACGAGGGCATCGTCGGGCAGAAGGAACGGCGGATCCTCTGGCCAGCCAAGCGCCTGTTTGGTCTTCTTCACGTTCTCGGCGCCAAGCGGCGAGCCGTGCGCTTTATAGCTGTCTTGTTCGGGCGAGCCGTAGCCGATGTGCGTGCGCACGAGAATCAGCGTCGGTCGCGTTGTCTCTGCACACGCTGCGTCGATCGCCGCAGCGATCGCATCGATGTCGTTGCCATCGTCGACGTTGATCGTTTGCCAGCCGTACGCGTCGAAGCGTTTCGCGCGGTCTTCGGAGAACGCGATGTCCGTACCGGCGGCGAGCGTGACATGATTGTTGTCGTAGAGACAGATCAACTTGCCGAGCTTGAGATGCCCCGCCAGCGAGGCAGCCTCGGAGCCGACGCCTTCCATCAAGTCGCCGTCGCTGACGAGCGCAAACGTTCGATGCCCGATCGGCGCGTGACCGCCCTGGTTGTATCGTGCGGCGAGATTCGCCTCGCCGATCGCCATGCCGACTGCGTTCGCGATGCCTTGCCCGAGCGGACCGGTCGTCACTTCGACGCCAGGCGTGTGGCCGCGCTCAGGATGTCCCGGCGTGCGGCTTCCCCACTGGCGAAATTGCTTGATGTCGTCGAGCGTAAGGTTGTACCCGGTCACGTGCAGAAGGCTGTACAGCAGCGCCGAGCCATGTCCCGCCGACAACACGAAGCGATCGCGATCGGGCCAGTCCGGATTCGCCGGATTGTGCTTGAGATAGCGCGTCCACAGCACGTAGGCCATCGGCGCGGCGCCGAGCGGAAGACCCGGATGTCCGCTGTTCGCTTTCTGCACCATGTCGACCGAAAGAAATCGCAGCGTATTGATGCAGGTCTGGTCGATGTCGTTCGCCATGGTCGTGTCCTCCATTTCGAATCGTCGAGATCAGGTCGCGCCGAGCGCGGCATCGACGATGCTCTGGGCTTCCTTCAATATGTCCTGCAGATGGGTTTCGCCGTTGAAACTCTCGGCGTAGATCTTGTAGATCGCCTCGGTACCGGAAGGCCGCGCAGCGAACCAGCCGCTCTTCGCGATCACTTTTATTCCGCCGATCGGCGCGTCGTTGCCCGGCGCGCGATCGATCACCTGCTCGATCGCCTCGCCGGCGAGCCGATCGCTGCGCACGCGGTCTGGCGCGAGTTTGGCGAGTTTCGCCTTCTGTTCGTTGTTCGCAGGAGCTTCGACGCGATCGGATACGGGCGCACCAAGCTCCGCGGTAAGGCCACGATACATTTCGGCGGGATCCTTGCCGCATCGAGCAGTGATCTCGGCGGACAAAAGCGCGGGAACCAGCCCGTCCTTGTCGGTCGCCCACACCGATCCATCGCGACGCAGCAGCGATGCACCGGCGCTTTCTTCGCCGCCGAAGCCGAGCGATCCATCGAAGAGCCCCGCCGAGAACCATTTGAACCCGACCGGCACTTCGTAGAGACGACGACCCAGGCGCTTCGTGACGCGATCGATCATCGCGGTGCTGACCAGCGTCTTGCCTACGGCAGCATTTGCATTCCACTGCGGGCGGTGGCGAAACAGATAGTCGATCAGCGCCGAGAGATAATGATTCGGCTCCATCAACCCGCCGCTCCGCGTGACGATGCCGTGCCGGTCGTGATCGGTGTCGCAGCCGAACGCGACGTCGTACCGATCCTTGAGCGCGATCAGACGCTGCATCGCATAAGACGAAGACGGATCCATGCGGATGCGTCCGTCCCAATCGACCGTCATGAATGCGAATTGTGGATCGACGGTTTCACTGACGACAGTCAGATCGAGGTTGTAGCGTTCTGCGATCGGCGCCCAGTAATGCACGCCGGCGCCGCCGAGTGGATCGACGCCCATGCGGATGCCCGCGGCGCGGATCGCGTCGAAGTCGACGATGTTCTCGAGATCGGCGACATAGCTCGCGAGATAATCGTGCTCGTGCGTCGTGGCCGCGCGCCGCGCTTGCGAGAACGGCATGCGCTTGACGCTTTCGAGTGCGCTTTCGAGCAGTGCATTCGCGCGCTTCTGCACCCAGCCGGTCACGTAGGTGTCGGCCGGACCGCCGTTCGTCGGGTTGTATTTGAAGCCGCCGTTGTCCGGCGGATTGTGCGACGGCGTAATCACGATGCCATCGGCAAGGCCCGTCGTGCGACCGCGGTTGTGCACGAGAATGGCGTGCGATATCGCCGGCGTCGGCGTGAATTCGCCGCCACGGGAAATCATCGTCTCGACGCCATTCGCGGCGAGTACTTCGAGCGCGCTTTCGAAAGCCGGCGCGGAAACCGCGTGCGTGTCCGCGCCGATGAACAGCGGACCATCGATGCCCTGGCTCTTGCGGTAATCGCAAATCGCCTGGCTCATCGCCAGGATGTGCCACTCGTTGAACGTGCGCTCGAACGGAATGCCGCGATGTCCGGAAGTACCGAATGCGACGCGTTGCGAAGGCTCGGCGGGGTCCGGTTTCAGTTCCGAATACGCCGCCAGCAGTTGCGGCACGTCGACGAGTATCGATTTCGGCGCCGGCTTGCCTGCCAGCGGACTCGTGCGTTGACTCATGTCCGAGGTCCGCCGTCGCTCCGCGTACGCAGGCCCCGATAACGGCGTATCAACGCGTTCGTGGAGCTGTCGTGCGCGAGTTTTGGCGCGTTCTTGTCTGCGACTTCGACGGCCGTCTTCTTCGCCAGCTGCTTGCCGAGCTCGACGCCCCATTGATCGAACGAATCGATGTCCCAGATGGTGCCCTGCACGAACACGCTGTGTTCGTACAGCGCGACCAGCGAGCCGAGCGCGCGCGGCGTGAGTTTCGACATCATCAACGTCGAGCTCGGACGGTTCCCTTCGAACGCGCGATGCGGAACCAATTCGGCGGCGACGCCTTCAGCGCGCACTTCTTCGGTCGTCTTGCCGAACGCGAGCGCCTCGCCTTGTGCGATCAGATTGGCGATGAGCAGATCATGCTGATCGCTGCCGACCGGTGCCTCGCCGGACGACACCGGCAGCGGATTCAGCGGTTCGCCGAAACCGATGAAATCGCATGGGACGATGCGCGTGCCCTGATGCAGCAACTGGTAGAACGAATGCTGGCCATTCGTGCCAGGTTCGCCCCAGATAATCGGGCTCGTTTCGTAGCCGACGCGTGTGCCGCCGGAGGTTACATGTTTGCCGTTGCTCTCCATCGTGAGCTGCTGCAGATACGCCGGAAAGCGTTTCAGATATTGCTCGTACGGCAACACTGCGAGAGTCGACGCTTCGAGGAAGTTCGCGTTCCAGATCGCCAGCATTCCCATCAACACGGGCAGATTCCGGTCGAATGGCGCCGTCCGGAAATGCATGTCCATCGCGCGAAAGCCCTCTAGCATCGCGCGGAAATGCGAAGGTCCGACCGCGATCAACGTCGAGAGTCCGATCGACGAATCCATCGAATAGCGGCAGCCGACCCAATCACAGAAGCCGAACATCTGCGCCGTGTCGATGCCGAACGTGCGCACGGCGTCGGCATTCGTCGAGACCGCTACGAAATGTTTGGCCACCGCTTTCTCATCGCCGAGCGCGCTGAGGCACCACCGTCGCGCCGCGTGCGCATTGCTCAGCGTCTCGAGCGTCGTGAACGTCTTGGAACAGACGATAAAGAGCGTCTCGGCAGCTTCGATGTCGCGTGTGGCTTCGACGAAGTCGGTTCCGTCGACGTTCGAGACGAAGCGGAAGCTGATGTCGCGTTGGCTGTACGCGCGCAGCGCTTCGTATGCCATCACCGGACCGAGGTCCGAACCGCCGATGCCGATGCTGACGACGGTGCGGATGCGCTTCCCGGTATGACCGGTCCAGTTTCCGTTGCGGACTTTGTCCGCGAACGCGCACATGCGATCGAGCACCGCGTGCACGTCGGGCACGACATCGTGACCGTCGACGACGATCTTCTCATCACGCGGCGCGCGTAACGCGATATGCAATACCGCGCGATGCTCGGTCGTGTTGATCTTCTCGCCGCGAAACATCGCCTCGACGTGCCGGCTCAAATCGCGCGCCTCGGCGAGCGCGCACAGACGCTGCATCGTTTCCGCATCGATGCGCTGCTTCGAATAGTCGAAATAGATGCCGACATCGTCGATAGCGAAGCGCTCTCCGCGCTCGGGATCGGCGGCGAACAGCTCGCGCAGATGCCGCTTGCGCATAACCGCCGCATGCCGCTCCAGCGCGTTCCACTCGGCCAGCGTCGTGAGCACCGAATTGCGGCTCATGCGACGCGGCCCGTCTTTAGTCCACGCGCTTTGTCTTCGATGCGACGGAGCAGCTCGTTCCACGATTTGACGAAGGCCTCCGTGCCCTCGCTCTGCAATTTCGCGGCGAGCGCGCTGATGCCGACGCCAGCCCGTTCGAGGCGCGCCAGCGTCGCGTCGCAATCGCCGCCGTTTTCGGCCATCACGCCATCGAGCTCGCCGTGATCGGCCAGGGCGTGCAAGGTTTTTTCGGGCATTGTGTTGATCGTATCGGGCGCGGCAAGCGCGTTGACATACAGCGTATCCGAAGCCGACGGGTCCTTGGTGCCGGTGCTCGCCCACAAGAGGCGTTGCGGGCGCGCGCCTGCGGCCGCGAGCGCCTGCCAGCGCGGCGAGGCGAGCAACTGCCGATATTCCCGGTACGTCTGTTGCGCCACGGCGATACCGAGCCGATTGTGCAGCTCCGGGGGCAACTCCTTGTTGGCCGCGACGTCCCATCGGCTGACGAACAGCGATGCGACCGAAGCGACGTCCGGCGATCGTCCGGCTGCGATGCGCCGCTCGATGCCGCGCAAATACGCTTCGGCGGCGGCCCTGTATTGTTCGCACGAGAACAGCAGCGTCACGTTGATCGGCACGCCCGAAAAAATCGATTCCTCGATGGCGGGAATCCCTTCCGGCGTACCGGGAATCTTGACAAACAGGTTGTCGCGACTGGCCGCGTGATGGATGCGGGTCGCCGCGGCGATCGAGCCGGCGGTGTCAGCCGCGAGCAGCGGCGACACTTCCATGGATACCCAACCATCGACGTGTTGCGTTGCGTTGAATGTCGGGCGGAACAGATCCGCCGCGCGACGCAAATCGTCGAGCGCCAGCTCCACGAACAAGGCTTCGCCGCTGCGGCCGCGTTGCGTCTTGTTGCGGATATCGTCGTCGTACGCATGTCCTTCGCCGATCGCGGCGTCGAAGATGCTCGGGTTCGAAGTGAGCCCGGTGATCGCATACTCGGCGATATAGCGTGCCAGCGTGCCATCGTCGAGCAGCGTTCGAGTGATGTTGTCGAGCCAGAGACTCTGGCCGAGTGCGTGCAATTTCTGCGGTGTATTCATGATGAACTCCATCTTTCGATTCGGCTCGACGAGGTCGTCCGCGCGCCGGCAGATCGCATCAACACGGGCTCGTCGCCTCGCGCATCGGGTTGTGCCAGCCTCCTTCGCCCGCGGTGATTCGCGCGGCTTCCTTCGGTCCCCAACTGCCCGGTTCATAGCCGATCACGGGTGCTTCGTGGTTCAAGGCGCGATCGACGACCGCCCAGGCCGCCTCGACGCATTCATCGCTGATAAAAAGCGTGTTATCACCGCACATCGCATCGCCGAGCAGGCGTTCGTAGGGTGATTTATTGCGCGTCGCGTGATGGCGGGCGATGAGCTCCACGCGTTCGCCTCGCATCGTTTCGCCAGGCGTCTTGACGCGCGCGCCTTCCGCGATGACGACTTCCGGGCCAAGACGAAAACGAAAATAGTTCGAGTCCGGGCGTTTCACATCGTCGAAGACCGCCGGCGGCGCTTTCAGGTCGATCATCACTTCGGTCGCGGTGACCGGCAATTCCTTGCCGGCGCGGATGTAGAACGGCACGCCGCTCCAGCGCTCGTTGTCGATGTACATGCGCAGCGCGACGAATGTTTCCATGTCCGAATTGGCGGCGACGCCCTTGGTATCGCGATAGCCGCGGAACTGCCCGCGCACGACGTCCTTCGGATCGATCGGACGCATCGCACGGAACACGCGCACCTTTTCGTCGCTCGACGAGGCGGCTTTCCCGGCTCTCGGCGCTTCCATTGCCAACAAGGCGGCCACCTGCAGCAGGTGATTCTGCAACACGTCGCGAATCGCGCCGACTTCGTCGTAGAACGCTCCGCGGCCCGCGACGTCGAACGCTTCGGCCATCGTGATCTGCACGTTTTCGATGTACGTGCGGTTCCAGATCGGCTCGAGAAACACGTTGGCGAAGCGGAAATACAGAAGATTGAGCACGGCCTCCTTGCCGAGGTAGTGGTCGATGCGGAAGATCGACGACTCGGCAAACACGCGATGCAGCGTCCGGTTGAGCTCGCGCGCCGAGGCAAGATCGCGGCCGAATGGCTTTTCGAGCACGACACGTGCGTCGCTGGCGCATCCGGCGTCGCGCAGTCCATCGACTACCGTGCCGAACAAGACCGGCGGAATGGCGAGGTAGTAGAGCGGCCGCGCGGCCGTGCCGAGCGACGTCTTGAGGCGCGTATAAGTCGTGGCATCCTTGTAATCGCCATCGATGTATTGGAGGCGTTTGGCCAAGCGCTCGAACGCCGCTGCGTCAACCTGGGTACCTTCTTCCCTAGCCGATTGCGCGACGCTGTCGCGCGCGCGCTCGATCAATTGC
>Ga0157372_10007590_pt1 | contig 11530 bp, 11 predicted proteins | sample C55metaG_FD_115307 | JGI IMG/M metagenome (GOLD analysis project Ga0157372, IMG submission 115307) | Corn rhizosphere microbial communities from Kellogg Biological Station, Michigan, USA - C5-5 metaG | ecosystem: Host-associated > Plants > Roots > Rhizosphere > Soil | place: USA: Michigan...
GTTTCTGGGGATATCATCAGCCGCTGGGCTCACCGTTGACCCTTCTCCAGATAACTTCTGAACGAATTTATCGCTGCCTGCATTCTCGCCAGTCCCGGCCCAATACTGTCATCCCGACGAGAGATCAGATTCGCATGCCTTCACAACACTGTCATCCCGACCAAGAGATTAGATTGGGACAAATCGCGCGTGGATGGATCTTGCGTTTCGAATGGCTCGAGTGGGCGCAACGTCGCAAACCCGCGCACTTAGCTTGCCCTGAGCGAAGTCGAAGGGCCACCTTATCTCTCCATTTGAATTTTGTGACAATCCGGAAGCAAGCGAATTCCGCCATAAACAACGTAAGCATGCCCAAAACGGGAAAGCGATGGACGTGTGGCGCGGGCGCCCTCGCCCGCGGAGATCCGCCGCGAACAGTTGAGGGGTTCGTGTCAGCGCACGCCTTTAGGCGTGCCGAATAAAGTCAAGTCGATGTCCACCGCGAGGTTGCTCATGCGTGCTCAGGTAATACACAATGCAGCCCCGCTTCTCGCTATAAATCATGTAAGCGTCAACCCTGCGAGCATTTCGTGGCCTCGCGAACCGGAGTAAACTCTCGTTGCTCAGGGACAGGAGAGGAATATGCTTACCCGTCGTCAATTGGTCAGAAATTTTGGATGCCTCGCGATTGCAGGCCGATTGGCCAGCGAACGCGCATTCGCGCAGCAGGCACAGCTCGAAGCCCCAACCCGCGATCCAATTGTCTGGCTCGACTCCAATGAAAATCCGGCTGGGCCTTCGGCCTCAGCAATCAAGGCGATGATCGACGGCGTAACCGCCACCGCCCGCTATCACGTCGACGAATTTGACGGTTTTAGCGCAGCCATAGCTCAAAGCGAGAATGTGAAACCGGAACAGGTCTTGTTCGGCGTCGGGTCGACCGAAGTAATAGATGCCGCGATTTGTGCCTTCACCTCAGCCTCCTCTCCCCTTATCACCGCCGCGCCGTCATACGACATTGCGATCGACCTCGCTCGCAGCCTCGGACGAAAAATAGTGCAGTCCCCATTGACTGCCGCATGGGCATACGACGTCCGCCAGTTGGCTCGCGAGGCCGCAAAGGCCGGCGGCGGCCTCATCTACTTGTGCAACCCCAACAACCCAACTGCCTCACTTACTCCCAGCAAGGATATCGACTGGCTGGTCGCTAACCTGCCGCCGCATACCGTCCTGCTGGTGGACGAGGCCTACATTCATTTTGCCGATCCAACTCAGATCGAAAGCGCAATCAAGCATGTGCGGGACGGCAAGGACGTGATCGTCGCGCGCACGTTTTCGAAAATCTACGGCATGGCGGGCGCGCGGGCCGGATTCGGTTGCGCAAAACCAGAACTCATTCAGGCGATGAACCCGTTTATGGACAAGGTCATTCCGATCCTGGGGCTTCGCGCGGCCATGGCGGCTTTGGGCGAGCGCGACACGCTAGTGCCGGAGAGAAGATCGAACGTCGCGCGCATTCGAGGCGAGCTTTGCGACTGGTTGCAGCAAAAGAAAATTCTGTACATTGAGCCTCATGCCAACTTCATCATGATTGATATCCAGCGCGATGCGAAGGCGTTCGGTCAGGAGATGCGAAAGAGAGGTGTCGCGGTAGGCCGGCCTTTTCCGCCTCTGGACCAAATGTTGCGCGTGACCATCGGCACCGATGAAGAGATGAAAAAATTCCGCACCGCATTCTCCGCCTCTCTCGAGGTTGGAACCGGCGGACAAACGTAGAACAAATTTTATTTGCTGACAAAGCGGCTGGACATTTGGCCGACTCTTAGCATATGCTTGGCATATGCTAAAGAAGGGATCTGGCTCGGAACGTCACGTGCGCGTCTTCCGCAATGGACGCAATCAGGCCGTGCGCATTCCGCGCGAGTTTGAGCTTCCGGTCGAAGACGCCATTATGCGCAAGGAAGGTCATCGTCTCATTATTGAACCTGCACCTGCAAAATCACTGCGCGCCGTTCTCGCTGGTCTTAAGCCGCTGAAGGAGAAATTCCCCCGCATCTCTGACCGACCCGCCGATCCAGTAGATCTCTGATGCGCTACCTTCTCGATACAAACATAGTTTCTGATCTGGTTCGCAATCCTCAGGGGAAAATAGCGGAACAGATCTTCACTGTTGGTGAAAGCAAGGTCTGCACCAGCATCATCGTTGCTGCGGAATTACGTTATGGCGCGGAAAAGAAGCAATCTCGGCGATTGTCAGCCCAGCTTGAGGCCGTGCTGGGCGCGCTTGAGATTTTGCCGTTCGAGAAACCAGCCGATGCGTCGTACGGCTCCATTCGTGCGCAACTCGAACGCACCGGCAAGCTCATCGGTGCCAACGACCTGCTCATCGCAGCCCACGCACTCACCTTGGGATATACGGTTGTAACCGACAATGAAAAAGAGTTCTCCCGGGTAAAGCAACTGTCCGTGGCAAATTGGCTGCGTTGAAGAGCGATTGCCGTCTGGCGCTATATCGACTGGACAGCAAAAAGGGCCCACTTTCGCGCGCCCTCAATTCTGCATTCTGACTTCTTACTTCTTACTTCTGACTTCGCTTTAATCCCTAACCCCATCTAAAAATGCCCGGAGTTTTCGCGACCTGGATGGATGCCTCAACTTCCGCAGCGCCTTGGCCTCGATTTGTCGGATGCGCTCGCGGGTTACCGCAAAGCTTTGTCCGACTTCTTCGAGAGTGTGCTCGCTGCCGTCTTCGAGGCCGAAGCGCATCTTGATTACTTTTTCTTCCCGCGGCGTCAAGGTGCGGAGCACGTGCGAAGTCTGGTCTTTCAGGTTGACATTGATCACGGCCTCAGCGGGTGAAACCACGGCGCGGTCTTCGATGAAGTCTCCCAGGTGCGAGTCCTCTTCTTCGCCGATTGGGGTTTCGAGCGAGATCGGTTCCTGCGCAATTTTCAGGACTTTGCGGACCTTCGCCACCGGAATGTCCATACGCTTGGCGATTTCTTCCGAGGTCGGCTCGCGTCCCAGTTCCTGCACCAGTTGCCGCGAAGTGCGGATCAGCTTGTTGATGGTTTCGATCATGTGCACCGGGATGCGAATGGTGCGCGCCTGATCGGCGATGGCGCGAGTGATCGCCTGGCGAATCCACCAAGTGGCATAAGTTGAAAACTTATAGCCGCGGCGATATTCGAATTTGTCCACGGCTTTCATCAGGCCGATATTGCCTTCCTGAATCAAGTCGAGGAACTGCAATCCGCGATTCGTGTATTTCTTTGCGATGGAAACCACGAGACGCAGGTTGGCCTCGATGAGTTCGCGCTTGGCGTGCTCGGCATCCATGTCGCCCTGGATGAGTTCGCGCTGAGTGCGCTTGAGCTCCTGAAACGCCACGCCAACTTCCTGCTCGATCTTTTCGAGTTCCGCGTTGATTGCGCGGGCCTGCCGCTTGTACTCCTTGCGCTGATCTTCACTGCGAGTGGCCTCGGCTTTTTTGTCGAGATTTTGCGCCTGGCGGTCGAGCGAACGCATGGTGTCAACCGTCTTGTTCAGGCGGTCGATCAGGCGCTTGCGTTCGACGTTGGTGAAGCCGAGTTTGCGTACAGCCTGCGAAACTCCGATCACCGCGCGCCCCAATTGATTGCGCAGACGCCGATAAGGCTTAGGATTTTTCTTCTGCGAAACGTCGGCGAACTTTTCTTGGACCTGCATGGCCTTTTTGTAAGCCTTGGCAAGTTCGTCGATTTTTCCGGTGAAATCGCTCAGGCGCGCCTGAACGATTTCGTCGGTGATTTCTTCTTCATCGAAGGTGACCACTTCTTTAATCGAGCGGACGCCCTTCTTGAGGTCCTCGCCCATGGCGAGCAGTTCGCGGATCACGATCGGCGACCGGGAAAGCGCCTTCAGCACGCGGTTCTGGCCGCGCTCGATTCGCTTAGCGATTTCAACTTCGCCTTCGCGGGTAAGTAGTGGAACGGTTCCCATCTCCCGCAAATACATGCGGACGGGATCATTGGTCTTCTCCATCGCTCCGGGCGTGAGGTCGAGTTCAACATCTTCCCCAGCCTCTTCAGCATCTTCCCGATCCAGAGCGGTCGAGGGCATTTTGGGGCCCTCGAGTACATCGATTCCTTGCGTACCAATGGTGGTCAGCAAATCTTCCAGGTCGTCGGGACTTTGCACATCCTGCGGGATGAGATCATTGACCTGATCGTAGGTGAGATATCCCTTCTCTTTACCTGTATCGATAAGCTTTTTAATATCGTCGAATTTATCTTCAATCGCCAAGAAGGCTTTTCCTCTTCATTTTCGATTTCGTCCGAGTTGAATTCGTCTTCATTTCTATCGGACGAAAGTGAGATGTCTTTTAGTTAACGGTGGGAGCGTGCGATGGCGAGCTGGACGCCGGCACAAACTTTGAAATTTTAGCAGAAAGAGACTGCGAAAAGCAGCAAGCGGCTCTGAGGCCCTGGTTTTCTGCTGGATTTTTGACGCTGCGTCCTTGGTATTTCGGGATCCCGCCGTTACCAATTAGATGGCGAACAGCGGCTTTTAGTTTCAGGGGGTGGATTGAACGTGGCTCTGTGAAGATTCTCTTGACATTCTAATTTATTAGAACTACAAAGTAGTAGTAATCATGCTTGGCGAATTCGAATACGCGATACTGGCGGCCGGGGCTCGGTTGGGAGAGGAAGCCTATGGCGCGGCGATTCGTGAAGAGGTTGAGCTCCGAACTGGGCGCCGTTGTTCAATCGGGGCGCTTTACACAACTCTGGATCGCCTGGAAAAGAAAGGATTTCTCAAAACCTGGCTGGGCGACCCCACTCCGCAGCGCGGCGGACGGTCTAAGCGTTTGGTGCGCGTTACTTCAAAAGGCGTTCAGGCGGCGAGCGAGTTTTATGCTGCCGTAGTGAAGGTCAGCCGAGGGCTTTCATGGGAAGCGAACCAAGCCGCAAATCGATAATGAGAAGAATTTCGTGGCTGCTGGTCGACAGCTTCGCTGCTCTACTGGATCCCGGTGAACGAGAAGTTGTTCTCGGAGATCTGGCCGAGTCTGGTGAAAGCGGAGGCGAGGCGCTGCGCGGAGTGCTCGGAGTGGTGGTTCGCAGGCAACTCGCAATTTGGGTGGCTTGGCGGCCTTGGCTGACTCTGATAATTCTCGTAATCCCACTCGGCTTTTTCCTGTCCGTCTTATCGCGCTCCACATCCGACGAGAGCGCCGTGTATGCGTGGATGTACGCCAACAACTTGGATTGGTCGCTCGTCACCAACCGTGGTTTCTGGTATGTGCTGGCAGAATGCATGGCGCTCCTATTCGGAAGGTGGTTAACTCTGGGCTGCTGGGCCTGGACTGCGGGTTTTGTACTCAGCCGCTTTTCAAAAGGCATTGCTCGCCTGAATGGAATTCTGTTCCTGCTCGCGCTGGCTGTTGGGGAAGCAGTGGGCGCTCCGGCCTACATTGCCTATTCTTTGAACTATCTTCACCGTCTTCTACATTTGCCGTCACTGGCCAATCCAAATGCTCCGGTATTTGCCCTCACGTTTTATAGCGCAATCTTTCCTGTGATCATTCAAGTGATACTGGTTGCTGGCCCCGCGATTTATGGCATGCGCGCGGGGATGCAGATGGCCAGCCTTCCAAAGGCGGCCGGTGCAGTTTGTTGGACGGCGGCATTCGTGACTATTGGAACATTGATAATCGAGACCCCAAGGCTGGGGCTTCTACTGAACGCACTTGATCATAAGTGGATGTTGAAGCTTCCACAAATAACCCGACTCCTTCAACTTGTTACTTATTGGCCGGCTTTGTATTCGTTGGCAATTGCGGTCAGGCATCGTGGGCCAAAGAGCGCTGCGGCTGTTTGATCAATTGGATGACCAGCTGCGTTGTTGCTGAATTACTAAGGAGGCAGAGCGTTTGCGCTTATCATTTGCGCGACTGGAACACTTGGCACGTTTGACGCTGCTGTTTTTCGCAGTTGCGATTCCTAACGCACAATGTCAAACAAACGTGCATGCCGTTCTAAAGCTTCCAGGTCAACGCCGGGCTGCACCACAATTGTCCTTGAAAGATAGCTTGGGCGAGCCCCTCACGTTGAACCAATACACCGGCAAAATTCTCCTACTCGACTTCTGGGCGACGTGGTGTCACGGCTGCCAGGAAGAGATCCCGTGGTTTTCAGAATTTGATCGCCAGTATCGGGCCAAGGGCCTGAGCGTGATTGGTGTTTCGCTCGATGAGGACGGCTGGAAGGCGGTGAAACCGTTTATCAAAACAGCCGCGGTGCCGTATCGAATAGTTCTAGGCAATCACGCAACCGCGAGCCGCTACGGCATTGTAGGCATGCCAGACACATTCCTGATTGATCGTAACGGCAGAATCGCGGCCAAGTATGTCGGATTGGTCGACAGGAATGATATTGAGAAAAACATCCAGACGATGCTGGCTGAGAAATAACGAGCCAAATCCCTACGGCTATTTGAAGAATTCGCCCATGTCGGGGGCGACGGCTGAGGCACCAGGAAATGAATTAATTCCGAGGGTGGAGAGTACCAAACGTAGCGTGCATTGGTGCTGGTAGAAGGTGGTGCTCTGATATCCGGTCTTTACTTTGGGACCCACGATTATGAAGGGTACGTGACCGCCGATGTGAGAGAGATCGGTGCTGTCGCTCTCGTCGAACACAACAATGAGGACGCTATTGGATTGAAAGGCATTGCTCTTTATCAGAGGGTCGATGTTGGCACTGAGCCACTGGTCGGCAGTTGCGAGGGTGCCGTCGTGCGCGTCATTTAATGCATTCGGAGTTATGAAGGAGAAGTCGGGTAGATTGTTGCTCGCGAGGTCCGAGGAGAACTGCGAAAAAGGCACGAGATTGTTCGCTTGTGTTGTGCCAATCACATCCTTGAAGTAGGCGAACGGGTTGTGGTGCTTGAAGTAGGGATAGACATCTCCGCCGGTGTAACCCGTGCTGGGCAGGCTTTCGGAGTAGCTGCGCCAGGTTTTGCCTGCTTTTACGAGTTCGCGGGCAACGTTGTCGTCGTCGACTGTGCCGGTGAAAGCGTCGTCAACGGTGATGAGCAGGCCGGTGGTCAACATGAAATAGTTTGGGATTGAAGGGTGCGCGTCGGCGTAGTATTGCGTCGCTAATCCGTATTGTTTTGCAATTCCATTCAGATATGGCATGGTCGAATTGCCGATTACGTCGGAATAGCTGTGGTTCTCTTCTACCACTAGAAAAACGCGTGTTGAGGTGGCTGGTGGCGTGCCGTAGTTGGAGGAGCCGCATGCGACGGAAATTGCGATGAGAATCGTGAGTGGCAGAAGTCTGGCGAAGTTAACCATTGCTTAGGTTAGATGCCGAATGGGAGGGCCTCTGGCGTGTGGAGCGCACCTGATGGACGGAAAAAGAGGCGCTTTGTAGCGTGATGGCTTAAGCCCATTTTCCTAGAGTTCGGAAGTTTACGCAGCCATGAATGGCCGCTCTTCCACGAAGCTTGAAGCGAGCGGTGATTGGTGGCAAGACCTGCCGCACGACGTTGTAAGCCGGCTAAGGCTGGCTTTGACTCTGACCTGCCTGGGGCATAAACTCGGTTTTCGGTGAATCCCATGAAAATTTGCGTATTTCTACTGGCGTTTTCTCTGTGTGCACCAAACCTGCTTAGGGCCGATGATGAGGGTCATCATCACGAGGAATTGACGGAGGCGCAGGTTGGCATTGTGCACTTTCCGTCGTCGTGTCTGGCGGCGGAGCAGAAGCCGGTTGAGCGCGGTGTGGCTATGCTGCACTCGTTCTGGTATGAGGAGGCGGAGAAACAATTTCAGCAAATCGAGAAAGACGACCCTAAGTGCGCGATTGCGCACTGGGGCGTAGCGATGAGTTTGTGGCACCAGCTGTGGAACCGGCCGGATGCAGCGGTGCTTGATCGCGGAGGCGCGGAGCTCAAATCGGGGAAGTCATTGCCAGGAACTCCGCGCGAGAAGGATTACATTGCGGCTTTGAGCAGGTTTTACGAGCATCCGAAGAAGCCGTACCAGAAGCGGGTTACGGCGTATTCGAAGGCGATGGAAAAGGTTTATGTGAAGTATCCCGATGATCATGAGGCCGCGGCATTTTATGCGTTGAGTTTGCTGGCGGCGGAGCCTGAGCATGACAAGACTAATGCCAATCGCAAGCAGGCGGCGGCGGTGCTGGAGAAATTATTCGCTGAGGAACCGAACCATCCGGGCGTAGCGCATTACCTGATTCACACTTATGACAAGCCCGATATGGCGCAACTAGGTTTGCCGGCGGCTCGCAAATATGCGCAGCTCGCGCCTGCGGCCCCACACGCACTGCATATGCCGGCGCATATTTTTGCGCGGCTGGGATTGTGGCAGGACGACATCGATTCCAATGTCCGATCGATAGCGGCAACGCAGAAAGAGGCTGCCGAGCACATGGGCGGCGAGGGGCATCAGTTCCATGCGATGGATTTTCTGGTCTATGCGTACTTGCAAACCGGGCGTGAGCAGGATGCGCAGAGGATCATCGATGAAGTGCGCGCTATGCCGCCGATGCATGACATGTATGGCATGGGATTCGATCCGCGACTATTCGCGCTGTCGGCATTTCCCGTTTCATATGCGCTCGAACTGCATCACTGGAGTGAAGCGGCGCAACTTACCCCGGTCAGCGGCGCGGGCGATTCTGACCAGTCGGTCACATACACAGCGCGAGCGATTGGTGCGGCGCGGAGTGGCAATGTAGAGCAGACGCGCAAGGAAGTTGCACAACTTGAAGCCATCCAGAAAAAACTGGGCGCTAACAAGAAGAAGGACCAAGGCGAATACGACGGGGTGACGGACGAACTGGTGGTGGCCAGGTCGTGGCTGGCACAGGCCGAAGGCAATAATAATGAGGCGGTGCGCCTGATGCGGACCATCGCCGACAAAGAAGAAGGTGAGGCTGAATCCAGCGAGGGGATTCCCGCTCACGAGATGATTGGCGACATGCTGCTTGAGAGTAAACATCCGCAAGAAGCGCTGGTCGAATACGAAGCCACGCTGAAGACTAATCCTGGGCGCTTTGATGCGCTGTACGGTGCGGCACAAGCGGCTGAACAAGCGGGTAAGCACGAGCAAGCGAATGAGTATTTCGCAAAGCTGGTGAAAAACTGCGAGGGCGCGACGTCGGAGCGGGCTGAGCTGAAACACGCGCGGGAAGTGACGGAGGCGCGTGCGGCAAAGAATTAGTGCGGCCGTTACTTGGCGGGTTTGGGCAAATCCAGGCGCTGTAATTGAAATAGAAGAGTTGCGAAGCCCAGTTTGGATTTCAACTGCAGCGGGATGTGCTTCGCGTCATCGGTGAACCAAACCCAGAGCACACCTTTGCCCTTCAGAGGACCGGAAACAGGTTCAGCTTTGACCCTCAAGGCTTGAAATTCGCCGTACGGAACTTTGATCCGGTTGCGGCCTTCAACGTCGATTTTTACGTCTGTGGTTTTGCCGCCGTCGTTGACCGGAAATGTTTGCGATGAGCCGGGCGCCAGATTGAGCGATGCGGCGTAGAAAAAGCCGCTCACCACGTCGGTAACGCAGGGCGGAATATCGAAGTCAGCCTTCCTTTTATTCCCCGTCTTCAGATCAGTTTCTTCCATGTGACTTTTTCGAGCCGGGTAGTTCAGGTGGACATTTCGTTCGATCCGCCGCGCTCCTTCCTCGCTGTGCTTGGAAATCTGCTGGGTACAAAAATTACGGGTGTCGATGTCGGCGTCAAAGAGGTCATGCACCGGAAAGATTTTGTTGACGACGCCCGAGGTGTTTGCGATTGAGCGCAGGTGCTCGGAATCCGCCTGGCGTTTGAGGTTAACGGTGGCCGTGCCGGCATTAATCAAGTGCCACTCGACGGAGTAGACCAGTGTTTCACTCTCGCTAAAGCGATATGAGGTTGAAGGAGGAATGATGCGCGATCCCGCCGCGGCCCCAGAAGCGCTAATTGTTTGGGCGACGCACACACCCTGCGCAATCAGTGAAGCGGCGGCAAGCAAACTTGCGTGAACAACCTTTGAGAACATCATTTCCGAAACCACATGGCCTTGGCAATCAGCACTGCAATCATTAAGCCAGCCCCGAGCGCGGCGTTGTACTCGCGGTGCTTCGAATAAAGATGCCAGGAGAACGAACCAGGCCGTCTTTGATAAGCGCGGAGACGGGGAAATAAGCGCGGAACTTGAGCAGCGTAATCGTCGAATTCCGCGAAGCGCTGACGCAAGAATTTCTCTTCGGATTGGATCACGGGAACATAAATGACTACCAGAATAACGGCGGCGATCAAGGCCAGCCACCAACTTCGAGCGGCGATGAGGAACCCAATGGCGAGAATGATCGATCCTAAATAAAGGGGATTGCGAGTGTGCGCATAAGGGCCGCTGGTGGCCAGCACTTCATTCTTTTCGACGTGACCGGAGGCGAGGGCGCGAATGCAAAGACCCGCCGCGGCAACGCAGCTTCCGACCACGATGGACACTAGCGTGGGTCGAGCGAGCCAAATGTATGCGGCCGCAAAAACAAAACCGAGCGGGACGCGGATGCGGCGCGCAATTTTGCTCCAGCTAGGCATCCGTGCTCCTTAACAATTCACGCGCTGCAGAGATGACTTCGCCGGCAGTGATGGCTAGAAGTCCAGGATCGGGAGCGCGCGTGTGTGACAAAGAGGTTTTGCTGGCTGGATTTCGCAAGACTACACTCTTCGTCCCGTAAGGCCCGTTGCGAGCGGGATTGGTGGGACCGAAGATTGCCACCACGGGGACGTTCAGCGCCGCCGCCAGATGCAAAGGACCGGTATCGCCGCCGATGAACAATCGCGCCTGGCGGACGAGGGCGATGAGTTCAGAGATCGAGCATGAGATTGGCTGCGCGATGCCGTCGCTGGCTGTGTGGGCCTCATAGGCGAGCTCGTGTTCGTTGGGGCCAAAGTTGATCAAGGGAGACAAGCCGGCAAGCGATAATGCTCGAGCAACTTCGCCATAGCGGGCGGCGGGCCATTGCTTTGCGCCCCATCCCGCGCCGGGATTGATGATCGCCAAATTTTTACTTAATCCCGAAATTCTCTTTGCGATGGATGCGTCGGCATTTTCGTCGTGGGGAAACACGGTTGTGCCTGGTGCCAGAGGCTTTCCCACCACGGCTTCGGCGAGTGAAATATAGTGCTCGATTACGTGCGCGCCACGAGCTGTGACTCGATATTGATAGAAGATTCTCGCAGGCCACTCGCGGGGTTGGGCAAAGCCGAAGGTGGCGTTTGCTTTGGATATCCGCGCAATGGCCGCCGATTTCAAAGCGCCTTGAAAATCTGCAGCGATTTCGTAATGTTGGTCGCGCACTTCGCTTAAAGCGCGGCTGGCTTCGCGCTTCGTCTGACGCGACAAAAGTGATTTGCGCCAGCGCTTAGTGTCGACAACATGAACAAAATCGGCGACCGGCCGTTGCGGGCCACGTGGCCCGGAGAGAGACGAGTCAGCGGCGCACAGCAGTTCGGACCACCGATCCTCGATGATCCAGCCGATGCGCATA
>Ga0157372_10007591_pt1 | contig 11529 bp, 12 predicted proteins | sample C55metaG_FD_115307 | JGI IMG/M metagenome (GOLD analysis project Ga0157372, IMG submission 115307) | Corn rhizosphere microbial communities from Kellogg Biological Station, Michigan, USA - C5-5 metaG | ecosystem: Host-associated > Plants > Roots > Rhizosphere > Soil | place: USA: Michigan...
GCCATCGTCATGCTGGAGAACATCGTCCGTCACCTCGAGATGGGAAAGCCGCGGATGCAGGCGGCGCTCGACGGCGCGGCCGAAGTCGGGTTCACCATCCTCTCGATGACGTTCTCGCTCGCCGCGGTGTTCATCCCGATCCTCTTCATGGGCGGGATCATCGGCAAGCTGTTCCACGAGTTCGCCGTCACCATCGGCGTCGCCATCCTCGTGTCCGGGGTCGTGTCGCTTACGCTGACGCCGATGCTGGCGAGCCGCTTCCTGCGGTCGAATCACGGGAAGGAGCAGGGGCGCTTCTACCAGGCCACCGAGCGCGTCTTCGAACGCTCGCTCGCGGGCTACGAACGCTCGCTCTCGTGGGTGATGGCGCGTCGCCGCGCGGCGCTGGTCTTTTCCGCCGTCATTCTCGTGCTCACGGCAGCGCTGTTCGTCATCGCGCCGAAGGGCCTGTTCCCCACCGATGACACGGGTCAGCTCCTCGCGACGACGGAAGCGGCAGAAGGTGTGTCGTTCAATACCCTCATCGAGGATCAGCAGCTCCTCGCCGCGGCCATCGCCCGCGATCCGGACGTGCGCTCGGTGACGTCGTCCGTCGGCACCACCGCGGCGGCGAACCAGGGGCAGATGACGATCGACCTCAAGCCGCTCAGCGAACGCTCGCGCAGCGCCGAGGAGATCGCGCGCGCGCTCGAGGACACCGCACTCCGGATCCCGGACATCAAGCTGTTCATCCAGAACCCGCCGGCCATTTCCATCGGCGGTCTCGCCTCGAAGAGCCTGTACCAGTACACGCTCGTCAGCGGCGATCTCGAGGGACTGAACCGCGTCGCGCGGCTGCTCGAGACCCGGCTGCGGCAGCTTCCGCAACTCGTCAACGTGACCAGCGACCTGCTCATCGAGAACCCGCAGGTCACGGTGGACATCGACCGCGAGCGTGCCGGCCAGCTCGGCGTGTCGGCGTCGGAGATCGAGAATACGCTGTACGACGCATTCGGGCAGAAGCAGGTCTCCACCATCTACACCTCGACGAACAACTACTGGGTGGTGATGGAGCTGCTCCCCGAATTCCAGCAGGACGTCGCATCCCTCGGCAAGCTCTGGGTCCGCTCCACGCAAGGCAAGGTCGTTCCGCTCAGCACGGTGGCCAGCTTCCACGAAGGAGTAGGGCCGGTGACGGTGAACCACTCCGGCCAGCTCCCCGCGGTAACGGTGTCGTTCGACCTCGCACCTGGCGTGTCGCTCGGTAGCGCGCTGGGCGAAGTGGAGCGCACGGCGAAGGAGGTGTTGCCGGCGAGTGTCGTCGGCAACTTCGCCGGCACCGCGGAGGCGTTCCGGACCACCCAGCAGGGCCTGGTGGTGCTGCTCGTGCTCGCCGTCTTCGTGATCTACGTGATCCTCGGCGTGCTGTACGAGAGCTTCATCCACCCGATAACGATTCTCTCGGGACTTCCGTTCGCGGTCTTCGGTGCGCTCGTCACCCTGATGCTGTTCGGGCTCGACCTCGACGTGTACGGCTTCGTCGGCATGATCATGCTGATCGGCATCGTGGAGAAGAACGCGATCATGATGATCGACTTCGCGCTCGACGTGCAGCGGACGCAGCAGACGAAGCCAGCCGACGCGATCGTCGAGGCGGCGAGCGTACGCTTTCGTCCGATCATGATGACGACGATGGCGGCGCTGATGGGCGCCTTGCCGATCGCCATCGGCTGGGGCGCCGGCGCGGCCAGTCGTCGCCCACTCGGCGTGGCGGTCGTCGGCGGGCTCGCGTTTTCCCAGCTCGTCACGCTGTACGTGACTCCGGTGTTCTACACCTACCTCGACGAGCTCCAGACCTGGTTCGCGACCCACGGTATCCGTCGTCGCCGTCACGCTCCGGCCACCGTCGCTCCGGAGCCCGCTGGAGATTGAGTTCCTTCGGTCGCGACGAGATCAGGACCGCGTCCGTCTCCGTTCGTGATGCCGACGCTCGCGCACGAACGCTGGTTCTTCCAGCATCCTGAACGCGCCCCAGGTGCCGAGCAGCCAGGTCAGGCCGATCAGCAGGCCGCCGATCAGGTCCGTGGGCCAGTGCACGGACAGGTACAGTCGTGAGTAGCAGGTCAGCAGCACGATCGCCGGCGCGGCGAGGAACGGCCACCACCAGCCGCGCGCACGACGGAGCATCAGTGCGAGCGTGAAGTAGAGCACCACCGTCAGGATCGCGTGGCCGCTCGGGTACGCCGCCCAGTTGTACATCCCGCGTGCCGGGTACAGGTCAGGCCGATCGCGATCGAGCAGGTACTTCATCGTCGGGTTCAACGACAGCGACCCCACCGCGACGATCAGCAGGTGCGCGCCGAGCACGGGCTCGCGTCGTTCCTTCCAGAGCCACCATCCGACGATCAGCATCGCTGGCAGGATGGTGAGGTTCGTGCCGAACAGCGGCGCGACCAGCATCATCCGGTCGAGCAGGAAGGGCAGGGGATGTTCATGGAACCAGCGCAGCACGTCCCGCTCCCACGGTGCGCCGTTCCACATCCCCGCAGCGCGCAGCAGCAGCCCGAACCCGATTCCCACTCCCCATGCGACTACGTAGGCCGCCAGCACCCGGAGCGCGAGCCGCCGCCACTCCGGTCGGGGACGGGCGCCTGCGAATTCAGCCGGCAGCGGGTGGCGCTCCGCTCCGGTCACCGATCCAGCGGCGCACTTCCGCTGCGACGGCCCGTGGCTCGACCGGCTTCGCGAGATACGAGGTGAAGCCCAGCGCGGCGGCGCGCTCGCGATCGTCGGCGAGCGCATGCGCCGTGAGTGCGACGATCGGGATGTCCTTCGTCGCCGGATCCTGCCGCAGGATTCGTGTCGCCTCCCAGCCGTCCATCTCCGGGATGGAGATGTCCATCAGGATGATGTCGGGCAGCACGCTCCGCGCGAGCTCGATGGCGCGTACGCCGTCGAGCGCCTCCACCACGCCGTACCCCTGATGTCGGAGCACGGTGGAGTAGATGATCCGGTTGTCCTCGTTGTCCTCGACCAGCAGTACGGTCTGGCCGGTAGGCGCCGACGGTTCCATCGGGTTCGCGAAGAAGAAGAGCGGAGCTGCTGTGACGCAGCTCACCTTCGCAAAGCTAGTGCCCGCCGCAGAGTGCGCCAGCGGAAATCACGGCGTGCCGCGCTCCTCCAGTCGCTCGACCTTGCCCAGTCGCCGGCGATGACGCTCCAGGCCCGAGAAACGAGCGCCAAGAAAATCCTTCACCAGCTCGGCCGCCAGCGCCTCGCCAATCACCCGCGCGCCGAGGCAGAGCACATTCATGTCATCGTCTTCCACGCCCTGTCGCGCCGAGAAGCTGTCGTGACACATCGCGGCGCGGATCCCGTGCACCTTGTTCGCCGCCACGCCAGCGCCTACGCCGCTCCCGCACACGAGCACCCCGCGGTCGGCGCGGCCTTCGAGCAGCGCGCGCGCAACGGCGGCCGCGGCATCCGGATAATCGTCGCCCGGCACCATCACCGGGCCGCCACAGTCCACGATGTCGTGTCCCGTGTCGGCCACTTCGCGAAAGACGCGGTCGCGCAGGGGCCAGCCGGCATGGTCGGACGCGAATGCAACCCTCATCGGGAACCCACGGTGGAGGACGACCCCGTCGCGTGGTTCCAGGTCAGTCGCGAGATGTCAGCGATGAGACGTCGCGCCGTATCCGGCTCCTGGATGTTCCGGGTCAGCACGACCAGCACGTAGGGCTTTCGGCCCGGCGGATAGACGATGGCCGCGTCGTGCAGCGTCGCGGTGATGGAGCCGGTCTTGTGCGCCACCGGGGTGCCGGCGGGCAGCCCGGCCGGAATCGCATCGTTGAACTCCTGCCGGAGCAGGATCTCCTTCATGAGCTGCGCACTCGATTCGCCAAGCGCCTCACGCCGTTCGATCTTTTCCAGCAGCACGGCGAGGTCGGCCGAGGTCGTGGTGTTGTTGAGCCCAGCATCGTACGCCTTGATGTCCTCGACGCCGCGCAACACCCGGATGTGCGCTGCGCCGAGTGCGTGCGCCGTCGCGTTCGCGCGATCGGCACCGACCAGGGCCACCAGCGCATTCGTCGCCAGGTTGCTCGACCGCACGATCATTCGCTCCATCAGTTCGCGCACCGATACGCGCTGTCCAATCAGCGTATAGACCAGCGAATCGCTGTCGTCACCCGCGTCGAGCGAATAGGGCGAGCCGTCCACGATGGAGTGGAACCGGTTCACGAGCAGGATCCGCTGGTCGAGGCTCAGCCGGCCCGCCTCGACGGAGCGCAGGACCTCGAGCATGACGGGGATCTTCATCGTGCTCGCCGCGTGGAAATCGGTGCCCGCGTTGATGTCGAGCGAGTCTCCTGTCGCCAGGTCGCGATAGCTCACGGCCACCTCGGCGCCAGGCACCGCGGCGATTCGCGCCGCAATGGCGCCCGAAAGCGCGCCCGTCGAGGGGCGCTGGGCGTGGGCGGCCGGCGCCAGCGTGGCGGCCAGCAAGGTGGCGGCGACTGTCAATCGATGGATGCTCATGCGGCGAATATACCGGTCCGCTGGAATGCGGAAAGACGCGTCTCGTTGCGTTTTGTGACCTCGTTCGTTACTCAACGCGGGCACGGAATGCCCGCCTTTCCTCCTGCCCGGGTCTCTCTCCCCCCATCTCATGCCTGAGGCGAACCCCGAACACGAGGCGAGCGCCCTCCGCGCAGCCAACAGCACCGTCGTCAAGCGCGAGCGCCTCCGTTTCACGGGGTTCTCCATTGAGCGATCCCCGGCGGGTCGTGTCACCTGCCAGGTCGTGCTGGAGTGGGCACCCGGTGAGACCGTCACCGGCCGCGCGGAAGGCCAGGCCAGCCCCGCTGGCGACAGCCGGCTTGGCGCCGAAGCCGCCATCCGCGCCCTCGAGACCTTCACGGAGCGCGCCATCACCTTCGAGCTCGTCGGGGTGAAAGTCGTTCGCGCATTCGATGCGAACGTCGTGATCTGCTCCCTGATCCAGAAGGGCGACGACGGGCCGGACCGACTGCTCGGCTGCTACCTCGCTGATGGCGACATGGTTCGCGGAGCGGCACTCGCCGTCCTGAACGCGACCAACCGCATCCTCGTCAACTTCGTCTCCGCGCAGTAGCGCCCGCTCCTTACCTTCGGGGACGGGCGATCGTCGTTCCAGTACCCTCGCCAAGGACCACGCCGACGACGTCGTTCGCGTAGATTCCTCGTCGTTCCTACCAGCCTATCGCGCCGCCCAGCCGTTCCCTCCCGCGGCGCGCATTCACAGGAGACTGCAGTTGCGACTCTCGGCCACCCTCCTCGGCACGATCGCTCTGGCGGGATGCACCCTGCATCCGTCATCCGCCCCGCAGCCGGTGAGAGACGATGGAGTCGCGATCGCGACGACGAAGGCCGGCGATCCAGTCGGCGCAGGGCTGAGCGCAAATGACAGCGCGGCGACAGTGATTCCCGCCGGCGCTCCGATGTCGCCTGTTTCGGGAAGTGAGGTCAAGCGGCGCGCGATCGAGGTGTTCGGCGATTCGCTGGTCCTGCTTCCGCCTCCATCGCTGGACTCCGCCGACGCCGATGGCCCCACCTGGGACATGGACGTGGAGTCGTACGCCACCGAGGACCGCGTGGCGCACTACGTCACCATGTTCTCCGGGCCGGCGCGCGAGCGCATCGCGGCGCGCCTCGACGTGGGCTCGCGGTACGAGCCGATGATTCGCGCCAGGATGAAGGCCGGCGGGCTGCCCGAGGATATGTACTACCTCGCGCTGATCGAGAGCGGCTTCAACAACAACGCGTACTCGAAGGCCGCCGCGGTCGGCATGTGGCAGTTCATGACCTCCACCGCGCGCGACATGGGAATGCGCGTCGACTGGTGGGTGGACGAGCGTCGCGACCCGGTGAAGTCCACCGGCGCCGCGGTCCGTTTCATCAAGGGCATGAAGGACCAGTTCGGATCGCTCTATCTCGCCGCGGCCGCTTACAACGGCGGCCCGGGACGGGTGGCGCGCGGGCTCGCCCGCTACGCCGATGACCTCGAGAACAGCCAGGGCGAGGACGCGTTCTTCGTCCTCGCCGAGAAGGACTACCTGCGCAACGAGACGCGCGAGTACGTGCCCCAGCTCATCGCGGCCGCGCTCATCGCCAAGGAGCCCGAGCGCTACGGCATGACGCTGCACCCGCAACCGCCGTTTGCGTATGACTCCGTGCTCGTCCCTGCGGCGACGCCGCTCGCCGCGATCGCCAAGGCCACCGGCTCCACGGTCGCGGACCTGCGCGAGCTCAACCCGCAGATCCTGCGGGGGATGACGCCACCTCGCGTGACCTACCTGATGCGCATTCCGGTCGGCACCGGCGCGGGGTTCGACGACCGGCTCGATTCGCTGCCGAAGGAGGATCGTGTCGCGCTCAAGCACGTGGAGTCGAAGAAGGGCGACACGGTGGACCGACTCGCGGAACGGAACCACATCTCGTCCGCCACGCTCAACACGTTCAACCCGAACCTGCGTCGGCTGCACCCGAGCGGCCGTCTGGTCCCCGGTCAGGACATCCTGATCCCCAGCCGCGCCGTGGCCCTCGCCGCGATCGACGTCCCCGATCCGGCCATCGAGAAGTACGCCAGCGGAATCCGCGGCGTGAAGACGCACACGGTGAAGTCAGGCGAGACGCTGGGTGGCATCGCGAAGAAGTACGGTTCCACGACCCAGAAGCTCATGCACCTGAACGGGATGAAGAAGTCGATGATCTTCCCCGGTCAGAGCCTGATCGTGTCGGGTTCCGGTCCAGCCACCAGGACCACGGCCCAAAAGCCAAACGCGAAGGTCGCCAGGAAGAAGCGGCCTTCGCGCGGCTGAACGATCCAGGGGTAATGGAACGAGGCGGCTACTCGACCGTGCCCTTGCCGCGGTAGCCCTTCGTCACGATTCGATCGTAACCATTGGACGGGTTGTCACCCTCGGCCCGGGCCTTGGCCACCGCCACCGGGCCGCGGTTGTAGACCAGCAGCGCGAGGTTCACGTCGCCGTGATACTCGCGGACCAGCCCGCGCAGGTACCGGAAGCCGACCCGGAGATTGGTCGTCGGGTCGTACAGTCCGTCGCGGGTGATCCCCTTGACGTAGTACCGGGCCGTGGCCGGCATCACCTGGGTGAGGCCGATGGCGCCGACCGGACTGGTCGCGCGGGGGTTGAAATCGCTCTCGAGCTTCACGAGCCGGAACGCCAGCTCGGGGTCGATCCCCTCCGCGGAGGAGACGTCCACGATGTTGGCCGCGAGGTCAGCGCCGATCTTGTACCGGCTGGAGAACTCGAAGATCTTGGCCGAGCGATCGAGCTGCGCCTTGGCCAGGTCGAGCTCCCCGCGCATCGAATCCAGACGTGCCGTGAGGGCCCGGTCGCTCCCCAGGTTGATCCGGAAGGAGCTGGCGGCACTCTTTACCGGTGCCGCTTCCACGTTCGTCGTGGCAGGCGTCCGGTTGCCAAGAAGGAAGGCACTCGCGCCGAAGAAGCCCACCGCCAGGGTGACCTGCCTGACCCTGGTGCGACGCCGGTGAGCGTCTCCGCGGTGCACATAGGTGCCTCGGAGATTCTTCATAAGTCGAACCCTGCTAAAGGGTTAGGCTACATCAGTCGAGCTCGCTGCTCCTACAGGATACAGGCGGGCGGTCCGACCATCAACCCCTTGCGCAGTCGCCGCCCACCCCTCCCGATTTCTCGGCTAACGATATATCGCCGATCAGCATCGCCCGATCCATCGCCTTCGCCATGTCGTAGACCGTAAGCAGGGCGACGCTCGCGGCGGTGAGCGCTTCCATCTCCACGCCGGTCTTGCCAACGGTGCGAGCGACGGCCTCCACTCGCACGCCGGGCAGCTGTGGGTCGGTGGCCAGTTCCACCGAAATGTCCGTGAGAGGCAGCGGGTGGCAGAGCGGGATCAGGTCGGCGGTGCGCTTGGCTGCCATGATTCCGGCTAGTCGGGCAACCGAAAGGACGTCCCCCTTGGCGATCGCGTTGGCGGCGATGGCGTCGTGGGTTTCGCGGCTCATCGAAATCCAGCCGGTGGCCCGGGCCATCCGGGCGCTCTCCGGTTTCGCGCTGACGTCCACCATCCGGGCGGTTCCGTCGCCCGCCACGTGGGTGAGCCGGTTCCCCTGTTCTGGCGTCATGCGAGGATCCCCTCGAGCTGGCGCATCAGCTCACTGGTGATGAGCTGCGGGCTGACGTTGCCAGCGGCGCGCTCCTTTGCCCGTTCCACCTCGTCCAGGGCTCGTGCCGCGGAGGCGGCGCCCCTTTCGTTTCCCCGTTCGATCGCGGCACGCACGCGTTCGTGCAGCAAGGAGGTGAGGGCGTCGAGCGCGGTGCTGAAGGCCCCGCGCGCCTTGCTGCTCCCCTGCAGCAGCGCCGTCTTCACCTGTTCGCGACGGTCACCGCCGCTGGCTGCATCCAGCATCCGGCCAGCCCGGGCGAGTGCCTCCGCCCACTCGGCGCCTGCGAGGAGCGAACCCGGCGCGCCGGCGGCCAATCGCCGCTGCTCGGCCAGGGACGCCGGTCCACCCGCATCCACGACCGCCTGCTGCATCGCGGGCTCCCCGAGCACCGCGTCCACGTCCGACGCGCCGAGCGTTGGCACTCGGAGGGCCACGAGGCGCGAGCGGATAGTAGGAATGAGGGCGCCCGGCTCGCTCGTCGTGAGGATGATGTTCGTCCGCGGCGACGGTTCCTCCAGCAGCTTCAGGAAGGCACCGGCGGCTTCCTCGGCATCCTCGCGGACCACCATTCGCTCCGCCTCGCCGAGGATGTAGATCTTTCGGTGAGCGAGCGCGGGGGCGAGGGACGCCGAGTGCACGATGGCGCGGATGGTGGCCACGAAGATGCCGTCCTCCGGCGGCGGAGGCGCATAGGCACCCGTCTTCAGGCGGTCCGCCGCGGCCTCGCGCATGTCTTCCTCGATCCTCGCCGGCGACGCATCACCGTCCTTGAGTCGCGGGCGCGGGAAGTACCAGTGGATGTCCGGATGGGTGCCCGCCAGCGCGTACCGGCAGTGCTGACATTCTCCGCATGGTCGAGGTTCCGGCCCGTCGCAGACGAGGCGCTGGCCGAGCCAGAGTGCCAGGCGCTGCTTGCCCACGCCGCGCGGGCCATGGAGCAGGAGCGAGCCGGGCAGCGCGTCGCGGCGAATGGCAGCCTCGAACCGGGCGCGGAGGGCGGTGTGGCCGTGGAGAGGGAGGAGGGTCACGCGTGGGAAGCTACCGGCATGGCTGGGTACGAGGATAGGTGCCAGCGGCCCGGCGTCGGGCGGCATGGCAGTACCCGCCTCAGACAAGCCGCTCAGCCGGGACGACTCCGTGTCCATGTGAGCGCAGATCTTCGCCGATCCACGCCGATCACCGCAGATCTTTCGCGGGGGAGAGCCTTGGCGCACGAGGCTCACCCCTACACCCCCAAAGATCTTCTTGTTTGGAACGGCCTCGGGATGTCCCTCGGCGCGAGGCGCATCGTCGAACACGGAGCCACCGCGAGGATCGGCGAGGATCGGCGGGGATCTGCGTTCCCCATGACACGGAGCCGTAAAGGCTGAGAGCCCTGTCAGAGGCGCACCGGACTGGACGCCTCACCCACGGAGCCATCCCGGCAGAGCGGGCTGTCGAGGCGCCAGCACCTGGACGCCGGACCGGTGAGTGCCCAAGGACTGTGTGTCCAGAGCCGTGATCCACCTCCCGCGGCACAGATCCTGACTCTCCGAACGGCAACCGTGTGAGGGAGCAAATGCAGAATTCATTGAAGGGAACCCGAGTCGCCATCCTGGCGACGGACGGAGTGGAGCAGGTCGAGCTGGTGAAGCCGCGGAAGGCGCTGGACGACGCCGGTGCGATCACCCATCTGATCTCGCCCAAGGAAGGCACGATCCAGGGGATGAACCACGATGACAAGGGCGACCGGCTGAAGGTGGACAGGGTGCTCGGCGACGCGAAGGCCAGCGAGTACGACGCACTGCTGCTGCCTGGCGGGGTGGCGAACCCGGACCGGCTTCGCACCGATCCGCGCGCAGTGCAGTTCGCCAAGGAATTCATGCTGTCGGAAAAGCCGGTGGCTGCGATCTGCCATGGCCCGTGGCTGCTGGTGGAAGCGAATGCCGTTGCGGGCCGTACCCTGACGTCGTGGCCCAGCCTGCAGACCGACATTCGCAACGCGGGCGGCGAGTGGGTGGACACGCCGGTGCAGGAGGACGAACGGTTGATCACCAGCCGGAAGCCGGACGACATACCGCAGTTCAACGAAGCCATGCTCCGCGCCTTTTCCGGCCTGATGGGCACGGACGCGCAGGTGGACGTGACGAGTGAGCAGAGCTTTCCGGCCAGCGACCCGCCGCCGAGTCCGTCGGCGATCGGAGGGGAAGGGGCCGCTCGCAGCTGATCACGCCGGCCATTCGTCGAACGGGGCATGCCGCAGGTCGGCATGCCCCTTTTTTCGGGCTGGTCTTTGTATCATAAAGCACTTGACAGGCGCGCCATCACGCCACATTCTCCCCCCATGGCCCGCGTCATTCCGCTCCGTCCCGCCGATCCGCCCGAGATGCAGGCGCGGGCAATGGACAACCTGCGCTTCATCCGTGAAACGATGGAAGCAGCGGCGACGTTCACCGCCGTCTCGGGATGGGGCACCGTCATCATCGGCTTCACGGCGCTCGTCGCGGCCGTGATCGCCGCATCCACCGACAGCATGACCCGCTGGGTCTTCATCTGGACCTGCGAGGCGGTACTCTCGGTCTGCATCTCGTTCTATACGATGACACTGAAGGCGCGCTCGGTCGGCCTGCCGCTGTGGTCCGAACCGGCGCGCAAGATCCTCTTCAGCTTTGCGCCGCCGCTCGCCGTCGGTGCGCTGCTCACGCTCGTCTGCTACGAGCACAAGCTCATCGGGCTCCTGCCCGGTGTCTGGATGCTGCTGTACGGCGTGGGCGTCGTGGCGGCCGGCACGTTCTCCGTCCGTATCGTGCCCGTCATGGGCATCGCCTTCATGGCCGTCGGCACGGTGGCACTGTTCGCACCATCCAGCTGGACGACCGCCTGCATGGCCGCCGGGTTCGGCGGCCTGCATCTCTTCTTCGGTATCCTGATCGCGCGGAGGCACGGTGGCTAAGCACAGCTCGGCCAAGCACGCGAGCGAGGCGCCGCGCGATCGCGACCAGGCTCGCACGCCGCGCACCCTTCGCTCCCTCGACAGCTCATCACCAGCGGGCGAGGAGGCCGGCGCGCTCGCCCTCGATCGGCTGATCCATGAGCGCATGCGACTCGGCATCGTGAGTGCGCTCGCGGTGAACGACACGCTGACGTTCAATGATCTCAAGCGGCTCATGCATACCACCGACGGCAACCTCAGCGTGCACGCCCGAAAGCTCGAGGATGCCGCATACATCACGTGCACCAAGTCGTTCGAGGGACGGATGCCTCGCACCGAGTATCGCCTGACGTCGACCGGTCGTCGTGCCCTCGAACGCTATCTCGACCACATGGAAGCGTTGATCCGCGCCACGCGGGAACGCTGA
>Ga0157372_10007594_pt1 | contig 11527 bp, 9 predicted proteins | sample C55metaG_FD_115307 | JGI IMG/M metagenome (GOLD analysis project Ga0157372, IMG submission 115307) | Corn rhizosphere microbial communities from Kellogg Biological Station, Michigan, USA - C5-5 metaG | ecosystem: Host-associated > Plants > Roots > Rhizosphere > Soil | place: USA: Michigan...
GAGTACGCAGCCACTCATACCGAAGTTGCGCCCGGTTCCTACGTCCTTATGGCAGTGACCGACAACGGGTGCGGCATGGATAAAGAAACGCTGAAGCACATCTTCGAGCCATTTTTTACTACGAAAGACGCGGGCAAGGGCACTGGGCTCGGACTCGCTACGGTTTACGGTATCCTGAAGCAGAGCCGCGGGCACATTTCGGTTTACAGCGAGCCCTGGATCGGCACGACCTTCAAGATCTATCTTCCTTCGCTCGACAAGTCTGTTCCCGTTGCGCGGCCCACCACATCGGAGGTGGCGCAACGAGGGCAGGGTACAATCCTCCTGGTAGAAGACGAAACTCCGCTCCGCGTGCTTGCGGCGGAGTCATTGAAGAAGCTTGGCTACATCGTGCTCCAGGCGTCCAATGGGGAGCAAGGGCTCGAAGTTGCCGAGAGCCATGAGGGACCGATCGATCTGCTCTTGACTGACATCGTCATGCCCCGTTTGGGCGGCCCCGAACTAGCGGAGAAGCTCAAGGAGAAGCGCTCGAATCTCGCCGTCATCTTCATGTCGGGCTATACGGAAACTGCTGCTCTGGAGAACGCGCAGATCGGCTCCGATGCCATTCTCCTCAACAAGCCTTTCTCCACAGAAACTCTGGCCAATCGGATCGCCGAGATGCTCGCTAAAATCCCTGCCGCTAGGTCCGCCGGGGCAGGCAGCTCGAAGTAACTGAGACTAACGCGCTCGGGCATGGGCCGAAATCGACGCCGAGCTGCGACAGTTAAGGGGGGCCCGATGGAATGATGGTCTCCATCGGTAAAATTGGGCGGACTAGCCTCAACACCCCTTTTGCCGCCCAAACGGCAACGACCAGGTCGCAGTACTCCCTACTAATCCCACCCAAACAGCCCATTTTGGAAATCAAAAGTGACTTTGCGGAATCCCATCTTTACGAATCCTAAGAGGCCGTCAAAATCATTCCCCGGATCGGAGTCGACATCAGCGATGGCAACGTCAACCGCACTCAGATGATGTTCGCCGAGCTTCACATCAGCATGAAGCCAATGCACCTGATTCATCCCGCCGGCAGTGAAAACCAATCGGCTCGGATCGACCCGAAGTTTATCGGGCTTTGTATCGATGCGGTTGCGATAAAGAAGCAATCCTGGCGTGCCGGAATCGAGCAACAGCCGAAGTTGCTGCCCTTCGACCTCCGCCTTCACCAAGAGATACGGTGAGCGGGTTGCGAGAGGAACGGCTTTCTCCAGGCTCGCGACGCCCCCGAAGACGACCTTCTTCCTTTGGTAATCGATGCTGAAGTTCGTGGTGCTGAGGATGTCCAGACCAACAATTCCGCCCAGGGAGATGCCTAAGGTCTGCTCTAAAGAACGAAAATCTTGTACCAGGACTTTGGCAGAATCAGCTTCTAGCGGGCCGATCTGGAGGTGCGGCACCGTGAGAATCTCTCCCTGAGTGGTGCCGTTCAGCGTAAGTACCACTCCCGTCTGTCCCCGCAATTTGAGGTGGGCGGCGATTTTTTCCGCGATGATGGTCGGGCTCGTCCCGGTGTCCAGTATGAAGTTCACATCCTTGATCCGCCCAATGCTGCCCTTTACGACAATCAAGTTATCGTTGCAGAGTCGGAATGGGATCTCGGTTAGATTCCCCTTTGCTTGATCTTCAATGTGGTCCGCCTCCCCCGACGAAGGCGATGCGTGGCAAAGGGGAACACTTGTCAGCAGAGCCAACAAGCCAGTCACAATCCTCAGCCTCAGCCGGAGCGTCTTTCGAGTTCGCCCTTCGCAAGCGAGTGAACCTTCGTTCTTAGTTCGCGTTTTCATGTCGCCCTTCCTTGGCGTGCATTGCGCGCGCTGAGGGCGACATTGCGTTCAAGTTGGAGCTACCTCAATGCAGGGAACCTCGATTTAAGGTCAATGGGAGGTCGAAAGAAGATCCGTAGCTAAGTTGCTCTGATTAATGCAGTTGCAGGCGCCGATTAGTCGACGCCACCAGGTATCGACCCAAGGATTGGTCTGTGCTTCCGTGCTAGACTGGCGACACTTGGGGCGAAACTCTGTGGGAGAGGCTGTCCAATCCTCGTGTACCGTGCGCTTCGGGACTTTCGAAGTTGATCTTCGAGCAGGTGAATTGCGTAAGAGCGGGGTAAAGCTGAAGCTGACCGGTCAGCCTTTTCAGGTCCTCGCCATCCTGTTGGAGCACCCAGGTGAGGTGGTGACCCGAGAAGAACTGCAGAAACGCTTGTGGCCGGACACATTCGTTGATGTCGACCACAACCTGAACACAGCCGTCAACAAGATACGCGAAGTCTTGAGTGACTCCACCGAGAGTCCTCGCTTTATAGAAACCTTACCGCGTCGTGGCTATCGTTTTATCGCACCGGTGCAAACTAATGGCCCGGACGCGAAGCTGCAAATCACCCCTCCGCACGACGCGGCCGCAAGATCCGCATCTCGCTCACGATCGAAAAGCCTCGCATACTTGGCGGTTTGCGCCGCATTGGCGCTTCTGGCCATTGCGGTCTTCTTCGGTATCAAGAAGTTGCGGACTCCAGTGCCAGGGCAGCGAGCGCTCACCCGCCTCACTTTTGACGAAGGGCTACAGATCGAAGCCTCTTGGTCTCCCGATGGAAGGTTCATCGCCTACAGCTCAGATCGGGGTGGAAAATTCGATATTTGGGTGCAACAGGTAAGCGGCGGAGATCCTGTACAGATCACCAAGGGCCCCGGTCACCATTGGGAGCCGGATTGGTCGCCGGATGGCAGAAATATCGCATATCGTTCCGAGGAAGGAGACGGTGGGATCTATGTTGTCCCGGCTCTCGGGGGTGCAGGACTCGAACATAGGATCGCACCCTTCGGCTACTATCCCCGATGGTCACCCGACAGTTCCCAAGTCTTGTTTCAAACGCACTTTAGTGACATCGATGCTTGCAACCGATTCTACGTCGCCGAGCTCGATGGTGGCCCACCCCGCGAAGTGCTGGCTGAGTTCCTCGCACAAAACAAACTCTGTGCGGCTTCAGCGGCCTGGTATCCCGACGGAAAGAGAATCACCGTCTGGGTCGGATCTCCCTCGCCAACTCCCACCTTTTGGACGGTCCCGATTGTCGGCGGTCCGGGAATCAATCTGGACATTACAACCGCAGTACAGAGGGAACTAGCACAAGCTTCCGGAAATAAAGCTGGGCAGCAGTTCGGAGAATACTCTTTTTCCTGGTCACCCTCCGGCAACGCCATTTACTTCGAGCGGGGCTATCAAGGGGCGAAAAACATTTGGAAGATGACCGTCGATCCCGGAACCCTGCGGGCTACTCGAATCGATCGTTTAACGACCGGCGCAGGACCCGATGCCGCGCTCGCCCTTTCAGCCGATGGCAGACGGCTGGCCTTTACGGCGAAATCGCAGCGGATCCAGACCTGGCTTTTCCCGTTCGACGCCAGAACCGGCCAGATCAAAGGCAATGGCACGGCGATCACTTCGCCCGGGAGGAGATCAGTTGAACCGAACCTATCGCGGGACGGCACGAAAGTTGCCTACTTCGTTCCTCACGGCGAAAGCTACGGGCCGGGTTTCGGCGACATCCAAAATGAGGTTTGGGTGAAGTCGCTGGTGGATGGGAGCGAGGTTCCGATTTTCGTGGACAACTTTTCGCGCTGGTTTCCGCGGTGGTCGCCGGACGGTGCGCAACTCATCTACGAGCGTCGAAATCTCAAGACGAACGATCGCCAGCTCATGATTTGGTCCAGCCAGACCCGCGAAGAAGAACCACTCACGGGTGTGACCAAAACGCTGATTTACGATTGGTCCACAGACGGTAAGTGGTTATCCAATCTGGATAGGGATGGAATCTGGTTGATCCCCTTCCCCACAGCGGCGCAAGCCCAAGTCACCGCCAAGCAGGTTACGTCCAATCCGGCGTACAACCTCTATCAACCACACCTTTCTCCTGACAATCGATGGATCGTCTTCGAGGCCGCCATCAACTCACCGAACCCGGAATCGGCTCTCTATGTGGTACCCGCAGCGGGCGGTCCGTGGACACGCATCACCGACGGACGGCACTGGGACGACAAGCCTCGGTGGTCTCCCGACGGAAGGGCAATCTATTTCGTTTCCGCACCTGGCGGATTCTTCAATATCTGGGGGATTCGTTTCGATCCATCCGAGGGTAAGCCCGTTGGCCAGCCGTTTCAGATCTCGAAATTCGATAGTCCGCGATTGATGATTCTAAGGGCCATACCATTTGTCGGACTCTCGTTCAATCAGAACAAACTCGTGGTGACCATGGCGGAACAGTCCGGCAGCATCTGGTTGCTGGATAACGTCGACCAATAGCGGTCTGCGAACTTTGAATCGCCATCTGGTTCACTCGGTCGATGGGCGGGCTCGAACGATAATTCGCTTTTGCAGCCCATACCTCACCACGATGCTCGTCCCGCATCTCGAAACAGAGCAGCTGTGAGGGGTTGCAGCTCCCCGCTAATCCTGGATCACCGCGGTGTCGAGAGAAGCTCTCTATGTTGCGAGATTCCTGAAGCTCTGCCTGTCGAAATGTCGACCTGCCATACGTCATACGATTAGGAGATGTAAAACTGCCTTCCAAGAGGAGAATAGGTGATGAAATTCGCGATGTTGATCTACGAATCACCAGACGCCTTCGCGTCGCGCAAGAACGATGGGCCTCACGACCCTTACACCGGCGCCTGGCGCGCTTACCATAAGGCTCTCGTCGAGGCGGGCGTCTTTGTCGGAGGCGATCCGCTGGAAGTACCAGAAACCGGAACCACGATAAGGCTCAAGGACGGAAAGCGCAGTGTACAAGACGGTCCGTATGCAGACACCAAAGAACAACTGGGAGGATTCACGATCCTGGAAGTGCCATCGCTCGACGCAGCCCTGGAGTGGGCAGCACGCTGCCCGGCTGCCTCGTACGGGGTAGTCGAGGTGCGTCCGCTCGCTCCCGAAACCCGGCGCAGGATCGTGGAATGACTGAAAGCGGTGCTGAGAAGGTTCATCGGACCATTGAGCGGGTAGCCCGCGAATCCTATGGTCGCCTGGTGGCTTATCTTTCTGTGCACACCCAAGATTTGGCTGGGGCCGAAGATGCCTTGAGCGAGGCTTTGCTTAAAGCGTTGACGGTTTGGCCACGAGACGGCGTGCCGCAAAACCCGGAGGCTTGGCTGCTGACCACGGCACGCAACTCGGTCATCGATTTTTTTCGCCATCAGCGGGTAGTGCTAGACAGCGAACCTAATCTCATGCCTTTTATCCCAAACTCAGTAGGGGACTCCTTGGAAACGAAATATCCAGACGAGCGATTGAAATTGCTCTTCGTCTGCGCGCATCCGGCGATCGATCCGGCCATGCACACACCACTTATGCTGCAAGCCGTTCTCGGCCTCGATGCTGTCCGCATCGCTGGTGCTTTCCTGGTTTCGCCGAAAACCATGGGGCAGCGGCTTGTCCGAGCGAAGACGAAGATCCGCAACGGAGGCATCCGGTTTGAAGTGCCCGAGCAACAGCAACTGCCACCGAGGCTGGATGCGGTGCTGGAGGCCATTTACGCCGCCTTCGGCATTGGCTGGGACGATATGACGGGCGCGGATCAACGCGGCCGTGGCCTCGCCGAGGAAGCCATCTGGCTCGCGCGAGTGCTTCTTGAGCAAATGCCCGGCGAAGCAGAAATTCAAGGGCTCCTGGCTCTTATGCTGCACTGCGAAGCGCGACGGGCGGCACGGCGAGATCCCGATGGTCATTACGTTCCCCTTTCCGAGCAGGACCCGAAGCTATGGTCCCTGCCTTTAGTAGAAGAGGCAGAACGTTATCTCGCAACGGCGTTCAAATCGGGACGGCTTGGTCGCTTTCAACTGGAAGCGGCGATTCAATCGGTGCATGCTGAGCGAGCACACGGCCGCCCTGTTGAGTGGAAAGCGATTGTTCAGTTCTACGCGCAACTCATTCGCTTATCGCCAACAATCGGTCGCCAAACTGGATACGCGGCCGCACTGGCGGAGACTGATGGGACAGAGCGCGGCCTCGAGGTTCTTGATTCCATGGATCGGGATCTAGTCGCTGCTTATCAACCCTACTGGGCGGTGCGCGCCTCCCTTCTCGAACGGCTGGGCCGAAATGCCGAGGCCTCGGAGGCTTACGAGCGCGCTATTGGACTAGCGGAAGATCCCGCAATCAGAAAGTTTCTGCTCACACGACGAGGCTGATTTTTTCCGCGCTCGCCCTGTAGAAATCACCCCACCTCACCCGTCATCTCCATAGAAGCGGCTTAATGATCAAGAACTTCGCCGCCTGAGAGGTGAACCATGTGCCCATTCTGCTTCGCAACCCTCGGACTAGTCGTGGCTGGCACGGTCTCAACCGGCGGACTCGCGGCGGCAATCGCCGTCAAAGTCTCTCGCAAAAACAGCCAAGCAGCAGAAACCCAGAAAAGAAGTTCACCAGAAAAGGTCTAAGGAGAACCGCCATGAACATTCAGAATAAGACAATCCTGATTACCGGCGCGAACCGTGGCATTGGTCGGGCACTGGTAAGTGAGGCACTCAAACGCGGAGCGAAGACCGTTTATGCGGGGATTCGCACGGGTGCCTTGGAAAACACGGACCCTCGCGTGACTCCCCTGACGCTGGATGTGACCAACGCAGCGCAGATTCATGCGGCGGTAGAAGGTGTCGAGTCTCTCGATATCCTTATCAACAACGCCGGCGTGGCGCAATACGACGATTTGACCGATCGGGTTGCGCTCGAACAAAGCCTCGCAGTCAACTTCTTCGGCATGCACGGTGTGAGTCAGGCGTTTTTGCCACTGCTGCGGCGATCGAGAGGGGCCATCGTCAACAATCTTTCGTTGGTGGCCCTCGCTCCCTTGCCACTCATACCCGGCTATTCCATTTCGAAGGCGGCCGCCGCAAATATGACGCAGTCCCTGCGGGCGCTCGTGGCCGCACAAGGCGTGACAGTCCACGCCGTCTTCCTGGGCCCGGTAGACACCGACATGAACCGAGGCTTCGACATTCCGAAGGCTTCGCCTGCTTCAGCGGCGCAGGGCATTTTCGATGGCCTGGAAAGAGACGAAGAGGACATCTTCCCTGACCCCGCGTCCTCGTCTGTCGCCGAGGGCTGGCGCATGGGCGTGGCCAAGGCACTCGAGCGACAGTTCGTCGCATTCTTGCCCGACCGACGTTGAATGTTACGGCAGGGCATTCGACAGATCGTTCGGGCACAATGATTACGCCGGCGCCGGAATCGCAGACGCGAAATCCGAGAACATAGGCGGCTTGCCGAGGATCGTTCTGGGTTTGCCACGAGCGATGTCGCATCCCGACCCTCGGTCTGGTCTAAGACGCTCAACACCTTATATTATGTCGGCTAGCCCTCGGGCAGGATACTTTATACAATGTCCCGCCTGAGCTGGGAGGTGTTGTGAGCGGACTTGTGCGACTGCTGTCTCTCATCCCCGGTCTCGTCTTCGGAATTGTCCTGTGCTCTGTCCTTGCAGCAGCGCAGCAGGGCGAACCCGGTCACTCGATCGGGAAAGTTACGACCTCAGGTGACCTGATTGTCATTCAATTGGACGAAGGTGCGCTGGGGGCAGCCAACCTGTTCGACCTCAACGGGCGTACTCTGCATTTTATTCCCGACCGCGGACAATACCGAGTTGAGAACACGCCGCTCGAGTGGGATTCTGATTTCGGAGCCCCCCTGCAAGGCTCGGAAGTGCTGCTCCACAATTTCGCCTTCCCCTTTTCTGGCAAGAAGTGGACCGCATTCCGTGTCGGGACTACCGGTTCGCTCAGCCTTGGCGAGAGCCACAGTGAGGCAGATCCAGGCGTAAGCATTCGTCGTTTTGACGCGTTGGCTGAAGCAGCGGGTGGACTAATCGACCGTGCTCCTGCGATCTGCGTCTTTTTCAAACCGCGAATGTCGGGGCCGCACTATGTCAAAGAACTTGCGGATCGAGTGGTTGTCACTTGGGATCTAACCGAGCCTTTCGGCAATATCCAGGATTTCACATGGTTCAAAACCGTGAACCGCTTTCAAGCGGCCCTGCGCAGCGATGGAATGATTGAAATGTCGTACCAGCAACTCGCGGCCCGAGACGCCATCATCGGCGTATATCCACTTATCTCAGGAACGGAAACGCTGATCGCGACGCTGACTGCAAGTCCTCATACCGAGCTGCCCGCCCACCTCGACGTCCGCAATATCAGGTTTTCTATCGTCGGCGGAGTTCTCCTGAAAGTGACTCTCGAGACCCGAGGACCCGTTCTGCCGCCGGGAGATCCGGACTTCAAACATTTCGGCTATCAGGTCTCGTTTGAAACGCCGTCGTCCCCGGGCACAGAGGCGTCTCAAATAACTTGGACTGCGTTCGCCGGCAGACCTCCCGGCCGCGAGCCGGGTTATTTTGCCTTTGGCCCCGGCGTCTCAAGAATGGTGAGCACGACCGGAAACACCATCACGCTTCAGGGCACGTTGCCGAAAGCTGCTATCCAGGCCGGTACTTTGAAGGTCAGCGCGCGAGTCATGGTTCGCGAGGATCGGGAGTCGGCCACTGAGCAGCTGACTCCCGACAGAGTTCCCGTCTCCGGACTCCGAAGCCCCGAAGCCCACCTTTCTTCTCTGACACGAAAAGATGGCCCTTATTCCTTGATCTATGAATCGTTTCATTACCTCGCCCTACCTCGGCCGGAGGACCTAGCATGCACGGCAATCAAGGCACTGGGCGACAGGTTCGACTTTCTTGCTTACTATTCCGACTTTCGCATCGACAACCAGGAGGCCGGCACACCGAGCGATGGTCCGCGCGGTGGTGGTGTTACCGGAATTGGTGAAACTCAGGCGGGCCTCGAGAACTACTGCAGCCAGGGCAGATTCCAGTGGGGTTACGTGCAGCCGGTTTTTGCCGGATCAAACCAGATGCAGGAGTGGCCGCCGGATGGCGCTCCCGTCGGTAGCGATCATGACATCACCTTCTATGCTCACCTGCTCGGGGAAAGCACGCCAGACGGAAAGATGCTCCCTTACAACTATGCGATGTCGCAACTCGGTCATGAAATGGGTCATCGTTGGGGTGCGTCGGCATCAGCCAAGATCAACGGCGAAACGGTTCCGCTCGGTCCTGTCCACTGGACACGAGGATTGCACTCGCCAGTCGCGTTCCCGTATCAACGCCCCACTGAAGCATCGGCCATGGGTGGTAGCGTCTGGCAGAACAACTTCGACGGCACTTTCACGCAGCTGGACGATGATTACTATGTGCCTGCCACGGGATATTCCTACCTTGATCTTTATTTGATGGGTTTGGTTTCGCCTACCGAAGTACCCGACTTCTTCTTGCTAAAGGATCTGGTGCCGGCGGGTAAAGATCGGGCGGGCCATCCGATGTTTAAAGCCGATCGAGTCAAGGTGGGCATTGAAGACGTCATTGCTGCCGAAGGACCGCGTCAGCCCGATGTGTATCACTCACAAAGGAATTTCAATACCGGGATGGTCCTGATTGTTGAACATGGTCAACAACCCAGCGATGCCTTGATTGACAAGACGAAGGGTATCGCTAAGCAATGGATCGATTATTGGGCCAGAGCTACCGGGCGGAGGGCAACCATGACCGTGCGCCCATAACGACGTTGGCAACCGCTGGGACTGATTCACGAACTTCTTTGTGGTCGTACGTGAGTCTTGTTATTGACAGAGAGAGGCGCATGCGACACTGCGACAGCGCATCTTGACGGGGCTACAGTGAAAAGATACTATCGGGCCGAAAGTATCAGTCCGCAACAGCCCGCGGCGGCTTTATGGAGAGAGTTGACCGACTCCCCCGCGAATTGTTTGGCAGCCACGCCTTGCAGGTTGGCCGATGGACGAGTTCAGTCCTTTTCTGCTTCGCTCTTCTTATCCTGACCAGCACCCTGCTGACTTATCGACTTCAAACCGTTGATCTCTCGTCACTGTTGTTGGGCATCGCTCTAGCTACGTTCTCGCTTGTGGTTTTCCTACTCTCTAGATCTTTGTTGCAGCTACGAGACGAGCAACGCCAAGCAGCTCATGCTCTCGATGCCAAGAAAGCTTCCCTGCTGGCGAGTGAAGAGCGATTTCGGCAGATGGCTGACAACATCCACGAAGTTTTCTGGATGATTGATGCGCAGACTAGGAAGACGCTTTATGCGAATGCCGCCTACGAAACCATAACCGGACGCCCCCTCGCTACTCTCAAAACCGACCCACTGTCCTATGAGGAAGTCATCCATCCTGAAGATCGCACACATGTGTTGTTCCGGCTCGAACGAGCCATGCGCATCGGACGTTTCGACGAACGGTTCCGGATTGTCTTGCCGAACGGTGAACCACGTTGGCTTTGGGTACGAGGATTTCCGTTGCGCGATATCCACGGCAACATTCAACTTCTGGTTAACACCGGGCTCGACATCACCCGGCAGAAAGAGGCGGAGGAGGAAATCTCGAGGAGCTTATCTCTCGCTGAATCTGCCTGGGCAGAGTCGGATGCAATGCGCAAAGCGACCTTGGCCTTAACTCAAGATCTTCGAATGGACAACGTTCTAGATACCCTGCTCCGATCTCTAAGAGATCTCGTGCCATTCGACTCAGCAAATATCCTGCTGCTTGAAGCGGATTCTCGCCTATTTATCGCACGCGAATTCCCGCACCGCGAATGCACCGGTCAGAAATACCCGCTTGATCTTGAAATTGGCGATTATCCAATCATCAGCCGCATCTTGCGAAGCCTTCAAAGCGTGGTTGTTTCTGACACACAGCAAGATCTCGAGTGGCGCATATTCAAGAACCACCCCCATCTCCGCTCCTGGATTTGCGTTCCCCTGATCGCCTCCCAACGAACCCTGGGCCTACTCTCGTTGAATCACGGCCTCCCGGGCGGGCTTAGCTCCGAGCATTTGCGGATCGCAGAGCTGCTCGCCATTCCAGCCGCCGCTGCGATTCAGAGTGCAAGGCTTTATGAGCGCGCTGAAATCTTCAGCGAAGAGCTCGAGAAACGCCTCGCCGACCTCCGCACAGCACAAAATGCGCTCGCAAGTGTCGCCAAAACTGCTGACCATGGTGCTAAACGGTTTAACTAGGAAAATAGCTGCTTCCTAACGATTCGCGAACCGATCTCGCCTCCATCGACCGCCCGTTGTTCGCAGATACGACCACATTGCAAAAATACGGCCGGATCAGGGCCTGCGTACGGCACCATAGCCTCTCAGTCTTCCGGTCATGAACGGAAGCGCCCCGTGTTTCCCTCCATGACTGATAGTCCGCGGTAATTCCCCAGTCCTGAATCCCTCGGGTGAGAACTCCAAAGAGGAAACAGGAGCATCAACATGAGTGCCCGCCCCAGCTGCTCTTGCCCGTTATGCGAACTGGAACACGCGCTGCTCAGCGAGCTCAAGGGTGAACACGCCGAGAGCAGGTATCGGACCTTCGTCTTGCAGAGTCCAATCTTGTCGGCCTTCCCCAGCTACAACGATCTCTTGCTGCGGTTGAGAGA
>Ga0157372_10007595_pt1 | contig 11527 bp, 13 predicted proteins | sample C55metaG_FD_115307 | JGI IMG/M metagenome (GOLD analysis project Ga0157372, IMG submission 115307) | Corn rhizosphere microbial communities from Kellogg Biological Station, Michigan, USA - C5-5 metaG | ecosystem: Host-associated > Plants > Roots > Rhizosphere > Soil | place: USA: Michigan...
ACGCGAAGAGCGGATCGAGCGTCTATTGCGTTTCGGTCAAAGGCACCGCCGATCCCGACGCACGCGGCCCGCAAAATCTCCGCGTGCCGACGCTGGGCGAATGGCTGAAGCAGGCCCAGCCGCGGGCGCGCGTGGTGTCGATATCGGGCAAGGATCGCGCGGCGATCATGCTGGCGGGGCACCATCCCGACGCGGTCTATTGGTGGAATGACGGAGTCGGCTTCACGACCTCCCCCTATGCCGGACCGGCGACGCCAGCGGTGCTCGCACCGGCGCAGGCGTTCAACAAGGCGCTGTTCGCGCGCTGGAAGGCGAGCCCGCCGCGCTTGTGGCCCACCACGGTATCGGCCGCCTGTCACGCGCTCGAGGCGCCGCACACTTTCGGCAAGCTCAACCTTTCGGGCAAGGTCCCGCCGGACCTCTCGCTCACGGTCGAGAGCGGCGACTTCCTGCACCGGACCGACTTCCAGGATCAGTTGCGCGTCTCGCCGCTGTTCGACACGCTGACCGTGGACTTCGTCGACCAGACGATCGACCGGCTCCGTCTGGGGCACGGCCCGGCGACCGATCTGCTCGCGGTCAGCCTCTCCACCACCGACTATATCGGGCATCGCTATGGCAATGGCGGCGCGGAAATGTGCGTGCAGATGGCCGCGCTCGACCAGGCGATCGGCACCTTGCTCGCCAAGCTCGACAGCCTGCACGTGCCCTACGTCGTCGCGCTGACCGCCGACCACGGCGGAATGGACGCGGCCGAGCGCGCGAGCGAGAGCGGGCTGGACGCGCACCGCATCGACCCCGTCGCTTTCGTCAAGCGGCTGAACGACGCGGTCGGCAAGGAACTGGGCGTCGACTATGAGACGATCGTCGGCGACGATCCGCAGCAGCTGACGATCAACGTCGGGCCGGACGAGGCTATGCGCGCGCGGGTGCGCGATTCGGCAGTCGCCTGGCTGCGGCAACAACCCGAGATCGCGGAGGTCTACACCGCCGAGCAGACCGTGGCGGCCGCCCCTCTGCCCGGCAAGCCGGTGGACCAGCTGAGCGCGCTCGAGCGCTTCCACGAAAGTTACGACAAGGACCGTAGCGGCGACATCCAGGTCGAATTCAGGCAATATAGCACGCTCTACATGGCGCGCGGGCCGGGGGATACGGTGGCGGGCCATGGCTCGCCCTGGGACTATGACCGGCGCGTGCCGATCCTCTTCTGGTGGCCGGACGTGAGCGCGGAGGAGCGCAAGGAGCCGATCGAGACGGTGGATATCGCGCCCACGCTCGCAGCGATCGCGCAGGTGAAGACCAGCGAGGTTGACGGCAGGTGCCTGGCAAGCGTGGCGGGAACCTGCCGCTGAGGATTTGACTTGTAGGCGGCAGAGGACAGACTGCCGCCCATGACGAAATACAAGGATGAGCTCGAAGCGCTGCAATGCGCGCTGGTGCGGATGCAGCAGGCGCTGATCGCGAGCGGGGCGCGCACCGTTCTCGTGCTCGAAGGACGCGACGGCGCGGGCAAGGATGGCAGCATCAAGCGCATCACCGAGCATCTGAGCCCGCGCAACACCCGCGTGGTCGCCCTGCCCAAACCGTCCGATCGCGAGCGCTCGCAATGGTATTTCCAGCGCTACGTGCCGCACCTGCCGGCGGCGGGCGAGCTCGTGATCTTCAATCGCAGCTGGTACAATCGCGCGGGCGTGGAAACCGTGATGGGCTTCTCGACCCCGACCGAGCAGGCCGAATTCCTGCGTGACGCGCCCGATTTCGAACGGATGCTGGTCGAAAGCGGGATCACGCTGATCAAGCTGTGGCTAGACATTTCCAAGAAGGAGCAGGCGGAGCGATTGGACGCACGCCGAACCGACCCGCTCAAGATCCTCAAGGTCTCCGACCTCGACGCGGTCGCGCAGAAGAAATGGAAGGCCTATTCGGCGGCGCGCGACGCGATGCTGGAGCGGACCAACACCTCGATCGCACCCTGGCACTGCGTGCGCGCCGATCACAAGAAGGCGGCGCGCCTGGCGATCATCCGCCATCTGATCCAGCGCGCGGCAACGCCCGAGATCGTCTCCGCGATCGATCCGCCCGACCCCGACGTCCTCTTCCCCTACACGCCCGAGGCCGCGATCGACGGGCGGCTTGCGCCCTGACGCCCGGCAAGGGCATGGTCAGGCGAGAGCGACAGGGGGAAATATGGCCAGGGAATCGACCGTCGCGCACGGGCCCGAACATGGGCTGGAGCGGCTGATCTTCTTTTCCGATGCGGTGTTCGCGATCGTGATCACCCTGCTGGTGATCGAAATTCGCGCGCCGCATCTGCCATTCGGGTCGCCCGACCGGGATTATTGGGTGGCGCTGATCAACCTGACGCCCGAATTCCTCGGCTTTTTCGTCTCCTTCTTCGTGATCGGCTTCTTCTGGGCCGGTCATCACCGTACGCTCTCGCTTGCATCCCATTATTCGCCGCGACTGATGTTCCCCAACCTGATCCTGCTGGTGACGATGGCGGCGATGCCGTTCTTCACCGCCTTCGCCAGCGCCAATCCGGCGATGCGGGTGCCGGTCTTCTGCTATTGCGCGTGGCTGGCGATCGCGGGGGCCGCCAACCGCCGGCTGCAGACGATCGCGACTTCGCCCCCGGTGGTGGACGAGCATGTGCCCGCCGAGCAGATTGCAATGACGCGCGATCGAGGCAGCGCGGTCATCCTTGGCGCGGCGACGGGCATGATCGTGAGCTGGTTCGTGCCCGTGCTCGGGCAAGTCATGCTGTGCACGATCCCGCTCTGGCGGCTGGCGCTGCGGCGTCTTGCGGGCCGTGCGCGCTAGGCGGCGCGGCGGAACTCCGGGGCAGGCGGCAGGCTCAGCCCCGCGACGAACTGGTCGGTGCATGCATCCCAGCTATATTTCCCGCCCTCCGCGGCGCAGGCACCAGGCTTCGCCGTGAGAGCCTTGCGAATCGCGCTTTCCAGATCCTCATCCATCGCCCCGATCATTGCCTGCGCGCCGCCAATGATGTCGAGCGGGCCGTGGACCGGGAAGGCGGCGACCGGCGTGCCGGTGGCGAGTGCCTCGATCATCACCAGGCCGAACGTATCGGTCCGGCTCGGAAAGACGAAAACGTCGGCGGAGGCGTAGGCAGACGCGAGTTGCGCACCGTGCAGCGCGCCCAGGAAATGCGCCATCGGGTAGCGCTGTTCGAGCTGCGCCCGCGCCGGACCATCGCCCACGATCACCTTGGATCCGTTGACCGGCGCATCGAGAAAGGCGTCGATATTCTTTTCGACCGCGACACGGCCGACATAGAGCTGGATCGGGCGTGGCAGACCCACCATCGCCGCCAGCCTCGGCGCGTCGGGCGTGAACAATTCCAGGTCCACACCGCGCGACCAGCGGTGCGTCTGGCGCAGGCCCTGCCCCGCCAGCTCGTCGGCCAGAATTTGCGTCGCGGCCATGATCCGCGTCGCGGGCGCATGGAATCGGCGGACCACGGGCCAGAACCAACTTGGCGGCAACCCCGTACGCAACGCGACATAGTCCGGGAAACGGGTATGAAAGCTGGTGGTGAAGCTCCGACCGCGGTCGAGGCACCAGCGCCGGGCCGCCCAGCCCAACGGACCTTCGGTCGCGATGTGGATCGCATCGGCCTGGAAAGTGGCAAGCCGCCGCGCAACCTCGCGTCCGGCACCAATCGCAAGGCGGATTTCGGGGTAGGACGGGCAGGGAATGCTGCGGAAGAGATCGGGGGTGATCGTCCCCACCGTCCAGCCGCGCTGGCGCAGCTTGCCGACGGTCGTCTCGAGCGTGCGGACCACCCCATTGATCTGCGGGCGCCACGCGTCGGAGACGAGCGCGAGCTTCATGCCGGCACGAGGGCGAGGTTGGCGATGCGGGCGGGCGTGGAGGGCGCATCCATCGCCTCGGCACGCTTGCGCTCGGCCCAGTCGATGATCTCGATCCGCCCGTCTTCATGTTCGACCAGCGCGGTGCAGCTCTCCACCCAGTCGCCATCGTTATAATAGACGATGTCGCCGAACCGGCGGATCTCGGCCGAATGGATGTGGCCGCAGACCACGCCGTCGACATGGCGTTCGGCCGCCGCGCGTGCGACCACCTCCTCGAACCGGGAGATGAAGGAGACGGCGTTCTTGACCCGCTTCTTCATGTGCGCCGCGAGCGACCAGTAAGGCAGGCCGAAGCGCCGCCGGAAGAAGTTCACGACCCGATTGGCCTTGAGCAGGAATTCGTAAGCGCTGTCGCCCAGAAAGGCCAACCACTTGGCATAGAGCACGACGCTGTCGAACTGGTCGCCGTGGAGCACCAGCAGGCGGCGACCGTCGGCGGTTTCGTGCACCACTTCGTTCGCGATGGTGACGTCGCCGAAGGCGAGGCCGGCATAGTCGCGCAGCACCTCGTCGTGATTGCCCGGCACATAGACGACGTGCGTGCCGTGCTTCGCCATCTTGAGGATGCGGCGCACGACATCGTTGTGGCGCGCCGGCCAGTACCAGCCCTTGCGCAGGCGCCAGGCGTCGATGATGTCGCCGACGAGATAGAGCGTCCCGCACTCTATCGACTTCAGGAAATCCATCAACAGGTCGGCATTGCAACCGGGGGTACCGAGATGGATGTCGGAGATCCAGATCGTGCGGAAAGGCATGCGCTGACGGTGCGCCGGCTTGGGATCGTCCTCGTGAAACCAGTCGGGCAGCCTGGCCGGGGCGGAAAAAGGCTTCTTCGCGCCGCGCCCGCGTTCGCGCATCACCAGCGGCAATTCGGGAAGGGATGCCAACAGAACGCTCCTCGCGCCGTTTCCGTTGGCACGCCCCAATAATGCCGGCCGGTGAAGCCGGTGCGTCAGTTCGGTTGCAGTTCCGTGAAGCGGTTCGCGGACAACCGGCGGAGGCGAGTCTCGACTGCTTCGCGACGCGCGATGCCGCCCGGTTGCTGGAGGCGGCAGCCTTGTAACAAAACCGGCACCAAGCCGTCGCACGCCTGTCGCGCATCTGACCCATAGCAGCCGGAATCATGGGAGACCGGCAGATGGATACGGCGATGCAGACCCAGGCGGTGGCGGCGGCTTACGACCGCTGGGCACCGATCTACGACCTCGTCTTCGGGGCCGTTTTCCGCCGGGGCCGCAGCATCGCGAGCGAGGCCGCCAACCGGATCGGCGGGCGCGTGCTGGAGGTCGGGTGCGGCACCGGCATCTCACTCCCCTTCTACAGCAAGCGCTGCTCGCTCTACGGGATCGATATCTCCGACCGCATCCTCGATAAGGCCCGCGCGCGCGCGGCGAAGCTCGACAATGTCGAAGCGATCGAGGTGATGGATGCCGAGGATCTGCGGTTCGACGACGGCGCGTTCGACGCCGTGGTGGCGCAATATGTGATTACCGCAGTCCCCAACCCCGAACGCGCGCTCGACGAGTTCGCACGCACCGTCCGACGCGGAGGCGAGATTATCATCACTACGCGCATCGGCGCGGGCAAGGGGCTGCGCGGCCGGATCGAAAAGGCGCTGATGCCGGTCACGAGCCGGCTCGGCTTTCGCACCGAATTTCCGTTCGAGCGCTACTCCGACTGGGCCGCCGCCAACGGATCGGTCGAGCTGGTCGAGCGCCGTGCGCTTCCTCCGCTCGGCCATTTCGAGCTCCTCCGCTTCCGCAAGAACTGAACGGACAGGCCATGACCGCGACGACCAAGACGATGAAGATCCGCAAGGCCGGCGGCGCGCTCAAGCAGAAAAGCGGCGCGCTCAAGGCCCGGAGCGGCGAGAAGATCGCCGCCTTCAAGGAGCAGCTGGACGAGCAGCGCTGGGACGACCACCGTTATTACCATCACAGCCTGATCAACCAGAGCCTGCACTTCCTGAGCGCCTCGAGCTTCATCCTCGCCTACATCCTGCTGTTCCACGATCCGGCGCTGGCGAGCCTGCTCGGCTGGTGCGTTGCGATGACCAGTCGACAGGCGGGCCACTTCTTCTTCGAGCCCAAGGACTACGACGAGGTCAACCAGGCCACTCACCAGTACAAGGAAGAGATCAAGGTCGGCTACAATCTCGCGCGCAAGGTCGTCTTCATGTCGATCTGGGCACTGATGCCGCTGCTCCTGCTGCTCAGCCCGACTTTGTGGGGGGTGTTCGGGGAAATACCCGGCCCGATGGGCTTCCTGCGCCACGTTGGCCTGATGTGGCTGGCGCTGGGCGGAGCCGGCCTGCTGTTCCGCACCTTCCAGCTCTTCTTCGTGCGTGATGTGCCGACGGGTCTGGTGTGGGCGGCGAAGATCATCACCGACCCCTTCAATGACTTCAAGCAATACCGCCACGCACCTGTGCGCCTTCTCATGGGCGAGCGCTTCGATGGCGGCATTGCCATCCGCTGATCCAGTTCCTGCCGGCGTTTCTCTTTGGCGCAGGCAGCCCTTCGGGCCTGTCGGGAACCCTACCCGGCAGGCCCGTTTGCCTTGTGGTGATGGACTTGCCCGACCCCGTTCGTGCTGAGCTTGTCGAAGCGCTGTCCTTTTCTTCTCCGCGGAGAGGGCAGGACTTCGCTTCGACGACCTCAGGGCGCAGAGGGTGTTTAGCGTCCCAGCCGCTTCGCGATCAGCTCGCGCAGGATACCGCGCCGGATGCCTTTGTCGCTTGCATCGGGCGCGTGCCACCACCAGCCGTTGGCCGCCATCCGCTCGCAGGCCCGGGTGAAGCGGGTGACGACTTCCTCAAAATCGGCATCGCTGTAGTTGAGGCTGAAGATCATGCGTCCGGTGCCGACCCAGCTGAGCAGCAGCCCCTCCTCGCGCAGATAATATTGCAGCATCCAGTTGAAGCGCGAGGGCGCCTGGTAGAGCACGGTCCAGATCGAGGAGAGGTTGGCCACGCGAACGGGCACGTCCGCCGCGGCGAGGCTCTCGTTCATCCGCGCCGCCCGCGCGTTCCAGCGTTCATCGAGCCCTTCGTAGAGCGCCGCTGTCGCGGGCTCGTCGAGCTTGCGCAGGAAGGCATTCAGCGTCGCCATCACATAGGGATGTGCATTAAAAGTCCCGCGCGCGAAGCAGACGTCGACCGGGCGGTCGTCGCGGTAGCGCTTCATCAAGGCCGCCTTGCCGACGAGCACGCCGTTGGGCAGGCCGCCGCCCAGCGTCTTGCCATAGGTGATCATGTCCGGCCGGATCCCGAAATATTCGGCCGCGCCACGGCGCGCCAGGCGGAAGCCGGTGAAGACATCGTCCAGGATGAAGACGATGCCGCGCTCACGACACACCTCCGCCACCCTGTGGAGCCATTCGGCATAGGCCTCGCGATCCAGCCCGGCGCGGCGGCTGCCATCCACAAGCGCGTTGTCGGAGGGCGCGGCACTGTTGGGATGCAGCGCCTGCAGCGGATTGATCAGCACGCAGGCGATGTCGTTGCGGATGCTGAGCGTCTGCAGCGCCTTCTCCGACATCTCGGCGAGCGTGAAGGTGCGATCGGCATGGACCGGATTGCCGATCCCCGGCTGCACGTCACCCCACCAGCCATGATAGGCGCCGCAGAAGCGGACGACCTTCGTGCGGCGCGTGTGATAGCGAGCGAGCCGCACCGCCTGCATCACCGCCTCCGTCCCCGACATGTGGAAGGAAACCTCGTCGAGGCCGGTGAGCGCGCGCAGCCGCGCGACATTGTCGGCGACGATGGGATGAAGCTGGCCGAGCACCGGCCCGAGATCGCCGACCTGCGTAACGGCGTCCGCGATCATGTCCTTGTACGCATCGTAGCCAAGCAAATTGACCCCGTAAGACCCCGTCAGGTCGTAGAAGTCGTTTCCGTCGATGTCGGTGACGGTGACGCCCGAGCTCTTCTCGAAGAAGGCACCGACGCCCAGATGTTCCTTCACGTGGCGCGCGAACTGGAAGGGCACGCGATAGCTGCCGGTGAATTGCAGGTCGGACAGGCCCGAGCGGGTCTCGGCAGTCAGCTGGCGACCCTTGGGAAAACGTTCGGCGAACAGATGCGCGAGCCGCTCGAAACCCTGCTCACGCCTGGCCACGATATCGTCGGGCGCACCGTCGCAGCGAAGGAATTTGCTGGCGTCGTAATCGACCCGCGGGATCAGGGCCGCGATACGGCGCGACCATTTGGAATGGCCCGCGAGCGAGCGGTGCTTTGCCTGGGACAAAAGCAGGCGGCGACGGCCGGCGGTAGCGCCGATCCCGGCCGATCCCGCGGCAATGAAAGCGAGAGACCAATGCATGACTTTTGCTACCGCGCTTTGGCAACGGGATTGTGACAATGCGTTCCGCCATCGCGCGCATCGTCGCCAACGAGGATCTGAACTTCCTCTTCACCAATCGCCTGCCGCGTCGGCTGGCGACCAACTTCATCGGCTGGTTCAGCAAGATCGAACATCCCCTGGTCGCGAAAGCCTCCATCGCGCTGTGGAAACTCTTCTCCGACGTCGATCTTGCCGATGCCGCCGAGACGGATTTTCCGAGCATGCACGCCTGCTTCATCCGCACGCTCAAGCCTGGCGCGCGGCCGGTGGCTCAGGATGATGATGTCATCGCCAGTCCGTGCGACGCGATCGTCGGCGCGCACGGGACAATCGATGGAGAGGTGGTGCAGCAGATCAAAGGTGCGCCTTACCGCCTGACCGACCTGTTGGGCGCGTCGGAAGCTTTCCAAGCTTATGATGGCGGCACCTACATAACGCTGCGGCTGACCGCGGGCATGTACCATCACTTCCATGCCCCGCATGACATGACAGTGGATCAGGTCACCTACATTTCAGGCGACTGCTGGAACGTGAATCCGATCGCGCTCAAGCGGGTCGAGCGCCTCTTCTGCAAGAACGAGCGCGCGGCGATCCGCTGCCGGATGGACGACGGCACGCCGATCACGCTGGTGGCGGTGGCGGCGGTGCTGGTAGCCAGCATCCGTCTCTCCTTCCTGGATACGGCCGGGTCATTGCGGGTCGGCGGCGCGCGCACGATCCCGGTCGACGCGGGGCTCCGCAAGGGCGATGAAATGGGCTATTTCGAGCATGGCTCGACCATCGTCCTGCTGCTTCCCAAGGGCTTCCGTTTAGCGCACGGAATTGAGACGGGCGCACGGATCCGGGCGGGGCAGGCTTTGCTCGTGCGCGCGCCGAAAATAGAGGGATAAAGCCTGGACGATGGGACCGATCCTGCTTCTCGCCGCGCTCGCGCTCCAGGCGACCGAGGTCCGCCGCATCCCCGCCGCCGACGCCGAGCAGGGCGTCGCATCGGACGGACGCTATCTCTACGCGATATCCAATCATGCGATCGCCCGGATAGACGCGGAAACCGGACGGCAGGTGACTCGCTGGGACGGCGACGAGGCGCGCTTTCCGCACATCAATAGCTGTGTCGCAGACCGCACGCTGCTGGTCTGCGCGGCGTCCAATTACCCTGGCGTGCCGATGACCAGCATGATCGAGCGGTTCGAGGCGCGGACGTTGCGCCACCTCTCCACCCAGCAACTGGGCCACGGTTACGGATCGCTGACCTGGGTCACGCCGCATGACGGCGGCTGGTATGCCTGCTTCGCCAATTATGACGGCAAGGGCGGCGAGCCGGGCCGTGACCATCGTTATACGACCTTGGTGCGGTACGACCGCAACTGGCAGGAAGTGGCGCAATGGCATTTCCCGCCCGAGCTGCTCGATCGACTGGCACCGAGGAGCGCGTCGGGCGGGGTGTGGGGCGAGGACGGGCTGCTCTACGTCACCGGCCATGACCGGCCCGAACTCTATGCCTTGCGCGTTCCGGACGGCGGCGGGCTGATGCGTTTGGCCGCAACAATCGCGATCCCCACCAACGGGCAGGCAATCGACTGGGATCGCTCTGCCCCACGCATATTGTGGTCGATCGAGCGCAAGACGCGGCAGCTGGTGGCGAGCCACATCCCGCCCGTGCCGGTCAACTGAGCGGATGGCAAAGAAGAGATTCTACCTCACGGCGACCTTACCGGACGGCTACGTCAAGACGATCGGACCGACCGCGACCGAGTTCACCCATTACTGGCGGATCGTCGCGCATCTCGCCGGCGGACGCACCGAAGTGTTCTGGGGGCATAGCAAGTCACTGGCGGAGGCACGCAAGAAGAAGACGGCCGCGGCCGAGGCTGCCGCCAATCGCGGCTGGCAGCGCTATGATTTCGACATCGTCGAAGTGACGCGCAGCAGCGAAGCGCCGGACAGACGGTCCGGCTAGCGGGGATGGGTCCTGGCCAGCGCTATGCCCGCCAGGTTCCGCGAGCGAGGGACGTAGCGCAGGCGGACGCGCGGGATCGCAGCGATCGCAGCGCGATAGACCGCAAGGTGGGGGCTGCGGCATTTCGCCGCCCCGGAGGCCTGATTGATCACCGAGCGGGAGTCGCCCCTGAGCTCGACATCATCGGCACCCAGATTGCGCGCGATCTCGACTGCGTGGAGCAAGGCGAGCCACTCCGCTTCCTCGTTGCCGCCGATGCCGACATCATCCCTTCGATACGTCACGCCGCGGGCGACCGCAGCCAGCTCCATCCGTCCCGGATTGGGCCGACAGCCGCCATCGAAGAAGATGCGCAGCCGCCCATCCGCCATCAGGCGAGCGCCTTCTTGAGGATGAACTTGGTGTGGCCGGGCGGGTAATCGTCGATCTGGCCGCAGACCGCGTAGCCCAGGCTTTCATAGAAAGGCCGCGCCTGAAAACTGTAGGTTTCGAGCGTCGACCCGACTGCACCGCGCTTAAGTGCGTAGGCTTCGGCCTCGCGGATCAGGCGCGAGCCGCAGCCCTGCCCGCGCGCGGGCTCCGCCAACCAGAGATAGGTGACGTGAAGCCACCGCGCCCAGACGTAGCCCAACAACCCGCCCAGAACGTCGCCCGCCTCGCCACGCACGATGAAGTTGGCGGGGAAGGATGCGGCATGCCCCGTGGTCGCGTAATTGAAGGCGTGCAGGCCCTCCATCACATGGTTGCGCACGTCATCCGCGATTAGCGGTTCGAGCGCGATCTGCAGCTTCTCCATGATCTCTCCCGTTGCGCTTAGTGCGCGCCCCCCGGGGGGATGTTCAAGCTCGAAGGCTCAAGGGCCGCCAAGATGCGACCGTGGCGCACTGTTACCTGGCACCGGGCGACTTCCGCGCGGCGCGCGTCGAAGAGACGATATCGAACAACCTGTCCATGGAAATCGGCTTATCAAGGAAGTCGTCGGCACCGGCGGTTCGGCACATTTGCTTCACGCCTTCGCTCGGGTCGGCGGTCACGACAATGATCGGAATGTGAGCGCCGCGACTTACTCCGGACCTAAGCTGGCGGATGGCGGTGAGCCCGTTCATGTCCGGCATGCGCAGATCCATGAAGATCAGGTCGAAATCGCCCTCGTCGATCATCTTTATGCCGGTTCGCGCGTCCGCCGCCTCCGCCACCGCAAGGCCTTCCACCGCCAGCATATCGCGCAGGAGCGCGCGATTGGTCGCATCATCGTCAATGTAGATTATATTCACGCCTACGGACTCCAACCCACCTTACTCTCGCGCACCTGCCGCGCAGCAATG
>Ga0157372_10007596_pt1 | contig 11526 bp, 7 predicted proteins | sample C55metaG_FD_115307 | JGI IMG/M metagenome (GOLD analysis project Ga0157372, IMG submission 115307) | Corn rhizosphere microbial communities from Kellogg Biological Station, Michigan, USA - C5-5 metaG | ecosystem: Host-associated > Plants > Roots > Rhizosphere > Soil | place: USA: Michigan...
CGCCTGTACACCCGACAAATTCCCCGACCTCATGGCCGCCGCCCTCAGCAAGCAAGATGTGGCTCAGTGGGCGGCGAAGGAGGAGTTGGTGTTGAAGAAATAGAGTACTTATCAGTCGTACAGGCGTCGAAGACCAGACCCTAGTCTTCTTAAATCAACGTCTCGGCACTTTCTTGTTTCCTCCATTTCAAACCTTTCTCCTGCCCATATTTCCATATATTTGAGAATATTTGTCAAGTCAAAAACAAAAGAAATGAAATCTAATTTGGTAAGTAAGATAAGAACATTGAGGTAACAGCAAAGGCTATACTTGACCCTTGCTGTGGCTCGGGAGGTTTTTTAACTAAAGCGTTCGAGTTTGTCCGATCTAGATTTAAAACCGAAAACACACTCTGATTTCCGGGCAATCGAACCACCAAACTATCCACTCAAAAGTCAATCTGCTGAATATGAGTAATAAAACACGGAGTGATGAATATATTGGCGATATAGCAGCTCTCAGCAGCTGTATATCCACGCAGTTGCTTATGAATTGGCGAGAACGGAGTTATTGGAGAAAATTTGAGTAAAAAGGCATCACGAAACCAAACAAAGCAAAAAATTAACCGGACGAATGATAACAAAACAAGCCTTAGGCAGTACCCTTTTCGGAATGGCCGACATACTACGGGATAAGGTAGAGGACTACAAAGCCTATATCCTTTCTCTCCTGTTCTTTAAACGTCTTTCTGATAACTATGAATGGGAAAATAAAAATTCTATCGCGGAATTTGAATCAGAACATGACAGATTACCAACGGTGAAGGAAGAAGCGGTTATTTACAAGAAGAAACACGATTTCAAAATTCCTGAAGGTTGTTTTTGGAGAGACGTTCGTGAGGCTACCATTGACAAGAAGAATGAAGCACTGCACAAAGCTGTGACCGGTATTGCCGATGCTAACGTTGACAAGGATGGTAAGTATTTTCTCAAAGGGGTTATTAATACTGTTCGTTGGAACGAACCTGCACCCGATGGATCGGGTGGCAAGAAGCTAAGCCCCGATGTACTTTCTTTATTAGTAAGCTATTTAGATGCAGTCGACCTAAGCAACAAAAACGCCAGCGTGGATGTATTAGGAGATGCTTACGAATACTTGATTAAACGTTTTGCCGACGAAAACAAAGGCGGCACTACTGCCGGACAATTTTACACCCCAACCGAGGTACGGGATATTATTGTTCGCTATCTGAAACCACAAACCGGCAATATGGTGTACGATCCCACTTGTGGTTCGGGTGGTTTCCTCATTGATGCAGCTAAATATTGCAAAATAAATTATGGTAATCAAAAAGCCATTCGCCTGTTCGGGCAAGAAGATGTGTGGAACACTTGGGCGATAGCCAACATTAACATGATCCTTCACGGGTTGGATGCCAAAATTGAAAAAGGCGACACGATTCTCGATCCAAAGTTTAGAGAGGAAGACAAAGAATTAGAAATAAAACAGTTCCATCTCGTCATGGCCAATTTCCCTTTCTCCCAGGAAAACTGGTGGAAGAATGGTGAACCGAAGAAAGATGCAAAAGGAAAAACTGTAAACAAAAAGGATGGTTCTCCACAATTGGAATATCCTGGCAAGGAAGATTTCAGCGACCCTTACGAACGCTTTGCATATGGCAATCCACCATTCTCCAATGGCGATTTTGCATTTCTTCAGCACATAGTGGCATCGTTAAAAGATGATGGCAAGGCAGGTGTAGTTTGTCCGCAGGGTGTTTTGTTCAGAGGGCAGCCCGAGAAAACCGAAGAAGAGGATGGGCTAAACCGAAAAGCAGATGATGAATATATAATACGCAGGGGCTTCTTACAAGGTCCTATCGACAGCAACGGTGAATTTACCACCATGCACAATATCATTGATGCAGTAATAGTCTTACCCGGAAATTTGTTTTATGGTACTACCATTCCAGGTTCTATCCTTTTTATAAATAAAAACAAATCGAAGCAGCGCAAGGATAAAGTATTGATGGTGTATGCAGCGAAAAATGGCTGGTACAAGGAAGAACCCAATATGAATGTATTACTGCCGCACGATATGCTTCGCATTTCTACCATTCTGGAAAGCTGGGGCGACTTAGAGCTAGCTCGGGAACATATTGCTACCCAAAAGGCCAGGCTGTGGGCGCTGATACAGGAAGACTTGGGCTATAAAGTTTCAGAAATTGAAGAGCATTATCAGGAGGATATTAAAATGCTGACTGAAAGGGTGGACAAGGTTAAAAAATCGATTACCGAAAAAGAAGCGGAGGGCAAGAAACCCACTAAGTCTGAATTAAAGAACCTGGAAACCGCGAACACTGCTTTGGAAAAATTATTGAACCAAAAAGCGGATAAAATATTGACAGCCCATGAGCAGGCTGCCAAAGAACGCAAAGCCATTGATGAGGTAGAACAGGAATTGCTGACCATGCTACAAGACTCTGAATTACGTAAAAGATACTTCTCTGTAGTGGATATGAAGGAGCTGGAAGAAAACGAGTTTAATCTGAACATTCCCCGCTATGTGGACACATTTGAACCGGAGGAAGAAATTGATTTGAAAGAAGCTTTAAAAGAGCTTTTAGAATTTCTAGAGGCGGAAAACAATTCAGACAATTCAATCATTAATCTCGCTAATCTGTTTTCAAGTGCTAACTAAAAAAACTTTAAATAAGAGATTTTATAAACACGAAAAGTTTGGCATTGTTCCAATAGGTTGGGATGTCGTTCGGCTTGGCGATTACTTTGATTTTTTTCCGACAGCTTCATATTCTCATTCTCTATTGACAGACACAGGAGAATGTCCATATATCCATTATGGAGCCTTGCATACAAAATTTGAACGGTTTATTGATGCAAGTAAGGATGAACTGCCCTTTATCACCAAAGAAATGGCAAAGAAATATACTTCAATATTAGAAGGAGATTTAATCATATCGGATGCTTCGGAGGATTATAAGGGAGTTGGAAAAGCTGTTGAAGTGATTAATGTTGGGGACAAAACAATTATTTCAGGCTTGCACACATTGCACTTGCGAGCAAAGAATAATGAATTTATAAATGGTTTCAAGGGCTACGTATTAAATGAATCAAGAGTAAGAAATAGTATTCTTCGTTCTGCAACGGGAATTAAAGTTTATAGTGTTTCTAAAACTGAGCTGAAGAAAATCTATCTCCCGAAACCTCCTGTTGAAGAACAAACCGCCATCGCCACCATTCTTTCCAAAGTGGATGATGCCATCAAAGCCACCGAAAACAGTATCAAGGCTGCCGAAAAGCTCAAAAAAAGCCTGATGCAAAACCTGCTTACTGGAAAGTTAAAACCCGATGGCACTTGGCGAACTAAAGATGAGTTTTACAAGGATGAAAAGTTTGGAGATGTACCGGTGGGCTGGGAAGTAAAGAAAGTGAAGGCCGTTGCTACAGAAATTCAGTATGGTCTCAATTCGTCTGCTGACGAAAATGGAACTATTCCCATGTTTAGGATGAACAATATCATTAAGGGAAAGATGGTCGCGAATCCGATGGTTTATGTTCAACTTAGTCCAATTGAAAAGGCTAAGTATCAATTACAAATCGGAGACATTCTTTTTAATCGAACCAACAGCATGGATTTGGTAGGCAAGGTGGGAATTTTTGATTTGGAAGGGGAATACGTTTTTGCTTCCTATCTCATCAAGATTTCAGTCAACTCAGACAATAATCCCTTCTTCATTAACTATGTCTTAAACTCGTATCCAGTTCAATGTAGCCTACGATCAAAAGCTACGCCTGCTGTAAGTCAAGCCAACATCAACGCTAACAGTTTGAGCAATACTCATCTAGTACTTCCCCAGAAGGATGAACAAACGCTAATCGCTGAAAGATTGAATAGCTTAGAAAAATCAATGGAGTATAGGGACGTCAAAGTCCGTCGCCTTCAAATTCTTAAAAAAGCTCTTATGCAAAACCTGCTCACCGGTAAGATTAGAGTGGATGTGAACAAGGTTAAAAATCTATTGAACGAAGAATAAATGATACTGCCAGACTTGCTAAAAAAGGATTTCGAAATTGTTTTCTGCGGCACTGCAGCAGGAAACAAATCAGCCGACCGTAAAGCATACTATGCTGGTACAGGAAACTTATTTTATCCAACCTTAGTAAGTTGTGGTTTTACGCCCCGCATTTTGAAACCGGAGGAATTCCCTGAATTATTGAAGCACAACATTGGCTTAACCGATTTGGCGAAATTCACTTTCGGGATGAATAAGAATCTGAATCATAATGATTACGATATAAAAGGTTTTGAAGAAGAGATGCTCATTCATCAGCCGATGTTTATCTGTTTCAATGGCAAAACGGCAGCATCAAAATATTTAAGAATTGCCGACACCAAACTGCTGACTTACGGACTGAATACGGCTACGCTCAATAAAACAAAAATATTCATAGCACCTTCCACTTCACCAAGAGCATTTGCTTACTGGAATGAAAGCATTTGGAGAGAATTAAAAACCCTAATAAATTGATATGATACCCGAATGGGCAAATAGAGCAGTTTACACACACTTTGATGCTTTCCTGCAAAAAAGCATCCTTAACAACGATAGTTATATTACCGACAATCCTGGCGTATTTACTATTGAGAACCTGAATGAGTGTGTTAAATGCTTCTCTGATAATCCCGATATGGGGGATGGTAATTTTGATGATAAAGCGGATGAACAATTTGCGGATACGTCAGACGAAGTAAATATTGTTTTTGCTCATTTTATTTGGCTTTGGTGCCTCGCAGATTCAAAAAGCCATGATTGGGGTAAAAGAAAAATCGTTAAGAGATTCATTGGAGAAATCGTACAACTTGAAGATGTATTTGTAAGTGGCGGGATCGGTTCATCTGGTCAAAGACATAAAAGACAAAAGCCCACTGAAATAAACTACTTGCTTCTGCTTTTTAGGTATATTAAAAAACACAAAGAGCAGTTAAATATTAATGATGTAAACTCCTTAAAAACTGCATTAGAAGGTATTTGTAGAGCACTCTATTATAGGAAATTTGATGACTATAAAGTAGATGATTTAAAACTGAGAAAAGCGGGTGATGTTTATTTGGCCATGCATCATATATTGTTACATTTATGTAATCCTGAGAAATACGAGGCAATTGCAGCACAAAAAGATAAAGATGCAATCATAAATACCTTTTATAGCATTCTCGATAAAGAAAATACCGAAGGTTTATGGGATGATATTGATGATACAATTTTTAAAATCAGGGTTAAGTTATCATCGATATTAAGATATGAAATTAACAACTTTTATAATGGTGATGAAATTGAAAGAGCCTGGAATTTTGGAGAAAATAAAGATGATGTTTCTATTGATGTTCTTTTTGAGTATAAAAAAGCAGTCATCTTTTATGGTCCCCCGGGCACATCTAAAACACATTCAGCCACCAGACTGGCCGAGTTGTTAATTACAAAGCAATATTTCCGAAACAAACAAAATATTAAGGAGTACTTTCTAAACTCCGATAAGCTTTTTGAAGATCACATCCATCACCTGCAGTTACATAGCAATTACAATTACGAGGATTTTATAGCAGGTATCCAGATTGAAGAAAAAACCAGTGTAGTGAAACCTGGTTACCTCTTAAACCTGATTGAGAAGGTAAAGAACGATCCACTACCCCATATTTTAATTCTTGATGAAATAAACAGAACAGATATTTCGAGGCTGTTTGGTGAACTGTTTTCTGCTTTAGAGTATCGCAATAAAAAGATTAAGCTTTCCATTGGTGAGTTGGAAATTGCCCTGCCTGGCAATCTCTATTTTATTGGCACTATGAACGAAATAGACTTTTCACTCGAACGCATTGACTTTGCCCTCCGCAGAAGGTTCTTGTGGCAGTTTAAAGGCTTCGATAAGAGCATTCTTTGGAATATGATACAACAGAAGAATGAGGAATTGGAAATGAATATCAATGGTACGGATATAGAAGCCTTTATCCATCGTTGCGAACAGCTCAATATTTCGGTCTCTGGCATGCCGGAATTGGGAGAGAACTATCAGGTAGGCCATACTTTCTTTGCAGAAGTAGTGGATATTTTCAAGTCATTGAAAAGCGTACACTCAGGCAGGCTTTATTTCTTGAACCAACCTGTAAACATCTTATGGGAAATAAGCATTAAACCCATCCTGCAAGCCTTCCTCGGTAATATGGATGCAGATTCAAAAAGAGATAAAATAAATGAATTAATGAACGTATTGGTGAATGGCTGAAATGCTTAAACATATCACAGCTCTTGATTGCTTGCCTTTTGATACCGAAATGGCAACAGCCGATGTATTGCAGGAATTTATGCAATCGCATAGTAAAAATGTGTTTTGGTTTTCTGCCGATCACAATGCCGATGAAGATAGTAAATTAGCTGAATACGATTACCGCAGCAATCAATGGTTTGCCGGAAGATTTATTGGCGAGGCAATTTTCAGCCATAAGCAAACGGATTATAAAATAACCATCAAGCCAAGGTTTGGCGAAAAGTTGCTTTTTAAAATGTTGGAAGAGATTTTCAATATTCGTATCACTACTTCTGCAAGGCAGACCAGCAACAGTGTTGATTGGCAACATTACATTAGACGGATTATTGCTTTTATCTGGTTGCAAAAGTTAGCCAATGCCAATTTACATGGTGTCCCTAAAACCCATATCAAAAAAGAATACCTCGGGCAAGCCATCCGGGGACGTTTAGATGTTAGAAAGTCCTTTAAATCCCTCTATCAAAGCAGCGAAGTAGTATCAACATACAGGGAGAAGCAAATTGATGAGCATATAGCACAAATCATATTTCAGGCTTATCAAATTCTGAAAGTAGACTTTGAAATTGGTAAAATCAGTATCTCGGATTCTGCGAGGGAAGCCATCAATCACGTGCACGCAGTTGTACAAAACCAAGTATACATCAGAGAAAGTGACTATGAAAACATTAAGTACAAAGACATTTTTTTTGGATGGAAGCCGGTAGTTGACTTCTCTTGGGATATTATCAAGCGAAAGCAAATAAGCTTAAAACAGGAAAAAGCTAAGCAGGGTTTTGGTTTCTTCATTGACATGGCCGAGGTGTGGGAGCAGTATCTCAGAACCACACTGAAGAAACATCTTTTACCCTACGGCTGGCGAAATAAAAATGAGAGACAGATAGCTTATAAGGGGCATTTCTTCCAGAGGGAATTGATACCCGACTTGGTTTTTCAAAAACAAAATGAAGTAGCGATTTGGGATGCCAAGTATAAACGGATGAAAGGAAGGTATTTTGATATAGATCGATCTGATTTCTTTCAAATTCATACCTACATCCAATACCAGTTAAACCGAAAAACGGTTAAGGCAGGTGGCCTGCTTTACCCTATTTCCTGTTCACCAAATTTTGAAGAATACCAAAGTCCATGCCTTATTAACAAGGAAGGTGTCAAATTGAATTTCTCCATAGACGGTATCGAATTGTCCGAAGGAGAAGAGAATGAACAATACCGTCAGGCTGAAGCAGCATTTGTAAACCGAATCATAAAAAGCATTTCATGACATGGGCAAATTATCGGAACTAAAAGGAGTTGAAATACCCGTAACGGAGTGGCTCAGAAAAATGGGCTGGACTTTCAAAAGCAACGAAAATTTGAAAGTATATAACCGCCCATTTTCCAATCCGGTATTGGAAGCTATACTCATAGAGAGAACAGCACATATTAACAATATCAGTCAAGCAGTTGCCAAATTAGCAGTGGAGCAATTGCTTCAAAATCTGAATAACCCAATACCCATTTTAGGGAACGAATCATTTTTAGACAAGCTTGCTTCTCATGTTACTATTTCCGTAGAAGGCGACGATTTAGATGTTCATTTTATTGATTTTGAAAACATCTGGAACAATGATTTCATCGTAACCAACCAATATTGGGTGCAGGGCTACAAAATGGTGAAGACCGATATTGTGCTGCTGGTAAATGGTATCCCAATAGTGCCTATTGAGGCTAAACAAAGAGCAAGAAAAGGCACAAACTGGTTAGAGGGAGTGGCACAGTTTTCTACATACGACCAGCGAGCTGATAAATTATATATATGCCATGTTTTCGGTGTGGCCTGCAATGGTCGCATTGCAAAGTATGGTATTCCTGGAGCGTCCTCTTCTTATTTCAACGAATGGAAAAGCACCTTACTGGATGTAAGGCATGCCAATCCCATCATGGAACCCACTAATGACCTGTGTCAATGCTACCAGGATGAAAAAGACGGTCTTTGGAATTTTGATGTAGCCCGTTTGCCCAATGGTGAGGTGTTGGAAAGGATGAAGTTGGGTATTATTGGCTTATTACAACCAGCAATGGTCTTGGATATTCTTAAACACTTCATGGTGTTTGAAAGAATGGAAGGAAAGATCATCAAGAAAGTTGCCCGTTACCAACAATTTAGGGCAGCCAACAAAATTGCCGATCGGGTAATAAATTCCGATTTAAAACAAGGGGTTATCTGGCATACACAAGGTTCCGGTAAGAGTTTAACAATGCTTTATACTGCCTATAAACTCAGGCAAAGTAAGCAACTAAAAGACCCTACGGTTTATATTGTAGTGGACAGGAAGGATTTAAGAGAGCAAATTGGAGGCACTTTTGACGATTGTGAATTTCCTAATGCAAGACCAGTCAACAACATTGGCGACCTGAAATATATAATTGACAATGCCCCTGCGGGTGTCTTTATCACCACAATTCAGAAGTTCAGGGAATTAGGTAATCGACAGGATCTTAGGGATAATGTAATCATCCTCATCGACGAAGCTCACCGAACCCAGTACGGCGATTTTCAAATCGAATTGCAGGCTGTTTTGCCCAATGCAAAACGCTTTGCCTTTACTGGTACTCCTATTCCTAAAACACACCAGGAGTTTGGCATCGTAAGACAAAAGGGAGAGCATGAGTATTACCTCGACAAGTATAGCATTCAGGATGCCATTGATGATGGAGCAACCAAACCCATACGATACACTTTTGGCCCGCAGGAGTGGTTTTTGGATAAAGAAAAACTGAAACAGGGTTACGATGAAATCACAGCCGAATTAGATGAAGATGAGAAAAGACTGGTGGAAAAAAAGGTTCAGGCCTGGAAAGTATTTTTGAAACACTCGGAAAGGATTGAAACACTGGCTAAGGATATTGCAGAGGATTATAGAAATGTAGTTGAACCACAAGGCTACAAGGCCCAGGTAGTGGCTTGCGATAAAGAAGCCTGCGTACTGTACTACAACGAACTTCTCAAATATTTCGATCGCTCCGAAATCTCCATCATCTTTTCGACAGGTGCGTATGATGAAGGAGAAAAATATGAACTCTATAAAGACCATCACAAAGAAGATGCGGAACGCAAAAAATTAATACGCCAGTTTAAACGCAGAATTACGGAAGAAGAACAGAAATTAGGTAACAACCTGAAAATCTTCATTGTCTGTAACATGTTGCTCACTGGTTTTGATGCACCTATTGAGCAAACCATGTACCTCGATAGCCCCATTCGTGACCACAACCTCTTACAGGCCGTGGCAAGAACCAACAGACCGTATGATGATAAAGTTTCCAAGCTATCTAAAGAGTTTGGCCGTATAGTAGACTATGTGGGAGTCTTCCAGAATTACAAAGAAGCCTTGAACTACAGCCCTGAAGATATTGGAGAATTTGAGGATGTAGAAAGTTTGGTTGCTACTTTCCCGAAAGTGCTGCAAGAAGCGTTTATGCCTTTTGCGGAAATTGAACTGAAAGACAGTTATGACTGTGCTATGAATATTGTGAGGAAGTTGACAGAACTGGATCATGGCAAATTTGAAAACTCATTTAGAGAGGTGGTTCAGCTTTGGGAATCTATTTCACCACATCCCAAAATCAGGGAGCATAGAGAAAAGTATTTGTGGCTCAATGAAATTTATGAAATATACCTTGAAGAATTCAAACGTGAAGATTTTGATGCCGAAATATATGCTGCAAAAACCCGTAAACTTATTCAGGAAACTGCCCGGCTCATAAACTTTAAAGGCCATCTGCCAGAGATTAAAATTGATTCAGATTATTTGAGCAAGCTCAAAGAGACCAAGTTGACTCCATCAGATAAGGCAGAAAAAATTATCAGGGATATTGAAACGGTAATCAGGCAAAATGAAGTCAACTCGGCCATCTATGTAGCGTTTCAAAACCGTTTAGATGAATTGATAAAACAAAAACAGGAACAAAGCCTAGCTATCGAGGAAATTCTAAATCAATTAGGTAACCTGTATGCAGAACTCGATGAAGTAGCATCATTGCCCCAACGCATGGGTTTCCCAGATAAAGGCACATTTGAAATATTCACATTGATAAAGAACGCTTCTAAAACAGATTTCAATGAAGAGCTGTCCAGAGATTTCTCTTTGAGCGCTTTTGATAGCATCATAAAAAAGAGAATTTACATTGGTTGGCAGGATGTCCCGAGAGAGTACGAACGACTTCAAGCAGATATTGAGCTGCTGGCTGCTAATCCCAAATATGAAAATTTGAAATTAGATGAACAGGAAGAATTGATTGACAGAATAATGAAAGCCATATTAGTGAATTATAGTTTAAATTGATGCAACTACCGGACAATTACATATTAATTCAAAGAAACGTTAAACATACTCGTTTACGGGTAAGCGAAGATGGTTACATTCGTATAATTATTCCCCAGGCTTTTACGCAGGAAGATGTTGAGGGATTATTAAAGAAAAAGCAACGTTGGATTAACAGTAATTTGGAATTCTTTAAGAACATGTCAAGAATACGCCTGCAACGTAATCAAATAATGTTGTATGGCAACAGGTACACCTATTTTTATGATTCAACATTTGAGCACAAGGTGATGGTTGACCATGAACATAAAACCATAAGAGCTAAGAGAAACTTGTTAGACAAACAGGTTCAGCAACAATGGTTTACGGGTGTAGCACGAAAATACCTTACCCAACGCACTGACGAATTAGCAGAAACATTGAAGTTTGGCTACAATAAACTATTCATCCGCGATCAAAGGAAGAAGTGGGGCAACTGCTCAAAGGAGAAAAACATTTCATTAAACTGGCGATTGATAAAAACTCCTTTATTTGTAATTGATTACCTGATTGTGCATGAGTTGCTACACACGGTGGTGATGAACCATACGCAAAAATTTTGGACCATGCTCAAGTCTTACTTCCCCAACTACAAAGACGCAATCAATTGGCTAGATAAATACGGAAATAGTTTATAAATGATGGAATAATTTGTTTTATGCTCCAGCCAAACTTATTCTTCAACTCAATAGGTTTAGCCGTGCAGTACTTTCATGAAGCCTGCAGGTTCCCAGCAGAGAATAGAGCATTGCACTGCGCTGAGCCACTTCAGAGATTGCTATGATGCCATTACGGTGCCCACGCTCCCTCGCCCCTACCCCCCAATCACCGCCAACCCCGCTCCCCCCACCACCTGCCC
>Ga0157372_10007599_pt1 | contig 11524 bp, 8 predicted proteins | sample C55metaG_FD_115307 | JGI IMG/M metagenome (GOLD analysis project Ga0157372, IMG submission 115307) | Corn rhizosphere microbial communities from Kellogg Biological Station, Michigan, USA - C5-5 metaG | ecosystem: Host-associated > Plants > Roots > Rhizosphere > Soil | place: USA: Michigan...
CGTGCGCGAGGTGACAGGCGTCGTGGTAGGTGACGCGCGCGGCGATGGGGTGACGCTTCGCCCGCGGCGGGCCGAGCGCCACGAGGAACTCGTGCACGTCCTTGACCTTCGCCGAGAAGGCGCGCGCGCGCTCGGCCCAGACCGGATCGTTCCGGAACAGCCGGCCGTAGTCCTTGAGGTGCGAGCCGCAGCCGGCGGAGTTGATGATGATCGCGTCCACCGGGGTTCGCTCGAAGCGTTCGATGAGACCCCGGGCGTACCGGAGCGATTCCTCGTCCCGGCCGGAGTGCATCGACAGCGCTCCGCAGCACCCCTGTCCTCGCGGGACCAGGACCTCGCAGCCCTCGGCCGCGAGCACCCGGAGGGTCGCGTCGTTCACCCCGGGGAAGAACACCCGCTGGACGCAGCCCGCGACCACCCCCACCCGCGCCCGCGCCGGTCCGGCCGCCGGCACTCGCTCCGGAAGGCGGCGGACCAGGTCGCCCCAGCCGATCTCCGGCGTGAGCGCCTCCATCTGCTGGAGGCTCGCCGGGAGGAGCCGGAGCAGACCGGTTCTCCGGACCAGCCACTGCAAGCCGGTGCGTGCGTAGAGGAGGAGGAACGCACCGATGACCCGCAGGCGCCCCGGTCGCGGGAAGAGCGCGAACACCATGCCGCGGAAGAGCCGCTCCCTCGCCGAGCGCGGGTGGGTGTGCTCGACCTTCGCCCGTGTCTCCTCGATGAGGACGTCGTACTTCACGCCGGAGGGGCAGGCGGTCATGCACGCCAGGCAGCCGAGGCACTTGTCGAAGTGCGAGGCGACCGTGGGCGTCATCTGGATCTTCCCGTCGCGCAGCCCGCGCATCAGATCGATGCGCCCACGGGGGCTGTCCATCTCCTCGCCCCAGCTCTGGTAGGTGGGGCAGTGCGGGAGGCAGAAGCCGCAATGCACGCAGTCCTCGATGAGATCCCGCTCCGCCATCCGCGCCCTCCCTAGAGTCCGCCCACGAACCGCCCCGGCGCGAGCCGCCGCGCCGGATCGAGCCTCTGCTTGACCGCTCTCATCAGCGGGAGCGCCGCCGGCGGCGGTCCCCAGACGTCCACCGCGGCGCGGACCTCGGGCGGGGCGGCGTGGATCACCACGCTCCCCTCCGGAACCGCCTCGCGCGCGGCGCTCACCGCGGCGGCAACCTGCCCGGCGATGCGCACCTCTCCGGCGACGAACGCGAGCCCGAGCGTCGGGTAACAGACGCAGCGAGGGACCTCGAGGGCCGCGAAGAGCGAGCCGATGGCGGCGTTCGCCACCCGCTCGAGATCCATGGGCTGCGCTGCCAGCTTGGCCCGGAACCCGGCGGAGGACTCGCGCGCATCGTCGTGCCTCGCCCAGAACGCCCGGGCCGTCTCCGCGCCGATCGACTCCGCGCGCCAGCGCTGGCCGGTGGCGAGATCGAGCAGCTTCATCGCCTGCTGCCGCACGCCCGCCTCGAATCCCTCGAAGCGGACGCCCAGCTCGAATCGCCCGTCGAAGCGGACTCCGAGGTCGTCGCCGCCCTCGTGGACCAGCGCCGCGACGGCGCCCGGCTCGAGCTGCGCCTGGCGCAGAGCGAGCACCACCTGCCGGACCGCGTCGGCGTCCAGGTCGGGGAAGAGCACCGTCCGCTCCGTCTCGGGACGGGGGTGAAGCCGGAAGGTCACGGTGGCGATGAACCCCAGGGTCCCCAGCGAGCCGACCATGAGCTTCGGCAGGTCGAAACCGGCGACGTTCTTCACCACCTTGCCGCCAGCGCGGGCCTCGGTGCCGTCGGCCCGCACCATGGAGATGCCGATGATGAGGTCGCGGATGCTCCCGTACCGCGTGCGCCGCGGACCGAAGGCGTTGGTCGCGACCAGCCCGCCCAGCGTGGCCCGTCCGGCCCAAGGCGAATCGAGGGCCAGCATCTGACCCGAGCGGGCGAGGACGTCCTGGAGCGAGGCGAGCCGCACGCCCGCCTCCACGGCGACGATCTGATCCAGGGGCGCGTACTCGACGATGCGCTCCAGCCGCTCGGTGGAGAGGAGCACCTCCACTCCGTCCGGAGGCGCCCCCAGCGTGAGCTCGGTGCCCCCTCCGAGGAAGAGAATCCGCTCTCGATCGCGGTCGGCGCGCTGGAGCGCCTCGGTCGCCTCGGCGAGCGTCGACGGGCGTTCCTGGCGCGCGGCGGCGAGCGCTTCCAGGCCTCCCGCCGTGGCGGTCATCCTCGGTCCGCGAGCCCGGCCACCTCGGTGGCGTGCGGGTGGTAGGGCCCGGGGCGGTCACCGCAGAGCCTCGGGGTGGGGAACACCTTGCTCGGGTTGAAGGTCGTGGCCGGATCGAAGGCGCAGCGCACCTTCGCCATGGTGTCCAGATCGGCATCGCTGAACATCTCGCCCATGTACGGGGCCTTGTCCGCGCCCACCCCGTGCTCGCCGGTGATGGAGCCACCGAAGCGGATGCAGATCCGGAGGATCTCCCCGGCCAGCTCCTCCGCCGCCTTCTCCTGGCCCGGAACCCTGGCGTCGTAGAGCACCAGCGGGTGCAGGTTCCCGTCGCCGGCGTGGAAGACGTTCGCGACCCGGAGCCCCTGCTCCTGCGAGAGCCGGGCGATCTCCGACAGCACCCGCGCGATGTCCTTCCGGGGGATGACCCCGTCCTGCACGATGTAGTTGGGAGAGAGCCGGCCCATGGCGGCGAAGGCGCTCTTGCGGCCCTTCCACATCAGCATCCGCTCGTCCTCGTTCTTCGGGACGCGCACCTCGAGCGCCCCGGTCCGCCTCGCGATGCCGACCGCCACCTCCGAGGTGTGCTCGGCCTCGGCGGTGCAGCCGTCCACGTCCATGAGGAGGGCGGCGCCGACGTCCGGCCAGTCCACCCCGGTGGCGGCGACGGCCGCCTGGATCGCCAGCCGGTCCATCATCTCGATCGCCGCGGGGACGATGCCGTTCCCGATGATCTCCGAGACGCACAGCCCCGCCTCGTCGGTGGAGGGGAAGGTGGCGAAGAAGGTGCGGGTCGCCTCGGGCTTGCGGAGGATGCGAAGCACCACCTCGGTGACGATGCCCAGCGTGCCCTCGCTCCCCACCACCACCCCGAGCAGGTCGTAGCCGGGCGGATCGAGCACCGGGCCGCCGAGGTCCACCACCTCGCCGGTCGAGGTCACCATGCGCACGCCGCGGACGTGGTTCACGGTGAACCCGTACTTGAGGCAGTGGGCGCCGCCGGAGTTTTCGGCCACGTTGCCGCCGATGGTGCACACGCTCTGCGAGGAGGGATCCGGCGCGTAGTAGTAGCCGGCGGGGGAGATCTCCTTGCTGACGTCGAGGTTGATGACCCCCGGCTGGACGCGGATCCACCCGTCATCCAGGTCCACCTCCAGGATGCGCTTCATCCGGGAAAGCCCGAGCAGCATGCACCCCGGCACGGGGAGCGCTCCTCCGGACAGGCCGGTGCCGGCGCCACGGGGGACGACGGGCATCCCTGCCTCGACCGCGATCCGCAGCGCCGCGGCGACCTCCTCGGTGGAGGCCGGGAGCACGACCACGCTCGGAGCGGCCCGGAAGCTGGTCAGCGCGTCGCACTCGTAGGTGCGCAGATCGTCCCGGTCGCGGATCACGTTCCGCTCGCCCACCACCGCGATCAGCCGGTCGATCACGCTCGGGGGAGCGGGAATCGCCTCCACGGCCGGTGCGGGCGTGACCAGCGAGGGCGCGGACATGGCCCGACCCTAGTCGAGATAGCGATACGCGGGCACGGTCAGGAACTCGGGGAACTCCCGGTTGAGCACCAGACTGTCCAGGATCTCCGCTGCCTCCCTGAACCGCCCCGGGCCCCCCGCGGTCAGGCGGGCGATCTCCGCGTCGCGGGTGGTCCGGTACAGGTCCTCGGTCGCGCTCCGTCCGTCGTCGAGCTTCGCCCCCTGGTGGATCCACTGCCAGAGCTGCGCGCGGGAGATCTCCGCGGTCGCCGCGTCCTCCATGAGGTTGTAGATGGCGGCGGCGCCGTTCTCCAGGAGCCAGGAGTTGATGTACTGGAGCGCCACGTCGACGTTCAGGCGGAAGCCCGCCTCGGTGATCGTGCCGCCCGGCACCGCCGGATCGACGAGCTGGGCCGCCGTCACCTGGACCTCGGAGCGCAGTCGGTCCTTCTGGTTGTCCCTCGCCCCCAACTTCTGGTCGAAGACCTCCTTCGCGGTGGGGACGAGGTCGGGGTGCGCCACCCAGGTCCCGTCGAACCCGTCGGCCACCTCCCGGAGCTTGTCCTCGCGAACCTTGGCCAGGGCCTTCTCGTTGATCTCCGGGTTCTTCCGGCTGGGGATGAATGGAGCCATCCCGCCCATCGCGTGCGCGCCATGGGTGTGGCAGGTCTTGACCAGCAGCTCGGTGTAGGCGCGCATGAAGGGGACGGTCATCGTCACCTGCGCACGGTCCGGAAGAAGCTTGTCCTTCCGGTTCCGGAACTTCTTGATGAAGGAGAACATGTAGTCCCAGCGGCCGGCGTTCAGCCCGCTGGTGTGCTCCCGCATCTCGTACAGGAACTCCTCCATCTCGAAGGCGGCGGGGAGGGTCTCGATCAGCATCGTGGCCCGGATGCTCCCTCGCGGAATCTTCAGCGCCTCCTGGGCGAGGACGAACACCTCGTTCCACAGCCGCGCCTCGAGGTGGCTCTCCAGCTTCGGGAGGTAGAAGTACGGACCGGTCCCGCGATCGAGGAGCTCCTTCGCGTTGTGGAAGAAGTAGAGCCCGAAGTCGAAGAGGCTGGCGCTGATCGGCGTTCCGTCGACGGTGACGTGCTTCTCCGGCAGGTGCCAGCCGCGCGGCCGAAGCAGGAGCACCGCCGTCTTCTCGTTCAGCCGGTACTTCTTCTCCGCGGTCTCCAGGGAGATGGTGCGCCGGACCGCGTCGATGCAGTTCTGCTGGCCGACGACGACGTTTCGCCAGGACGGCGAGAGCGAGTCCTCGAAGTCGGCCATGAAGATGTCCGCCCCCGAGTTGAGGGCGTTGATCATCATCTTCCGCTCGGTGGGGCCGGTGATCTCCACATGCCGGCGCTGCAGGTCCTTCGGAGTGGGCGCGACCTTCCAGTCGCCTCCACGGACGGACTTGGTCGATGGAAGGAAGTCGAACTCCTCGCCGCGGTCGAACCCCTTCTGGCGCTCGAGACGGGCGGCGAGGAGCTCCTGCCGCCGGGGCTCGAACCGGCGGTGGAGCGACTCCAGGAAGGCCAGCGCGTCCCGCGAGAGGACCTTCTCGGCGCCCTCAGGCGCGGACGTCAGGACGTTGAGGGCCATGGTGAGCTCCTTACTGGGGGATCATGCCCGGGAAGACGTAGGCCTGGAGCATCACCAGAACACCCACCAGGGCCGCGAGGGCCAGGCTGTGCCAGAACACGTAGCGCAGGATGTCTCCTTCGTGACCTTCCTGCCCCGTCGCCACGCCAGCGACCACGATGCTCTGGGCGTCGATCATCTTTCCCATCACTCCGCCCGAGCTGTTCGACGCGGCGGTGAGGATGGGGTTCAACCCGAGTTGCTGGGCGGAGACCTTCTGCAGATTTCCGAACAGCACGTTGGAGGAAGTGTCGCTCCCGGTCAGCGCGACGCCCAGCCAGCCGAGCATGGGTGAGAAGAAGGGGAACAGCACGCCGGTCGCGGCGAAGGCCAGGCCCATGCTCGCGTCCGAGCCCGAGTAGCGGGTGGTGAAGCCCAGGGCGAGCATCGCGGCGATGGTGAGCAGCGAGAACCGGACGCGTTTGAGCGTGTGCAGGTAGTACTGGAACAGCCTCTTGACGCTCACCCCCAGCAGCAGCCCGGCGATGATGCCGGTGAGGAGCAGCGCCGTCCCGGTGGCGGTGATCCAGTTGAAGGTGAACTTGGCCGCCTCGGGGGTGGGCTTGTGGACGATCGGTTCGGCCTTCAAGACCAGGTTGTGGAGGTAGGGGACCTCGATTGCGGGCTGGACCGGCTGGCCGTACTTGTTGAGCGTGTTCTTGATGGTCGGGTAACCCCAGGCGAACACCAGCGCCGAGAGGATGATCCATGGCATCCAGGCCCTCCAGGCGGCGGCGGAGCTCGGAGTCGTCTCGGCGGTGGCGACGTGATCGGCCTCGCCCTCGAAGCGCCAGATCTTCTTCGGCTGCCAGAAGCGCAGGAGCACGTAGGTCGCGCCGATGCTGACCATGGCGGCGATGATGTCGACCAGCGCCGGGCCCATGTAGTTGGAGACCACGAACTGGGGGATGGCGAAGAAGAGGCCAGCGACCAGGCAGGCGGGCCATACCTCGGCCATTCCGGCGAAGCCCGCCATGGCCCACACCAGCCAGAACGGAACGATCACCGAGAAGAAGGGCAGCTGCCGGCCCACCATCGCGCTCAGCTTGTCGAGGGGCAGGCCGGTGACCGCGGCCAGGGTGATGACCGGCGTCCCCAGGGCCCCGAAGGCCACCGGGGCGGTGTTGCCGATGAGCGAGAGCCCTGCGGCCGCGAGGGGCTTGAAGCCCAGCCCGATGAGCATCGCCGCGCAGATGGCCACCGGCGTTCCGAACCCTGCCGCACCCTCGATGAATGCGCCGAAGGAGAAGCCGATGAGCAGGACCTGGATCCGCCGATCGGCGGCGAGGTTGGCGATGGTGTGCTTCACCACCTCGAACTGCCCGGTTCCGACGGCGACGTCGTAGACGAAGATGGCGTTCAGGACGATCCAGCCGATGGGGAAGAGCCCGAATGCCGCCCCGTTGGCAGCGGCGGCGACGGCCATCGAGCCCGGCATGTGGAAGACCACGATCGCCACGAGGAGCGCCGTCGCGAGCCCGAGCAGCGCCGCGAGGTGGGCCTTCACGTGGAAGAACGCCAGTGACCCGAGCAGCACGACGACGGGAAGCGCTGCAACCAGCGCCGACAGGAAGAGGTTACCGAGCGGCGCGTAATTCTGAGTCCACGTCATTCGAGACCCCGTCAGGTTGAGGTTGGGCTGCGACGAACGAGGGCGCCGAATCTCCGACCCCTGCCGCGGGAGAGCAACGGCTTTCCGTCGGGATTGCCTGCAATCGGGAGGTATCTGTTGGGTGCGGCCCCGGACGCCTCAGCCGCCCGCCACGGCGGCCCCGGGCGGCACCACGGGCTCGGGCGTCTCGGCCTCTTGCAGGACCGGGAGCCGGAGGGGTGCCACCAGCGCGCCGAGTTCCACCGAGCCTCCCTCGGCGAAGAGGGTCCGGTCCGCGGTGTGGAGGAGGGTCTGCAGGCCGTCCCCGGTCGCGGCGCTGATCGCCACTCCTCCCCGCGTGCGGACGAGGGTCCGCGCGAGGTCGGGGTCCACCCGGTCGGCCTTGTTCCACACCAGGATGCGTGGCTTGGACAGAAGGCCCAGGGTGTCGAGGATCTGCTCCACGGCCTCGACCTGGGCGTCGTGCGCCGGATCGGAGGCATCCACCACGTGAAGGAGGAGCGAGGCGTCGTCCAGCTCCTCGAGTGTCGCGCGGAAGGCGTTGACCAGGTCCGGCGGCAGGTCGCGGATGAACCCCACCGTGTCGGTGATGATGACCGCGCGCTCCTCGGGGAAGCGTAGCCGGCGGCTGGTGGGGTCCAGCGTGGCGAAGAGCTTGTCCTCGGCGAGGACGTCGCTCCGGGTGAGCGCGTTGAGGAGCGTGGACTTGCCGGCGTTCGTGTAGCCGACGATGGAGATGACCGGCAGCTCGCGACGCTCCCGCCGGCCGCGGCGGACCTGGCGTTCACGCGACAGGTGCTCGATGCGCCGCTCGAGGTGAGCGACGCGGTCGCGCACCCGCCGTCGATCGATCTCGAGCTTGGTCTCGCCCGGTCCACGCCCGCCGATGCCACCGGCCAGCCGGGACAGCGAGTCGTCGCTCTGGGCCAGCCGGGGGAGCAGGTACTTCAGCTGGGCGAGCTCGACCTGGAGCTTGCCGTCCGCGCTCTGCGCGCGCTGGGCGAAGATGTCGAGGATGAGCTGGGTGCGGTCGAGCACCTTGAGGCTGGTCTCCTCGGCGATGTGCCGGCTCTGCGACGCGCTGAGATCGCGGTCGAAGACCAAAAGATCTGCTCCGAGCTGCATCGAGCGGAGGTTGAGCTCCTCGAGCTTTCCGCGGCCCACGAGGTAGCGCGGGTCCGGGTCGCGGCGCATCTGCAGGACCGAATCGAGGACCTCGACCCCGGCGGTGCGGGCCAGCTCGCGTAGCTCGGCCAGCGACGCCTCGGCGCGGCCACGCTGTCCGTCGAGCGCCACCGCCACCAGCACCGCGCGGTCGCGTCCGGAGACCCGGCGCCCGGCGGTGCCCTGGGCGAGCTCGGCCTCGAGGGCGGTCAGGGTGGCGGCCAGGTCAGGCTGGGGGCCATGCACCGAGGGCAGGGTCTCGGTGCGCCAGTAGTTGCCGTCGCCGTTCGCCGGGACGAGGTGTCCGAAATGCAGCACCCCGGGCAACCCGTCGGGCTGCACGCCGATGGCGGCCACCAGGTCCAGCCGGAGGAGCGCGAGGTCGGTCAGGTCGTCGCGGGTCAGGGGCTCGGACTTGAGGTGGGTGTGCACCAGCCGGAGGCCGCGGAGGCGCACCTGGCCGGCACGGGCACGGCCGATGTCGGGGAGCTCGAGCTTGTGGGCGTTTCCCACCACCACCCGCTCGACCTCGCCCTTCCGGTTGAGCAGCACGCCGATCTGTCGGTGGGTCTGCAGCGAGAGCTCGGTGAGGTGCCGGGCCAGCTCGGGGCTGACGATCTCGTGCGGAGAGACCCGACGGCGGTAGGTGTTGCGAAGCTGGTTCAGCTCACTGGGCTTGAGGCCGAGGGTGTTCCCGTGCAGGTCTTTCAGATGCGCTCTCCAGGCCAGCCAGTGGCCGCCGCATCGGAAGATCTAGCCATTTTCGGCCCGTTCCGCTCGTGGATGCGCCGCAGGGAGCGGCGGCAGGCCCGCCGGGAGCCGCGTGACCCGGCCGTCGGCGCCGTGGTGGACTGTGCCCTCGTGCGGCGGGTCTCGCTGGTCCTCCTCCTGGCAGGGTGCACGAGCGCCCTCCCGAAGAACGTTCGCCTCGACCCCGCCCCGCCGCCGGAGACGGCGCGGCTCCACGCCCGCCCGGACCCGGAGTTCCGGCCGGGTCAGCCGGGCCTGTGGCCGATCGGGCTGGGATCGCAGCGGGATGGGCTGCTCTACGTGCCGAAGGCGGCCCTCACGCGCCGGGTGCCACTGCTGGTGATGCTCCACGGGTCCGGCAGCTCGCCCGGGCACATCTGGACCACGGTGCAGAGCGACGCCGAGGAGCGGGACGTGGCCGTGCTGATGCCGGCCAGCCGCCAGTCGAGCTGGGACTTCACCCAGGGAGACTTCGGAGCCGATCTCGCCTTCATCGACGCGGCGCTGGCCTCGACCTTCCGTCGCGTCCCGGTGGACGCGGCCCATGTGGCGCTGGGGGGGTTCTCGGCCGGAGCGACCATGGCGCTCTCCCTCGGACCGTCGAACGGAGACCTCTTCGGCGTGGTCTTCGGCTTCTCGCCGCCCGCCATGTTCGTCTACGGCCGGGTGGGGCATCCGCGGTTCATGGTTGCCCACGGCACGGCGGACACCGTCGTGCCCATCGGCCTGTCGAGCCGGCAGATCGTGCCCGCGCTCCGTGCCGCCGGCGACTGGGTCGTGTACCGGGAGTTTCCGGGCGGCGAGCACGAGGTCTTCGCCGACGCCGTCCACGAGGCCTTCTCGCTCCTCGTCTCGGACTGAGCGCCGGCGGAAACGAAGGCTCGAGCCTGCCTTTTTGTGGCGCTGGCCTTATTTCGACTTCTTCATCACGCCGATGAACCCCGGAGCGAAGAGCGTTCCATCGTCGTTGATGCGGAGGGTGATCTTCTCCCCGCCGCAGGTCAGCTTGACCTGCTTGCCCTCCTCGACGTGGGTGCACTCCCGGGTCTCTCCTCCGAGCCCCATGGTCGCCTTGCCGCCGGACCTGAGCTCGAGCATCACGATGCCGCTCGGGTTGGTGTAGGTCCCGTCCAGCTTCGAGCCGCAGGCGACGAGCAGAGCGCCCATGCCGGCCAGGCCGGCGAGGCGCAGCGCTCCACGGAGTGTGTGCATCGTCGGACCCTCCCTCGAGGTCGCGGCCCGCCCGGGAGGACGGGGCCACCGACGATGCGCAGGAAGAGGCCGGGAACCGTCACTGGCAGAGTAACTTGGCTGGCGCTCCGGGCGTACCTGGAGGCATGAAGCCCATTGCCATGACCGACGAGAACTTCGACGTGAAGCGCTCCGACGAGGAGTGGAAGGAGCGGCTGACCCCCACCGCCTACGCCGTCCTCCGCCAGCACGGCACCGAGCGCGCCTTCACCAGTCCGCTCAACGGAGAGAAGCGCCCCGGGACGTTCGCCTGCGCTGGCTGCGGGCAGGAGCTGTTCTCGTCCAGCGACAAGTACGAGAGCGGAAGCGGCTGGCCGAGCTTCGTCCGGCCGCTGCCGGGAGCCGTGGGGACCGACACCGACGCCACCCACGGGATGGTCCGCACCGAGGTCCACTGCGCGCGCTGCGGCGGGCACCTCGGCCACGTCTTCGACGACGGCCCGCGCCCCACCGGCGAGAGGTTCTGCATGAACGGGGTGGCGCTCGACTTCCGGCCAGAGTCGACGTGAGCGGGGCGGGTCAGGCTCGCCGGTCGAGGTCCGCCGCCCCGAGCCGCCGCGCGGCCTCGTCGAGCGTCGCGTCCGACTTGCAGAACGCGAACCGTGCCACGCACGGCGCACGTGAGCGGTCCACGTAGAAGGCGGAGAGCGGAATCGCAGCCACGCCCACCCGGGTGGTGAGGTCGCGGCAGAAGGCGTCGTCGTCGCCGAAGCCGCGACCCGCCACGTCCACGCAGGCGAAGTAGGCGCCTTCCGGCGCCCAGGGGACCAGGCCGGAGCCGCTCAGGGCCGCGAGCAGCTTTCCTCGCCGGCGCGCGTAGTCCGCCTGCAGCTCGACGAAGTAGGCGTCCTGAAGGCGCAGCGCCGCGGCCACCGCGTGCTGCAGCGGCGTCGGCACGGCGAAGGTGACGTACTGGTGCGCCTGGAGCACCGCGTCCCTGAGCGCGCGGGGTCCCATCGCCCAGCCCACCTTCCAGCCGGTGAGGCCGAAGGTCTTCGCTCCGCTGCTCACGGTGAGGGTGCGCGCCGCCATCCCCGGCAGCGTCGCCAGCGACCGATGCTCCGCGCCGTCGTACACCAGGTGCCCGTAGACCTCGTCGACGACGGCGACCGCGTTCCAGCGCTCGACGAGCGCGGCGACCTGCTCCAGCTCGGCCCGGGTGAAGACCTTGCCCGTCGGGTTGTGCGGCGTGTTCAGGAGCAGCAGCCGGGTCCGCTTGCCGAAGGCGGCCTCGAGCTCGGCCGGATCGAACCACCAGCACGGATGCCCGGGGTCCGGAGGTCGCAGCGTCACCGGGCGCATCACGGCGCCCGCCATCGCCACGCTCGCCGCGTACGAGTCGTAGACCGGCTGGAAGGCCACCACCTCGTCGCCGGGGTCCAGCAGGCCCTGCACCGCGTCGAAGATGGCCTCGGTCGCGCCGCAG
>Ga0157372_10007600_pt1 | contig 11524 bp, 9 predicted proteins | sample C55metaG_FD_115307 | JGI IMG/M metagenome (GOLD analysis project Ga0157372, IMG submission 115307) | Corn rhizosphere microbial communities from Kellogg Biological Station, Michigan, USA - C5-5 metaG | ecosystem: Host-associated > Plants > Roots > Rhizosphere > Soil | place: USA: Michigan...
ATGAAGCCCGACGAAGCGAAACCTGATGCCGAAAGCCTAAAGCTCGCTTCTCAGGCCGCCGCGATTCGTCGTATTAAGTCTTCCTGCTCATTGCGATTCTCAGCGCCGATGGTGAATGCGTCGAGTACGCCGAGCGACAGCGCATATTTAAGCGCTTCATCCTGGCGGTTCCGCATGTCGCCCGCGCCGAGAATTTTCATGCCGACAACAGCTTTGCCGGAAGCTTTCATTTGTTTCAGGACCCCAAGAACAGTCGCAGGATCGGCGTCCATGTTCGACTGGATTGGATTAATACGAGCGAGATCGACTTCCACCCAGGGCGAAGCCGCCGCAGCGCGCAATGCTCCGATCGAATGGCACGAGCACCCATGCGCGCGAATGATGCCTTTCTGCTTGGCTTCGGAAAGCACATCCATCACGCCTTTGAATCGTTCCGTCCAGTCACCCTCGGTGAGGCAGTGCATCAGGAAGACATCGATGTAGTCTGTGCCCAGTTCTTTGCGAAAGCGGTCGAGGTCGGCGCGCATGGTTGCGGGATCGCGCGCCCACGACTTCGAGAGCACCGTCACTTTGTCACGCTGAACGTGTTTAAGCGCTTCGGCAACGTGGGGATGGCTTCCGTAAGAGTCGGCCGCGTCGAAAAATCGCAGGCCATGGTCGTAGCCGTTCAACAGCAGATCGGAGAGTCCTTTGATTCCCAGCGCCGTCTGATGCGAGTGGTGTCCGACCCCGACCGTGCCGGTGCCCATTGCCAGGCGGCTGGTATGAATGCCGGTGCTGCCGAGCACGACCGTGTCTGCGGCGGTAAATTTGCGCGTAAGTTCAGGAAGGGCAAAAGCTCGGGTCGTCAGATTGCTGCCCAGCCAAGCGGCGCCCATACCGTAAGCGGCGCTTGTAAGAAAGTCGCGACGTTTCATGTCTCGGGATTTCATCAGGGTACCTCCTGCGGATATTTCCTTAGACGTGCGAGGGGCGCAGTTGGAACGTTTTCGGACGAGAAAAGTATAGTCCTGTTTCAAACGGTGAGCTTATCTTCATGGGCGAGGGCGACAGCGCCACCAAGCCGGAGTTTTTCGGCAAGACACTGGTAAACTTTTCAGACACATGCCCGCGCCTGAGCTGAACCTTACTGAAACCGAAGTTCGCGTACTTGGTTCGCTGATCGAGAAAGACATTACTACGCCGGATTATTATCCGCTCTCGCTGAACGCGCTGGTCAATGCGTGTAATCAGAAGAACAACCGCGATCCGGTGATGACGCTCAATGAGGACTCGGTCCGGCAGGCGCTGGATTCATTACAAGAGAGACGTATGGCTGGTCCCGCTGGAGGCGCAGATAGCCGAGTCACCAAATATGAGCACCGGCTGCAGGAAGTGTTCAACTTTGACCGCCGTGAAACTGCCATGATTTGCGTGCTGTTGCTTCGCGGCCCGCAGACCCCGGGAGAGCTACGCGGCCGCAGCGAGCGCATGTACCACTTTGAAACCCTGGACGACGTTCAGTCGGCCATCCAAAAGTTGACGGAGCGCCAGCCGCCGCTGGTGAGAGTTCTTCCTCGTCAGGCCGGGACCAAAGAGTCACGCTACATGCACCTGTTCGCGGGAGATGCGGGCATACCGGCGGAAGCTGACTCGCCGAACGCTTACCCGCCGAGGGGCGAGAAGCAACTCGACAGTTCCAGGCTAAGCCTCCTTGAAAACGAAATTTCTGAGCTGAAACGAGAGGTCGGCGAACTCAGACAGCAGCTCGCCGAGTTTCGGGACCAGTTCAAATAGATACGTTTCCGCGAACTCGGTATACCCGCTTTAGCCCTAGATCGAAGCGACGCTAGACGATTACCAAAGTCTTTTCACAGGCTTCCGAAACCATCCAAGCTGAGCAGGGTTTAGTTAAAATGTGGGCAGGATGTGTGTATTGTCAAATGCAGTTAAGTTATTTGTTTTCTGCGGGATACTGGTTGTAATCTGTTCCCCTGTGCAGCTTTTCGCCCAGGCGACGCTCCTGCTCGAAGAGCCTTACAGTTATGACGGCACATTCGCCGGGACCGGCCATGCGGCGGTCTATCTTTCGCGGGTTTGCGCCCAGTCACCGACCGAATTGCGCCGTTGCCGTGCAGGAGAAACCGGCGTCGTCATCAGCCGATATCACGGCGTAGCTGGACACGACTGGCTGGCCGTTCCGCTCATGGGCTATCTATACGCCGTCAACCATCCTGACGACGTTCCGCTTTACGCCGACTCGAAACTGATTGCGCTGCTGCGAGCGCGATATTTGGAAGCAATGCCCCTGCCTGCGGAAAAGCAGGCGGGCGATGAACCGCGCTACCAGCTTGCCGGATCGGCTTACGATCGCACGCTTTATGGATTTCGCTTCGCAACTCGACCCGAGCAAGATGATCAGCTGATCCGCTGGCTGGACTCATCGCCGAACTCTGAAACGTATGCCTTGCTCAAGCGCAACTGCGCTGACTTCGTAAAGCAGATCGTTAACTTTTATTATCCGAAATCCGTTCATCGCAGCATCATTGCCGACCTGGGAGTAATGACCCCGAAACAGGCGGCCAAGTCGCTGGTGCGCAGTGGCAAACGCCATCCCGAGATGCAGTTGACCACCTTCATCATTCCGCAGGTGCCTGGTTTGAAGCGCAGCAAACCGGTTCATGGAGTGATCGAGTCGGTAGTACTGGCAAAGAAGTATGTGACGCCGGTGTTGCTGTTTCACCCCTTCGTGGTCGGCGCTGTCGAAGCCGCGTACTGGGCGGGATGGCGGTTTAATCCCGCAAAGGACGCGTACATCTTCGATCCAAACTCTGCGGATCCCTTTCGCTCTCTTGAACGTCCACTAACTGCCGAGCAACGCCACGCCTATGAAGATCTGGTGGTGGTAGCCCGCAAGGCAGCAACAGAATCTGAAGGCGTTCCGAGCTGGAAACAAATTGCGACTGAAGCACGGCCGAAATTGGATGGAGAGGGACACCCCTACCTGGAGGTCGCACTGGAGGGGGAAACAGTGCCGGTTGGCCTTTGCCGGGCCAACGCGCTCCATCTCTCCGGATCTCCGGAGCTAGTACAGGAGCTGGCTCTCACCCGGTTGGAGATGGAATTGAAATCGAAGAAGCCTGCGCGCGTGTCGGAAAAAGAATTGAAGCGCGACTGGCAGCTATTTCAGGATGCGCGCGAGGCGCGCGAGGCCTCGCTCGGGACGGCGCAGTAAATCAGCCGCGCAGGCGATCACAATTTCAGAAATCGTCGACTCTCGACCCACGTCAGCCACGAATGGCACGAAGTTACAGTAAGGAATTCAGCCGACCTGTGCAGTTTCGTCTTTGACGCCTGCATGAATCGCTGTTTTACTGCTGCAGGGCCGAAGTCTCGGGATTACTGCCGATGGCGTCTCCGGACAACACCAACTCTACCCGGCGGTTCTGCTGGCGGCCTTCAGCCGTTTCGTTCGAGGCAATGGGAACCGTCTTCCCGAACCCTCGGGATTGAATTGAATCTGCGGAAACTCCCTGTTGAACGAAGTAGTCGCGGACCGCTCCCGCGCGTTTTTCGGAAAGTGTCTGGTTGTACTCGTCAGTTCCGACACTATCCGTATGTCCCTCGACCTGCACGTGCAGGCTGGGATAAGCGAGCAGGATTCCTGAAACCTTGGCCAGTCGCTCGCGCGCACCGGGCGCCAGCTCGAAGCTTCCAGTCTTGAACAACACATCCGACATGTTGGCGATCAGGCCTCGCGCCGTATCCCGTGTGGAAAGAACTGTGTTGAGCTGCTGCAACAGCCGCGCGCGCAATTCCTGTTTTTCTTTTTCCGCCTGCTGCCGTAGCTGTTCGGATTGTGCTGCGGCCTGCTGGGCCTTTGCGGTTTCGGCCGCAAGCTGCTGCTGTTGCGCGATGGCCTCGGCCTTGGCCTTCTCAGCTTCTTCCTTCTGGAGTGCCGCTTCCTGGGCGGCTTGTTGGGCTTCGGCTTTCGCGGCTTCTGCCTGGGCCTTCGCTGTCTCTGCTTCTTTTTGCGCCTGCTCGGCGTCAGCGCGACGCTTGGATTCAGCCTCGGCATTGGCGCGGGCCTCTGCCTCACGCTGTTCGGCGGCCAGCTTGTCGGCGGCAGCTTTGGACTGCGCTTCGTCTTCGGCACGCTGTTTCACTGCCATCACGCGCGCCTCTTCCGCAGTCTGCGTGGTTTCGCGGGCAGCCGATTCTATCGCCGATTTGCCCTGCTTCTGCCGGTAGGCGGTTTCGGCCTGCATTAACTGTTGGCCGGCCTTCGTCAGAATCGAAGTCGCGTACTTGTCCCCAGCTGCAATGTGCGCGATTCGCAGTGCGTTGCGTGCCTCAAAAAGTTCCAGCGGTGTGCTGCGGTCAATCCCGAAAATCGCATTCTGAATTTTTTCATTGGCGGAGGAGTATGTTCCGCGACCGAGAAGTTCGTATTTCGTTTCGATATTTTCGCCCGAGCCTACCCCTTCCGGCAAAACGCTTTCAAAGACCACGGCATTCCCCGGCTGCGTCACAGCGAAGTAAGGCTCGGCAGTGAGGACCAGGCCGAAAGTCTGCATGTCGGTCGCAGCTTTGATATGCGCGTTGCCGTGTTCAATCATGACCTCACCCAGGCTGTCGGCACGCCCTTCGGGAGAGATCGCCCAGAGCACGTAGGTGAGGTATTCGAGGCCGAACTTAGTAGCCTCTTCCACATTCTGGAATTTCGCGTCAATCGAAATGCTGGCCTTCTTACCTTCGATCTTGGCTTCGCCGGTAGCGTTCGGCATGAGGTCGGTGGCATGAAATTCGATCTTTACCGAGCTGCCCGGGCGATAGTGCATGGCTTTTACGGTGCGAGAGACGACGTTCGCCGGGTCCGCGGCTGGAGTTGCAGCCCAAGCTGGCACGGATGAGGTCTGAGCAGCAGCAAATGACGCGACACAAAGAAGCCACGCAAGACGCAGAAATGTTTTCACGATTGTCCTCAATGCAAGGTGATTTTGGGTGTTTTGCCTATGATCCTCGCAATTGGGCGCGAAAGGAAGATGACTTTGGTTACTGAGAGGGTGCAGTGGCGGCAGCTTTGGGTTTGATCCGCTCGAAAACCTCGTCGGCACGCCGCAAGGCCTCGCTCACGTTGGCGCAGATGTTTTCGCGCCCGACAACTTCTTCAAATTCGGCCTGATGCATCAGTTGTGCGGGCTGCTCGCGGGCGCCACACAGGATCAGTGTTCGCCCGGAGGCGTGCAACTGTTTGGCTACATCTTCCAAAGCGTACAACCCGGTGGCGTCGATTGCGGTCATGTTGCGCAGGCGAATGATTACTACCGGCGGAAGGCCAGGCAGATTTTCAGTAACGGTCGATATTTTGTCCGTGGCGCCGAACAGAAAAGGACCGTGAATGCGAAATATGGTCGCGTAATAAGGAATGTCTTTGTCCTGCAGAATGTGCATACGCCCGTCTTCCACATAGTCGTCCGTCACTTCGGAGACGGTGGTCGTATCAGAGACTCGCGTAATAAAGAGCAAAGCAGCGAGAATCATGCCAGCCTCGACAGCCACAGTGAGATCGGCAAAAACCGTGAGCGCAAAGGTGACTATCCATACGCTGATGTCTGTCTTGGTCAGCTTCAAGAGCTGGGGGATTTCGCGCCACTCGCCCATGTTGTAGGCAACGATCATCAGAATTCCCGCTAGAGCGGCCATAGGTATGTAACTCGCCAGGGGCGCGGCAAAGAGCAGCACGCAAAGCAGCGTGAGGGCGTGAATCATTCCCGCAACCGGAGACTGTGCTCCAGCACGAATATTGGTGGCGGTGCGGGCGATGGCTCCGGTTGCCGGTAGGCCTCCGAACATCGGCGAAACTATGTTGGCCACGCCCTGCCCCATCAGCTCCACATTGGGATTGTGATGGTCGTTGCTCATGCGGTCGGAAACGACGGCCGACATCAGAGATTCGATCGCTCCCAGCATGGCGACGGTAAAGGCCGGCCCAAGTAGTCCGTGAAACAGGCTGGCATGCCAGCGGGGAATCACAAGGTGAGGAAGCCCCGATGGAATCCCGCCGAAGCGGGTCCCGATGGTCTGCACCGGCATTTTCAGCAGCCAGGCTGCGAGAGTCGCGCCTAGCATCGCGACAATCGGGCCCGGGATGCGGCTCGATATGGCACGGCAACCAAGCATAATGGCGACGGTGCAAACCGCGAGCAAGGTGGCGCGCCCCGACCACGTTGGAGCGACGGCGGCAAGAGCTTTCATCCGAAGCCAGAAGTCACCCGGAACTTTTTGCAGGCTCAGGCCGAAAAAATCCTTCAGCTGAGTGCTGGCGATCAGGACCGCAATGCCGTTAGTGAAGCCAATCACCACCGGCCGAGGAATGAACTTTACGGCCGAGCCCATGCCCGTTGCGCCCAGCACGACGAGCAGAATACCCGCCATCACCGTGCACATAAACAGGCCATCAATGCCGTGCACCGCGACAATTCCCGCCACTACGACGACGAATGCTCCGGTCGGCCCGCCAATTTGGGTCTTGGATCCGCCCAGCAGCGAGATTAAAAATCCGGTGACGATGGCGCAATAGATGCCGGCCTGCGGAGTAAGCCCGGAGGCGATGCTGAAAGCCATGGCCAGAGGTAGCGCAACCAGACCGACGGTGATGCCGGCAACTACATCGAGCACGAATTTGTTAAGGCTGTAGTTACGGAGGCAGAGGATGGATTTCGGCAGCCAGCGGTCGTCAATATCAAAAGGAACAACGCGAGAAGACATACTTTGACCTGATTATGACAGGTTGACTCGCGAAAACAATCACCCTTGATACCAGCGTAACCAACATCGCTTCCGCGAACGCTTAAGTAAGATAGATATTCGCCTTGCAATATGGATCCTGCGTCAAAACAAAGTGAACGTCGTGTGACCGAAACACCCGTCGATATCGGGAATGCTCTCGGCGGGCACGTGTCTCTGGAAGGCCTGCACAGTACTGTGGAAGTGCCGCATCATCGTGCCGGTTTCTGGCAGCAGTGGCGAGCATTCATCGGGCCGGCGATTCTGGTCAGCGTCGGCTACATGGATCCGGGCAACTGGGGTACCGATCTCGCCGGCGGCGCACAATTCAAATATGGATTGCTGTGGGTGGTGGCACTCGCCAGCCTGATGGCAATCTTTATGCAGGTGATCGCTGCCCGTCTCGGTGTGGTGACGGGCAAGGATCTGGCTCAATGCTGCCGTGACTGGTATCCAAGCTGGACGCGATGGCCAAGCTGGCTGTTCTGTGAAGTGGCGATCGGCGCCTGCGATCTGGCGGAAGTGCTCGGCAGCGCGGTGGCGATTAACTTGATGTTTCACATCCCGCTGCTATGGGCAGTGATCATCACCGGCGCGGATGTCCTGTTACTGCTGGCGCTGCAGCGATTCGGCATGAGAACCATTGAAGCGGTTGTGCTGCTGCTCATCGCAACCATCAGTGTGTGCTATCTCATTGAGATTTTCGTCCTGCCGCAGACACGCCCGAATTTCCTCGAGATGGGCAGCGCGCTGGTACACCCCGGGTTTCGGGAAGCGGGAATGATCTATGTGGCCATCGGAATCATCGGCGCCACCGTGATGCCGCACAATTTATATCTGCACTCCGCGCTGGTGCAGAGCCGCAAACTGCAAAAAGATGAAGCCTCAATTCGCAGCGCCATTCGCTTCAACACCATTGATTCGACGACAGCGCTGACGATTGCATTTCTGGTCAATGCCGCCATCCTGATTTTGGCGGCGCTGGTTTTTTACGGAAAAACGAGCGTTGTGGTCGAGGGTGGGAAGGTGATCACCTTCAGCCCGGACAGCGACTGGATCCGTATTGCTTATCTGACGCTGGCGCCGTTGCTCGGAACGGCGCTGGCGAGCACTTTATTCGTCGTAGCGTTACTGGCCAGTGGGCAAAGCAGCACGATTACCGGTACGCTCGCAGGCCAGGTGGTGATGGAAGGTTTTATGCACTGGCGCATACAGCCGTGGGTGCGGCGGCTGATCACCCGGACACTGGCGATTTTGCCGGCCGTCCTGGTAATTGGAATACGCGGCGACGCCAGCGTCAACGATCTGCTCACACTAAGTCAGGTGGTGTTGGCGCTCCAATTGCCGTTTGCCATGTTTCCTCTGCTGCATTTCACCAGTTCGCGCAAGCGCATGGGGGTATGGAGAAGCGGAATATTTCTGCTGATTGCAGGCTGGGGAAGCGCGATACTTATCACCGCGCTCGACCTTTGGGGATTGCCGGATTCGCTGCGCTCGGCATGGCACGTGATCGTTGGCGGTTAGTGTTATCTGGTGTAGGCACGGGCGCCCTCGCCCGCGCAAGTAGGGACAATGGCGATATATAAAACCATCCTTGTGACCGTGGACGGAACCCCCAGCGATCGGGCGATCATTGAACACGTCAAGCCGCTCGCCAAGCTGGCTGGAAGCCGCGTGGTGCTGCTGCATGTCGCCGACGGATGGGCGGCGAGGACCTATGGCGCCGACGCCGTGAGTCGTGAGATCGCCGAAGATACGAACTACCTGAAACAAGTTCGCGAGGAATTGCAGGCAGCCGGAATCGCAACGGAATCCGAGTTGGCCTATGGAGATCCTGCCAAAGAGATTGTGAAGTGGGTGCGCGAGAAGGGATGCGACCTGGTGGCCATGAGCACTCACGGCCATCGATTTCTGGCCGATATATTTCTTGGCACAACCGCCAGCCGTGTGCAACATGCAATCAGCGTGCCGGTGCTGCTGCTCAGGGCAAAGTGATGTGGCGCCTCGCGCTCGCCTGTGTCGTCCTAACCGGATTGAGCACATCTGCGCAATCTCCCAAAACGATGAACGATGCTGCTTCTGAGACGGCAGACGCGCCCAACGCCAATCCGGGCCGGCCGACGATTTCAACGCCGGCCACGCTCACTCCCGTCGGATATCTCCAGTTGGAAACCGGAGAGCTGAGCGCATGGACTTCGCCGGAATTCTCTTCTCAAACCAGCATGAATGAAGTTGTGAAGTTCGCTTTAGCGAACCGTCTCGAAGCGCTCGCCGGATTTGAACCGATCGCGCATAGCCGAGTTGGTCCTGCTTCACGTAACGATGCCGGAGGCATTTCGCTCGGAGTGCAGACGGTACTGTTCCCCGCCGAAGGCGCAACGCCGACGATTTCAGCCAGCTACTTTCATAGCGTTTACGGCGGGCATGCCCCGGATCTTGATATTGGAAGCTCGACGAACTCTGTTCTTCTGCTCGCGAGCGCTGACGTGAAAAATTTTCACTATGACGCGAATGCATTCTTCAACGAAGTCGTCAGTGATCCCATAAGGCGCGGGCAATTCGGCCAGTCGCTTTCGATTTCACATCCGCTGACGTCTCGATTCGGATTGTCTGGAGAGATCTGGCACTTTACCCAACCCTTTCTGCGAGGCAATGCAGTGGGAAGCTTGTGGGCGGTAAGCTACGCCGCGAACAAAGGCCTCGTTTTTGACAGCGGCTTCGATCGCGGCCTCACCAGCACGTCAACACATTGGGAAGTCTTCGCTGGATTTACCTATCTGCTGCCGCACAGAATCCTAAGGTGATGGCTAAGACCTGACGACTGTGCCGCAGAGCCAATTAACTATTAGGCTTTTTCCAGTTCAAAGAGCAATAGGGCAGCCCGTGGGGCTGCCCTATTTAAACTGTGCTGACGAAGTTATTTCTTTGCAGCAGCCAGGGTATATTCGCCGGTGCAGGTGTAGTTCAATCCCCCACCTTCACCGGGAGTAAGTTTGCAGCCGCCTGTACCCTTGATGCCCTTCATTTTTCCAGTTCCGCCTGCTAACCGCCAGGTATTTCTGCCGGTGACCAGTGCACCATCTTTCGTGGTTGAGGAGCCTTGGTAGTCGTAAAACACCTTATCGCCGTTGTCGTAAGTTTCACTGTAAACGCCCCAGGCCTTCAGGTGGTTTCCCATGACTTCATCATGTTCAGAGTACATTCCATCCTTGCTCTTGGCGTTCCCGATCTCTCCTTTATCAGTCGTGCATTTTCCCTGCTGAACCATGAACACGTGGCCGTCTTTGTCGCCCGCCGGAATGCTCTGAGGATTCTCGGCCTTCGCGCATTTGCCGGAAAATGAGTATTTCGTCTGAGCCGAACTCAGGGATGCCGCGACTGTAAACAAAACGCATGCGAACAAAATGCTGTATTTCATAAGATTTTATCCTAGGTTGGAAAATTCGAGTCCGCAGCTCGCTTGCACGCGCTTTTAGGTCGACGAGCATGCCCCAAACGCGAATTTCCGTTTTGGATTTTCGGGTGCTCATCCTTATACGCGTGAGAGTCCGGCAATGCAATACGAGCAGCATTCTTTTCGGCAATTTCGTTGACGGTGACGCAAACTCCGCCGCGAACGACTAAACTATTAGGTTGATCCCAACGATAGAAACTCAGTAGGAAGGCTGGCCATGGATAGCTTTCAGTCCCGTTCCACGCTCAAAGTCGGCGACAAAGAATACGAGATCTTCCGTCTCGACGCGCTCGATAAGCAGGGTATTTCGACGAAACACCTGCCGTTTTCGCTGCGTATTCTGCTTGAAAACCTGCTGCGCACGGAGGATGGACGCAACGTTAAGGCCGAAGACATTCGCGCTCTGGCATCGTGGAACAGCAAGACGAAATCCGAAAAGGAAATTGCGTTCACACCCAGTCGCGTGCTGATGCAGGATTTCACCGGCGTTCCCGCGGTCGTGGATCTCGCCGCGATGCGCGATGCCATGACAAAGCTCGGTGGCGATCCCGCGCTCATCAATCCGTTGCAACCAGCTGAGTTGGTGATCGATCACTCCGTGCAGGTGGATGAATTCGGAACGCCCAAAGCCTTCGCGTTAAATGCCGAGATGGAATTCCTGCGCAACAAAGAACGCTACGCGTTCCTGCGCTGGGGCCAGACCGCTTTTCGCAACACAGCCATCGTTCCTCCGGATACCGGAATCGTTCATCAGGTGAACCTCGAATTCCTGGCGCGCGTGGTTTTCGTGAAGGAAACGGACGGAAAGCGGCAGGTTTATCCCGACACGCTGGTAGGCACGGATTCACATACCACGATGATTAATGGCCTGGGCGTGCTCGGTTGGGGTGTAGGCGGAATCGAAGCTGAAGCGGCCATGTTGGGACAGCCGGTTTCGATGCTCATTCCGCAAGTCGTGGGCGTGAAGCTCACCGGACGATTGCGTGAGGGAGCAACGGCGACCGACCTGGTGCTGACTATCACCGAAATGCTGCGTAAGCATGGTGTTGTAGGTAAGTTCGTGGAATATTTTGGGCCGGGTTTGCACCAGCTTCCGCTCGCCGATCGCGCGACCATAGGCAACATGTCTCCGGAGTACGGGGCCACCTGCGGAATCTTTCCAATTGATGATGAGACTTTGACTTACCTGCGCCTTACCGGCCGTCCCGAAGAGCAGATCGCGCTCGTTGAGGCATATTGCCGCGAGCAGGGCATGTTCCACAACGCGAACACTCCGGAAGCCGAATATTCCGAATTGCTCGC
>Ga0157372_10007601_pt1 | contig 11523 bp, 6 predicted proteins | sample C55metaG_FD_115307 | JGI IMG/M metagenome (GOLD analysis project Ga0157372, IMG submission 115307) | Corn rhizosphere microbial communities from Kellogg Biological Station, Michigan, USA - C5-5 metaG | ecosystem: Host-associated > Plants > Roots > Rhizosphere > Soil | place: USA: Michigan...
GCGTCATCGGGTTGTGGGTGTGCGCGTTGACCAGCCCGGGGATCAGCGCATGCGCCGGCAAGTCGACCCATTCGTGCGGCGCGTACTTCGCGCCGGCCTCATCACGCGGCAGCACCTCGATGATCGCGCCATGGTCGATTGCGACCGCATGTCCTTCCAGCACCACCCGGTCGGGTTCGACCGGCACGATCCAGCGGGCGGAGATGAGGAGGTCGATAGGTTGTGGCGAAGCGTTGTGCATCGTTGCCACACCGGTTGATCGGACCCTGGGGATTGGGGATGGGTGGTGGGGGCGCTCTGAATGCAGCCATTTCGGATATCGGGACGTTCGGGAGAACGCCCCCGCTACCCGACCCCCGCCCCCGCTCTACTTCACCCGGCTGACGTACTCGCCGGTGCGGGTATCGACCTTGATGACTTCGTCCTGGTTGACGAACAGCGGGACCCGGACGGTCGCGCCGGTCTCGAGCTTGGCCGGCTTGCCGCCGCCGCCCGAAGTGTCGCCGCGCAGGCCGGGATCGGTTTCGATGATCTTGAGTTCCACGAAGTTCGGTGGCGCGACCGACAACGGAATGCCGTTCCAGAACGTGACGATGCACTCTTCTTCGCCCTTCAGCCATTGCGCGGCATCGCCCACGGCGTTCTTGTCGGCGGTGTGCTGCTCGTAGGTCGCGGGATCCATGAAGTGCCAGAATTCGCCGTCGTTGTAGAGGTACTGCATGTCGGTATCGACGACGTCGGCGCCCTCGACCGCGTCGGTCGCCTTCATGGTCTTTTCGGTGGTGCGGCCGTTCTTCAGGTTGCGGATCTTGATGCGGGTGAACGCCTGGCCCTTGCCGGGCTTGATGAAATCCGCGCCGACGATCACGTACGGATCACCGTCCACGATGATCTTCAGACCGTTCTTGACATCGTTGAGACCGTAGCTGGCCATGCTGCTTGCTCCGTGATTAAGAGGTTGCAAAACCGGGCATCCTGCCGCGGTTTGCAAGCAAACGGTCGCGGCAAAGCCGCGCCACGTTTGCCGCGCCAGACACATTCGTGTCTTCCGCGTCGGCACTTCCTTGTGCCGAAGTCATTCGGCCGTCACGGTCGAACACCATGAATTCGACCTGGCGATTGGCCTAAAATGGCGGGTTCTCCGGCCGATGCGCCGGCAACAGACCCACCATGATAACCGCAATCGCCCAAGCCACGCAGCCGGAACGCCTGTCCGACTGGCGCCAATCGTTGCGTGAAGCGGTGTCCGATCCGCGCGAGTTGCTGGCACTCGTCGGCCTGCCCCGGCTCGCCGACCGCCTGCCAGCGGGCGATGCCGGATTTCCGTTGAAGGTGCCGCGCGGATTCCTCCGCCGCATGCGCGAGGGCGATCCGCGCGATCCGCTGCTGCTGCAGGTCCTTCCGCAGCTCGCCGAATGTGACGAGGCGCCGGGCTTCATCGACGATGCCGTCGGCGACCTCGATGCAGTCGCGGCACACGGCGTGCTGCACAAATACGACGGACGCGCGCTGTTGATCGCCGCCGGCAGTTGCGCCATCAACTGCCGCTATTGCTTCCGCCGGCACTTCCCGTATGCGGAGGAACTCGCGGCCTCGCACGCGTGGCGCGAAGCCGTCGACTGCCTGGCCGCCGATGGCTCGATCCGGGAGGTGATCCTCTCGGGCGGTGAGCCGCTGGTGCTGTCGACACAAAAGTTGACAAACCTCACGGACGCGCTGCGCGACCTGCCCCACGTGATCCGCCTGCGCATGCACTCGCGGCTGCCGGTGGTCCTTCCGGAGCGCATCGATGACGCGTTTTGCGCTTGGCTTTCCATGCTGCCCTTGCAGCGTGTGGTGGTGATCCACGCAAACCACCCGAACGAGTTGGACGCGAACGTCGGCATGGCCTGTGCAAGGCTCCGCGATGCTGGATCGATCGTCCTCAACCAGTCGGTGCTGTTGCGCGGGATCAACGACGATGGCGAGGCCCTGGCCGAGCTTTCCGAACGCCTGTTCGCGTTCGGGGTGCTGCCTTATTACCTGCACCAGCTCGACCGGGTGCGCGGCGCGGCGCATTTCGAGGTTTCCGATGCCCGCGCCCGCGAACTGGTCGATGCGCTGCGTGCCCGGCTTCCGGGCTACCTCGTGCCTCGCCTGGTGCGCGAGACCAGCGGCGAACGGGCGAAGCTTCCGCTCTGACCGCGTGCTGGCGCCGCGCGGCTCGATGGGGTAAAAAGCCCTGTCGGCCGGCCCACAGGGCAGCAAGGCACGTCGGCTAAGATGGAAGCGCGACGGCGCGTCGGGGGCTACTGGCGGGTCGACAGGTGCCAGGATGGGCCACCAGCAGGCTTGCTGGTCCCGGGCGCACAGTTTTTGCAGGAGTCTCGCCAAAGGCCGCTCATGTTGCCCGAACCCATTACCAAGCTGATCATCGCCGAGGACCAGGCGGAAGATGCGGAGCAGATCATCAGCGTGCTCCGCAACAGCGGCATCGCGCTGCGGCCGCAGCGCGTCTCCACGGAAGAGGAGCTGGCAGCGTGCCTCGAGCTGTTCACCCCGGACCTCGTGCTGGCCAACCCGGCGTGCAAGGACGTGTCGCTCGAGAGCATCGCGCGCGCCCTCGATGCGACCGGCAAGGATGTGGCGCTGCTCGCGCTGACCGACCGCCTGACCGACGACACCGTCGCCAGCATCCTGGCCCACGAAAGCATTCGCGGCATCGCGCTGCGCAACCGCCACGACCAGTTGCAGGCCGTGGTGCGGCGCGAGCTCGATGCGCTCAACACGCGTCGCAACGTGCGCAGGCTGGAGGCATCGCTGCGCGAATCCGAGCGGCGTTGCGACGCGCTGCTCGATTCCTCGCGCGACCCGATCGCCTACATCCACGAGGGCACCCACGTCCGCGCCAACAACGCATACCTCGAGATGTTCGGCTTCGAGAGCTTCGAGGATGTCGAGGGACTGACCATCCTGGACCTGGTCGCGCCCCAGCACACCGCCGATTTCAAGGACCTGCTGAAGCGCCTGGCGCGTGGTGAGAAGCCGCCGCCGAAACTCGACCTCGCCGCCAAGCGCGGTGACGGCAGCACCTTCGACGCCGTAATGGAATTCTCGCCCGCCACCTACGAGGGCGAACCCTGCCAGCAGATCGTGTTCCGGCTGCCGGCTGCGGACACCGCCACCGAGGAGGAACTGCGCCGCCTCAAGACCGAGGATCCGCTCACCGGCCTGTACAACCGCGCGCACTTCCTGGAGTTGCTCGACGAAGCGGTCGCCCGCGCGATCGGCGGCGCGAACGACCAGGCACTGCTGCTGCTCGAACCCGACAACTACCGTGCCGTGCTCAACACCGTGGGTCTCGCCGGCGCCGACGACGTGCTGCGGCAGCTCGCCGAGACCATCAAGCAGCGGTTGCGCGAATCGGACCGGGCTGGCCGGATCGGCGACCATGCGTTCGGCATCCTGCTGACCAATCATGCGCAAGCGGAAGTCCAGCAGATCGCCGAAGCACTTCGGACCAGCGTCGAGGCCACCATCATCGAGGCCGGCGGACGCTCGACCGGCCTCACCGTCAGCATCGGCGGCAGTCTGCTCGGAGAGAAGAACGCGAAGTCGCAGGTACTCCTGTCGCTCGCCGACGATGCGCTGCACGCGGCGTCGGGGCAAGGCGGCAATCGCGTCGACATCCATGATCCCGGCGCGGCGGACAAGGCCGAACAGGCGCGCGAGCAGCAATGGCTGGGGCTGATCGATGCCGCCCTCAACCAGGACGGCTTCCTTCTCTATTACCAGCCGATCGTGAGCCTGCAGGGAGAGGATGGCGAGTTCTTCGAAGTGCTGGTCCGCATGCAGGGACCGACCGAAGAAGTGATGCCCACGCATTTCCTGCCGATCGCCGAGCGCAACAATCGCATGCTCGCGATCGACCGCTGGGTCATCGCGCACGCCATCGAGGCACTCGGCAAAAGTCCGAAGAAGTCGCATCCGACGACGTTGTTCGTCAAGCTCTCGACGCTCACCCTGCATGACGAGACCCTCGCAGACTGGGTGGACGAGAAGCTCGCCGCCGCCGGCGTCAAGGCCTCGCAACTCGTGTTCGAGGTGCCCGAAGCCAAGGTGATGACCTGCCTCAAGCAGGCGCACGACTTCGTCGAACGCTGGCGCAAGAGCGGCGGCGGATTCGAACTGGAGCAATTCGGCTCCGGCCTCAATTCGTTCCAGACCCTGAAGCACATCGACGCCGACTACCTGAAGCTCGATCGCGCCCTCACCACCGACCTCGCCCACCATTCGGAAAACGAACTCAAGGTCCGCGAGCTGTGTTCGCAGGCCCACGCGGCAGGCAAGCGCACCGTGGTCGAATGGATCGAGGAGGCCTCCAGCATGCCGACCCTGTTCTCGGCCGGCGTGCATTTGGCGCAGGGCAACTTCCTGGCCGAGCCCTCGGCAGACATGCGCTCGCTGACCTGAGGCGCGAGGCGGGGAGCCGGAAAGACGGGGAGACGGGGAGACGGAAAGACTGGAAGATCCCGGCGCGCATCGATTTTCCAGGCGGCACGCCCGACCAAAGCTGCATGGGCAATCGGATTCGTGAAGTGGCGATCATGGACGATCGCTCGAATCTCGCGCACACTGCACACATGGCCACCGCACCGCGCCCGATTTCCGCCAGCCCGAGGCTGGCTTTCGTCGCGTCCGCGTCGGACAAGGCGCGCGCGGCTTGTGACGTGCTCGAAGGCCGCTACGGCGCCGTACCGCCGGAAGAAGCCGACGTGATCGTCGCGCTCGGTGGCGATGGCTTCATGCTGCGGACGCTGCACGCCGAACTCGATCGAGGTCTGCCGGTGTATGGCATGAAACTCGGGCGGGTCGGCTTCCTGATGAACCGCTATCTTCCGGACGGGCTGCCCGGCCGCATCGCCGCGGCAAACCCCGCCGTACTCCATCCGCTGAAGATGCATGTCATCCAGCGCGACGGGACCGAAATCGAGGCGCTGGCCTTCAACGAGATTTCGTTGCTGCGCCAGACCAACCAGGCCGCCCACGTCGAGGTCGCCTTGAACGGCGAGGTGAAGCTTGCCAACCTGATCTGTGATGGCCTGCTGGTCGCCACGCCCGCGGGCTCCACCGCCTACAACCTGTCCGCGCACGGTCCGATCCTGCCGCTCGACGCCAACGTGCTTGCACTCACGCCGATCAGTCCGTTCCGCCCGCGCCGCTGGCGCGGTGCACTGCTGCCCGTCGCGACGCGAGTCGGATTGCGCACGCTCGAACCTGACCACCGTCCGGTCAGCGCCACCGCCGACTTCCACGAAGTGCGCGACGCCGTGAAGATCAACGTGCACCAGGCCCGCGAGCGCTCCATCACCCTGCTGTTCGACCCCGAGCGCAGCCTCGCGCAGCGGATCCTGGACGAGCAGTTCGAGTTGTGAGCCGACTGGCCGCGCATTGGCAGCGTGGATGAGTTCGTTTGGCGAAGCAGTATTGCGGCACTTCTGGCCGCGGCGCCGCCATGGGGCTGTGCGTGCCACGCCGCAGCGGAGACACGGCTTCCCGCGCGTTTGGCGACCAGTGCTTCTTGCGAAAGCCCCACGTCAGTGCGCAGACCCGTTGGGTTTCGTGTTGCTCAACCAAGCCTACTTCGCACGTGCGGCCCCTGACGATCGTACTGGCGACCATGCTACAAGCAAGTCACATTTAATTACCTCCGTCCCCTTATTGCTGCCAAAAGCTGGCATACAAAATGCTTAATGCTGATGCGCCCCTGCCCGATGTAAGGCCAGCCCGTGCGAGGGAACCTGCCTCCGTTCCGACGGAACTCCAAGTTCAAGCGGCTGTTGCCGCTTGGGTACGCGCTTGCCGCCATCGTGGCGGTGATATTGTTTTTCATGTGGGCTGCCCTGCAGGGGCAGACCGCGCTCGCCGGGGTACTCAACGGCGAAAGCATCTGGTCGAAGGCCCAGAACCGGGCGACTTTCGATCTGCTGGCCTATGCCGGCAGCGGCAACGAGGCCGACTATGCCGATTTCCAGCGCAACTACGCGGTGGTGACGGCCTACAACTCGGCACGTGACGAGGTTCTCTCGGGGCACTTCGATTACGACCATGTCGTCGCCACGTTGCACCGCGCGTACATGCTGCCCGTGTCGATCCCGAACATCATTTTCGTCTTCCGCCACTTTTCGCATGCGCCGTACATGGCTACCGCGCTGAAGCAGTGGCATGCAAGCGACGCGTACGTGGCCGAACTGGGCGAAATCGCTGCCAACCTGCATCGCCACTATTCGACAAACCACGTCGACCCTTCGAAGATCGCCGGCCAGCTCCGCCGCATCAGCGAAATCAACAAGTCCGTACAGCGGACGACCAATGAATTCTCCATGACCCTTGCCACCGGTTCGGTGGTATTCGCAAGGGTAGTGTCCGCGGGCGTCACGTTCTTCGTGTTCGCCGCGCTGTTGGTGTGGGGGTGGATCGCACGCCGGGTACTCACCGCCATCCGCGGCGACCAGGAGCGTTACCGCCGGCTGTTCGACGGTACGGCGGACGCGATCGTCATGGTCGATGAAACGAGCGGCCGCATCATCGATGCCAACCCCGCAGCCGGGGCATGGATGGGTCTCGACCCGCAGGAGCTGCGCGGCGGTGAATACGCAAACCTGTTCGCCCGTGAAGATCCCCGGGGAGGGCTCCTGGGTGACAACGAGCTGCGCGACCGCGATGGACGAACCAGGCCGGTCGAAATCCAGAGCCACGTCATTGCGCTCGACGGGCAGATGATCCGCCAGGCCATCATCCATGACATGTCGGCACGCGCGGAACACGAACGCGAGATACGCACCGCCGCCGAGGCGCTCGCAAGCATCGCGGAAGGCGTGATCATCACCGACACGCATTGGCGCGTGGTGTCGGCCAATCCCGCCGCGACGCGTTTGATGGGATTCGCACAGGAAGAACTGCTGGGGATGTACCTGGGCGAGACGCGTCATGGCGCCGACGGCGGGCCGTTGTCCGCGGCGATGTGGAAGGAGATCGAGCAGACGGGGCACTGGTCGGGGGATGTCCGGAGCCAGCGCGCCGATGGAACCCTGTATTCCGAAAAGCTCGGCATCACTGCGATCCGCGACGCCAATCAGCGCGTGCGGTATTTCGTTGCGGTGTTCAGCGACACCTCGGTCGCCGAGGCCAGCCGCCGCAGGCTCGAGCATGTCGCCACCCACGACGCCTTGACGGGCCTGGTCAACCGGGTCGAGTTCGAGCGCCTCTGCCACGCCGCGATCGAACAGACAAAGATCGACAGGACCGCGGTCGCGGTGTTGTTCATCGACCTCGACAGTTTCAAGGTCGTCAACGACAGCTACGGCCATGCGATGGGCGATCGCCTGCTGGTGCCCGTGGGCGAGCGGATCCTTGGCGCATTGCGCGAAGGCGATGTCGCGAGCCGCATCGGTGGGGACGAGTTCACCGTGTTGATGCCACGGGTGCTGAATCGTGAGGAAGCGGCTTCATTGGCTCGACGCATATGCGCCGCACTGGCGGAGCCGTTCGAAATCGACTCCTATGAAATGGCCGTGACCGCGAGCATCGGTATTGCAGTGTCTCCGCCCGGCGGCGGCGACGCCACCAGCCTGGTCGCCGATGCTGACGCCGCGATGTACGTGGCGAAATCCGAGGAACGGAACACCTGGCGCTTCTACACCCCCGCCGTCCACGCTGACGCCAGCCGGCGGAGAATGCTGGCCACGGAATTGCGCGGGGCACTGGCATGCGGCGAGTTCCGGATGCTTTACCAGCCGGTCATCGAGATCGAAACGGGTCGCATCACCGGGGTAGAGGCGCTTTTGCGATGGCAGCACCCGACGCGCGGCACCGTGATGCCGGGCGACTTCATTCCCGTAGCCGAAAGGATGGGCTTGATCCGGCAAATCGACGAATGGGTCATGCGTGCCGTGTGTGCGCAGATCCGGAGCTGGGACCGGTCGGGCGTGCCACCCATCCGGGTGGCGTTGAACGTGTCGGCCCGCTGGTTTGGACATCCCGGTTTCGTGGAAGCGGTGCAGGCCGCGCTGCAGGAGAGCGCCATCGCGCCGACGCGGCTGGTGCTGGAGATTACCGAAGGCGCGATCCTGCGGATGGGCAAGGACACCGATCGGACGCTGCGCGCGCTCGATGCATTGGGCATCGGTATCGCGGTCGACGATTTCGGCACCGGTTATGCGTCGATGGCGTACCTCAAACTACCCGCGGTGGCCTATCTGAAGATCGATCGATCCTTCGTCATGGGGCTGCCCGCCGATACCAACAATGCCGTGATCGCGCGTGCCATCGTGGCGATGGCAACCAACCTTGGCCTGGTCACCATTGCGGAGGGGGTCGAAACGGAAGCGGAGCGCAAATTCCTGCTGCAGGCCGGATGCGTCGAAGGGCAAGGCTACCTGTATTCGCACCCGTTGCCGCCCGCCGAGGTCGTGCGCGCGCTGCGGTCCCGGCTACCGTGTGCGGAGCCGCAACTCGAACGGATGGCATCGCCGATCCGGGGATGATTCGCGTCGGCGCCGGGCTCCCGACGGCCGCGTTGGCGACCATGTTCCAGCCGCGCCGCAACGCCGCTGCGACTCCTACGTCGCCTCGCAGGCGGCCCAGGTGTCGCGGCAGACGCGCTCGATGGTGGCGAGGTTGACCGGCTTCACCAGGTGATCGGCAAAGCCCGCCGCCAGCGAACGTTTGCGGTCTTCGGCCTGCCCCCAGCCGGTCAGGGCGACCAGCCTCGGCTGGCGACCCGGCCACGAACGCGCGCGCAATCGCTCGGCCAGCGCAAGGCCGTTGAGCTCGGGCATGCCGATGTCGATGATCATCAGCTCCGGCTCGAACTCCGCGCAGGCGTCCATCACCGCCAGCGGCGAGTACACGGCCCGCGCCTGGTGCCCCATGATCTGCAACGACATCGCCAGCATGTCGGCCGAGTCGCGGTTGTCGTCCACCACCATGATCCGCAGGCTGCCCATGGCTACTTGTTCCGGCGCGGTCTCGGATTCTCCTGTCGAAACCGGGTTGGCGGCTGCGATCGGCAGCGTCACCGTGAAGGTGCTGCCGGCGCCGAGGCCATCGCTCCTGGCGCGGATCTCGCCACCGTGCAGTTCGACCAGCCGTTGCGACAGCGTGAGCCCGATTCCGAGCCCGCTGTGCGGCCGTTCCAGCGAGGTATCCGCCTGCGCGAACAGGTCGAAGATGAAGCGCACCTGCTGCTCGGTCAGGCCGATGCCGCTGTCGCGGATCTCGATGGTCACCGATCCGTCATCGACGCTGGCGCGCACCGTGATCGTGCCGCCCGGATCGGAAAACTTGCAGGCGTTGTTGAGCAAATTGCCGAACACCTGGGTCAGGCGGTGCGGATCGGCGTCGAGATGTACCGCTTGCGGCGGCAGGTCCAGTTCCAGGCGCTGCTGTCCTTCGTCGATCAGCGGCTGCGCGGTTTCGATCGCGGCATTCAGGATGTCGCCGAGCAACGTACGCTCGAGCCGCAATTGCAGCCGGCCCCGGGTGATGCGCGAGACGTCCAGCAGGTCGTCCACCATGTGCACGAGCAGGGCGGTCTGGCGCTCGAAGATCTGGTAGAGCGTGCCGCCGTCCGCGCCCGCCACCTTGTGCCCGAGCCGGTAGACGTTCAGCGCGCTCTGGATCGGCGCGAGCGGGTTGCGCAATTCGTGCGCCAGGGTCGCGAGGAACTCGTCCTTGCGGCGATCCGCCTCGCGTAGCCGCTCCTCGACGCGACGGCGCTCCTCGATCTCCTTCTTGAGCTCGAGATTGCTCGTCGCGAGCTTGACGTTGCTGTCGGTGAGCGCCTGGTTGAGCTTGTGCACTTCGCGCTCGCGCTCGATGCGCAGCGCTTCGTTGCTGCGCTCCAACCGCGCGTTGGTGTCGGCCAGCTCCGCGTTGAGCCGTTGCAACTCGATCCGCTTGCGGAACAGTTCGGCCAGCACCGCGACCTTGCCCCGCAGGATTTCGGGGATGATCGGCACCATCACGTAGTCGACCGCGCCGAGCTTGTAGCCCTGCAACCGGTCCATGTCGCTGACGTTGATCGCCGACACGAAGATGATCGGCGTCTTCTCGAAGCGTGGGTGCTGGTGGATCAGGCTGGCGGTCTCGAAACCATCCATGCCCGGCATGTTCACGTCCAGCACGATCACCGCGAAGTCGGTGTCCATCACCGTGCGCAACGCGGCCCTGCCGGAGGTGGCTTCGACCAGCCGCTCGCCGAGCGGCTCCAGGATCGTGCGGTAGCTCAGCAGGCGCGCGGGATTGTCGTCGACCAGCAGGACGTTGGCGGGCTCGCCGTGGGCAAACACGTCGTTCATCAGCGGTGCAACCATTGGCGCAACAGGGACAGCAACTGGTCGGTGTGCACCGGCTTGGCGATGTAATCCGACGCGCCGGCCTCGATGCATTTCTCGCGGTCGCCCTTCATCGCCTTGGCGGTCAGCGCGATGATCGGAAGCGAGCGCAACTCCGGCTGGGCGCGGATCGCGCGGATGGTTTCGTAACCATCCATGCCCGGCATCATGATGTCCATCAATACCATGGCGATGTCTTCCTGGTTCTCCACCAGCGCGACGGCGTCCCGGCCGTTCTCCGCGGTCAGCACCTGCATGCCGCGGCGCTCAAGGATACTGCTGATGGCGAAGATGTTGCGCACGTCGTCGTCGACCACCAGCACCTTCTTGTTGCTGAGCGAGCTGTCGGATTCGTACAGGGAATCGAGCATCTCCCGCTTCGCCGGCGGCAGTTTCGACACGACCCGGTGCAGGAACAACGCGGTCTCGTCGAGCAGCCGCTCGGGCGAATGCACGCCTTTGACGATGATGCTGCGCGCGACCGTGAGCAGGCGCTGCTCTTCTTCCGGCGACAGGTCCTTGCCGGTGAAAACCACGATCGGCACCTCCCTCGCGTCGGCGTCGGCCTTGATCCGGTCGAGCAGCTCGAAGCCACTCATGTCCGGCAGCCTGAGGTCCAGGACCACGCAATCGAATGCACCGGACCGGATCTGCTCGAGCGCCTCCTTGCCGGTTCCGGCAGAAGTGATTTCAACATCCTCATGGTCGATCAGGGTGACGATGCTGTCGCGCGCGGCGCCGTCGTCCTCGACCACCAGCAGCTTCTTGACCGGCCGCAGCGCGAACTGCGTGATGCGGCCCAGCGACGCCTCGATGGCCTCGGTAGTGGCCGGCTTCGTCAGGTACGAATACGCGCCGCGTTCCATGCCGTGGTGGCGTTCGGCTTCGACCGTGACGATCTGCACCGGGATGTGACGGGTTTCCTGCGTCTGCTTCAGCCGTGCCAGCACCGTCCAGCCGAGCATGTCGGGCAGGAAGATGTCGAGGCAGATCGCGGTGGGCAGGTATTGCCGGGCCAGGTGCAGCCCGTCGGCGCCCGAGGTCGCGACCAGCGCACGCAGGCCGTTGTCCCGCGCAAGATCCCGCAGCACGCCGGCATAGCGCGGGTCGTCTTCGATGATCAGCAAGGTCGGTTCGCCCGGCGCGA
>Ga0157372_10007602_pt1 | contig 11522 bp, 10 predicted proteins | sample C55metaG_FD_115307 | JGI IMG/M metagenome (GOLD analysis project Ga0157372, IMG submission 115307) | Corn rhizosphere microbial communities from Kellogg Biological Station, Michigan, USA - C5-5 metaG | ecosystem: Host-associated > Plants > Roots > Rhizosphere > Soil | place: USA: Michigan...
ATTCTCGCGCCCTTCTGGAGCACGATCATGACTGAAGCTCGAAAGACGCCGCGCACCGCACGCCCGGGAACGCAGCGCGACCGGATCGACGAAACCTCGGAAGAGAGCTTTCCCGCCAGCGATCCGCCGGGCTGGGAACCTCTGCATCCGGGTGCGCCCTGCGACGATCAATCGCCGGAGCGGGACTCGCCTAGACGACAGTGATGCCGCGCTCGAGCGTCTGCTTCACCGGACACCGATCGGCGATCTCGAGGAGCCGAGCCCGTTGCTCGTCGGTGAGCGGACCCTGGAAGTCGACGCGACGCTCGATGGCGCCCAGCCCGACCGCTTCCGTTGGACACTGTTCGCAGTCCGGCTCGTGCGGCCGGGCCTGGCGCAGCCAGACCACGGCCTCCTCGAGTGGCCATCCTTTCCGGTCGGCATACATGCGCACCGTCATCGCCGTGCAGCCAGCGAGCGCAGCGAGCAGCAACTCGTACGGTGTGGGGCCGGCATCGGTACCCTTGAGGGACCGCGGCTCGTCGGCGACGAGGTGATGGCGGCGCGCGTTAAGCTCGACACGAAATCCAGCGGCGCCAACGCGCGCGCGCACCCACTGGTTGGCATCGGTCGGAGCGTCGAGCGCTGCGGTCATGGCTGAGTTTCCCTGGAATGTAGGATCACGCCTCTCACCCATGATGCAGCGATGCTGCCGCGGCCGCCACGGGCACCGCGCCTTTTCACGGGCATCGGCCCCAGCCTTGCTCATCTGACTCCTTGTCCCAACCAGACTCGAGGAGGACCAATGAGACGAAGCATCATGGGAACCACGGTGTTCGCGTTGCTGCTGGCCACCGGCGCCTGTTCCGTGAAGTCGCATTCGACCGACATCAGCCCCAGCATTTCGCGCAACCCGACGTGTGAGAACGCGGTCGAGGTGTTCAACAGCCGCGCCGACGTGCCAAGCAGCTATTACGAGCTTGCATGGATCACCGCCGAGGGGAACTCGGTGTGGACCACCGATGCGCAGCTGCGGAGCGAAATGCGCAAGCGTGCCGCGCAATCGGGCGCCAACGGCATCATCGTCAACGACGTTTCGCAGAACAAGACGGGCGTGAACGTGCTAGGCGAAGCGATCGGCGCCAAGACGGCCACGGCCCGCGCAAGCGGTCTGGCAATCTGGATTCCGTCGGGCGCGGACCGTACACGCCTCGCCTGCGGCACCGGCGGCTGACGGCCGCTCAGTCCACGATCACGGTGGCCTTCATGAACGGGTGAAGGTCGCAGTGATACGGCGTCGTGCCGGCAGCAGGAAACGCGCGGATGTACACGTCGTTCCGGCTCAGCAGTCCCGAGTTGAACGACGCGTCATCCGCCGTTGCCGTGTGCGGCGTGCCGTCGGTTTCACAGTTCACCCAGGCGACGCGGTCGCCGACGTTGACGTGCAACTGTGCCGGCACGTAGGAGAACTGCTTGATGAAGACGACGGGGAGGCCGGCGGCTGACGGAGGTGTCGTGCAGCCGTCGACCGACGCGGTGCCCGTGCTTCGCTCGGAGACACACGAGCCTGCGGAGACGATCCCGACCAGCAGCGTTGCGATGCCGAGCACACGCGGCGCCGCGCGGGAGAAGCCGTTCGCGATCATTTCACCACCACCGTGGCCTTCATGTTGGGATGCAGCGTGCAGTAGTAGGTGTACGTTCCCGGCTTGGTGAAGGTGTGCCGCCAGGTGGCATCGAGCCCGAACTGCGGTGAGGTGAAGCTGCCGTCGGTGGCGGTCACGGTGTGCATGAGCGGATCGTTGTTCTTCCACTGCACGGTAGTCCCTGCCGGGATCTCGATCCGCGACGGCACGTAGGCCAGCCCGGTAATGCGCGCGTTGACCGGGCGCTGGGCAGGTCTGGCCGCCGGGCGCGCCGAGGTGCTGCGTGTGGCGGGCGTGGCCGGCGGAATTCCCGTGGAGATGCTCGCCGGCGCGCCGGTGGTGGGAGTGGCTGGAGGTGGCGCGATCGAATCCCGCCTCGGCATCGCCACTGGCCGGGCAACCTGACTCGGCGCGACGCTGTCACTCCCTGCAGGCACCGAGCTGGTTGCCGGCGCGACGTTCGGCTGCACCGCCGCCGCGGGCGGTGCAGCGTCGGGATGAAAGAAGCGGCTCAGCGTGACCGGAATCGTGAACTCGAATCCGTAGCGACGCACCCCTCCCCCGCGCGAGAGACCCTGCAGCGTCGCGGTGTTGGCGTTCGACGCATGGATGGACAGCGTGTGCGGCGTGTTGGGCAGCGCGATGTGCACTCCGGCACTCCACACCACCTTGGCCCCATCGCCCGTCATGCGCGCGGCGTCTCCTGCGAGCGCGATGTAGCGGAAGAGGCGGAGCGTCCCGCCTCCGCCGAGCGCGAAACGGGCCGGCCCGCCCTGCAGCGTGTCCGCCAGCACACGACCGACGGCGATGACACGCACGGGTCCCTGACGCCTGGCCAGCGACAGCTCGCCGTCCACGCCACGGACGGACACGTTGTAGTCCACCTGACCGCCCACGTCGAACGGGCGGCCGTCGTACTGCTGCCACAGTGCGTAGCGTGCGAAGAGCTCGTATTCGTTCGGGTAGCGTGGCACCAGCGCCGAGTTGGTGGCGTAGTTCACGCCGAGGAGCGCACGCGAACCCAGGCCGGCGGCGATGAGAAAAGTCGGAAAGTTGGAGACCTTGCGCTCGGGCGGCGGGCTGCTGCTGAAGCGGTGAATGAAGTTGAAATACAGCGTGCCCGTGTTGCCGACCCAGTCAGCCGAGAGGTTGTCGGGTCGGTCGAGCAGCGACTGAGCCAGAGCGGCAGGAGCGACGCTGGAGATCCCGACGAAGAGCAGGCTCGCGAGAAGAGAACGACGAAGTACGCGCACGGAGCGAGGAGGCGAGATGTGCGAAGAGAGTACCCGCCCCCTGCTCGTGGCACGGCACGTACCGGAGAGAGATCGCGTCAAATGAGCCTTGCAGCTGCGTGGCTCGGCCCCGCCCGTATCAGGACGTGACGTCGACTGTCATCTCGTTACGGCAAGGATGCTGCGCGTCGCTCAGCCGCGGGCCAATCGCACCGCCGCGATCACGATCACGACGCCGAGCACTGCGTTCGCCCGTGCCAGCAGCGCGGCTCGGCGACGAAAGGCGAGCGCCGTCGGCGAGCCCGGCTCCATGCGGCCGGCCATCGGTCCCAGCACGAAATCGTGGACCGCGCTCACGAGCACCATCGTCGCCACGGCGACGAGCTTGATGGCGAGGGCGACGCCGGTGCCAGTGCGCCAGAACTCCGCCGTGCCAAGCGCACCACTCCAGTGCAGCCAGCCGCGAAAGTAGAGGTTCAGCGTCCCGGTGATGAGCAGCACGACGATGGCCCACCATCCCAGTCCGCGCGCGCGCATGCCGAGCTGCTGAAAGAGACGCTGCCGCAACGCGGGCGGCTCGACGGCGCGCAACACCGGCGCGCCCACTACCCCGAGAAAGAACATCCCGCCCAGCCAGAGCATCGCGGCCAGGACGTGGATGGTGACGTTCATATAGTAGAGCGTGTACATCGCGACTCCAGGATCAGGACAGCGAAGACGCTGCCACTGCACTGTCGCCACGGATCTCTTCCGGGCGCGTGATGGTTGTCACAGGCGTCCCGTTCCGGGTGGCCAGCCAGACGAGCGCGGTGATCGCGACGTTCACCGCGAGGGCAACGACGCCGACGTTGAGCTCCGTGATCACCGCCGGCCACCCGGGCAGCAGCGTGCCGAGCGTGGCACCCGAGAGCGAGATCGCCGCGACCGTCACCTCGCCGGCGATGATGCCGGCCAGCGCGGCATGGGCGCTGATCCTGGGCGACGGTCCGAGTGCGAGCACGAGCGCGGGAAAGAGCTGCGTCACGACGTTGTAACCCATGAGCAGCAGCGCAACGATGGCCTGGCCACCATGCAGCGTGAGCAGCACCGATATGAGCGTGAGCACCGGGACGGTGGCGCGCGCGATGATCGCCACGCGTCGTTCGCTGGCCGACGGCACGATCTCCTTGTAGACGTTCTTCGCGAGGATGGTTGCCGCGCTGATGAGCAGCATGGATCCCGGCACCAATGCCGTGAGCAATCCCGCCGCGCCGATGATGCCGATGGCCCATGGCGAGAAGCTCATCTTCGCGATGCGAAAGAGCGACAGGTCGCCATCGGCTCCGAGGAGCCCGGGAACCTTGAGCGTGGCAGCGAAGCCGACGAAGAACACGAACAGCACGACGAGCTGGTAGAGGGGCAGGACGACGGCATTCTTCCGGAACACGTCGTCGCTCTTCGCCGTGTACACGCCGCCGAAGAACTGCGGCCAGGTGTACACCCCGATGCTCGTCAGCAGCACGGTGGAGATGAACCAGCTGGTACTCCGCCCCGTTCCGCCAAGGGTGAGGAACTGCGGCCGCGCCTTGTCGATGGCGTCGAACATGGGGCCGATCCCGCCATACCAGTGATACGGCAGGTACAGACCCATGGCGACGACGACGACGAGGATGAGCGCGTCCTTCAACGCCGCCGTCCACGCCGAGCCGCGCACGCCGGACACCACCACGTACGCGATCAACGCTGCCGCCCCCGCCCAGATGGCCGTCGACGGAGAGACGCGGCCGTACGAGGCTTCCGACACGATGATGCCGAGCCCCTTGAACTGCAGCACGAGATACGGCACCAATGCCGCCACCCCGACGAGCGCCACCAGCACCCCGAGCGTGCGGCTGCCGTACCGCGCGACGAAGAAGTCCGCCTGCGAAACGAAGCCGCGTCCGCGCGACGCACGCCAGATGGCAGGAAGCAGGAAGTACGAGAGACTGTATGCGAGTGCGGGATAGCAGAGGATGTACATTGCCGGTGCACCCTTGCCGTACGCCCAGCCGCTCCCGCCGAGGAACGTGAACGTGGTGTACAGCTCGCCCGCCATGAGGAGGAAGACGAGCAGGCTCCCGAAACCGCCGCCCGCCACGCTCCACTGCTCGAGCGTCATCGCGTGCCCGCGCCGCGCCAGCAGGCCGAGCCCGACGGCCCCGAGGAAGACGAGCGCCATGATCCAGAGCGCAATCGTCACCCCGCGCGCTCCTCGTTGGCCGCGAGGCGGCCACGCTGGCGCTCATGCGCGCGGTCGAGCCGCAGGATGATCCACATGACGAGCGACGTGCTGACGACCCACGCCGCGATCCAGAAGAACAGGAATGGCAGGCCGAACACCAGAGGTCGCACGCGATTGGCGAAGAGGATGCCACCCATCATGCCGACGGCCGGCAGAAAGCCAAGCAGGTGAAAGCGCCGAAATCCGCCGCGACGCGGCTCGGTCACCGGCGATCGCCTCCCAGATACTCCTCCGCGGCAGCGACGAAGACGCGCGTGCCGTAGTCGAGCGCGCGTTCGTCGAGGTCAAACCGCTCGTGATGGTGCGGGTGAATGATTCCCTGCTCCTCGTTGCGCGCGCCGATGAAGAAGAACGCGCCCGGCACCTGCTGCTGGTACGCGGAGAAATCCTCGCCGCCCATGGTGGGAACCGCTTCGGAAAGAGCGTCGCTTCCGAGGGCGCGAACGACAGCGCGCCGCAACAGCGCGGCCGCCTCCTCTGCGTTCACCACGGGGTGATAGCCGCGCTCCAACCTGAACTGGTAGCGGGCACCGTGCGCCGCCGTCACGCCCGCGATGACGCGCTCCATGAGCTCGGGCACCCGGTCGCGCAGCTCGGGGTCGAAGGTGCGTACGGTGCCCTCGAGCTCCACGCTCCCGGGAATGACGTTGTACGCCGTCCCGCCGGCGATCCGCGTCACCGAGACGACGACCGACGCGAGTGGGTCCACGTTGCGCGCGACGACGTGCTGCAGATTGGTGATCACCTGCGCCGCGATGGCGATGGAGTCGACCGTCACCTGCGGCATCGCGGCATGTCCCCCTGCGCCCTGGATGCTGACCTTGAAATTGTCCGGTGACGCCATGAGCGGCCCCGACTTCACGCTCACCTCGCCGAACGGGAGCGGGAGCCAGAGATGCGCGCCGATGACGAGATCCACGCCGTCGAGGACGCCGGCGTTCACCAGCTCCTGCGCACCGCCGGGCGGGAGCTCCTCGGCGTGCTGGAAGATGAAGCGCACCTCGCCGCGCAGCTCCGCCCGCCGCGCGGCGAGCACCTGCGCAGCGCCAAGCAGCATGGCGGTGTGACCGTCGTGCCCGCAGGCGTGCATCACGCCGGGCGTGCGCGAGACGAAATCGTGGCTGTTGGTCTCGTGAATCGGCAATGCGTCCATGTCGGCGCGCATCGCGAGCACGGGGCCGCCGGCGTCGCCGACCAGTCGCGCGACGACGCTGGTGGGCGTGGGCCGGCTGATCTCCAGCCCACCGAACCCGGCGAGCGTGTCGGCGACGAAGGCGGCGGTGCGCGTCTCGTGAAAGGAGAGCTCGGGCTCCCGATGGAGCGCGCGGCGCCAGGCAATGACGGTGTCGCGCACCGTCGCGGAATCGATGGGGGTAGTGGGGGCTGCCATGGTGACTCGAGGAAAGGCCGTCCGGACTCAGGCGCGAGAAGGTAATCGCTCAGCCCAGACGACGCGAGCGGTATGAACGATGCACGATGCATGGATGACCCATATAAAGGACAGGCTCATGGGCACTACCGTCGCCGACCTGCTCGTCGACCGTCTCCTCGCGTGGAACGTCGATACCATCTTCGGATTTCCGGGCGATGGCATCAACGGCATCTTCGAGGCGCTGCGCACACGTTCCCGGCAGATGCGCTTCATCCAGGTGCGCCATGAGGAGGCAGCGGCGTTCGCCGCGTGCGGTTATGCCAAGTACACCGGCCGGCTGGGGGTGTGTCTGGCCACCTCGGGACCGGGCGGCATCCACCTGCTCAACGGGCTCTACGATGCCAAGTGCGACGGCCAGCCCGTGCTCGCCATCACCGGTCACACCTTCCATGACCTGATCGGCACGCACTATCAGCAGGACGTCGACCTCGACAAGCTGTTCATCGATGTCGCGCAGTACAACCAGCGCATCATGGGGCCGGCACACGTGCACAACGTGGTGGACGAGGCGGTCAAGACGGCGTTGAGTCGCCGCACCGTCGCTCACGTGACGATCCCGAAGGACATCCAGGAGTGGGAGTGGAAGGATGAGCCGCGCTCGGGTGCCAACGTGCCGAAGCACAGCGCCGACCTGTTCGCGGCGATGCATCCGCACCCCACGTCCGCCGTACTGCACCAGGCCGCCGACCTCATCAACGACGGCTCCAAGGTGGCCATTCTGGCCGGCCGCGGCTGCCTCGGCGCGCGAAACGAATTGCTCGAGCTTGCCGACCGGATCGGCGCACCGATCATCAAGCCCCTGCTCGGCAAGGCGGTGGTGCCGGACGACAGTGAATTCACGACGGGGGGCATCGGGCTCCTCGGCACGTCGGCGTCGCAGGACGTGCTGTCGGCGTGCGACACGCTGATCATCGCCGGCAGCGGCTTTCCATACATGGAGTTCTATCCCGAACCCGGTCAGGCGCGCGGCATCCAGATCGACGTCGATCCCTGCCGGATCGGGCTTCGCTATCCGGTGGACATCGGCCTCGTCGGTGACTGCCGAGCGGTGCTTCGCGACCTCACGCCGCTCGTGAAGAAGAAGGGGCATGGCTTTCTGCACGATGCCCAGAAGTCGATGAAGCACTGGCGAGGTTTGATGGACGAGCGCGGTACTCGGCACGACATGCCGATGAAGCCGCAGGTGGTCACCTATGAGCTGAACAAGCTCCTCGACGACGACGCAATCGTCTCCGCGGACAGCGGCACGATTGCCACGTGGGCAGCGCGCTACATCGACATCCGCGGCACGATGCAGTTCTCGCTCTCCGGGTCGCTGGCCACGATGGCGAACGGGCTTCCGTACAGCATCGGCGCGGCAGCGGCCTATCCGGACCGCCAGGTGGTGTGCGTCGTCGGCGACGGCGGCTTCACGATGCTGATGGGCGAGGTGGCCACCCTCGTGAAGCACAAGCTCAACGTGAAGGTGGTGATCATCAAGAACAACGTGCTTGGCGAGATCAAGTGGGAACAGATGGTGCTCGACGGCAATCCGGAATACGGCGTCGAGCTGCAGCCGATCGATTTCGCCGCGTATGCCGACGCGTGCGGCGCCAAGGGCTACACGATCGAGAAGCCGAAGGACTGCGGCAAGATTCTCCGCGAGGCGCTCAAACATCGTGGGCCGGCGATCATCCAGGCGGTCGTCGATCCGAACGAGCCGCCGATGCCGGGCAAGATCACCACCGAGCAGGCGCTGCACTTTGCCGAGGCGCTGGCCAAGGGACAGAAGGATCGGTGGGGGATCATCAAGACGGTGGTCGAGGACAGGGTGCGCGAGGTGGTCTGAGCGTGGACGGCCGTCGCAGCACTGCCGTGCCGCTCGAACGGCTCGACGTATCGGTGTACCGAGTGCCCACCGACCAGCCCGCCGAGTCGGACGGCACCATCGTCTGGGACAGCACCACGCTCGTACTCGTGGAAGCGAGCGGTGGTGGCGTCACGGGACTGGGCTACACGTATGCTGCGGCAGCTACGGCAGAGTTGATCCGGAACGTCCTCGCACCGGTCGCATGCGGGATGGACGTGATGGGCAACGCGCTGATCTGGTCGCGACTCGTTGCCGCGGTGCGCAACATCGGCCGGCCCGGCGTCGCGAGCATGGCCATCTCGGCGGTGGACGTCGCGCTCTGGGACCTGAAGGCGCGGCTGCTCGATGTGCCGCTGGTGACCCTGCTCGGCGCAGTGCGCGACGCCGCTCCCCTCTACGGAAGCGGCGGCTTCACGTCGTACACGGAATCGCAGCTGGCTCGGCAGTTGGCCGACTGGGTGGCCGATGGCATTCCACGCGTCAAGATGAAGATCGGACGCGATCCAGCCGCGGATCCCGGGCGTGTGGCCGCAGCGCGCCGAGCGATCGGTGATAGCGCGGAGCTCTTCGTGGACGCCAACGGCGCATACGCGCGCAAACAGGCGCTCGCCATGGCGGAGCGATTCGTGGAATCGCGCGTCAGCTGGTTCGAGGAGCCGGTCTACTACCTGGACTACGAAGGTCTTCGCCTGTGCCGGGACCACGCGCCGCCGACAATAGAGATCTCAGTCGGCGAGTACGGCTACGATCCCCCCACGTTCTCGGCGATCCTCCGTGCCGGCGCCTGCGACGTGCTGCAGGCCGATGCGACGCGCTGCGAGGGAATCACCGGGCTGCTGGTCGTGGATGGGCTCTGCGAGTCGACATCGATGCCGCTCTCCACCCACTGCGCTCCGACCCTGCACCTGCACCCCGCCTGTGCGCTCAAGCGGCTGCGTCACGTGGAGTACTTCCACGACCACGTGCGCATCGAGCGGATGCTGTTCGATGGCGTGCCCGATCCCAAGGATGGCGCGCTGCGTCCGGACCTGTCGCGGGCCGGCCTGGGACTCGACTTCAAGCGCGGTGAGGCGAAGCGCTATGCGATCTGACGTGAAGACCGGTGTGAATCAGCGGACGGCACCACCCATTCCTCAGGTGCCGGTGGGTCGCCCTGCCCCGCTGCATGCTCACCGTCCTCCGGCGACCCCGCCTCGCCCCGACGCGATAAGTGCGCGCGATACGAGTGTGGACGTCGCCGCGCTCGCTGCGCGGCTGCGTTCGAGCGTGCGTGGCGAGGTGCGGTTCGATGATGGCGACCGCGCGCTGTATTCGACGGACGCATCCAACTACCGGCAGATCCCGATCGGCATCGTGCTCCCCCGCGACGCCGACGACGTCGTGGCGTGCGTGGGGACCTGCCGTGAGCTCGGCGCGCCGATCGTGGCGCGCGGCGGTGCGACGGACCTGGCGGGATCCACCTGCAATGCCGCCGTGGTCATGGACATGAGCAAGTACATGAACCACGTGCTGGAGGTGGATTGGAACGATCATTGGGCGCGGGTGGAACCCGGCTGCGTGCTCGACGACCTGCGCAACCGCGCCGAAGAGCGTCACCTGACGTTCGGACCGGACCCGGCGACGCACAACCGGAACACGCTGGGAGGGATGATCGGCAACAACTCCTGCGGCATGCATGCCCAGATGGCCGGCAAGGTGGAGGACAACACCGACGCGCTGGAGATCCTGACCTACGATGGCCTTCGCACCTGGGTCGGCCCGACGAGCGACGACGAGCTGTCGCGCATCATCGCGGACGGCGGTCGCAAGGGCGAGATCTACTCGGCGATGAAGCACATCCGTGACGAGTACGGCGACGAGATCCGCAAGCGCTTCCCGAAGATTCCACGCCTCGTCTCGGGCTATCCGTTGCAGCAGCTGCTGCCGGAGCACGGCTTCAACGTGGCGCGGGCGCTCGTCGGCACGGAGAACACGTGTGTGACGGTGCTTCAGGCGAAGTTGCGCCTCGTGCACAGCCCGCCGCACCGCACCCTCGTCGTGTTCGGCTTCAAGGACATCTTCACCGCGGGCGACCACGTCGCCTTCTGCAACACGCACAAGCCGATCGCCCTGGAAGGGATCGACGAGAGCATGTTCACGTACATGCACGACAAGGGGATGTCCACCAACGGCCGGAAGATGTTTCCGGACGGCAACGCGTGGCTGGTGGTGGAATTCGGCGGCGAGTCGGAGGAGGAAGCCGACGACCGCGCGCGGAAGCTGATGGACGCTCTCCGTGCGCAACCCGCGTCCCCGTCGATGAAGCTGTTCGACGATCCGACGCAGGAGAAGCTGTTGTGGGAGATTCGCGAGTCGGGACTGGGCTCGACGTCCAAGATCCCGCACCAGCCCAACTTCTACCCGGGCTGGGAAGATTCTGCCGTCGCCCCGAAGGACGTGGGGCAGTACCTGCGCGCGCTGAAGCACCTGTTCGACAAGTACGGCTACACGGCGTCGCTGTACGGGCATTTTGGCCAGGGATGCATCCACTGCAGCATCGATTTCGACCTGTACAGCCAGGCTGGCATCGACCGCTGGAAGCGCTTCCTCAATGAGGCGGCGCACCTGGTCACGTCGTACGGGGGATCCCTCTCCGGCGAGCACGGCGACGGACAGGCGCGCGGATCCCTGCTGCCGATCATGTTCGGCGAGCGGCTGATGCAGGCCTTCCGTGAGTTCAAGGCCGCATGGGATCCGGAGGGCCGCATGAATCCCGGCAAGGTGATCGACGCGTACGCCGTCGACGAGAACCTGCGCTGGGGGACGCACTACCATCCGTGGGAACCGGAGACGCGCTTCGCGTTCGAGGCCGACCGCGGCAGCATGGCCTTCGCCGCCGATCGGTGCGTGGGCACCGGCAAGTGTCGCAAGCACGATGCGGGCACGATGTGCCCGAGCTACATGGCCACGCGCGACGAGATGCACTCCACGCGAGGCCGCTCGCGACTGTTGTTCGAGATGCTGGAGGGCAATCCGCTGCGCGGCGGCTGGCGCGACGAGACCGTCAAGGAGTCGCTCGACCTCTGCCTGGCGTGCAAGGGATGCAAGGGCGAGTGCCCCGTGAACGTGGACATGGCGACGTACA
>Ga0157372_10007606_pt1 | contig 11520 bp, 6 predicted proteins | sample C55metaG_FD_115307 | JGI IMG/M metagenome (GOLD analysis project Ga0157372, IMG submission 115307) | Corn rhizosphere microbial communities from Kellogg Biological Station, Michigan, USA - C5-5 metaG | ecosystem: Host-associated > Plants > Roots > Rhizosphere > Soil | place: USA: Michigan...
GCGCAGCTTCTGGAAGAACTCGTCATGCGGCGACTCCTGCCATTTCACGCGCAGGCACTCGATCATATCTGTCAGATAGAAGCTTCCTTCCGCCACCCGGCGCCATTGCGCCCGGGGGAAAAAGCGGATGCGCTCAAGATCCTTTCCATTCAGCTTCACCTGGAACCAATGCGTGTCCTCGGGCAATTCGCGCCACATGGCTCCCCGGCGCAAAAATAGCAGCGCGCGCCGCAGCGCATTCTCTCGATGGCTGTTCAGGTCAGGACGGACTACTAGATTCTCAAAATCGGAGCGGTATTCCTCGAATTCAGGATGATGGAATTCGCTGCGCAGGAATTCCGCAATTACTTCATGCTCGCTCAAGGAGCGCGCGATGGCGAGCGCGGGATAGCTTCGCACGTCCTCCGGCACGGCAATTTCCTTGCGCAAGAGAGGTAGCGCTACCATGACGAACAGAACGATCATGAGCACCAGCTGCACGAAGATGACCTGCCGCAGATTCTGATGAAAGGCGCAGATGCCCAGCACTAGCGCACCGCTAAAGGCGAGCTGAATCCAGCTGGTGTTCGCAATCTTGCGGGACATCTCGTAAGTGATCATGACCGAACTCAGCGAATAGATGCCGGTCGTAATCGCGTACAAAATCAGCAAGGGCGCCAATCCGCCGAAATTGGCGAGTTCGAAATGAGAACCAAACAGCGTCCTCCAAAGGAAGCTGGGGATAACCCATAAGCCCAGGGTGAGGACAGAAAGAATCAAAAAGACCAGAAACAGCGACATGAAAAGAACGGGGCGGGCTTCGCGATCACTCGACCGAGCTCCGGCCGAAACCGGAAACATGGTGTTGACCACCGACCAGGCGCACATATTCACCAGTCGCCCCACCAGAGAGACGGCCGCATAGATACCCGCTTCTTTCGAATCGAAGAAATGCTTGACCAGCACGATGTCGAAGTTGTTGATGACCACCTGGCCGGAAAAGAAAACAATCGCTTGCACGCCCTCGCCGAACGGCATCGCAATCCGGCGCGCGCGAAGTTGCAATCCTGGACTCGGCTTCGCCAGCAGATAAGACGCGATCACGGCGATGACACTCGCCCACACCGCCCCTTTGACCCCGAGGCCCAGAGACATGAGCAAGTAGGCCCCGCCTAGGCGGGTCAGGCCCTCCAGCATGAAGTTGAGCGCCAGGGAACGGAACGCCTGGATTCCCTGGATATATCCGCGCCGCACTCCCAAAGGAATGTAAAACGCCGTTCCCAGCGCGAGCAGTGTGATCAAGCCCGGACTGGGGAGGTTCAGGTAGTGATTCAGCGCGTGGTTGAAAAGAAACAGGAGAACCCCGATGGCGATGCCGGCCATCCACGCCTGCAGGTGGAGCCGGGCGAAGATGGCCCCCTTCTCGGTCTCCGTTTCGCGGCTGGCGACGTACTTCGCGCACACCACCTGAAAGGAAAGTGTGATGGCGGAAGCGAGCATCAACAACGTGTAGACCGCCGTCGCATGGGCGAAGCCCGTAGGGCCAAGCATGCGGGCCGTGACCACGTTGTAGATAAGGTTGGTGACCCCCACCAGCCCGGAGCCCGCCAGGAGTGTAAGGCTGCCGCCCAGAAGTTTTTGGCGAAGCGCCTTGGTCCGGCGCTGCGAGGGGCCAGGCGCTCGCGACGCATCGCTGAGTCGGGTTTGCTTTGTCTCGGCCATTCGGCGGTTGGAACTAGAACAGCGTGAAGTGCACAACCGGCAAGAGGATGCTCTTGTTGACGCTGGTGGATCCGGGGAAGTTGTAGAACGTCTGCTGCTGCACGCCTACAGAAAAGCGCATGGGAAAGGAAACCGGGACGTTGATGTCGCCGTCTTTAACGCTGCCTCGCCAGCCTCGTGTGTAAGTCACCAGCACTTCGCTCTGGGCGTTGTCGTAAAAGTGGTACCCCATCCCTCGCGAGAGCACAAATGATCCCTGCACATCCCAATGCCGTGTGGCGCGCAAGTCGAAACGTCCTCCTGGCAGAAGCGCCTGGGCGATCGCGTATTGTGTGTTCTGCACGCGCCAGGAGCGCAGATGCTCGGCGAGTCCGGCTACCGTCAGTCGATTGCCGAATTTGTGTTGCAGGCCGCCATAGGTCGACGTGCTGAAATACTCTTCCACAAATGGCCGGAACAGCAGGTCGCGAGCGGTGTATCCCGCGATGAGAGAAGTGCTGCCCCATGGTCGTCCCACCGTGAACTCAATGTTTCCGAACAAGTCGCGCGAGTGAAGACTCTGCTCGGTAAAGGGCCCGGCTTCGCGCTGCGCCGTTCCCGTGAAAGAAATCCAGTTGAAGAAGGAACTCGTGTAGACGTACAGGAACTGCCGGAACAGATCCTGGTTCATGAAGCGAGGCGAAATCTTGTCCCTGCGAACCGTGAACTGCAGCCCACCGTTGAAGGTGATCGAATCCGATCCCAGGTGCAGGATGGGATTGATTCCGCCATTCACCATGGTGTCATAGGTATTTCTGTTCTGAATCACGCCCACGCTGGGAAACAGCAACCGGCCGGCGGTCATGCTCTCGCCTACGAATCCAGAAATCACCGGAAGATCCCAAAGCTTTACCCGGTAATGCGATTCGGCGAGGCTCTGATACGAGTGGCGTGGTGGAGGCAGCAGGGCCGGATTGCTCACCCTGAGGATCTTCGCGTCCAGCGCATATACGTTAACGTCTTCCAGAGCCGGGGCGAACTTCGCCTCGGGCACCAGGCTGAGAGCGCCGTTCACCGGCCGTCCCGCCTGTTCGCCTTCGGTGTACTGCGAAATTTCGGCCGTCCCGCGATCGTCCGCCCCGGCGACCGTCGATGCCTGAGCATAAGCAGCCAGGGAGTGCAGAGGGTCCTGCCGCTGCCGGTACAGATTGGCTGAGGCCATCATGTAGTCGTAATCGTCGCGATAGTCCTTGGCCGGGCCGAGACTCGCCAAAGCTTTCTCAGCCTTTCGCGTGTCGCCCTCCGCTAGGTAGGTGTTGGTCAAGCCGATAGCTACGCCGCGATTATTCGCGCCCGCCAATTGCGCCTTGAAGTAATAATTCTCCGCCAGATCAAAGTCGTGCATCGAGAGGAAAAGATTCGCGGCGTCCGTGAAATCCTCCGCCGTAACCGGCGAATCGGGGAACAGACGCGACTCGGCGAATCCCAGCGCGATCTCGCGGCGGGCATCGTCGAAATCCCCCTGCCGGATGAAGATCTGCGCGATCGCCAGGCGAATTCCGATGCGGTCTCCGGCAGGAACTTCCAGCGCGCGCGAGAACCTCTGCATGGCTGCATTCTTATCCCCTAACGTAAGAAATGCATCTCCCGTGGCGGTGAGGATTTCTACCCGGTTGCTTCCCAGCCGCTCCGCGGAGTTGATGTCCTGCAGCGCATTTTGACGGTCCCCTTGCTTGGCATGGACCTGCGCCATCAGAGCGTAGATCGAAGGATCGGACGGGGAAAGCTGAACAGCTCGCTGCAGCGCCGCGATCGAATCAGAGTAATGGCGCATCCGGTACAGAACATCGGCATACGCCAGTTCCGTAGTCGCATCCTTGGGATCTTCGGCCAGCGCAGTTCGATACTCCGTGGCTGCGTGCTGATAATCCTGGCCTTGACGAAATGCCTCGGCGCGAGCCAGGTGCCAGGCGTGCGATTTGCCCAGGATCTTTTGCGCGGCATCCAGTTCGTGCAAAGCCGGACGCGGACGATGCAGTTGCAAATCTGCGAACGCTAACCCAAGGTGCGCTTCGCCATAGCCGGGCTGCAGCTTCAATGCCGTCCTGAAATCGTCCGATGACTTACGCGGATCTTTGAGATCGTTCAACACGAATCCTCGATTCACGTAACCGGTAGCCATCTTTGGATCGCGTTCCAGCGCGAGGCTGAAATTTTTCAGCGCCGGTTGCAATTCGCCGTTACGCGCATAAACGTTTCCCGCAATGAGCGGGAGATCCTTGTCATTCTTGAGGATCGGCTCGTACTTCGTGACCAATGCCAACGCTTCGTCGTACCGCCCGAGGTAATACAGGTCGTACGCGAGGTACACCACGCCCTCGCGGTCGCTGGGCAGCTTGCTCAGCACGCTTTCCCCGAGTTTCGCAGACTCAGCGTAATCGCCCTTGAAGAACAGATATCGCTCGCGTTCCCGCTGCACCTGTGCATTGGTGTTCATCTTGGCGTTGGCGCGCTGCAGCCATTGTTCCGCCAAGTTGAGGTTGTGCGATTCCAGCGCCGCGTTCGTAGCTCCGGAGATGATCAACGGATTGGTCGGCATCAGCTGGTAGGCCGCCTGATAATTCTTCTCGGCGCTGCCGAAATTCCGTTCGGCTGTGTACAGATCCCCGAGCGCGAGATAGGACACGTAGTCTTTTGCATGTGCCGCAATGGCGTGCTGGAAGTATGACTCGGCAAGCTTATTGTCTCCGGCATCTCGCGCCAGATAACCCAGCGCGGAGAGAGCCTGCCGGTTATTCTTGTCGAGTTCCAAAACCTTGTTAAACGTCTGCCGTGCCGTGTCCTTCTGCCCCATCTTCCAAAGCAGCGTGCCGAAGCTCATAAGCGAATTCACGTTGTTGGGGGCTAGCGACAGGGCTTCTTTCAAGTCACGGTCTGCGGACTGAAGATCGCCAGACGCTGACTCCACGGCGGCGCGCAGGCGCAGCATCTCGGGCCGCTGCTCATCGCTGACTTTTACCTGCTGAATCTCACTCGATGCTGCCTGCAATTGCTCTTTAGCATGGGCGTCGTCGTCTTCCCGCCCGTAGATTTCATAGAGATTCAGGCGTAACTGGATAGGGTACAACGTGCCTTCGGGCACGCTCGCCGGCAGATTGCGCAAGGCAAGCCTGTACTCTTGCTCGGCTTCAGGCAAGCGGTCCTCGGATTGAGCTTGGGCCGCGAGAATGGCGTGCAAACGGTAATTGTTGGGATCGATGCGTCGCGCGGCATCCAGGAACTCCTTGGCATCGTCCGGACGGCCGGCATTGATCCACGCCTGAGCCGCGCTCAGGTTCAAGCCGGTGATGTTCTTCGAAGACCTTGCCAGGCGCGAATAAAGTGCCGCAGCTTCCTGCGGTTTTCCCGCCAGCTGATACGTATAAGCCAGTTCAGCCTGTGCATCGGCATTCTTTGTCGGCAGCGCCTGCAAGGTCGCGATGGCCTCGTCGTACTTGCCTTCGTCCCGATACTGGCTGGCGACTGCCCGTAATACTTCTGGATCCCGCGGACCTCGACTCCTGGCGAGATCCAAATACTTTGTGAACTGATCCTGTTGTCCGAGCCGCGCATACGCGTGGGCCATCAACAGTTCGGTATGCGCAGTAGGTTGCAGAGCGTCAGCTCGCTGCAGCAGAGGTAGAGCTGCTTTCGGGTCGGTGTTTAGCGTCAATTCCCCGGCGAGCTGCAGGCTGTTCGCGTCTTTGGGATTGGCCGCGACCACCTTCTGCAAAAGCTGTTGCGCTTCCTGCGTCCGGCCCATCTTGGCGTAGGTCTGCGCCAGCCCCGCAAGGCCGCGGACCGAATTGGGTTGAAGCTTCAGACCGCGGTTAAATGCGTCGATCGATAGCGGATATTTTTCGTTCAGCCGGGCGGCGTAGCCCAGCAGAAACCACAGCTCCGGATTCTGCGGAGCTGACTTGGCGGCCTGCTCGGCGTAAGTAACGGCGCCCGCGAAGTCATTCCGTTTCAACGCATCCTGCGCAGCGCGAGCCTGTCGCGCCACCTGTATGCCTGAACCCCAGCTGAAGTCATTGCTTTGGCTGGAACTGCCCTGTGTATTTGCGGATTGCTTTGAGTTGGAGGGAGACTGGCCGTTGACATCGAACGTCTGGCAAGTCCCCCGGCCTGATAAGCCAAGGAGCATGACAAGGCAAAAGCTCGTGAGCGGAAACCGGCTTTTCACGTATCACCACACTCTGTAAAGAGACTTAGAAGACCGCGCATAGCGGCCTCCCGCATACAACTCAACTCCTGCGGTTCTTTTCAGATGCCACGTTGGGGGCTAGGTTTGCTTCTCTCCTGCCCGGCAGGGGGCGAATGCCGTAAACCTTGTAGGGTGTTTCTGCCATCCAATGTGGCTGCCTAACACACAGGAGTGTGCGCCGCATGACGCCGAACCAAACTTACTCTCGTCCAATTCCGCTGTTGGCGATTGTTCTAGTGGCCTTGGCTGTCCACGGACCTTTGTTGCTGATGCAATTGCCGTCCGGGTCGTTTGACGCGAATTTCCATATTTTTCTCGCTTCCCACTACGCACATCATTGGTTTAATCCCTGGAATGAGAAATGGTTCGCGGGCTTCTCGCAAACCACATACCCGCCGCTCACGCACCAGTGGATTGCAATCGTCTCCAGCGTGGCCGGCCTGAAGATGGCCTATATGCTGGTGCAACTGGTGGCGGTTTTGCTGTTACCGGTGGGCGTCTTTCGTTTTGCCAAGATCTGGGTGGACGAGCGTTCCGCCTCCTATGCCGCTTTGGGGACCATTTTCCTTGGAGCGTTGTCGTTTCTTGTCTACCAGGCGGGCCAGTTGGCGACGGTAGCCTCCGCCGCCTTATACCTGAACGCGCTGCCCTATTTCTTCGAATGGTCTGAGGAGGGATCTGGGCGTGCATTTTTCAAGGGAATCTCTGTAAGCCTGGCGGCCGCCGCGGCCCACCACGTCACCTTGATTTTTGGCACAGTGCTGTTCGCTGTTCCTGTGCTCTGGGTGGCCTTGCTGGATGCCCGCGATGGACGCACTCGGGGCGCCACGGGGACAGTCGCAGGACGAGCCATCGCCTTCGCAGTGGTGGTCGCAATCGGAGTCGGGGTAGTGCTATTGCCCTACTGGATGACTCTGATCCAACACCCCATTCACCAGATCCCCATTCCCCACGACAGCCGCAACAACTTCCTGTTGAACTCGACGACGGGTATCAACTATTTCCTGATTCCGTACGGAGCGTTAATCCTTGCGCTGCCATTCATCTTCTGGCGAGGGGCGTCCGTTCGCCGGCTGCGTCCGCTTCTGTTCGGGTTTTGGCTCACGATGATTTTCGGGCTGGGTGGCACCACGCCGTTGCCGAGGTGGCTTCTGGGCCGCGCCTACGAGATTTTGACCTTCGAGCGCTTCACCTTCTGGGCCACGCTGATGGCGATGCCGATTGTGGGCTTGCTCGCGATCCAGCTGCTCGATCGTTTTCGAGCCAAAGCTGCAGTTGGCCTGTCCCTGGCAGCCGTGGTCACTATTGGTGCAGCCCTGTGGTGGTTGAACGCTAATCCGTATCGTCCCGCGGGTACGATCAACGTGCAGCCCGTCGTTGCATTTCTCAATCGCGATGGCCATGATTCGTACCGCTACCTGACGCTTGGCTTCGGTAGCGACCTCGCTAAAGTTTCCACCTACACCGACGCGAGCAGCGTAGACGGCGATTACAACTCTGCGCGCCTGCTGCCGGAAATGACCCACTACGGCTCCGCACAGTTGACCAATGCGAAGTTTTACGGCTCGGCCGGAATGGCTTCTCTCCGCGCCATGCTCGAACACGCGAACCGTTACGGTCTGAAATATATCTTCGTTCACGATTCCTATTACGAGCCGCTATTGACCTTTATCGGTTATCGAAAGACGGAAACTTTCAATAACGGGGAGATCACCGAGTGGTCGAAGGATGATGTTCCACCGGCGCACCGTATCCAGTCCGACGCCGTTCCCCCCGCGTGGATGGGCCTGATGTGGGGCACGCTCCCCATCGGGGTGAGCATACTGGCGATCTTCCTGGTCGTGCTACTGCCTTCCAGGCGCGCACGAAGAGCCATCGAGCCGCCGATCCCGATGCAAGAACCTGAACGACACTACGTAGCGCGATAGAACCGAGGAAGACAAATGAAACGAGCTCTGCCCATTGTCATTGTCTTGGTTGCTGCCACAGTCCTGTTGATATTTTTGGGCGCGACCTTCGGCCGATCCAGCGGGACGGTCGGCATTGCCTCCGGCTCCGCTTTGCCCGGATTCAGCGAGCATGCGTCCACGCCGGAGCAGGCCCTCTCCAATTTCCTGCAAGACGTCCAGCGCCGCAATTGGGATCGTGCCTTCGCCAGCGTGGAGCGCACCAGCGACGCCGTCAACAAGCTCGACTTCATCCAGGAGTGGACCGGAACCAATGGAGGGCTCCGCTCGTTTTCGAGTCTCGAAAAGTATGAGGCTCGGCCGCTGCACGCCACCAACTCCGAAGCCCAGATGCGTGTCCGCATGCAGTGGACCACCCCGGTCGGCCCGGTGGAGGACGTGCGCGACTTCCAATTGGCCCATCGCGGCGACGAGTGGAAGGTCGTCTGGAATCAGACTCCGCCGCCCAATGTTCCCGCCCAGATCGTTCCGGTCAACTACCTGCGCTGGGATTTGGTCAGCGGCACATCCAGCGATCAGTGGGGATCGCACAACGTCGATTCTCCCCACGTGCGCATCGTGTCCATGAATGCGATTGACTCGGCTGAAGGCACCGTAGTCATGGGCGAGGTGGTGAACGAAGATACGGTTCCGGCATTCGTGAACGTCAATTCCACTCTGGTGGACGCATCCGGCAATCCCATCGATGACGAGAGCAGTTTTGACAAGATCCTGCACATCCTGCTGCCTAAGCAAGTATCGCCGTACCGCATCGATTTCCCGAAAGCCAGCCTGGCCAAAGTGAAGAACGTCCGCATGGACGTGAAAGCCACATTAGTGCCGGCATCATCCGATCCTGTCATTGGTGTCATGAATCAAAAACTGGAACAGGATGCCCAGGGCCGTTCGGTGCTGCACGGAGAGTTATTGAATCAGACGGGCGAGACCGTGAATATTCCGCACGTCATCGCCAGTTTCTACGACAACAATGGCAAGGTAATCTGGGTTTCCGATGGCTATGTGCAGCAGGCGCTGCTTCCGCAATCGAGTCAGCCGTTCGCGGTAGAAGTTCCGAAATCCGTTGCAGGGAAGGTTCAGAACTTTCATGTCGTGGTCAATCAATACAGCCTGCAGAAGTCCTAAAAATTCGCTGTGCTGGATGGGCCTGCTCGCGGCACTGCTGTCTCTCGCGGGCGTGAGCCTGGCGCAGGACATCGAAGTGCGCGTACCGTCTGGAGCAGTCGCGGGCCAGGCAGCTTCCATCTCGACGACCGGGAGCGGATCGGCCACGTTTTATCTCGAGGGCCCCAGCATCGCGTTGAAGCGCGACGTGCAGCTCGGCCAGGAAATTCAACTGAGCGCCCGGCAAATTGAAGGTGCTGGTCGATACGTCGCCACCATCTGCGCCAGCAGTTGCAGCAGTTCCGTCTTCTTTGTCGCGGCGGGGAAGCCCTCCAGCCTTACATTCCTGGTGCATCCTTCGCGCGCGCCCGTCGGCCAGCCCGACACGATCAGCGGGGTCGCATTCCCTTTCGATGAATTCGGCAACCTGATCTTTACGCCGGAAACAGTTCAGTTCCAAATCAGTTCTAAAGACTCGAATCTGGCGTCGCACAGTGTTCAAACGCAGAACGGTGTTGCATGGTTTCGCTCCAGTTCGGGCAAGTCTGCTGGAGCGGTGCAGATAGCCGCGTCGCTCAATGACGTGCAGGCCAGACGCGTGGTTCAGCAGGTCGCTTCCGATCCCTGCCGGCTGCAGATCAAAGCCCAGCGCACGCCAAAGGGCGTCGAGGTGCAGACCGATCCGGTGCGCGATTGCGCCGGAAATCCCGTTCCCGACGGCACCATTGTCACCTTCACGGCGAAAAACGGCGACGAGATCAGCACCGTCGATGCCCCTATCAAGCAGGATGTGGCGCGTGCTCGTATCGCGGCGAAAGGCCCCATCGTCATCTCCGCGGCCTCCGGCGTGGTGATGGGCAATGAGATCCATGTAGGCGGACAGTAGGCGAGGAATATGTCGATGATGCGAATTCGAATTCCGATGATCTGCGTGACACTGGCTCTTGCAGCCGGCTATCTCAAGGCGGCGGACGCCTCGCCTCAGGTGACGTTGAACGTCACCAAGGCCGCGCCGCGAACGGTTGAGCCGCTCACCCAGCGCGCACTGCTTCGCGACTACAAGTTCGCCTGGACGAACCTGGCGCAGGCCCTTGAGTCAAATTCGATGGAATCGCTGAACGGACTTTTTGCAGGCAATGCCAATACCGCGCTCAAAGACAAGGTGGGCACGCAGCGACAGAGCGGCCTCTCCTCGCGCTATTCGAACCAGAGCCACAAAGTCGACGCCATCTTCTACGCGCCCGAAGGCGACGTAATCGAACTTCACGACACTGCTGAATATGACTATCAAGTGCTGGATGGGAGCAAATCGATCCACAGCGAGCACGCGGTTGTGCACTACGTGGTGCTGATGACGCCCGGCGCCGATCGCTGGGTTGTGCGACAACTCCAGGCAGTTCAACACTTTTGAGGGATCCCGCCCACGCCAACCACCCTCTGATCGAGTGGCATCTAACTCACTTCAAGCGGAGTGGAGCTTATTTTTGTCTAAGAAACTGCTAGCTGTCGCGATTGTGTGCTTCATGGTGGGTACAGGCTGTACCTCGCCCGGAGCGCGCCTCGTGCCGCATCAGAACTTGCAGGCGCCGAATGCCTGGCCCAAGCTCCTGGCCGTATATATGCCGTGGTTTGGAAATCGCGTGCACATGGATGTCGGATACGTCAGCTATGACCCGAATGTACTGCGTCACCAGATCGAGCAGGCACGCCACATGGGCATCTCCGGTTTCGTGGTGGACTGGTACGGAGAGAGCCAGCCTTTTTCCGATCACAATTTTGCCCTGATGCAGGAAGCGGCCGACCAGAGTCATTTCCAGGTCGCCCTTCTTTACAACGAGTCCGCAGACGAAGATGCGCAATCCACGGACGATGCTATGTCCGCGATGGACAAAGCCTACAGCGCGTACATCGGGCCGCAAGCTCCGCATCGCAATGCTTATCTGACCTATAACGGCCATCCGGTGATCTTCATTTTCCCCAAGCATGGCCACATCGACTGGGACCGCATTGTTCAACACTGCCAATCATGGGAGTCGTCTCCATACTTTTTCTATAAAGACGAGCCTCAGCAAAAATATCTCGCCGATTTCGCGGGGCTTTATGCCTGGGTACAGCCTGGCGCCAAGGGCTGGACGCCCGATGGAAGCAATTGGGGCGAGCAGTACCTGGGCGACTTCTACAAAAACATGCGCAACAAGCATCCGGACAAGATTGCGGTGGGCGCCGCCTGGCCCGGCTTTGACGACTCAGGCGCGAAATGGGGACTGAACCGCCACATGCAGGCGCGCTGCGGACAGACTTTCGAAGATACGCTGCACCTGTACAACCGCTACTTCGATGCGGCTCATCCCCTGCCTTTCGTCATGATCGAAACCTGGAACGACTACGAGGAAGGCACTGCCATCGAGCGCCTTAACTTTGCCAAGTGCAGCCAGAATGTTCCGTCCGCTGCAGGTACACGGTGAAGTCTGGCCTGCAACCTCAAGCTGGACCGTGACATCCAAGGGACGGCGTTTCAGCATTCCA
>Ga0157372_10007607_pt1 | contig 11520 bp, 5 predicted proteins | sample C55metaG_FD_115307 | JGI IMG/M metagenome (GOLD analysis project Ga0157372, IMG submission 115307) | Corn rhizosphere microbial communities from Kellogg Biological Station, Michigan, USA - C5-5 metaG | ecosystem: Host-associated > Plants > Roots > Rhizosphere > Soil | place: USA: Michigan...
CCCAGTCTCGGCGAGGGACCGGCCGAGGGCCAGCTGGGCCATCTCCATGTCGGGTGTGTTGGTATACGCACGCCGCGCCGGAGCGAGCGCTTCTTCAAAGCGGCCGGCGATCACCAGCGTGAGTGCAAGGAGCGCATTGGCGGTTTCGTTGGCCGGGTTAACGGCCAGTTCGCTCTGGAATTGATCGATGGCCAGGGCAGGGTCATGCGGAAAAAGCAGAAATCCGTAGAAATAGTGAAGATTGGGCTTGGAAGGGTAGCGCGCAAAGAGCTGCGAGAACATCTCGTCTGCCTGCTCATTATTCCCGGAAAGAAAAACGTAACCGGCGTCCCCGGCGGACTGAAAGAAGTCGCGATCCTGCGGTGCAATGTCCTTGGGAAATGAGGCGACGCGCATCCCCGCGAGGGCGATTCCGATCCTCAAGTCGGGGGCATCCGCTTGATGTTCGGCGAAGAAGCGGTACTGGTCCAGTGACTCCTGAAAGCGTCCGGAGTGCGCCAGCAGCAGGGCAAGGTGGTAGCGAATGATCTGCTCGTTGCGGGGCTCGTTGAGGGCTCCGTGTGCGACTGCCTGCTCAAGATCGCGGAGCGCGTCATCGTAGGCGGCAGCTTCAAATTCGCACAGACCACGCAATGCCATGGCCGGTACGGCGGTAGGCGCGAGCTCCAGGAGGTGATTAAAGGCATCAATCGCACCAGCGTACTGGTTGGCGCTGTACTGCAGGATGCCGAGATACCACCAGCCTTCCTGCCAGTCTGGTTTCAGCTGCTCGGCCTGGGAATAGAGCTGAATGGCAAGCGGCAGGTTCTGCTGGTCACGCGCGGCGGCGGCGCGGGCGGCAAGGGTGTCGAATTGAACCGGCGATTGAGGACTGGGCGGAACTTCCTGCGCCCGTGCGGACACGCGCGGGGAAATGAGCGTGGCAATCGTGACAAGGAACAGGAGTTGGCGGGCGGCCGTGATGGGGAAGAAGGAGATTGCCACGATTTGCCTGGTATGTCGTGCAAGTCTGTGATGTAGGACGAATTCGGGGAAAAAACTCCTCGCAGGAATTCCTGTGGAATTCTTGCGAAACAAGGATTTCTGCACCACGAAAGCTATGGTAGCAGGCGGCAAAAGCATACGATTTGCCGCGCGACGGCCACGGCTATACGGGTAGAAACGCAACAAATACATTCATAACAGTGGCTATGCTACTGAAAAATAGGAATTAATAGCTCTATTTTGTGAGGTTTTAAGATTCTTTGAGAGCCCCGCCTGGCGCCAATCGGGATGGCCCAAAAATACGGCGGTCATGGGTCGAACGGGGTATTGGCCTCCCAGGAAACAGACCTAGCCTATTGGTAGAGCAAGTGTTTTGCCTTTCGGGGCCTGAGTGGCGCTTCACGGCGTCACCTGCTTTGTTTGAGCAAATGCAGTCGTTCGAGAGCCCGCTAAACGGCGGGCTTTTGTTTTGGAGAATAAGGAGTAAAACTGCCTCACCAATCCATCTGGCGCATTCGTTCGAGGATAAGTGCGCTGTAATGATTCATGCGCTCGGGATGCCGCTTGAGCGGTGCCGGCAGAATTGCTGCCAGGCGGGCAGCCTGCTGGCGGCTCAGGGTGCGAGCTGAGGTTCCCTCGTCGGCACGGGACACAGCATCCGCGCCGTAAATTCCCGGGCCCCATTCGACGACATTGAGGTAGAGCTCTAGGATGCGCTGCTTCCCGAGAACCAGTTCGGCCACCGGCACGAGTGTGAATTCAGCGCCTTTGCGGATGATCGAGCGGCTTGTGCCCAGGAGCAGATTCTTTACGAGCTGCTGGGTGATCGTGGAGCCTCCGCGCATGCGGCCGCCTTCCATATCGCCTTCAGCGGCAATTTGGATTTGATGCCAATCGAAGCCGTGGTGCTGATAGAAGCGCGCGTCTTCGGCAGCGATAACCGCGTGCTGAAGATTCGGCGAGATCGGGCTGAGGGGAATGAATTCGTAGCGTTTGTGATAGGGCCTTCCGTGCAGGAGCGCCTGCAGGCGCCGTTCGACATGAACCGCGGTTGTAGGCGGATTGATGAAGCGGACAGCAACGAGAATGAGCGCCGCACATGTCCAGAGAACCGCGAACGCGAGAACGATCAGGAAAAGAAACGAACGGAGGAAGCGGTGCCGCGCCGAAACTTTGCTCGTCAACTTCTGCGGTTCGGGTACGTTTTCGGGCACGATTCAGGATAGCCGCTCAGCCAGGAATGACGGAGCCCGGCTTTCTTCCGCGCTCGCGTGAGACTGATCTGGGGCGTGCCGACGGCATGTCGTGGCGCTTCGACGCAAAACGTTCGTGATGCTAACCTGTTGAGAGTTGGAGTATGCGCAGTGGCCCCGTAGCTCAGATGGATAGAGCATCGGTTTCCTAAACCGCAGGTCGGCTGTTCGAATCAGCCCGGGGTCACCACTAAAGCAATCCAGCGCTCTGCCTATTTATTTCGTCGATTATCGTACTCATAATCCCCGTCAGTCTTACAGCAGATACCTAAGAATTGACCATGACAGCGAGGACAGACCTCGAGGTCGCAGCCATCGAGATGAATCTCACCCACGATTACTCCACAATCGCCGCATGGCCTCTTCATAATCTCCTGCCATGCAGTTACGAATTCAATGGGCATTCCCTTCAGCAGGTACTCTTTACCGAATTTGATGCGGCGATATCTCTTGCCGGAGAGTCGCACCATCTTTTCACTCTGCGCTTGCCAATAATCATCAATCCACTCGAACACTAAGTAGATTTCTTGGGCGATTTTAGCAATATCCGCATCTGGAATCTCGCGCTCCAAACGGTGGAGACCGTGTGTCCTCATCGAATGAACCTTATCGAAAAGTTTGCGGACTTCTTTAGTTCGAAGGATATTCTGTTTGGCGCACATTCCCAGCAGCGAAGTGAACGGGGGGCTTTTTACTCCTTTAGGATGTTTGAGTTGCCGCAGCATCCACTCGGTTAGGAAATCGTCTGTGCGCAAAACAAACTCGTATCCACTAATATCCTTGAGATTCAATTTCTGAAATAGAACTTCGAATTCGTGCCCGTCATCTTCAAGGAGGTCTCCACCCGCCCAATGTGCCGCGCCTGTTAGTAGGTGCCGATGAATCTGCACCGGATAGCTGACACTGAATCGCGATGTGCGTAAATTTTCGAAGATCGGTGCAACTACATATTTCGCAACTTCCTTCCGGTTTGGCACCCCGCAGAGGTAGTAGTAGAGACCACGGTGAAGCGTGAGTTCCTGGAGAAAAGAATCTAGGTTCCAACTCTCTTTGCCGGGGACGCCTATTTCGAAAGTCCCACCATCGTCAGCCGAAGAGGATATTGTGACGGAATGCTTTTGGGCGGCTGTGCGCAGAAATCGCAGGAAGTCATTACATTCCTGATAAAGACGCGCAGGCGGCGTAATGGACAATTTCACGTCTGGGACGTCTGGGAGCATGTTGAGAACCTATGTCGTATGACTTTGATCCATTTTAGGCCTCGGAACAACGAAGGCCAGCGCCGCGATGCGATGCTGGCCTGTTTTGTTTTTGCGTTCGCCGATTAGTCGAGCGGGTCGGAGGCACGGCATGCTTGCCAGTTTGAGGTGCGGGCGTGAGCAGCGTTCGCACAAGACAGTCGCGGCGACCTCCGCCTTCATGGTATCGAGCAGCAGCGGTTTTTTCTCGGAGGGGTCCCCTCAATGTCGATTCGATTGCCTCGCTCGCCAGTAAGTGCGATGCTGCGAACGCTGCATCCACGCTGGCCTTCACCGCCTGCCAAACGTGCTTTGACATCGATCCAATTCCGATATGTGTGTCGCCGGCCTTTTGAATGTGGCAGAATGTTTCAATCCAGAGCAGACCTGAGGAGATGCAAGCCTGCGCTGGGCTCCCCCTGTCGTGTCCTGACGGATTTCTGAATAACCCTGAAGAGGTGCTGGCTCTGTGAATCTCAAGGCCCCCGCCGCCGGTTTGGAGGAGAGCAGCGCGCGCTTGTGGCGTTTCGCGGAGTGCGAGTTTGACGAGTTGCGCCGCGAATTGCGGGTGAAAGGAAAACCGGTCGAGCTTGAAGCGAAGCCGTTGGATCTGCTCCTTCAGTTGCTGATGCATTCGGGAGAAGTGGTCACGAAGGAGGAGTTGCTGGAATCGGTCTGGCCATCGGTGATGGTGGTGGATGGGTCGCTGGCAACAGCGGTTTCAAAGTTGCGTAAGGCGATGGGGGATGAACAGGTCATCCTCACAGTTCCGCGCATCGGCTATCGACTGGCTGTGCCGGTGTATTGCAAGGCGGTTGCGGCGACCGCCGGACCGGCGTTGGGGTTTGAAGCGGGAAATTCGGTTCCGGGAAGGGAACAGTGGCGTCTGACGCGCGCCATGGAGCGTTCGGGTTCGAGCGAGGTCTGGGTTGCGGAAAATCCCAAGACACGGGAGCAACGAGTCTTCAAGTTCGCATCGGATGCGGTTCGTCTCAGGGGACTGAAGCGGGAGATTACGATCTCACGATTTCTGAGAGAGTCTCTTGGAGAGCGGCCGGAGTTTATCCGCATTCTTGAATGGAATTTCGAAGCTGCTCCTTATTTTCTAGAGAGCGAGTATGCGGGGCCAAACCTGGCCGAGTGGGCCGGAAGTCAGGGCGGCCTGGCGGCTGTGCCGCTCGGCGTTCGGCTGCAGATTTTGATCGACATCGCGAAGGCGGTCGGAGATGCGCATGGAATCGGAATCCTGCACAAGGATTTGAAACCGGCCAACATCCTGATCGTGCCGTCGAATTCCGGGTCGGGGTGGCAGGTCAAGGTTGCCGATTTTGGAAGCGCTTCGCTGTTTGAGCCGTCGCGGCTGCAGGCCCTGGGAATTACCAATCTCGGCTTTACGCAGGTGACGTCGAATGAATCTGGACCGCTGACCGGCACGTTGATGTACCTCGCACCCGAGGTGCTGGCCGGGCAGTCCCCGAGCGTAGCGGCGGATGTTTACGCGATGGGTGTGCTGCTGTACCAGCTGGTCATCGGCGATTTTCGCAAGCCGCTGGCTCCAGGCTGGGAGGCGGAGGTTGACGATTCATTGTTGCGCGAGGACATCGCAGATGCAGCCTGCGGCGATCCCTCCAAGCGCCTCAGCAGTGCGGCGGATCTGGTGGAGCGGCTGACGACATTGGCACAGCGCCGCGCCCGGCAGGATGAACTGCAGGCTGCGAAGCTCCGCGCACAAAATGCGGAACGAAAGTTGGCGGAAGCCCGGGCGCGTATCCCGTGGGTTGTGCTGGCGGGCGTGGCGCTGATTGCGGGGTTGGCTGTAAGCGTGATCCTTTACCGGGGCGCGGCGCGCGAACGCGATCATGCCAACCGGCAGACTGCGATCGCGACGTCGATCAACCAGTTTCTCTCGGACGATCTGCTGGGACGAAGCAATCCATTCTTGAGCGGAAAGGCGACCGAGTCGTTGACCGACGCGATCAAGCAGGCTACGCCCGGCATCGATCGCCAATTCAAGGATGAACCGCTGGTGGCGGCGCGACTGCACCAGACGATTGCGCGCGCACTGGACAATCGCACGGTGTATGCGGATGCCCGGCTTGAGTACGAGCATGCGGCAACGCTCTTCAGGCAGAGCGATGGCGCACTGTCGCAGGATGCCATCATCGTTGAACTTCAACGCGCAACGCTGGAGGCTCGCAGCTACGAAAAGGGTTCGCTTGAGCTTGCCAAGTCGATTCTTGCGGATCAACAGGCTTTGCTGGCGAAGATTCCCCGGCCGCGTCCAGAGGTGCCGGTCTGGCTCGCATCGGCGCAGGGGATGATTGCGCTCATCGACAACAACGCCAGCGAAGCGGCTGAGAAATTCCAACTGGCGGGGAAAGAGGCGGATGCGCTGCCGGTGTTCGATGCGGCTGCTCGATTGACATTCAAACAGCGTCTCGGCTTCGCCTACATCCGGCTTGGCGACGGGGCAAAGGCGGAGCAAACCTTCAAAGAACTGATCCTTCAGTTTGCGCAGGTCACCGGGCCGCAGAGTCCTAACGTGCTGCGTGTGCGATTGAATCTCGCGCAAGCTTACATGATCCAGAACAAGCATGAAGAAGCAGTGAAAGAGGCGAATGCAATCTATCCCGCATTTGTCGCGGCCCTTGGTCCAGACCATGAACTCACCATGCAATTGCTGACCACGCGAGCGCAATCGGAGGGAAGCCTGGGGATGTGGGACGATGCAATCCGCGACGACTTGTCGATCTATGATCTCGCGGTGAAGAAGCAGGGGCCGCTTTCGTTCTTTGCCGTAGCGACGCTTTCCGACGCGTCGCTCGCCATGTGCCGGTCGGGCAGATATGCCGAGGGCCTCTCCGATGCGCGTAAGGCCTTCGACGCTTCCAATAAGGCGTTTGGAGCGCGCGCGGGATTAACCGGCGGTGTTGCGTCCACACTGGCGACGTGCCTGGTCGGGTTGAATCAACTGGACGAGGCGAGCCATTTGTTGGGCCAGATTGATATTCCGGCTGTGGCGCAACTGGCGGGTGATCCGGATTGGGGCGCCGGGGTAAAGCTGCTCCAGGCTGAGATCGCATATCGCCGCAAAGACTATGAACACGCGCGGTCGTATGCGCACGATGTGACCCCGGTGTTTACGCGGCCGAACGCAGAGCAATACCAGAGGAAGGCGCTTGAGACCCTGGTCTCTGAGCTTGACCGTGGTCGCAAGTAAATCTGCGTTCAGGCCTTTGATCTGCTTTGCAACGGTGGCGTGAGTAGGGGAGACTGGTCGGAGCAGACGTTTTGACTTCGTGCGCGGTCCCGGCTATAAAAGTGCATGTCATCGAAATTTTTCCCATGACGCCTTTTCACCCCATTATGGGTGAAAGGGTTACAACCGCAATCGTCAGGATGCTCGGGAAGGCGGTGAAATTCCGCCACTGCCCCGCAACTGTGAGCGCCCCTTGGTTTGACCACCCAGCGACGTAGTTCTGTCCTTGGGAACCCGGTGAAGTGCCGGTCGTCGAACGAGGAAATCAGCCGGATTCTTCTCGAGAAATCGCAGAGGAATCTTGAGAAAACCACTGGAGCATGGCTCCGGGAAGGTGGCTGGACCAGGCGCAAGTCAGGAGACCGGTCCTGTGCGCTCAACCCGCTTGCGTTCCGAGGGGAACGGAGGAGCCATCATGCCATTTCGTACGTTCCAGCGCTTGTTTTCCAGTCGAAGCATCGCCCGTTTCGTAGGGCCACTCGTTTTCTTCGTTGCCTTTGCTGCGTCAGGCTTCGCCGCGTCTATTCGGGGCGTGGTGTCGGATGCTTCCGGAGCCAGAGTGAGTGGGGCTACCGTCAATCTGATTTCAAATGGGTCGGTGGTGGGGTCGGCGGTTTCAGGAGCCGACGGAAGCTTTCAAATCATTACCGGTCTGCGCGGCAGGTTCTTTCTGGTGGTTTCGGCCACGAAGTTTCGCCAGCTTGAAACGCCGGGATTCTATGCCGGTCAACTGGACAATATCGAACGGAATATTTCTCTTGAGCCGGAGTGGGTGCACGAATCGGTCGTGGTGACGGCCACTGGCACTCCCACGCCCCAGCCGCAGACTGGCGCTGCGACGAGCGTGATTGGTCCGAATGAACTGGAGTTGTATACAGACCAGGTGAGCGCGCTGCGGTTGATGCCGGGCACCTTTGTGGCTCAGACAGGACAGCGAGGCGGCCAGAGTTCCTTGTTCGTGCGCGGCGGAGACTCGGACGATAACCTGGTGCTGATCGATGGCGTGAATGCGGGAGATCTGGGCGGACGATTTGATTTCGGTCCGCTATCGACAACGGGAGTGGAGCGAAGCGAAATCTATCGCGGGCCCAATTCCAGCCTTTACGGAGCCGGCGCCGAGAGCGGCGTGGTGAGCGTGACCACTCCGCATGGAACAACGAGTTTTCCTTCGTTGATCTTTCATGGGGACTGGGGAAATTTCGAGAGTTCACGGGAAGAGCTGGAAGCGGCGGGAACGTACGGCAAGCTTGATTACCTGGGAGCATACAGCTGGTTGCAGACCGCGAATGATTTGCCCCACGACCAATACCACCTGGGCACCGTTGCGGCAAATGTTGGCTTCCAGCCGACGGGTTCAACGCAGCTTCGCGGCACCCTGCACTATGGCGTGGATGGGACTGGCGTGCCCGGCACGTGGGAATTTCATCACCTTGCGGATAACGCGACGGAGAAGGACCAGGACCTGTATATCGGTGGGTCGATCGACAACCAAACCACGGCGGACTTTCACAACATGGTCCGCTATGGTGCGACGCGGAAGCGTGAGCAGTACCATCTTTGGGAGCAGACCGGCGCGGGCGTGTTCGATGCCTTCGGTGACAGCTTCGGCGACCTCGTGACGATTACGGGAGCGAATGGCTACTCCGCGACGGGACGCTCGCTGATGGATTTTGCGGGTACCTATCCGCAGGGGTTCCAACTGGTGTCGGATCGCGACGCGCTGGTGTACCAGGGCGACTATACCGTCACGCCGCATCTGACCGCGCAGATCGGCTTCCAGTATGAAGACGAGCGTGGATCGGAGCCGGGCAGCGCATATTATCCGCCGGTGGAGCGAAGCAATTATGACTATCGCGCAGCCGTGCACGGCGACTTCAAGAGCCGGTTGTTTTATACCTTGGGCGGAGACCTGGAACACTATTCGCTCTTCGGTGTACAGACCACGCCAAGGGCGGGAATATCGCTCTACGCTTTCAGGCCGAAAAGGGGTGTGCTGAGCGGAACGCGCCTGATGTTCAACTACGGCGATGCTGTGCGCGAGCCATCGTTGACCGATCAGTTCTACTCGCTTTACACGTTCCTTCAAAACAATCCGCCAGACGGCCCGGCGACGATTCAGCAGCTTCATATTTCGCCAATCGGAGCGCCGACGGCGCGGACGTATGAGGGTGGATTGGAGCAGTCGTTTTTCAGTGAACACCTGATTCTCAGGACCAATTTTTTTCATAACGAATTCGGGCGGCAAATTGAGTATGTGGGCGTGGACCTGATTCCAGCCCTGTTGCCCAACCTGACGCCGACTCAACAAAACATACTGGAGCAGCAGTTGCAGGCGGATGGAGCATTCGAACTGACGCTGAACACGGAAGCCTATCGCGCGATGGGACTGGAGGCGACGATGGAAAGCGGGATCGGTCGCTCGGTGTTTTTGCGCGGCGGGTACACCTATCTGGATGCCGTGATCCAGCATTCGTATACGAACGACGATGTGGGTTTACTGGGGCCCGTGCCGACCTATAACGGCATTCCGGTTGGGTCAGATTCGCCGCTCGTGGGAGCGCGGCCGTTCAGGCGGCCTCCCCATACCGGATTCTTTACGGCGAGCTACGCGCACAGCTGGTTGACGGTCTTTCTCAACTCCGCGTTCGCAAGTCGGGCGGACGATTCGACGTTTCTCGGCGGTCTCGATGTCAACGGGGGCAACAGCCTGCTGCTTCCAAATCGCAATCTGGATCACGGGTTCGCGAAGATTGATCTCGGGAGCAGCATCCGTTTGCGGGATTGGCTCGGGTTCTATGTGTTGGCAGAAAACATGACCAATAACCAGCACATTGCACCCATTGGCTACGTCAGCTTACCGACAAACGTCCGCGTGGGCTTGAAGTTCCAATGGGGCCGGGAGAAGCCGAACGTCGCGCCGTCTGCACGAAAATAGCTGAACGAACTTCAATTTAGGTCTTCCGATCCGCGGCAATCCGACGGAGCAGGCAGGTTTTGCCTGCTTTTCGTCGACGATTCGACATCGTTTTCCACAGTTCCAAGCCGGAATCTGCTGTCTGTCATAGGAATTTTGCTTGGGAAAACGCGGGAAATGTCACAAACTATTCCTAATCCGATCTTTTCCCCGCATTGATTTACAAGTCTATTTCAGTTTTCGCATCGGGCCCGCTTCGGCGGCTTCGCCGTCGCTTTCCCATCAATGGCCAGACAAAAACTATTTGCCGTGAGGAGCATATGAATCGACTTTTTTGGAGGAGTGCCGCTCAGCTTGGTTTGTTATGCCTCATCGTGCTGTTCTGTTCGCAGCATGGAATGAGCCAGCAGACATTGGGTTCCTTGAACGGAACCGTCATCGACCCCGCCGGAGCAGCTGTGCCCGGAGCCATCGTGACGGTTACAAACGCAGCCATCAATTACTCGACCACGACCACGACGCAGGCTACCGGGTTCTACCAGGTGTTCAACCTGCCGATTGGTACGTATACGGTCAAGGTGAGCCACGAGGGATTTGAAACCACGAGCCTGAAGGGCATTCCGGTTCAGGAAGCCCGCGCGACTACCGCGAATGCAACCCTGAAGATCGGGCAAGTCTCCACTTCAGTGGAAGTAACCGCAACTCCGCTGCTGAATGCGACGGATGCCACGAACGGTTACACGCTCGACAGCGCACAGATCGATTTGACACCGCTGGCAACGGGCAGCTTTACGCAGATTGCCGTTCTGTCGCCAGGCGTACATGCGGAATTGTTATCGAACCTCGACACAAATGCGGGCCTCGGCAACCAGAACATCCAGGCCAACGGACAGCGCGCAACATCGAATACCTTCCAGGTCAACGGCTTTGATTCGACCAACCTGTTCAATGGGATGACATCCTCCGGCGATTCCTCGCAGCGTTACAACTTCAATATCGGAAGCGCGCCGACGGTGGGCGGATCGTTTTCGGTGGGCACGTCGGTCTATGGATCGAACGGCAACAGCCTGCCTTCTCCTCCTCCGCAGTTCACGCAGGAATTGCGCGTGAATACCTCAATGTATGACGCGCAGCAGGGAGCAACGGCAGGCGCCCAGATCGATGTGAATACAACCACCGGAACAAATAACCTGCACGGCCAGCTCTATGGAGCCTATGCAAACAACCTGATGAACGCTTCGCCGTTCTTCTTCAACCAGGGATACCAACTGGCCCAGCAGGGAGTGGGAGTTTTTCCGAAGACGCTGGTCAATCCCTGGCTGCGGCGTTGGACAGCAGGAATCACAGCCGGTGGCCCGATCATCAAGAACAAGCTGTTCTTCTTTGCCGCCTACCAGCGAAGCTTCAACGAAGACCAGGCAACAGGCGTGTCTGTGCTGAACGTGCCGACTGGATTAACCGATGACCGCAGCGCTGCCGGTCTGGAGGCCGCCGACGCTTCATGGGGTGGCAGCGGCGACGTCGCCATTGATCCGGTTGCACAAGCGATCATGCAGGCGAAGCTTCCCAATGGACAATATCTGATTCCTTCGGCTCAATCCAACGCTCCCTACAATCCAAATCTTCCCAATAGTTACCTGATCGGAACGTCCCGGTTGAGAACGGATCAGGCAACACTCTCTCTCGATTACGACGCAACCACGAGGGATCGCGTGGAGGCGAAGTATTTCTTCCAAAACGCTCCCGTGACTCGTCCGTTCGGCTTCTCAGACACAGCGGGTTTCCCGGTGACTGCGCACAACGGAGCGCAAGTATTTTCGCTTGGAAACACCATTGCGGTAAGTCCGCGATTCAATTGGGAGCAGCGTCTCG
>Ga0157372_10007611_pt1 | contig 11517 bp, 12 predicted proteins | sample C55metaG_FD_115307 | JGI IMG/M metagenome (GOLD analysis project Ga0157372, IMG submission 115307) | Corn rhizosphere microbial communities from Kellogg Biological Station, Michigan, USA - C5-5 metaG | ecosystem: Host-associated > Plants > Roots > Rhizosphere > Soil | place: USA: Michigan...
GAGGCGTCGCCGGTGATCTGCTCGGGCGCCATGTACGCCGGCGTGCCGAGGGTGACCGACGCGGCACCAGATGATGATTCGCTCGCCGAGCGTGCGATGCCGAAGTCGGAGACGAGGGCGTGGCGGCCGGCGAGGAGGACGTTGTCGGGCTTCACGTCGCGATGGACGACGCCGGCCTGATGTGCATGTGACAGGGCGTCGCACACGTCGCGCAGGAGGAGGACGACGTCGTGCACCGGGAGCGGTCCGTCCTGCACGAGGCGATGCCGCAGCGAGGCGCCCGCCTCGTACGGCATGACGAAGTAGCGCGAGCCGTTCGCCTCGCCCGAGTCGTACAGGGGGACGATGTGCGGGTGGTGGAGCTGTGCGACGATGGCGATCTCCTGCGCGAACCGCTCGGCGGCGAACGCCGGCTCGAGGGCGCGGTGCACGACCTTGACGGCGACGTCGCGTGCGTGCTTGAGGTCGTGCGCCAGGTAGACGGTGGCCATGCCACCGCGGCCGATCTCGCGCACGACGCGATAGCGCTCGGCGAGGACGTCGGGGAATGGCGCACGCTCGTCGTCGAGCAGGGAGGGGAAGCGCTCGGCGGCGGGGCGCTCGAGGAGGGTGATCTCGCGCTCGCACTCGGCGAGCACCCGTTCCAGCTCGGCGCGGCGCGCGGGGTCGCCGGCACTCAGTTCCATGATGTGTGCGGGTCGGTCCGCAGGGGGAATGTCGAGCAGCTCGTCGACGAGCGAGGCGAGCCTCGGCCAGTCGTCGTCGCGCGAGTGAGCTCCGGTCATGATGTGCCGCGCGCCGACATGGTCAGGAGTCGAGGGCGCGCCGGAGCAGCACGCGCGCCTTCACCCAGTCGCGCTGCACGGTGCGCACGGTGACGCCGAGTGCCTCCGCCGTCTCCGGCTCGGAGAGTCCGCCGAAGAAGCGACAGTCCACGACCCGCGACAGGCGCGGATCGAACGCGGCGAGGCGCTGCAGGGCGTCGTCGAGCTCGAGAAGCGCGTCAGGCTCGGCATCGACGGCGAGGGGAGTACGCAAATGGTCTTCGTCGAGGGTGACGCGCCGGCGCACGCCGCCGCGCTTGAGCGCGACACGTTCGCGCGCGCGGTCGACGAGGACGTGGCGCATGGCGAGCGACGCGACGGCGAGGAAGTGCGCGCGATCGTAGCCGCCGGTCTGCGATCGATCGACGAGGCGGAGATAGGCCTCGTTGACGAGCGCCGTCGTGGAGAGGGTGCCGGCGGGGCCGCGCGCGGCGAGCCGCTGGTGCGCGATGGCGCGCAGCTCGTGGTAGGCGAGGGCGACGAGCCCGTCGATGGATCGGCCGGTGGCCGGTGCGTTCGACTCGGGTCGGGAGAGAGACACGATGTCGTGATTCGGAGCCGTTTCCCGTTAGTCCGGACGAAGGGCCACGTCGCCCCGCCGGCCGATCGAACATACGGCGGTCCCGGTCGGCCGGACAGCCGCGAGAGGCGGCGCCTCACCTCACCCACATCTTCCGGAGGCTCCCATGTCGTTCCGCAGCCGAGGTACCCGTGCTCTGGTGCTTCTCTCCGTCGTCGCCGCATGCAGCAACGGCGATGCGAGGGAATCGCGAGCCGCCGCATCGTCGAGGACGAGCGCGCCGACGTCGCCGGTGTACGACGCCGTCGGTGCTGCCGCCATCCCGTCGGTCTCGACGCTGCTCGGCCGCGCGACGTTCGAGGACCCGAAGGATCAGACGCTGATGGTGAAGCGGATGACGGAGGGATTCCACGTCGAGGTGAAGGCGAAGCCGAAGCTGGACGTGGCGATGCAGCAGATCAACTTCCCCGCCGGCTCGCAGAGCACCTGGCACACGCACCCCGGGCCGGTGTTCATCATCGTCTCGCAGGGGACGATGCGGTTCTACGAGTCGGACGATCCGACCTGCACGCCGGTGGAGAAGACGGCGGGGCAGGGATTCCTCGACAAGGGGGAGCATGCGCACATGGCGCGGAACGAGAGTGGCGCGCCGGCGCAGACGGTGGTGACGTACCTGGTGCCGCAGGGGGCGACGCTGCGGCACGACGAGCCGCTCCCGGGGAATTGTCCGTTCTGACACGCCGAAGGTGAATGCTCGACGCGGGGTGAGGCGCCGGGTGCGTGTCGTGCACCCGGCGCAGCCCTCCGCTTGGGAGTCGAGTAGCGATCCCGGCCGGGCAATCCTATCATTGCCGCATGTGGATCTCCTCCCATCGCTCGGAAGGTGTCGTCCGCGTCGCGACGCGTCTCGCCTGCGCGACGCTCGTCTTCACGACCGTCACCTGCGGCGGGAGCGAGGCGCCGACGGACCCGATCAAGCAGCTCGGTCCGAACGCCACCTTCATCAAGCTCGCGAGCGATCCCGGCGACCCCGCCGGCATCGGCAAGAGCTTCGAGTACGACCAGACCAACTCGAAGATCGAGGTGATCTTCATCGGGTCGCGGATCCAGGTCATCGTGCGCGGGGAGCAGCAGTGGATAGGCACCGTCGCGATGGCGACCGGCACGGAGCTGCGTCCCGGCACCTACACGAAGGTGAGCCGGTTCGACGACACCGCGGCCGGAGTGGCGGGTCTCGACTGGGCTTATGAGGGCGGTGCGTGCGCCAATCAAGTCACCGGCTCGATCACGATCGACAGCGTCCGCTACTCCGGCCTGGACGTCATGGCGCTGGATCTCCACTTCGATCAGCACTGCGACGGAGTGACGCCGGCGCTCCGTGGAACGATCCGCTGGCGTGCCGACGACACCACGAAGCCTCCGGGCCCCGTCGTTCCGGTGCCGACGAATCTCTGGAAGCCATCGGCGGCGAGCGTGCCGACGAGCGGCACCTACGTCGTGCTCTCGAGCCAAGCGGGAGACCCTATCGGGCTCGGTCGAGACACGACGCTCACCGGATCCGTGAGCGCGGTGATGTACGGCAGCACACACGTCACGGTGCGTGCGGACGGATACCTCGGCGAATTCGAAGCGATGCTCGGGACGGAGCCGATCGCCGTGGGATACTACGCGAACGTCACCAAGTGGTTCACCCGCAATCCGGCACGACCGCAGATCCACTTCTGGACGCAGGGGCGTGGATGTGGTCAGACGACGGGCTGGTACGCGATCGACAAGATCGTCATCACCGGTACCAGCATCACCGCGCTCGACCTGCGGTTCGAGCAGCACTGCGACGGCGCGACAGCGGCACTCCGCGGCGCCGTGCACTGGTCGAACTGACGGCGCACTATCGCGACTCGCTCACCGTCCGTCGGGGCAGTTGGCCATGATCTGGGGCATCACCTGAGCCAAACCGGCGGTGCCGAAGGTCGGTGACACATCGCCGCTGAAGCCCCCAGCGTAGTAGTACTGGAGATAGACGAGCCCCAATGTCGCGCTTGTGGCGATCAGCTTCACCAGCGCGGCCGCGGCTGCATTCGGTCCCGGATGAGACAAGGTATCGGAGCGCCACAGGCTATCCGAGAGCGGCGTGCTCCGCACCCAGTGCTCGAACGGGACTTCGACGCCGTTGAACACGTACCCGACTCCGTCGAAGGCTGGCGCCAGCTTGGGATGCGTGAGAGCGATGCCAACGGTGCCCGCCTCGCATGAGATGATCAGACGCGGTGGGGAGCCGAACGGCGGGGCGGTCCAGTAAATCATCCAGCCAGCCGGCGCGATATAGCCGACATCGGCGAGCCGTGTCGCGTAGGTCGAGTTCCCGACCGTCGTGACGGTCCACGCATTGCCCGTCACGTTCGCCCGGATGACAAACGGCCGGGCGCCGTCGACTGTGACGGTGAGGGTCTGCACTTTGGTGGCCGCACCTAGGCGCCACCACACCTGTGCGCCGCCGTCGGTGAACAGAGTGCCGGAGTCTGCTCCTGGTCGACAGGCGCCGCAGACGTCCGTCGGGAGAAAGACGTTCCGAGTGCGCACGAACCCGCCATCGCTCGGCACGAAGGTCGCCGTGGTGGCGGAGAGGTCACTCTTCCCGTCGACATCGATCTCGACGGAGATCAGATCGCCGGGCTGCGCCGTGAAGCTGGCTGGCGATATCGCGTTGATCTTCAAGGTCTCCGGACCATTGAACGCGTCGGACCCGCCGCCACAGCTGATGGTGAGGAAGATCGGGAGCAGAGCGCCGAGTCGCCGCATGCGCGCTAAGTTGTCCTGCGACAGAGAGGCATTCAAGTCTGTCTCATCCGTGTCGCGCGAGGATCTGCTACCCGGGAGGTCTCGGTGCGGCCGCGGACCGATCGGGCGACGGCCGCTGCGATGGCGCCGACTCTTGATGCTCCACTGCCCGCGTGAGCCACTCGTCGAAGCGGATCTCGCCGAGCCGGGCATCATCGCCGGGAACGAGGTCGCGCTCGTTCAGCTCCGCGCCGAAGTAGCGGGCGTGCGGATCGGCGACCACTTCACGAGCATCGTGGTACGCGCGGAGGCCGCGCTTGACGAACTCGTCGAACCGGAACTGTTGTGGTCCACCTACCTCGGCGACGCCGTTCGTGGGTGGCCCCACGGCACTCCTGCACACTGCGTCCGCGACGTCCGCGGCCGCCATTGGTTGAATGAGCACAGGTGGGATACGCACGGTGCCGCCGACGGTCGCGCTGTCCGCGATGGGCTTGACGAACTCGAAGAACTGCGTCGCGCGGACGATGGAGTGCGGGATCGAGGAGCCGCCGATCAGCTTCTCCTGCGCGACCTTCGCGCGGAGGTAGCCGCTGCCGGGAACCCGGTCGCAGCCCACGATGGACAACGCGACGTGGTGACCGACGCCCGCCGCCGCTTCGGCCGCGAGCAGATTGGTGGTCGAGGTCTGGAAGAACTTCAGCACCGCGGCGTCCTCGAACGATGGCGAGTTCGACACGTCGACGACGACGGCGGCGCCAGGGAGGACTTGCGCCAGGCCTTCCCCGGTAATGGTGTCGACGCCCGTGTTCGGCGCCGCCGGCACGGCTTCATGGCCGCGCTCGCGAAGGCGGGCGACGACCTTCGATCCAATGAGCCCGGTTCCACCGATGATCACGATCTTCATGAGTCACGGTCTCGCAGCGAAGATGTGAACGACGGGTCGCTGCGAGAGCCGCGCCACGAGGCTCACGCCGTATCGGTTCGCTCATTGCGACCTGCGTCGCCGAGCAGCACTGCGACGGCGGCGCTGCGCGGCGCCGTGCACTGGTCGAGCTGACGACCGAGCGCCTTCAGGTCCTCGCTCTGTCCGACCGCCGCCCCGCGAGCACGAGCGTGCGCACCTTCTGCGCGACGCGTTGTGCCGACGCGCCGCCATAGTTCGACATCACGGCGAAGGTGTACGGCTCGCCGACGTAGATGTCGAGCTGCGAGTTGATGCCCGGGAAGCCGCCGCTGTGGCCGACGACGCGTCCCCCCTCGTCGATGAGGAACCCGAAGCCATAGTCCGGTGAGCTCAGCGCGGGCTTGGGGGTCGTGAGCAGCTGCACGCTCGCCAGGCTCACGAGCCGGCCGGCCTTCAACGCCTCGGCGAAGCGCGTCAGGTCGTCGACGGTGGAGTAGCCGCCCCCCGCCGGTCCGCCGCGGATGACGTGCTGGAAGAGGTTGTTGCGATACTCGACGCCCTTCGGCGTCTCCTCCGGCTCGTAGCCGACGGCGAGGTTGTGGTTCACGCGATCGAGCTCATAGGCGTCGCTGTTGGTCATCCCGGCGGGCTCGTACACGTGCTCGCGCACGTAGGCGAAGTAGTCCTGCCCGCTCGCGACCTCGATGACCTTGCCGAGCACCAGCATGCCGGTGTTGCTGTACGACCATTTGGTGCCTGGCTCGAACGCCAGCGACTCGGGCTTCACGAGCGTCATCCAGTCGTCGACGGAGCGGAAGCGGGCGCGCGACATGCCGTCCCATTCGTCGGTGAAGTAGCTGCCGAGTCCGGAGGTGTGGGAGAGGACGTGCTTGATGCGAACCTTCGACAGCACGTCGAGGCGCATCGTGCCGGCGGGGAGGAACTTTCCGAGGGTGTCGTCGAGCGAGAGCTTGCCCTTCTCGACGAGCTGCAGCACGGAGACGGCCGTGAACATCTTGTTCATCGAGCCGAGGTTGAACCTGGTGTCGATGGTGTTCTTCGCACCGAAGTCCTTGTTGGCCTCGCCGAACGCGGCGCGGTAGAGGGGCTTTCCCGCCTTCGCGAGGAGCACGGTGCCCGAGAAGGCATCGCGACTCGCGAGTCGTTCGACGTATCCCCTGAGCTGCGCGACGATCTGGTCATCGCCGAGCAGCGCGGTCGGCGCGTCGGGACCGGGAGTGGGGCTGACGCGCAGTCCGCGAATGCGCGGGTCGGCCGTCTCCTCGAGCACGAGGGCGAAGCGGGACCACTCCTCGGTGCGCCTGTTCTGCACGAGGGCGACGTATTCGTTGGGGCCGCTCGTGTCGGCACGCTGGAAGTCGAGCGCGCCGAGGTTGGTGCGGATGGCGAGGAGACGGCCGACGCGCGCCTCCGGGGTCGGCACGTTGGGTCCCGAGGTCACGAAGTGCGCGTCGACGAAGCGGCGAAGGGCGACGGTGTCGCGGGCGTTCATCGCGCGCAGGAGCTCGAGGGTCATGCGCTGGCGCGGCGATGCCGCGGTTTGCTGTCCGGCGATACGGCTCGTGGATCCGACCACCAGCGCGAGCACCAGCAAGAGGTTCCCGGTCCTGCGCATTGCTCTACTCCTCGGTTCGTCAGGGAGGAAGTCTCGTGGGGCAAACAGGGCTGGTCTTGGATGGAATTGTGGTCGCGCGATTCGCCGCTCTGCTGCCGCTCCCTTCCCGCGAGGCTGCCTGGGTGTTCTCTGATCGAACGGAATCCCGGCCCCGCCCGTATGCAGGAAGGTGGCACCAGCGGATGCGCTCGACCGGTGATCGTGCGGGGCGGGGCGCAGCATGGTCGGTGGGATCGCCGGCGTGCTGGCGGGAGTGGCGGGGATTCTCGTCGCGCGTGAGACGTTCGGCATGAACGCGGCGCTGGCACCCGCGGCGATGGTCGGCGCCGTCGCCTTCGCGGCAGTGCTCGGGGTCGTATTCGGTGTCTGGCCGGCGCGACGCGCGGCGACGCTCGACCCGATCCAGGCGCTGCGCTTCGAGTAGCGTGCGCGGCTACTCTCCGACCTTCTTCTGAAGGAGAGCGCGGCGTGGACGGGGACGTCGTACTACGACGATCCGCTGTCGAAGTGCGTGGCCGGGGTGCAGGCTCGGTGAGCCTGACCGACTCGAACGAACCGAGACTCAGTCACTGCACGACGCCACCCAGAAACGCTCGCATCGAGGCGTCGAAGGTCCATACGACGCCGACGAATGGAGTATCCGGGGCTGCCTTGACCACCCACACGTCCTCGACGCGAAAGAGGTAGACCTGGTCCGGACCCTTGCCATCGTCGCGAGCGCGAGTGCGAATCGCATCGATCGCACGTGCGCAGAGCGCGCCGACCGTTTCCTGGACGACCTGCTGATCGGCTGCCATCGGGAGGTGATAGAGCTGACGCCTTTCCGCTCCGGCGGTGGTCGTATCGCTCGCCATCGCAGCCAGGTCGTCGCGCACGCTCCTGCTGTGCGTATCTACCGGAAGGCACGCGTCGGACCGGATTTGTGCCTTCGCCGGGGCCGCCGCCAGGGTTGCCGCGACCAGCGTCATACCGAGATATCGCAACATGGTTGTCATGGTCAGCTCCGGCATGCAGCGGGGAAGGGGCATATCTGCACGCAGTAGTTGAACGTATCGTCGATCGGATCGGCGCATCAGAACTTGATGCCGAAGTAGAGCGCCTTGCTTCCCTTCGTGCTGCGACCCTGGTAGCCAGCACTGAGCCGCGCTGGGTACAGGTTGAACCTCGCTTCGGTGTAGAGGCGCAATCGGCCGAGCGCGACGTCGGTGCCGAGGCCCGAGGTAATCAACCCGTTCCAGCGCGAGACGGTCGTCATCGTCGTATCGACCGGTGGGTAAATGGGCCCGCTGAAATTGTCGTACTTGGCCAACCGACCGCGCACGCGCAGGTCGGCGATGCCCACGCCGGCGAGCAGATACGGCCGGAAGGTGCCCGAGCGTCTTCCATAGCGTTCGGTGACCGCGACCGCGAAGTCCTCCCAGCGCGTATCCTCGTACCGCGCGGCCGCGCGACGGTATTCCGCGCCGAGTCGCAATGACCAGGGTGAGTCGGCGCGCCCTCGCTCGACGCCCGCAGTCACGAAGAGGGGCGGGCGCTCGGCCTTGTCGAGCGCAACGGCGTCGCCGCCGAGGGCGACGTACAGCGAGTGCGTGATGGGAGAGACGGCGCTCTGCGCGCCGAGCAGTGATGGTGCGAGGAGTGTCGAAAGGGCGATCAGTCGATGCGTGTGGGTGCGGCGCATGGGTCCTCCGGCGAGGGACGGTCATCACCGCGGCGGCGTCGCCACTGGCGTCTTCTGGTCCGACCAACCGGCACGGCAAAGGGTTGCCCCGCGCGAACGCGGCGATCGGCGGTCAATCGGCCGGCGGAAGGCGGGCACTGAGCACCGATGTCCATGCGGATGCATTCGTTCCCGCTCGCGTTGCACACTGTCCGGAGCACCGCCCAGAGAGTCAGCTCCTGTGAGGCAAGTCGTGCCAACCTGGCCAGCTTGACGTCCGGATCGTGCTCCCCGATCCAGGCGAAGCCCGCTCGTATCCGCGCGCGGTCGGCATCGGAGTAGCGTTGCTCATTGGTCATGCCGCACGCATCGAAGGCCATCAACAGAACGCTGTCATCGCCGCGATGTCGCGAACCGATCCTGGCGCACGACGCCTGAGCTCCAGAAGGACGTGTGGGCCGATCTCGGGACACTCGGTCATCTTGATCGCCGCGACCATGACATCGGCTCGCGAACCGGTGTCGGAGAGCGGGAGCGTCGCGGCCTGGTCGCATGCACGACGCTGTGCGCCGAGTGCACGAGGAGCGCTCAGCGTCGCGATGACGAGCAGGGTGGCGAGGCGAAGCAGGTTGCGTGGAGAACGCGGAAGCGTCATCGAGTCCGAAGTGGTTGTCCGTCTGCGTCGGGTGATCGCACCTTCGTCTCCAAATGGCAAGCAAGGACTCATGCTCCTGAGGAACCGGTTTCTCGTCGTCGCTCTCATCGCGTTCTGGCTCGCATCGACGTCGCGCGCTGCCCAGGCGCAGATTGGGCGCTGCCCCGCCGTCACCAGGCGCACCCAGCACTTTCTGAATGATGTGGAGGAGGTCTTCGAAAGCGCCGACTGGAGCGACGCTCGCCGATTGATGAAAGTCGAGCGGGTGCCGGCAACCGCCATCAAGCTTCAGGTGGTGGATGACTCCCTCTGCCAGGCCCTCTCCCGTGCCACGGTGAAGGCGCTCCCGGAGGTGTACGAGCTGAAACCCGGGCAGGCGGAACTCTATCTCATGGGCCACCGCCTGTTCTACTTCAGGATCGGGGACTACTACGCGGTTCTGCCGGAGCTGAACCCACCGGTGCCGGTGCGGGGCTACGGAACGCTGTTCATCTTCCGCGTACCGGCCAGCCAGGGAGGACGCGATGATGCCGTGGGGCGCATCCTCCAGTTCCTGGGCATGCGCGACTCGCGCGACCTGAAGTTCCTCGGCGCGCCCCTGTGGTGAGATCGCTCGGCTAGGTCGTCGCCGGCCGAGCGGTGTCTCCCGCCGTCGGGATCCGGTACTCGCGCGTGTGCATCGCCTGCGCGCCGACCATCACCGCGCACACGCCCCCATGCTGCGCGACGTTCACCACCTGGCTCTGCGACGCGCGCGCGAGCATCGCCACGCCATATCGGTTCGACGCGAAGCCCATCACGACATAGTACGGCTCGACGTGCAGCTCGCCCGCGGCGTCGAGCACGTGGAAGCTCTTCACCGGGATCGGCGCCGCCTGCTGCAACACCCAGCCGTTCGGCTCGGCGAGCGCGCGGTCGAGCGCCTGCTCCCACGCGCCCTGCTCGACGGCGTGACCGACCATCACGCCGTCGCCGCCATACGAGCGGTTGGGCTTGAGGACGAGCGACTCGCGCTCGGTGCGCGCGAAATCCAGAAGATCTATCTGAACGCCGAACGACGATGTCGTTCGGCGGTCCGCGACGCGTCGCGTCCAGAGCACGTGCCGCCGCATCACCTGGCGCTCCTCGGCGCTGAACAATCGCTCGGCGAGCACGGGATCGGTGAACAGCTCGAAGATGCTCTTCTGGTCGAGCTCCGCGCTGATCGACGAGACGACGCGATTCTGGCGGAGGAGGGTGCGCATGGGTGTCACATCGACCCCTTCCGCTGCGTAGCTCATGAGATCGAGCACGCTGCCGTCGCGGTAGACGACGTCGACGCGCACGTCGCCGTAGTAGACCTCGTCGCCCCGCTGGCGGAGCTCGCTCGGGTCGGCGTGGAGGACGTTCACCCCCGAGTGCTCGCGGTACCAGCGCGCGAGCGAGTCCGGCTCGTCGGGCCCCTCGGCGGCGAACTTCGGGTCGACGAGCACGATCTGCCCGTTGGGACGACCGATCACCTCCAGATGTTCGAGGAGATCCTGGAGGAGGAGATCGCGGATGTCGATCGGGAGCTGGAGCCGCAGTCCCGGATCCCGACGCAGCAACGCGGGGACGGCGAGATCGGCGAGGACGCTGATCGCCGTCGGTGCGATGTGCAGGCCGCCGACGCCGATGAGGTTCGGTTCCATGAACCTGATCGTGTCCTTCCACACCGCCGACGTGTAGTCGACGACGGCGTCGAACCGGCCGAACACCGGGTTGGCCTCGCGATGCGCCGGCGTCCAGCACTCGCGCAACCACTCCTCCTCGACGTCGCTCACGCGGAGGACGTCGCGCACCTCGGGCACCTCGAAATACAGATCCGGGAGACGCTTGATGGCGTTGAGGACGATCTGCGAGACGTAGTGCGTGTAGCCCAGCTGGTCCTGCCGCATGGTGAGCGGGCAGGGGAGGAGGGCGATCGTCTCCGTGACGCCCTCGTGCTGGTAGGCGAGGTGACGCGCGGTGGCGGTGTCGTGAATCTCGCGCATCAACGCAACCAGCTCGGCACGCGGGATGGCGTCGAGCGCGGCCTGCACGCGCGTGGCGAGACGCTGGCCCATCAGGCCCACTTCTTCGGCGGGGCTGTGCATGCGCGGGGATACGGGGATGCGGGGATACGGAGCGGCTGCCGATACTCTCAGTGGCTATTCTACGGCTGCTTCCCACTGCTGCAACCAACCTGTGCCTCGCACTGAACTGACCTTGAACGTGCACACGATCGATCGACGTCCCCCCGCAGCTCACTCGACGAGCCGGTGGCTGCTGCGGACCGCCATCTTCGCGCTCGCAGTCCTCGGCATCGCATGCGGTTCGAGCACCGACGCGCGGCCGGGAGTCACGGGAGTCTGGGGAGCGCGGGCGCCCGCCATGACGCAGAGCGACACGTTCACCTTCTCCTTCACGCAGAACGGCGCCACGGTGGAGGGATGGGGCTTCGTACGTCCTGCCGGAGCGCTCGCCGCCACCAAGTTCAGCGGCACCGGCACCCTGTCGGGGGGCCAGCTCGATCTGAC
>Ga0157372_10007614_pt1 | contig 11515 bp, 4 predicted proteins | sample C55metaG_FD_115307 | JGI IMG/M metagenome (GOLD analysis project Ga0157372, IMG submission 115307) | Corn rhizosphere microbial communities from Kellogg Biological Station, Michigan, USA - C5-5 metaG | ecosystem: Host-associated > Plants > Roots > Rhizosphere > Soil | place: USA: Michigan...
AACCGCGCCTACGGCTACAGCAGGACCGGCGGCCGCTGGCTGCGCACCGACCAGGACCTCACCTCGGCCACCCGCGGCGACGGTGGCATCTACTCCAACATCGACGACCTCGCGAAATGGGACGCGGCGCTCTACGACGACCGCCTGCTCAGCGACGCCTCGCGCAAGGCCGCCTTCAGCCCGCACGTGAAGGTGACGGGCGAACCCTACCAGGCGAGCTACGGCTACGGCTGGCGTGTCACCGGCGACACCCTGTGGCACTCGGGCGAGAGCATCGGCTTCCGCAACGTGATCGTGCGCTGGCCGAAGCAGCACCTGACCGTGATCCTCCTCAGCAACCGCAACGATCCGGAGCCGTACCGGACCGTGCTGAAGATCGCGCAACCGTTCCTGCAGAAATAGCGGGCCGGGAAAGAGAGCGGCCTGACGCGTGGCCGTTGGCAGGGAGCGCACCCGTGCGCGACGCCATCCCGGGGTCGGGCACAGCCGCGCTCCTGCGGACATGGGGCGCTCGAGAGAAGACGTTACCCGGGGCGGTGCCGGGAGGCCTTCGCAAGCGGGGGGTTCTACAACAGCGAGAGCTGCTGCGGTTCTTCGACGGGCCGCGCACCGGCGAGCCGATCGGCCAGCCCACCGGCACGGCGCACCGGACGCGCCAGCGCCGCATCCAGTGCGGCCTCGGACGACCACAGCAAAGCCGCCTTCCGCGCACGCGAAAGGCCGGTGTAGAGCAGCTGGCGCGACAGGATGCGGCTGTCCGGATCCGGCGGCAGCAGCACGGCGACCTCGTCGTACTCGGAGCCCTGGCTCTTGTGGATGGTGATCGCGAAGGCGCCCTCGTGCGCGGGCAACGTGCCCGGCGCGAAGCTGCGCGCGGTCGGCCGGCCGTCGGCGGTGGTGGTCTCGAACCATACCCGCAGCGTGCCGCCCGCATCGGCCAGGCACAGGCCGACGTCGCCGTTGTACAGGCGCGTGGCGTAGTCGTTGCGCGTGATCAGCACGGCACGGCCCGCATACCAGGCGCGATCTTCCGGTACGCCCCAGGCCTGTTTCAGGCGTTGCTCGATCCACTGGTTGAGCGCAAGGGCGCCGAAGCCGTCCTCGCGCAGCGCGCACAACAACTGGCGCCGGGCCAGCGCGTGCAGTGCCCGCAGCGCGAGCGTGCCGCGTTCGGACCCAGCCTCTTCCAGGTCGGCATGCCGCGCGGGAAGGCCGGGGCGGATCGGCAGCTGCGCCAACGCCTCGGTCCAGTGGACCAGCTCCCGCCGCAGCCGCGCCGTGTCTTCGACCGGGATCCAGCGTGCATGCTCGCCCGCGTGCGCCACAGCGTCGCGGAGGACGGTCGCATCGCCCGACCGCACGGCGCGGTTGACGGGCACCAGCTGCTGGCCGGCGCGGAAGCTGTGTTCCAGCCGGACGATGTCGGATGCGCGTTCGGCTTCCATCACCGCCACCACGTCCATCAGCACGGAGCCGGCCGCTACCGAGGTGAGCTGGTCCGCGTCGCCGACCAGCACCAGGGTCGCGTCCGGACGCACCGCTTCGAGCAGCGCGCGCAACAGCGCCAGGTCGATCATCGAAGCTTCGTCGACCACCACGATGTCGGCGGGCAACGGATGCTCCGCATCGCGCGCGAAGCGGTTGCGGCGTGGATCGTAGGCGAGCGTGCGGTGCAGGGTGAGCGCTTCGCTGTCGGGAATACGCTCCAGCAGCGGTTGCCAGGTTTCCGGCAACGACGCCTGCAGCGCCTGCTTGCCCTGCCGCAGCGACTGCACCAGCCGCTGCGCCGCCTTGCCGGTAGGGGCGCCGGCCTGGATGGTCGGTGCCTTGCCGGGTTCGAGATGCTGCAGCATCAGCAACATGCGCAGCACGGTGGTGGTCTTGCCGGTGCCTGGGCCGCCGGTAAGCACGAACAGGCGCCTTCCGCCGACCTGCGTCACGGCCTGGCGCTGGCGCGCGACCGCTTCGCTGCGGACGCCGCCGAACAATTCATCAACCGTCGTTTCGTGCACATTAGCCTGGCTGGCCGCCGCGCGACGCGCGCGCAGCTGCTGCGCCACCGCCGCCTCGTCGGCATGGTTGCGCCACAGGTAGAAACGGCCATGCGCGTCGAGCACGAACGGCGCGGGCGCACTGCCATCACTGACCATGGGATCGGCGCGCGCCGTGTCGAGCTCGTCGAACGACAGGACAGGCGCGCCGTGGCGTCCGGCCTGCGGACCGGCGAGCGGCAACGCCGTGTCGCCTTCGCCGTCGGCGAAGCTGGCCCACGCTGCCAGCCGCGCCACCAGCGGCGAGCCGCCATGTGCGAGCGTCCAGCGCAGCAGCGCGCGGTCGAGCGGACGCCACGGCGTGTCGGCCAATTCCGCGGGCGCGCGCTGGAAACGGTAGGTGCTCATGCGACCACCTCCAGCTCGCGCCCGGCCAGCACGTTGTCGACGGCCTCGATCAGCGCATCGTCGAAGCGGTGCCGCCACACGCCGGCGTCTGCCCCCAGGCCCACCGCGCGCACGAACAGGTAGATGGCCTCGCCCAGGTGCTGTTCGCGCGTGTAACCGGGCAGGCGCTGGCGCAGCATGCGGTCGAGCGCCACGGTGTAGAGCAGCGCCTGGAAGCGGTAGTGGTGCGCGTCCATGGCGACGGCGAGCGCGCCGGGGAGGTAGTCCTCGACGTGCTCGCCCAGGTAGTTGCTCTTGTAGTCGAGCACCCGGTAGCGGCCGTCGTGCTCGAAGATCAGATCGATCTTGCCGGTCATGCGCCCGCGCAGGTGGCCGCTACTCGCGAACGGCACCAGCGCCGGTTCGCCCAGTGCCGTGCAGGCCTCGCGCAGGGCGGCCATCGAGGTGTCGTCCAGCGTGTAGTGGAATTCCATCTCGGCCAGCTGCCGCTCGGCCGGCAGCGTGCCCAGACGCAGGCCCGGCAGCAGCGGCGTGTCGAGGTTGGCCTGCAGCCGGCGGGCGAGTCGCGCGACGAAGGCCTCGCGACCGGCTTCCTCCACCCGCACGCCGAACTCGCGCAGGCAGCGGTCGATCAGGTCCTTCTGCACATCCATCGGCTGGCCGATGGTGCGCAGCTCGAACATCGCGTGCATCGCATTGCCGACGTCCGCACCGCGTACACCGGCCATCGCGAGCAGCTCCGGATGTGGCGCCGAGTGCAAGGCCGACACGGCCAAGGCATCACCCACTGGCACGGGCGCGCTCTCGTCGCTTGCGGCCTGGTCCTCCAGCGCGCCGGCGTGCACGCCGCGGGTGAGGTTGGAGAAACTGTAGACCTGGGCCATCGGCCGCGCCGGCGGCAGCGGATGCGCCTGGCGTGCCGGCGCATCGTCCTGCACCTGCGGCAGTGATGAGGCATGCCAGGGCCAACCTTCGGCCGACCAGGCCAGCCGAGGGGCGATCGTGGCGAGGTCATCGCCCGCCTCCAACCGTTGCAGCAGGCGCTCGATCGAGGCATCCAGCGGCGCACGCTCGGGATCCTTCTGCGGTTCCTTCGCATTGGCCTTGGCCAGCCGGTCGGGCGGCATCGCGTAGACGTGGCAGGCGTGGATCGCGCGGGTCAGCGCCACGTACAGCACGCGGTAGCGCTCGTCCTGGCCTTCAGCGTCGTACTGCGCCTTGGCCGCCTTGCCGAAGCCGACCACGCGCCGGCCGCACAGCGGCTCGTGGATGGCCACATCGGTGTCCTTGTCGTTGCGGCAGTGGTTCCACATCAGCGGCAGGAACACCACCGGGAACTCCAGGCCCTTGCTGGCGTGCAGGGTCAGCAGGCGCACGCGGTGCGCGTCGGTTTCGATGCGCAGCTGGCGTTCCTCCGCCGCATCGCCGCCGGGGTCCTCGCCGTCGCGTTGGCGGGCCAGCCAGTCGAGCAGCTGCGCAGGGCCCGGCGTGGCCTCGGCCTGCGCCTGCAGGAGCTCTCCCAGGTGGCGCAGGTCGGTGAGCGCGCGCTCGCCGTCTTCGCCGGCCAGCAGCCGCTGCGCGGCATGCTCGATCAGCGCGCGCACGACGGCGAGCACGCCTTCGCGCTGCCAGCGCGCGCGCCAGGCGGCGAACTGCTGCTCGTGCGCCAGCCACGCATCGGGCTGCTCGCGCAGCGCCTTGAGTGCGGAGTAAGTCAGGCCGTACAACCGGGTGGCGAGCGCGGCGCGCACCGCGCCCTCGTCACTGGCGTGTTCGACCGCATGCAGCAGCACGTGCAGCTCGCGCGCCGCCGGCAGTTCGAACACGCTGCTGCGACCGGCGCCGACGCAGGGCACGCGGTAGCGCTGCAGCAGTGCGCGCAGCGCGGTAATGTCAGCGTTGCCCGGCAGCAGTACGGCGATGTCGCCGGGCGCCAGCGGCGCCTCGCCGATGCGGTGGCGACCGTCGCCCAGCATGGACGCGATCTGCGCGGCGCACGCTTCCAGCGCGGCGCGGCGGCGGGCCGGCGCGCTTTCGGGTACGTCGACGTTGAAGTGCAGTTGCAGCGGTTGCGCCAACGGCACGCCATCAATGCTCAGCGGCGCGTGGTCGCGGCGGCCAGCGGCGTGCACCTCTTCATAGCGGATCGGCGTATCGGGCGCGCGGCCCAATGTCTCGCCGACCAGCACGTAGAACTGGTTGGTCGCCTCGACCAGGCCGCTGGCGGAGCGCTGGTTCACGCCCAGCCGCAGCACCTCGTCGGCGGCATCCGCGGCGGCCAGGTACGTCTGGATATCGCCGCCGCGGAAGCGATAGATCGCCTGCTTGGGGTCGCCGATCATCACCAGCCGGCCGCGCGCAGCACCGTCGCGATCGCGGTAGATGGCGTCGAGGATGGCGTACTGCTGCGCGTCGGTGTCCTGGAACTCGTCCACCAGCGCGATCGGCCACTGCGCGAACAGGCGTTCGGCGAGCCGCCGGTCCGGCCGCCCCAGCGCACCGCCCACGCGCGCGATGAGTTCATCGAAGGTGAGCTGGCCGCGCGCAGTCAGGCGCTCGGCGCGCCAGGCGTCGACCTGGGCCAGCCAGCCCTGCCACGCATGCACATGATCGGCGTACTGGGCGTAGCCGAGCATGCGGCAAGCCTTGGCGGCGAGGATCAGCGCAGGATCGTCCACCAGCGCGCTTGCTTGTGCAGGATCAAGAAACTTCTCGGGCTTGGCGATGTAATCCAGGTGGGTCTGGGAAGGCAGCTTGTCGCGGTCGCGCATCCAGCTTGCTAGCGCCCGCAAAGCATTCTTCAAGCTGGTGACGTCATCGCCCTTCTTTGGTGTCTTCGCCCAGATGCCCGGCCGGTCCGCGAAGGCTTCCAACTCGGCGGCCTTGGATACCGTTGTCAGCTGAGCCAGCTCGTCCTCGCTCGGTACCCACAACTCGACACCCGGGCGTAGGTAAGCCCTGAGCAGCTTGCGCAATTCCGTCAGAGAAGCCGGCGCGACCGGTGGCGGCGCTGCCGCGCCCTGCTGCAGCTGGCGCCACAGGTCCTCGGCCCACTCGTCGAGCAGGGCCTCGGTCGAAACCAGTTCGCCGGCCTGCAGGCTGGCGCCGCTCTCGAACGGATAGTCGCCGAGGATGCGCTTGCACAGGCCGTGCAGCGTGGTGACCGGCGCACGATCGAGGTCGGCCAGCGCGAGCCGCAGGCGCAAGCGGTCACGCCCGGCCTGCGCGGCATCGGTGCGCCAGCGCGCGTGCAGCCAGGCAAGGTCGGCCGGTGCGTCGGCCTGCGATTCGGACGGCCAGGCGAGCGCCTGGTCCTCGGCCCAGGCCAGCCGGGCGCGCAGCCGCTCGCGAAGTTCCTGCGCGGCGGCGTCGGTGAAGGTGGTCACCACGATCTGTGCGGGCGAAAGGGCATGTTCCAGCAGCAGGCGCAGGTACAGCACCGAGATCGTCCAGGTCTTGCCGGTGCCGGCGCTGGCCTCGATCAGCGTGCGGCCAGGGCTGGCCAGGTCCAGCGCGGTCCAGTCGCGGGCGACGGTGGGGCTCATGCGGCCACCGCCACGTGAAGGTTGATCAGGTGCCGCAGCCGTTCGGCGAACGCCTGCAGTTCGACGAACGCAGGCTGGCCCGGCGAGAAGTCCGCGTCGCCGGCGAGCAGCCAGGCGTAACCCGGCGCGTAGTCGCGCTCGCCGGGATGGCCGAAGCTGCCGGCCCAGGTCTGCTGTGCCCGGTCCGGACGCTCGTCCAGCGCGGCCCAGCTCGTCCTGGGGAAGTACGGTAGCGGATGGCATTGGGCCTGGCGCCACAGATCGAGCAACGCGCGGACGCGCGCCGCCAGATCCTCGCGCATCGCTTGCGCTGTACGGAGGCCCGCCGTGCGATAGGCATCATCCCAGTCGTTGAACATCGACTCCCAGGCGTGCTCGTCGCCGTCGGCGAGCAAGCACGCACGTACAGGCGTGGCCGGCTCGGTGACCAGGCGCAGCAGCGCCCACTCGATGAAGAACGGTACCCGCTCGCGGAAGCCGAGCTTGTCCTCGGCCTTGCCGGGATAGACGTCGAATTGCCAACGGGCCTCACCGGTGCTCCAGACGCGATCGAGCGTCCCTTCGACCAGCAGGCCGACCACCGGCTCCAGCAACGTCACCGGCGTGCGATGCGGCAGCGCACCGGCGAACAGCGGATGGTCGGCGGCGCGCGCGAGCAGGACCTGCACCTTGGCGCGCTCCTTCATCCATGCCTCGACCCCCAGACGCCCCGGCGGCAGCAATCCGCTCAGTCGCAGCCACGCTGGCGCTTGCTCATGCAGTTCGAACCGGTTGCCGAGTGCCTCGAAGAAGAGCTGCTGGGACACCCGCTCCAGCGCCGGGATGTCGTCACTGAGACGCTCTCGTCCCTGCAGGCGATCATCTTCCAGCGCGTCCAGGCGCACGTGCAACTGGCCCGCCAGCACCTGGCGCGAGGGATCACGGAACCAGGCCCGCACCTCGCGCAGCGGGATCGGCGCGGCTTCGGCGGCCGCCTCCTGCACAGGCGCGCCATCGAGGAAAGGACGCGGCGCCTCGGCGCCCGCGCGCATCGCGGCGAAGCCGGCGTCGTAGCAGCACAGCCGCGGGTCGCTGCCGTCGAAGTAACGTGCGTCGAACGGCTGCAGCGGGTGGCGCACCCGCCACGGGCGGCGGAACTTCCGTGTCGTACCCGGTGGCAGCGGCTGTTCGTCGATGTCCGCGTCGACCGCGCGCATGTCTGCCTGCTCGTCGAGAAACTGCATCAGTTCGGCCAGCGGCGCGGCCGGGTTGCGCGGCTTGCCGTCGCGCACGCCCTCGGCGAGATAGGACAGGTGCAGCACTTCGCGCGCAGCCATCACCGTTTCCAGGAACAGGTAGCGGTCGTCGCTGCGCACGTCGCGGTCGCCCAGGCGGCGGTGGCGCGCCATCAGGTCGAGCCCGGCGTCGCTGGCATTGCGTGGGAACTCGCCGTCGTTGAGCCCGAGCACGGCGACCACTTCGAACGGGATCGCACGCTGCGGAACCATGCCGCAAAAGGTGACGCCACCGAGCAGGAAGCGCTGACGCTCCGGCGCGGCGGCCAGGCGCTCGCGCAGCACGTCGCGCACCACCACGAAATCGAGCAGCGGGTCGAGCCCGCAATCGGCGGTTTCCGCTGCGGTGGCCTGGATGAAGCGACGCAGCAGCGCCAGCGCCTCGACCGCCTGACCGTCGCGCGCGTCGATGCGGAACAGCGCGTCGAGCAGTTGTTCCAGTCGCGTGGCCCAGGCCGACGCGGTGCGCGGTTGCGCCGCGTCGCGCTGCAGCGCGGCCAGTTCCAGCAGCAGGCGGTCGAGGGCGCCGAGCACCTGCGCCTGCGGGCCGTGCACGCCTTCGACCGGCCACAGCTCGCCGTCCGGCAGCGACCAGGCTTCGCCCTGCCCTGCGGCATCGTCGCCCATGGCATAGCCGGCGAGCAGCCGGTCCATGCCCCAGGCGAAGGTGGTTTCCTCGATCGGCGGCACGCCGAAGCGCGCGCGGTGTTCGCCGTCCAGCGCCCAGGCCACGCGGCTCTGGCGCAGCCAACGGGTGAGCGTTTCGCGGTCGTCCTCGCAGAGCGCCAGCGCGCGGGCGATCTCGGGGACCTCGAGCAGGTCGAGCAGCTCGGGCGCGCCCAGCCGGGCGTCCGAAATGCCGAGCAGGCGGCTGAACGCTTCGAGCATCGGATGCGTACGTGCCACCGCCACGTCGGCCAGGTGGTAAGGCAGCGGGCCGTGTGCGCGGCCGGGCTCGCCAAACACCACCGGCAGCAGCGGCACGTAGGCCTGGATGTCCGGCGCCATCACGACGATGTCGGAGGGCTTCAGTTCCGGGCGCTCGCTGAGCTCCTGCAGCAATACGTCGCGCAGCACTTCCAGTTCGCGCAGGCGCGTGTGGCACAGGTGTATGCGCAGGGAGCGGTCGACCATGGCCGTGGCGTAACCGCCGGCGAGCGGCGCGGTGCGCGCCGGGTCGAGCTGGCGCAGGCTTTCCTGCAGGCGTTGCAGCAGGCCGCCGCCTTCGATCGGGCGCTCGTCCTGCCAGTGGCGCACGTCCATGCGGATGGCGTCGTCGACCTCCTGCAGGTTGAGCATGAAGTGCTGGCCCATGCGGCCCCAGTCGGCCAGCAGCGGGTGGCCCAGCTGCTGGAAGAACCGCTCGGAGTCCTCGGTGAAGTCGGTACGCCGGGCCAGCTGGCGCAACTGGGCGCGCTCGCCGCGCAGGCCGGCCCAGTATTCACGGCAGGGATCGGGTACGTAGAGCACGACGGGGCGCACCTGGGCTACCGCGCGCAGCAGATCAAGCTCTGCCGGCGCCAGGTGGCTCACGCCGAAGATGTGCAGCGGCTCGAAGGTGGCCTGTTTTTCCGGATGCCTGGCGAGCTCGCGTACCAGCGCATGCACCCGTTCCCCACGGTGCGGCGTGCCGATAGCCACATGCAGCTGGCGCCACAGCGGGGCCATGAAGGTCGGCTCGGGGGTGTCGTCCCGACCCCGCTCCCACGCCTGCAGCCAGTCGGGCCGGTAGGTCAGGTACTGGGTGTACAACCGGGCCAGGCGGTCGGCGAGCTGGTAGCGCCGGCGCGCGGCATCGCCGCTGCCCAGGTAGGCGCGCACCTGCGGGTCGTCGATGCCCGGCAGCAGTTCGTGGATGCGCCAGCGCAGCCGGTCGCGGCGGAACGGCGCCAACGCCACCGCGGCGCTGTCCAGCACGGCGAGCGCCAGTTCATCCAGCCAGGTGCTGGGCAGGGTGATGCGCAGGTTGGCGACGATGCCGCCGCTGCCACGCTTGCCCGCCAGCGCGCCGGCCAGCCAGTGGCGCATGCCCGGGTGTGCGGCGATCACCGTCTGCGGTGCCAGCACGTTGGCCGGCGGTGCCGCGTCGAGCAGCGCCACCAGCGGATCCAGCAGCGCCTCCAGCCGGCTGGCGCGGATCACGGAAAGCCCGCGGGTCAGGTCGTCGGGGGAGAAGGCTGCCATGTCGCTCATGATAGCGGCGCCCCATCGCAGATCCCGCGACGCGCAGGCTACCGGCGCGTCGCCGGCGGCGGGAAGGCGAGCACCTGCTCGGTGTAGGTCTCCACCAGCGCACTGAACGGCCGGCCCTGCGCATCCTCCAGCAGGGCGCGGTGCTGCAGCAGCTGGTGCGGCAGCACGAGCGGCTGGCTTGCGGCGGCCGGCAGGCCGTGCATCTCCCAGCCCTCCGGCAACGGCGACCACAGCAACCGCGCGGACAGCGTGTGGCGGCGGAAGCGCAGCGGCGCGACCACCTTGCCGAAGGGCGTGTCGCCGTGGTCGAGCGCGTGGTTCATCGCCGCGGAGAGGCGCCCAGGCAGGTACCAGTTGTCGGCTTCGGAGAGCACATGGTCGCCACAGGCCAGCTGCACGCGGCGGTAGCGCACCGGCGTGCCGGCCTCGATGCCGAGCACACGGCGCAGGTCATCGGGCAGCGGCTTGCTCACCTTGCGGTCGCGCCGGGCGACCACCTTGGGCGTGGTTGCCAGGCGATGCGCGCCACACCAGCGCTCCAGCGTGAGCGTGGCGCTCGGATGGCTGAGCAGGTCGGCGTTGAGCGTCTGCAGCAGGGCCAGCGCCTCGGCACGGGCCAGCGGCGTGTCCGGCCACTGGGCCGCGGCGGCGGTCACCGGAAGCAGCACGCCGAGCCACAGCGCAGGCAGGCATCGCCATCGCGCCGCGCGGGTGGTCCTGGCGGCGCCGTGCGATGCCGCGCGATCGTCCTGCATGCGTCTTCCCCGGATGGTCGATCGGGGAAGTGTAGCGAGGGCTACACCTCCAGCCGATCCTGCGGCCGCGCCACCACCGCATACAACGCCGGCATCAGGAACACGCTGATCAGCAGGCGGGTGAACAGGCCGCTGACGATCACCAGCGCGAACGGCCGCTGCGTATCGGTGCCCACGCCGGTGGCCAGTGCCGCCGGCAACAGGCCAAGCGCGGCGACCAGCGCGGTCATCATGATCGGACGCAGGCGCAGGATCGCCGCCGCGCGGACCGCCTCGGCCAGCGGCGTGCCATTGCGGCGCAGTTCGTTGACGTAGGAGATGTACACCACCGCGGTCTGCACCGAGACGCCGAACAGCGCCAGGAACCCGATCCCCGAGGACACCGAGAACGGCGTGCCGGTGAGCCACAGCGCCACCAGTCCCCCGACCGGCGCCGACAAGACCACGCCGAGCACGGTGATGAAGGGGAACTTGAAGTTGCTGTAGAGCGTGAACAGCAGCAGGAAGATCAGCGCCAGGGTCAGCGGCACGATCACGTTGAGCTGCGCGCGCGAGGCGGTGTATTCGGAGTACTCGCCGCCCCAGTCGGCGCGATAGCCCTGCGGCAGCTTCACCTGCTTGCCGACCTGCGCCATCGCGTCCTCCACCGCACCGGCCAGGTCGCGCCCTTCCACCGAGAACTGCACGCCGATGTAGCGCGAATTGTTCTCGCGGTAGATGAAGGAGGCGCCGTCGGTGACGTGGATATCGGCCAGCGTCTTGAGCGGGATCTGCTGCCCGCCGGGCGTGGCGACCAGGATGTCGCCGATCGCCTGCGGATCGTCGCGGTAGGGCTTGTCCAGCCGCACCACGAGGTCGAACTGCTTCTCGCCCTGGATCACCTGGGTGGCGACGTCGCCGCCGATCGCGGTCTGGATCAGCCCGTTGATGTCGTCGACGTTGAGCCCGTAGCGGGCGATCGCCGCGCGATCGATGACGATGCTCAGGGATGGCTGCCCCAGCTCCTGCACCAGCGACACATTGTGGATACCTCGCACCCGCTCGAGCACGTGCTTGATCGCCTTGCCCTTCTTCTGCAGCGTGTCCAGGTCGGGACCGAACACCTTCACCGCCAGCGCGCTCTTGAGGCCCGTCTCGGCCTCGTCCACCGCGTCCTCGGCCGGTTGGGTGTAGTTGAAGACGATGCCGGGGAAGGCGGCGAGCTTCTTGTTGATCGCCTCGATCAGCTCGGGCTTGGCGCGGTACGCGCCGTGCCACTCCGAACACGGCTTCAGCGCGACATAGAACGCGACGTTGAAGAAGCCGGTGGCGTCGGTGCCGTCGTCCGGGCGGCCCAGTTCGGAGGCGAC
>Ga0157372_10007615_pt1 | contig 11515 bp, 11 predicted proteins | sample C55metaG_FD_115307 | JGI IMG/M metagenome (GOLD analysis project Ga0157372, IMG submission 115307) | Corn rhizosphere microbial communities from Kellogg Biological Station, Michigan, USA - C5-5 metaG | ecosystem: Host-associated > Plants > Roots > Rhizosphere > Soil | place: USA: Michigan...
CGCGGCGGGGACCGCTTCCGCGAAGTCGCGACCCATGCCGGCCTCGAACGAGCCCTGGCCGGGGAAACAGAACGCCACTTTGCTCATGCCGCACTCTCCCCCTCGGCCGCCCCAGGCGGCCGGGTCTCCTGGCCGGGCGTCGCCGGCTTTGCCGGCGGCGCTTCCAGCCTATGTGTCCACCGCATCAGCGCGCTGCCCCACGTGAGGCCGGCGCCCATTCCTGTCATCAGTACGAGACTGCCCGCCTGAAGCCTGCCGTCCGCCTGGGCGTCTGCGAGCGCAAGCGGAATCGAGCCGGATGACGTGTTGCCGTAACGGTCGACGTTGATCACCACCCGCTCCGACGGGATCCCGAGCTTCCTGGTTGCGTGATCGATGATGCGAACATTCGCTTGGTGGGGAACGTAGACGTCGACGTCCTCGACGCGCGACCCTTCGTGCTCGAGCACAGCGTTGGCCGAATCGACGAGCACGCGCGTCGCGAATTTGAACACCTCGCGGCCGTTCATCTTCACGAACCGGTCGGGATCGTCGAACAGGCGCGACCCGCTTCCGGGTAGCCAGAGATGCTCGCCGCCGCCCCCGTCGGCGCCGAGCTCGAAGGCGAGGAAGCCCGGCTCGTCGGAAGGCTCGAGCACGACGGCACCGGCGCCGTCGCCGAACAGGACAACCGTGGACCGGTCGCTCCAGTCGAGGATCCGGGAGAGCACGTCGCCACCGACCACAAGCACTCGGCGTGCCAGGCCCGCAACGACCATTCCGTACGCCTGAGCGACCGCGTACATGAACCCTGTGCAGCCGGCAGACAGGTCGTACGCGGCCGCCTCCGCCGCGCCGAGCCGGTCGGCGAGGATCGCGGAAGTGGAAGGGAACATCATGTCCGGCGTGACGGTCGCGACGACGATCAGGTCGATGTCCTTGCCCTCGAGGCCGGCCTGACCCAGTGCCGTCTGTGCGGCAGGTAGGCACAGGTCCGAAAGGGCCTGCTCATCCGCGGCGATCCGGCGCTCGCGGATCCCGGTGCGCTCCATGATCCACTCGTCCGACGTGTCCACGAGCTCCGAAAGATCGTCGTTCGTGATCACCCGCTCGGGCGCGTAGGCTCCGAGACCGGTGATCGTGGCGTGCACGTCGCTGCGTCCGCTGCCGATCATTCGCCCTCCACGAAGACCGTGAGCATCGCCTCGACGGCGACTTCACCGTCGACGCTCGCTCGGCCCTGTCCCTTTGCGATCGGCCCACGCACCCGCAAGAACTCGCACTCGAGGTCGAGCACGTCGCCAGGCTCCACGACCCGCTTGAAGCGGCAGTCGTCGATGCCCGCGAAGAACGGGATCTTGCCGTGGTTCGCCTCGTCGGCAAGAACCGCGACCGCACCGCACTGCGCGATCGCCTCGATCGTCAGAACGCCGGGCATCACCGGCCGGTCGGGGAAGTGTCCCTGGAACCACCAGCCGTCGGCCGGCACGAGGTAACGGCCGCGCACGCGGCGGCCGGGCTCGATCTCGAGGACCTCGTCCACGAGGAGGAACGGGGGCCGGTGCGGGATGATCGACTCGATCGTCTCCCGGCCAAAAGGCGGAGGCGGGAGCGTCAAGCTACGTCTCGGCGCTCGAGCCGCTCCCGCAGCCGGTTGCGGCCGCGGTGCGCGTGACACTTGGCGGTACCGACGGGCATCCCGGCGGCCGCCGCAATCTCTTCGAACGTGTAGCCCAACGCGTCCTTGAGCACGATCACCTGCGCCTGTTCGGGTGAGATATCGGCGAGCGAATCACACAACTCCCGTCGCAGCTCAGAGATCCGCACGCCGCGCGTCGGATCGTGTTCGACGTCGACGCCCAACTCGTCCGGCAGTGCGTCGTGCGTTCGCGAGCGCTGCCGTTCGGCCACGTCGCGGCACGTGTTGACAACGAGCCGGTGCAGCCAGGTCGAGAACTGTGCCTCGCCGCGGAACTGGCGCAGGCGAACGCAGAGCTTCGCCAGCGCCTCCTGTGCCGCGTCGCGCGCGTCCTCCGGGTCGCGCAGGAGATGCTTCGCCAGCCGCTCGACCCGCGGCGCATGCCGGACGCAGAGCGCCTCGAGCGCGGCTGCGTCACCGGCCTTTGCGCGAGTCACCAGAACGGGGTCGCTGAGACTCGCGTAGTCGAGGCCACGCTCCCGCAGCGGCTGTCTGATCGCCCTCACAGCCGCACTAGTCTAAATGTGAGTGTCGGATCTATCTCCCGGCTCGGTCGAGCCATTGCTGCGCGGCCGCCTCGGACGCCCGTACCGCTTCGTCGAGGAGTGCGCTTCGACGCAGCGTCTGCTCGTGGACACCGCTACCGAGGGGGCGACGGTCGCGACGAACCTCCAGACCCACGGGCGCGGCCGCCTGGGCCGCCGGTGGGAAGCGCCGACAGGACGCGCCCTCCTCTTCTCCGTCTTGCTCCAGCCGACGCCGCCGATGGCCTTGTGGCCGGAGCTCTCTCTCGTCGCAGGGGACGCGGTCGCCACGGCACTCCGCGGGGAGGCCGGTGTCGACGCCGGGTTGAGCCATCCGAACGACGTCCTCATCGACGGCCGCAAGGTTGCGGGAATCCTGCCCGAGGCGAGCGTCGGCCGGGTCGTGCTCGGAATCGGCGTGAACGTCAATCAGGCGGCCGAGGAGCTGCCGGCGGAGACGCCCAAGCCGTCGACCTCGCTCCACGTCGAGACCGGCCGGGAATGGGCGCGCGCGCCGCTACTCGCAGCGATCCTGCTCGAGCTCGAACACGGCTACGACGCCTGGCAGCAGCTCCACACGAGCCGCTAGGCGGCCGGAACCTGGGCGCCGCCGTTCGTGCGCAGCTCCCGGAAGCTCCGCGCAGCTTCGATCGCCGCACCGAGGTTCAGGCCCTTGTCCTTCGCCTGCTTGATCAGCATCACGGTCTCGAGGGCGTCGATGTCGTAGATCCGCTGCTTCTTCCCCTTCGTGGGGATCTGGGCCTTGTTGGTCCAGTAGTCGAGCTGCATCTTCGAGATCCCCGCAATCTGGCAGACCTGTCCAAGGTAGAGCTCGATCTTTTCCAGATGCTCCGCCAGATTGATGGGTTCGAGAAGGTCGACCTGTCGGCTGACCGCCACTCTGCCCTCGCGCGTCCGATTCTGCCCCCGCCGGGAGTTATAAAGCTCGGAAGCCGCTAATGGAAGGGGGTCTGCGGGAAACCCGCGCGGCGTTAGGTGTCGCTCGGCTCGCCGACGGCCGGCTCATCGTCGCCGTTCGTCTCGTCGGACTCGACGACGGGGGCCAACGCCGAGACCCGCTCGTCGTCCCCACGGAGCCGCATCACGATCACGCCCTGGGTCGAGCGGCCAAGCCGCTTGACGTCCTCGACCGGGATCTTGATCACGGTGCCGGCGGTGGAGATGAGCATCACCTGGTAGCCGTCGCGGACGACGCGCGACCCCACGAGGTAGCCGCGCGCCTCGGTCAGCTGCACGGTCTTGACCCCCATGCCTCCGCGGCCCTTGACCGGGTACTCGGAGACGCGCGTCCGCTTGCCGAAGCCGTTCTCCGTCACCACCAGGACATCCGCGTCGTCCTCGGCAATATTGATCGAGATCACCTCGTCGTCCTTCCGGAGCTTCATGCCGGCGACTCCGGACGTGTCGCGGCCCATGGGCCGAGCGTCGGTCTCCTTGAACCGGATCGCCTGTCCCTTTCGCGAGACCATCAGGATGTCGTCGCCGCCCGAGGAATGCCTGACGCCGACGAGCTCGTCGCCTTCGCGCATCTTGATCGCGATGATCCCGTCGGCCTTGAGCGGCGTGTTGTACGCGGCGAGCTCCGTCTTCTTGACGACGCCCTTCTTCGTCGCGAAGACGAGGTACTTCGCCTCCTCGAAGTCGCGCGTCTGGATCACGGCCCGGACCTGCTCGTCCTGCCGGAACGGGAGGAGGTTGACGATCGCGCGGCCCTTCGACTGGCGCGAGCCGAGCGGCAGCTCGTGCACCTTGAGCCGGTAGACCTTGCCGACGTTGGTGAAGAAGAGGATGTAGTCGTGCGTGGATGCGACGAAAAGATGCTCGATGTAGTCCTCGTCCTTCAGGTCCATCCCCATCACGCCGATGCCGCCGCGCCGCTGCTCGCGGTACGTCGTCACCGGTAGCCGCTTGATGTAGCCCGAGCGCGTGATGGCGATGACCATGTCCTCTTCGGCGATCAGGTCCTCGAGCTCGAGGTCGCCCTCGGCGGCCATGATCTCGGTGCGCCGGTCGTCGTTCTTCGTGTAGATCCCCTTCAGCTCGAGCAGCTCTTCGCGGATCAGGCCGTCGATGCGCGACTCGTCACCGAGGATCTCTCGCAGCTCGGCGATGCGCTCCGTCTTGTCCTTGTACTCGCGTTCGAGCTCCGCGCGCTCGAGTGCGGTCAGCTGCCGCAAGCGGAGGTCGAGGATCGCCTGCGCTTGGATGTCGGTGAAGCCGAACTGGTCGATCAGGCCGATGCGCGCTGCGTCGGTGTCGGCGGCCGCCCGAATCAGCGCGATGACTTCGTCGAGAACGTCGAGCGCCTTGAGATAGCCCTCGAGAATGTGTACGCGCGCTTCGAGCCTCCGCAACTCGTACTTCGAGCGGCGGGTGACGATCTCGCGCTGGAAGTCGAGGTAGTGCTGGAGCAGATCGCGGAGGGCGAGCGTCCGCGGAACTCCGTCCACCAGCGCGACCGCGTTGTAGCCGAACGTCGACTGAAGCGGCGTGTGCTTCCAGAGCTTGTTGAGCACGACCTGTGGGATCGCGTCTCGCTTGAGCTCGATCACCATGCGCATGCCGCTGCGGTCGGAGAGGTCGCGCACGTTCGAGACCTCACTCAGCGTGCCGGTTTTGACCAGCTCGGCGATCTTCGAGATGACGCCGTCGTCGCCGCCCTTCTTGACCGTGTACGGAAGCTCGGTGACGACGATCGCCGACTTGCCGCCTCGCAGCTCCTCCGCGTGCGCCCGCGCGCGCATGACGATCCGGCCTCGACCCGACCGATAGGCCTCGCGGATCCCCTCGCGGCCGAGAATGATGCCGCCGGTCGGGAAATCGGGGCCCTTGATGTGCTTGATCAGGCGGTCGACGTCGATCGACGGCTCGTCGATCAAGGCCACGAGCGCGTCGGTGACCTCGCCGAGATGGTGCGGCGGAATGTTGGTGGCCATGCCGACCGCGATGCCCGACGATCCGTTGACGAGCAGGTTCGGGAACCGGGACGGCAGCACCGTCGGCTCGCGCCGCGACTCGTCGTAGTTGGGCTTGAAGTCGACCGTGTCGGCGGCGATGTCCTCGAGCAGCTCGGTTGCGAGCTTGGCGAGCCGGCATTCCGTGTACCGCATCGCCGCGGCCGGATACCCGTCGATGTTCCCGAAGTTCCCCTGGCCGTCGACCAGGGGATAGCGCAGCGAGAACGGCTGCGCGAGGCGGACGAGCGTGTCGTAGATCGCCGAGTCTCCGTGAGGGTGGTACGAGCCCATCACGTCGCCGACGACGCGCGCGCACTTCTGGCGCGGCCGGTTGGGCTGCAGCCCTGCCTCGTGCATCGCATAGAGGATCCGGCGATGCACCGGCTTGAGGCCGTCTCTCACGTCGGGCAGCGCACGCGAGACGATGACGCTCATCGCATAGTCGAGGAAGCTCGAGCGCATCTCCTGCTCGAGCTCGCGCGACTCGATGCGGCCCGGGTTCAGCGGCTCCATTCCGGCGGGACTAGACATCGAGGAAGCGCACGTCCTTCGCGTTCTCCTCGATGAACAAGCGACGCGGCTCGACCTGGTCGCCCATCAGCATCGAGAACAGCCGGTCGGCAGCCGCCGCATCGTCCACGTCGACGCGGACGAGCATGCGGTTCGCAGGATCCATCGTCGTGTCTGCGAGCTCCTGCGCGTCCATCTCACCGAGTCCCTTGAAGCGGCCCAGCGTGATCCCTTCCTTGGCCAGCTCGAGCGCGTGGTCGCGCAGCTCCTTGAACGTGCCAGCGTGGCGTGTCTTCTTGCCGAGCGTGACGTCGAACGGCGGCGGCCCGACAATCTCGCGCAGGCGCGCATACGCCGTGCGCAGCTTCGCGTAGACGGGCGAAGCGAGCAGCTCGGCCGGAACGACGACGTGCGAAGCTGCGCTCGTCTCGCTCTCGACGACCTTGAGGCGGACGCCCTGTTCGGTCTGCTCGATGACGGACACCTCGTGCCCGTTGCCGTCGAGCGAGGCAAGCGCGCCTTCGACATCGTCGAGCGCTGCTGCGTCGGTCTCGACGAGCCGATGGTCGATCACGAAGTTGGCCGGCCCGGCGCCGTAGTCGACACGGAGACGCGAGGCCCATCCATCGAACTCGTGCAGCGACTTGACGAACCGGCCGTAACGCGCCTCGGTGAACTTCTGCGTGTCGCCTTCGCGGTCGGTGACGTCCATGTCCTTGATCACCTCACGCGCGAGCAGGTCCTCGAGCTGCGACTCCTTCTCGATGTAGAGCTCCTGGTTCCGGATCTTGACCCGGTAGAGCGGCGGCACGGCGATGTAGACGTGACCGCGCTCGACGAGCTCCGGCATCTGGCGGTAGAGGAAGGTGAGGATCAGCGTGCGGATGTGCGAGCCGTCCTGGTCCGCGTCGGTCATGACGATCACGCGGTGGTAGCGCAGCTTCGTCACGTCGAACTCGTCGGCGATCCCCGTGCCGATCGCGGTGATGATCGACTGGATCTCGGTGTTGGAGAGCACCTTGTTGATGCGGTTCTTCTCGGCGTTGATCACCTTCCCGCGGAGCGGCAGGATCGCCTGGAAGAGACGGTTCCGCGCGTCGACCGCCGAGCCGCCGGCCGAGTTGCCCTCGACGAGGAAGAGCTCCGCCGACTCGGGGTCGTTGAGCTCGCAGTCGGCGAGCTTGCCGGGCAGCGAGTTGCCGTCGAGGGCCGACTTCCGGCGTGTCAGCTCTCGGGCCTTGCGGGCAGCCTGACGCGCATTCCGCGCAGCCACGGCCTTCGTGATGATCTGCTTGGCGTCTTGCGGGTTCTCCTCGAGGAACTCGGCCAGCTTCGCGTTGACGTTCTGCTTGACGAGGCCCTCGACCCACGGATTGCCGAGCTTCGTCTTGGTCTGGCCCTCGAACTGGGGCTCGGACAGCTTCACCGAGATGATCGCGGCCAGCCCTTCGCGGACGTCCTCGCCTTCGAGGTTGTCCTCCTTCTCCTTGAGCAGGCTCTTGTCGCGGGCGTAGCGGTTGAGCGTCGACGTGAGCGCGCTCTTGAACCCGGTCAGGTGCGCGCCACCCTCATGGGTGTTGATGTTGTTCGCGAACGAGAAGACCGACTCGACGTAGGACGAGTTCCACTGCATCGCGACCTCGACGGCGCCGTCGTCTCCGATTGCATCGAAGTAAACGACGTGCTTGTGGACGGGGTCCTTGGCACCGTTGACGTAGGCGACGAAATCGCGGATCCCGCCCTCGGCGTAGAACTCGTCGCGGGTCTCGCCTTCGCGTTCGTCGATGAGGGCGATCCGCAGGCCCTTGGTGAGGAACGCGGTCTCGCGCATTCGCTGCACGAGCGTGTCGCGCGACCACTCGATCTCCTCGAAGATCTCCGCGTCGGGCAGGAAGCTGATCGTCGTCCCCGTGTCGTCGGCCTTGCCGACCTCCGTCATCTCAGTGGTCGGCTCGCCACGACTGAACTCCTGGCGATATGCCTTGCCGTCGCGGTGCACCTCGGCGATCAGCCACTCGGAGAGCGCGTTGACGACCGATATGCCGACGCCGTGAAGGCCGCCGGAGACCTTGTAGCCGTCGCCGCCGAACTTTCCGCCGGCGTGAAGCTTCGTCAAGACGACGGTCAGAGCCGGCAGATCCTGGTCGGCCATGACGTCGACCGGGATGCCCGAACCCCAGTCCTGAACAGTCACTGAGTGGTCGGGATGGAGGGTCACCTCGATGCGGTCGTTGCGCCCTGCGAGCGCCTCGTCGACCGAGTTGGAGACGACCTCCTCGATGAGGTGGTGGAGGCCCCGCGAGCCCGTCGAGCCGATGTACATGCCCGGCCTGAGCCGGACCGGCTCGAGTCCCTCGAGGACGGTGATGTCCTTGGCGGTGTAGTCCGTTTCAGTCATGAAAAAAGCCCTGCAAATTCAGCATTTGCGGGCTGAAGGAAGTGTATCAGACAGAGCGGTCGTGCGACGCCCGAACGAGCGCCGCTTTTATGACTTTCGCGACGGATTCGCGCAGGTCCCGATCCTCGATGGCCGCTACGAGAGTTGCTGCCTCCCGAACCTGCTCCGGAGTCGCCTCGAGAGGCGGCGGGAGCGCAGGGTCGGGGGCTGGATCCGGCAGCTCTCCCGGCACAAAGCGGAGCCGGGGCCGGCCGGCCAAACGCTCCGAGATCTCGGCCGCTTGCTGGGTGAGCTCGAAGCCCCAGATCGCGTCGCGCACGTGCACGACAAGGGTTCCGTCGGCCTGCGTCCGCGCCGGCCACGCGTTGCGTGCGATCTCAGCGCCGACGGCGGCCAGCCAGGCGCTGCCGGCATCTCCAGCGCCGCTGTCCGCTCCCATGCGATGCATCTCGGCGCGAATCTCGTCGCCAAGGGGTTCCATCACGCAGCGACCTCCAGCACGGCACCGGACGTCACTTCGAGCAGTTGGTCGGGTGCCGCCGGCAGCATCGCGGCGTCGGTCGCCGTGATGAGCGCTTGCCCGGCAGTCCGCACGCGGTCGGCGAGGATCCGGCGTCGTCCTGGGTCGAGCTCGGAGAGGACGTCGTCGAGCAGCAGGAGCGGCGGAACGTCCGTGCGGTCGGTGATCGTCTCGGCCTCGGCAAGCAGGAGGGCGAGCAGCGCAAGCCGCTGCTCGCCCTGCGAACCGAAGCTACGAAGCTCGCAGTCGCCGGCGACGATCGCAACGTCGTCGAGGTGCGGCCCCAGCGAGGTCACCCCCCGTTCGACATCGCGCTCGAGCGCGGAGGCAAGCGCTGCCGCGGTCGGAGGTTCACCCTCGTAACGCAATGAGGCGCGCTCGAGGCCGAGCTCGGCTGCGCGATCGACGAACGGCGGCCCCAGCACGTCGAGGGCGTCGATTCGAGCGGCAACGAGCTCTGCGCCGAGCGTCGCGACGCGGTCGCTCCACGGCTCGATCGCGTCACGGCTCCCGGCGTTGGTCGCCGCCCGGCGAAGCGCGGCGTTTCTCTGCGCAACCGCCGCGCCGTACTCGGTGGGCAACGTCGCCCGGGCCGGCGCAAGCCTGCCGAGCACGCGATCGAAGTACGCACGGCGTGTCGACGGCGGGCCCTTGACGACGCCGAGCCGGTCGGGCGTGAAGACGAGCGTCGAGACCATCGTCCGCAACTGCTCCGCAGCCCGGAGTTGAGCGCCATTGAGCCGTGCGCGCTTCCCCTCGCCTCGACGCACCGTCACTTCGAGCTCCATCTGCACGTCACCGCGCCGGCCCGATACGAACGCGCGGGCGCCCTCCGCGCCGAAGCGAACGACCTGAGAGTCCGAGCGGGTGCGCGGTGAGAACCCCTGCGTTGCGACGTGCACCGCCTCGAGGAGATTCGTCTTGCCAACACCGTTCGGCCCCACGACGAGCACGAGCCCGGGCCGCAGTGCAAGGTCAAGCCGCTCGTAGGAGCGAAAGCTCCGAAGCGAAATCGTCTCGGCGATCAGCCCGGAAGGCGGATCGGCATGACGAGGTACGTGAAGTCCTCGCCTTCGTCGGTGAGGATCGCCGGGCGAAGAGAGCTGATGAGCTTCATCCGCACGTCGTCTCCCTCGACGGACTCGAGACCTTCCCGCAAGAACTCCGCGTTGAAGCCGATCTCGAGCGGTTCGCCGGTGTAGGCGACCGGCATCGACTCCTGCGACTCGCCCACCTCGTGCGTCCGCGCCACGACGGTGACCTCCCCATCGGCGAAGCGAAGCTGAAGCGGCGTCGCGCGCTGAATCATCACGGACGCGCGTCGAACGACATCCAGCAGCTCCACCCTCGGGACCGTCAGCTCGTGCTCGAACGTCTCCGGCAGGAGCTGTCGATAGTTCGGGAACTGGCCGTCGATCCGGCGCGTCGTGAGCCAGACGCCTCCCACCGAGAAGAGAACCTGGTTCTCCTGCACTCCGACGGCAACCTCATCCGCGTCGCCGGCGACACGCGAGAGCTCCTGCAGCGCCCGGCTGGGGACGATCGCCTCGAGATCCGGCGCCGGCGACCCGAGCGTCGTCTCCTTCACGGCCAAGCGGTACGAGTCGGTGGCCGCCATAACGAGCTTGTCGCCTGTGAACTGGACGAGGACGCCGGTGAGCACGGGGCGCGCCTCGTCGCGAGACGCTGCGCGTGCAACCCGCCCGATCGTCTCGAGCAGCGCCTCCCGGTCGATCTCGAACGTCTGCGTGTCGGTGAGCTCCGGGAGCCGCGGGAAGTCCTCGGCGTTGTACGTGTGCAGCGTGTAGCTGGCACTTCCCGAGGCGATGTGCACAACCGACTCGGCCGCACTGTGCTCGATCGTCACGTCGTCTCCGGGAAGGAGGCGGGCGATGTCGACGAGTGTGCGGCCTGGGAGCACGACGGCGCCGTCGCCCTCCACCCGAGCCGACACGGTCGCGCGCAACGAGAGCTCCATGTCGGTTGCCGCCAGCCGCAGATCGTCTCCGCGCGCCTCGAGCAGGATCCCCGACAGGATCTGAATCGCCGTGCGCGTCGAAACGGCACGCCCCACGACCGAAAGGCCCTGAACGAGGTCATCCTTCGTGCAGGTAATCCTCAACGCGGCACCAACTGCAATGTCACTCTCGATCATCTTGAGATTCTCGTAGAAGTCATAGGGAGTGTGGACGACGGGGAAGACGTGCTCGCGGCCGCATTCTCCGGGGATTCTGCATGTGGAGCGCCATTGTGGACGATCCGGATGGTCCCACAGGGAAGCAAGGTCAGCGCACCTGCTTCACACGTGCGGTCAGCTCCGGTAGCCGCGGGAAGTCCTCGGCGTTGTACGTGTGGAGTGTGTAGCTCGCGGCACCCGAGCCAACGTGGACAACCGACTCCGCCGCGCGATGCTCGATCGTGACGTCGTCTCCCGGCAACAGCCGCGCGATGTCGACGAGCGTCCGGCCCGGGAGGACCACCGCGCCGTCGCCCTCCACCCGCGCCGGCACCGCAGCGCGCAGCGACAGCTCCATGTCGGTCGCTGCGAGGCGCAGCTCGTCGCCGGCAGCCTCGAGCAGGATCCCCGAGAGGATCTGGATCGCCGTGCGGGTCGAGACGGCCCGGCCGACCAGCGAGAGGCCCTGCACGAGCTCGTCCTTCGTGCAGGTGATCCTCAACCCGGCGCCTACTGCGATGTCACTCTCGATCATCTATGGACTCTCGTAGAAGTAGTAGGGAGTGTGGACGACGGGGAAGACGTGCGCAACGCCGCCCGGCTCCTGGGCTCGGCGTGTGGAGTGTCATTGTGGACGATCCGGCGGTCCCACAGCCGGGCAACGGTCAGCGCACCTGCTTCACACGTGCGGTGAGTTCCTGCACGAGGTTGTACACAGACCTGTCCTCACG
>Ga0157372_10007616_pt1 | contig 11515 bp, 9 predicted proteins | sample C55metaG_FD_115307 | JGI IMG/M metagenome (GOLD analysis project Ga0157372, IMG submission 115307) | Corn rhizosphere microbial communities from Kellogg Biological Station, Michigan, USA - C5-5 metaG | ecosystem: Host-associated > Plants > Roots > Rhizosphere > Soil | place: USA: Michigan...
ACTCCGCGCCTTTCGCGAGCGCGACAAGGCGCTGAACGATGCGCTCATCGCCGCGCAACAGCTTCGCGGCGAGGTTCGTGAGCAGGCAGAGCGCGAGGCGCAGCTCATACTGCGTGAGGCGCAGGCCGAGGGCGAGCGGATCATCGAGGCCGCCAAGTCCGATGTGCGGCGAATGGAAGAAGAGCTGGACAATCTCGATCGCTCCCGGCGCACGTATCTGGCTCAGATGCGGACTCTGATCGCGCGGCAGCTTTCGGAAGTCGAAGCGTCCGATTCCCAGGTTGTCGCGAGCACGCTGCGAGGCGCGGGCTCAAACTCCTCCGGATCGAACCGAGAATGACCGCAGTCCGCCCCGTGCCGGCAGCGGCGGGGGGAGACGACAAGGGCATGCGCTTCCGTCTGCTGCCCACCGATCGCTCGCCCGACGAACTCGAAAAGGAAATGCTTTCGCGCTGGAAAGAGGAGGGCCTTTTCCAGAAGACTCTCGCGCAGGCGGAAGGGAAGCCCGAGTTCGTTTTCTTCGAGGGCCCGCCGACCGCCAACGGGAAGCCGGGAATTCACCACGTCTTCTCGCGGACGGTGAAAGATCTCTTCTGCCGCTACCGCGCAATGAGCGGCAATCACGTCGCGCGCAAAGCGGGGTGGGATACACATGGCCTGCCGGTCGAGATCGAAGTCGAAAAAAGAATCGAGAAGGACTTCGGCATTCGAACCGCGAAGCAGCAGATCGAGCAGATCGGCGTCGCGCGATTCAACGAGATGTGCCGCGAGAGCGTGTGGCGTTATCGAACCGATTGGGAGGAGCTGAGCGAACGTATCGGATACTGGCTCGACTACACTGATCCGTACGTTACGTACTCGAACAATTACATCGAGAGCGTGTGGTGGGCGCTGGCGACGATGTTCCGGCGCGGGCGGCTGTACCGCGGCCACAAGGTTCTCCCGTATTGCGCGCGGTGTGGGACGACGTTGTCGAGTCACGAGGTAGCGCAGGGCTACAAGGATGTGAAGGACCCGAGCGCGTACGTCGCCCTCGATCTGGTTGAAGAGAAGGGCGCGAAGACTCGGCGCCGCATACTCGTGTGGACGACGACTCCGTGGACGCTCATCTCCAACGTCGCGCTCGCGGTGAACCCGACGCTGGAGTACGTGGAGCTACGCAAGAGAAAATCGGAGACTGACGAGACGATCATCCTGGCGCTCGCACGTACCCCCGCGGTGCTTGGTGACGACTTCGCCGGCCGCTGGGAGACGGTTCGTTCTTTCCGGGGCACCGAGCTTGTCGGCGGGCGTTACAAGCGACCGCTCGATTGGGTGGCGTACAAGGAAGGGAAGCACGAGGTGATCATCGGTGAGTCCTTCGTGTCAGCGGACGAGGGTACCGGCGTCGTGCATATGGCGCCTGCGTTCGGCGCAGACGACTACGCGGCGGGACAGCGGAATGGGCTCGCGTTCCTCCAGCCCGTGAATCTCCGTGGCGAGTTCCCGACCGACATGCCGCTCGTGGGCGGCATGTTCGTGAAGGAAGCGGACGCCGTCATTCTCGAGGAGCTCAAACGCCGCGGCGTCTTATGGAAGTCGACGCTCCACGAGCACGCGTATCCGCATTGCTGGCGCTGCGAGACGCCACTGCTCTATTACGCCCGCACTTCGTGGTTCATTCGCACCACGGAATTCAAGGACGCGATGCTGGTTCGCAACGCGCGCGTCGACTGGCATCCGGCCGAGACGGGATCGGGCCGGTTCGGCGAGTGGCTGACCAACAACATCGATTGGGCGGTCTCGCGCGATCGCTACTGGGGAACGCCACTTCCAATCTGGGTCTGCGACCGCGACGGCACGCACGCCGAAGCGATCGGCGGATTCTCGGAGCTGTCCGAGCGGTCGGGGAAGGCGCTCGCCGACGCGTTCGATCCCCACAAGCCATTCATCGACGACTATACGTGGCAGTGCAAGTGCGGCGGGAGGATGACTCGCACGCCCGAAGTCATCGACGCCTGGTTCGATTCGGGATCGATGCCGTTCGCGCAATGGCATTTCCCGTTCGAGAATCGCGACAAGTTCGAGCGCTACTATCCGGCGGATTTCATCGCCGAGGGAATCGACCAGACGCGCGGCTGGTTCTATTCGCTGCTGGCGATCGCGACCGGACTCGGCGACGCGCTGCCGAATAACCTGCTCGCGCACGAAGCCCATTCGCCGGGGGTTGTCGATACCGCGCCGTATCGTTCTGTCGTCGTCAACGATCTCGTTCTCGATGCCGAGGGACAAAAGATGTCCAAGCGACTCGGAAACATCATCGACCCGGCATCGGTGATTCCGCGGTATGGTGCAGACGCGGTGCGGCTCTTTCTCACGACCTCGAGTCAGATCTGGACTCCGCGCCGGTTCGACGAAGCCGGCATTCGTGACACCGCCGGCCGCTTCCTGTTGACGTTCAAGAACGTCTACACCGGCATCTTCGCGGAGTACGCGAATTTCGGATGGTCGCCATCAGACAAGGATCCGGCGCCAGGCGATCGGCCGCTGTTGGATCGGTGGGTCTTGTCAAGGCTGGCGACCGTCGAGCGCGAGGCCGGCGAGATGCTCGCCCGGTACGAAGCCACTAATGCCGCCAAGGCCGTGATGACCTTCTTCGACGAAGACGTGTCGAAATGGTACGTGCGACAGAGCCGCCACCGGTTTTACGACGTCGATAGCGATGACAATCGCGCTGCCTTCGCGACACTTCACGAGGTCATCGTTGTGACGTGTCGGCTGTTGGCCCCGTTCGCTCCTTTCATCACTGATTGGGTCCATCGCGAGCTCACCGGTTCTTCGGTCCATCTGGCGTCCTACACACGGACCCACGTCGGTGAGCTCGACATCGAGGTCGACCTGGAGCGCTCGATGGCCCACCTCCGGACCCTCGCCACGCTTGGCCGCGCGGCACGGGAGGAGGCAGGCGTGAAGGTCCGTCAGCCTCTCGCTCGGCTCGTCTGCGTCGTGCCCGTGCGGGGGGCCCTAACAAAGGACGCCCAGGCGCGCGCCGAAGGCATGTTAAAGGAGCTGAGCCCCCTCCTGGCCGCGGAGCTCAACATAAAAAAGATCGAATTCATCTCAAGCGCCGACGATCTAGTAACTTTAAAGGCTCGGCCGAATTTCAGGTCGCTGGGTAAGAAGTTCGGCAAGGATACGCCTTTGGCAGCCGAGGCCGTCCAGGCTCTGGGCAGCGAGGCGCTGTTGGCGTTCGAGGGAGGAAAGCCCCTCTTCGTTTCCGTCGGGAACGAATCGCGGGAGTTGAGCGGCGAGGATTTGACGGTCGTACGGACTGCCTCGGGCGACTTGGTGGTAAAAGAGGAAGGTGGCTATTTTGCGGCGCTCGAAGCGGTAGTAACGCACGAGCTTCGCTTAGAGGGCCTGGCTCGCGAAGTGGTCAGTCGCGTTCAAAGGCTAAGGAAAGAATTGGGTTTCGCCGTCAGCGATCGCATCACGCTTTTCGTTGCCGGCGGTGCGGAGATTCAGGAGGCAGTGACGGCTTTCCAGAAATGGATAGCTGATGAAGTGCTTGCTCTGAAGGTCTCGGTGGGCGAGAAAATCGACGAAACACACGCGGCGCATACGCTCGACCTTGATGGGCAGAGCGTTGAAGTCGCCTTGGAGAGGGTAGGTTAGAAATGGCACCTGCAGCTAGCAGCAAAAAACCGGCGGCGGCAAAAGCGACAGCGGCAAAGCCGAAAGCGATGCCCAAAAAGAGCCTTCAGCACTTCGAGAAGCGCCTGCTAGAGGAGAGGAAGCGCGTATTGAAGGAGCTGGGCCATTACGACGAGACTTTCGGGTCGACGCCGCAAGGTGCCGACGGGGATCTGAGCGCTTATTCATTCCATATGGCCGATCAGGGCACCGACGCAATGGAGCGCGAGAAGGCGTTTCTGTTCGCGAGCCAGGAAGGCCGCTTCCTCTGGCACATCGACGAAGCGCTTCGTCGACTCTATCGCAATCCCGAGCAGTTCGGCAAGTGCCACAACTGCGGCCGAGAGATCAGCTTCGAACGTCTCGATGCGCTACCCCACGCCAGATACTGCATCGAGTGTAAGCAGCGCGAAGAAGATGGAAAGCGCCAAGCCTAATCCGCCCCTCTTCTGGGGCACGCTGATCACTGTGGTAGTGGTCGACCTCGTGACGAAGCTCATTGCTGCCGCGACGTTGTCGCCGCAGCACATTCCCCACGAAATCCTGGGAAATCATCTCCGGCTGACGCTGGTCTACAACCCGGGCGCGGCGTTCGGGTTGAATCTGGGCGTCTACTCGCGGTGGATATTCATGGCGTTGACCGCGGGGGCGCTGGTGATTCTTGGTCGGCTCTACCAGGCGACGAGGCAGGGGGATTTTCTGCGGACGATCGCGCTGGGCCTCGTGTGCGGTGGTGCCGTGGGAAATCTCATCGACCGCGTCCGGTCGGCGACCGGAGTCGTGGACTTCATAGACGTCGGCTTGCGCGACCTCCGCTGGCCGACGTTCAATGTCGCGGACATGGCGGTGAGCGTAGGGGCATTTCTTCTGGCCTGGGTCCTTTGGGGCGAGGAACGATCCTCCAGCCCGGCCGTGGCAGCCACCCCAGTGTCGGATACTCCGGCGGAGAGCTAGCCTCTGAGCGACATCAGGGAGTTTTCCGTCGAGGCGGACAGCAATGTCCGCCTCGATCTCTTTATTGCCAGTCGTGCCGAGCTTTCACGCACCCAGGCGGCGACGTTGATCGCGCAGGGGCACGTGCGAGTGGATGGGCGCCAGGAAAAGGCGAGCTACCGCCCCGAAACCGGAGAAGTGGTCAGGGTCGAGATACCCCAGGTCGAGAAGCGAACGGTCTCGGGGGAGGACATCCCCGTGGCCGTGGTTTATGAGGACGAAGCCCTTCTGGTGGTGGACAAGCCGGCCGGTATGGTAGTGCACCCAGCCCCCGGTAACTGGAGCGGAACGCTGGTTAACGCCCTGCTGGGGCGGGGCGGCAGCCTCTCTTCCGAAGGAGAGCCGGAGCGCGCAGGTATGGTTCACCGCCTCGACAAGGAGACATCAGGCCTGCTGATCGTGGCCAAGACCGACCGATCCCACAGATTATTGAGCGCTGCGATCGCCGCCAGACGCGTCACCCGCCGCTATGCGGTCATGACCTGGGGTCACCTTCCCTCAGACACCATGACGATCGACAAGCCGATAGCCCGCGACCCCCGAGACCGGAAGCGCATGGCAATCGTCAATAAGGGTCGGCCGGCCAAGACCGACCTCATACGCCTTGCTCGGTTCGATGCGGGGGAACTTCTTCGTGCCCATCTCCATTCCGGACGGACTCATCAAATCCGCGTTCATCTCGCGTCTATCGGCCATCCTGTCATGGGCGACGACGTGTATGGAGGGGGCGGAGGACGTCGTGTGGCCGGACTTCCTCCCAAGCGGCACTTCCTGCACGCGGCCTGGCTCGCGTTCAACCACCCAGTGACGGGCAAGCCGCTGGACTTCCGCTCACCGCTTCCGGCGGATCTGCGCCACTCACTCGCGGTGATTGCCGGAGAGCATGCGCTCCCGGACGACGTCGACGCGCTGACGGCGCTCAGATTCTATGAGTGACGCCGTCGCGATCCCGCCCGAGGCGGTCGTCGAGCAAGAACAACCGCACGTTCCAACCCGGCGGCTGCTCGTATTCAACATCGGCGGCAGCTCCTTCGCGTGCGAGATGGACGCGTTCCGCGAAATCATCCCCATGCAGCAGATAACGCGGCTGCCGGGTGCGCCCGACACAGTGCGCGGCCTGATCAACCTGCGCGGGACGATCGTCACCGTGATCGACGGCGGCGTATCGCTGGGCAGGAAGGCACGCTCGCGCGTGGAGGGGTTGATTCTTCTGGTCGACTATTTCGACCGGTGGATTGGAATCGGAGTGGACGATGTGCGCGACATTCAGGACATACCGATAGATCAATTCGGGTCGGCCGATCAGACCGAGATTCCGCTCGTGGGCGCAGTAACCGGAGCCGTCGAGATCGAGGGTGAGCGCGTCCTCGTGCTCGACATCAAGACAGTCGTTCAGAAAGTCATCGGACAAGGGAGGTAGGGTGAGCAGCAGTACTGTGCTGGTTTGCGACGACGCGGTGTTCATGCGGACGATGGTTAGCGACATTCTATCCCAGGCTGGGTTCACGGTCGTGGGTGAAGCGGAGAACGGAAAACAGGCTGTCGAGAAATACCAGCAGCTGAAACCCGATCTGGTGACGATGGACATCATCATGCCGGAGATGGGCGGGATCGAGGCCGTCAAGCAGATCACGCAGATGGATCCGGCCGCGCGCATTCTGATGTGCAGCGCCATGGGGCAGCAGGCGCTAGTGCAGGAAGCACTTCAGGCTGGAGCGCGCGACTTCGTGGTCAAGCCGTTCCAGCCCAGCCGCGTTCTGGAAGCGGTGCAGCGGGTGCTGGCCTAGGTGGACGTCGGCCGCTACGCCAAACTATTTCTCTCGGAGAGCCGCGAAAACCTCTCCGAGATGAATAACGCGCTTCTCGAGCTGGAGCGCGGAGGGAGCGATGCGGCCATAGACCGACTGTTCCGTGCGGTCCACACCATGAAGGGAATGGGGTCGGCCATGGGATACACAGCGGTGGCGGAGCTTTCCCACGAGCTGGAAACGCTTCTCGACAAGCTCAGAAATGGGACGCTGGCCGCGACGCGTCCGATCATCGACACGCTGTTTGCCGGTGTTGATGCCCTCGAGCAGTCCGTGGATCTCGCAACCTCGCCGACGCCGCAGCAGCACGACGTCAAGGAGATCATCGGCCGGGTGCGCCAGGCGTGGACGGACGAAACGCCGCAGACTTTCACCTCTGAGTTCGCTATAGCTGCGGTCGAGAAAAAGCCGGCTCCTCCTTCGTCATCCGCGACTTCCTCAGCTTCCGCGGACCCTGGCGTGCAGAAGGCGCCGCGGCATATCCGTATCGAGGCGAAGCGTCTCGATACCCTGATGAACGTCGTCGGCGAGCTCGTGATCGCTCGCGACCGCATCGCCAAGATCGCCGAACAGCTTGGCGACGAATCGCTTCTCGAGGCGACGCTCCGCGCGTCCCAGATACTTGCGACGCTCCAGAACGAAATCATGACGAGCCGCATGGTTCCGGTGTGGCAGGTCTTCGAGCGGTTTCCTCGCGTTGTGCGTGACACTGCCCGCTCGCTCGGAAAGGAAGTCGAATTCAAGATCGAAGGCCGGGAGATCGAGCTCGATCGTTCGATGCTCGACGAGATGGGCGAGCCCGTGCTGCATCTGTTGCGGAATTCGCTCGATCACGGAGTGGAGAAGCCTGACGATCGCGAGAAGGCCGGAAAGCCGCGTGTCGCAACGCTCATTCTTACCGCCGAGCGGGATCGCGCGACGGTGCTGATCCGTGTGACGGACGATGGCCGCGGCATCGATCAGGGAAGGGTGCTCCCCCGCGCCAAGAAGCTGGGACTTGTCGAGCAGGAGACCACGAAGTTGACCGAGCAGGAACTCGTATCGATCATATCGCGGCCTGGATTCTCGACGGCGGACAAGGTGACGGAGATCTCTGGACGTGGTGTCGGCTTCGACATCGTCGCCACCCGCGTACGCTCGCTCGGCGGCTCGCTCGAAGTGCATACCGACGCCGGGCTTGGCACCAGCGTCAGCATGCGCCTTCCTCTGACGCTGGCGATTTCGCGTGCGCTCCTGGCGAGAGTCGACAAGGAGATTTACGCGATCCCTCTCACGCACGTGCTCGAGACATTCAGTCTCTCGAAGCCGATGTTGCTGGAGTCAAAGGGCAGGCAGGTCGTTGCCATTCGGGACGATCTCTTCACCGCCATCTGGCTGCGTGAGCGCGTGGGACTTCCTCCGGCGGCGGTGGCGGCCAGCGGACAGGTCGTGCTCATCGAGCTGGCGGCGCAAGCGAAAGCCGCGCTCATCGTCGACGAGTTCATCGGACAGCAGGAAATCGTCGTCAAGCAGTTCGACGGCGTGAACGGCAGCAAAACTCTATTCAGCGGCGCGACCATTCTTGGCGACGGATCGCCCGCTCTCATCGTTGACGCCTCGAGTCTCCTCTGAAATGACAACTCCCCGCAACACTCCATCCGGCGACAATACCACGCTTCTCAGTGTCGCACGTCTCGACGCACTGCGAGAAGTCGCCAACATCGGCGCGGGTCACGCTGCCACCGCCCTTTCGACGCTGACGGCCACGCGCATCATGATCAGCGTGCCGATGGTCAACGTCGTTCCACCGGGGGACTTCGTACCGGAGATCGCGCCGGGCGTTGAAATCGTCGCCGTCCAGATGGCGATGAGCGGCGACATCGGCGGACAGACCGTGTTCTTGCTGGCGATTCCGGCGGGGCTCAGGCTCGCCGAGCGTATGTTACGCCGCAAGCGCGGATCGTCGGAGAGTCTCGGCAAGCTCGAGCAATCGGCTCTCAACGAAGCTGGAAACATTCTGGCCGGCGCGTATCTCACGGCGTTGAGCGACTTCCTCGACATGCGTCTCATGCTCTCCCCGCCGCATCTCACCACTGGGCCCACCGCTGACGCACTGAAGACGCTGGGCGATCACGCGCCGCAGGTCGAGTCTCCGATTCTGTGCGTGGAGACGGAGTTCTTTCTCGAAGAGCCGGTTGAGAGTCTGCACGGCTTCTTCCTGCTCGTCCCCGACCAGACCGCCTTCGACGCCATTTTCCGCGCAGTGCGCGTAGAATAAGCCATGAGCGCAGCGGCAACTGCCCGCCCAACGGCAGCCGCGCACGGCGGTGAGATCGACATCCTGCGATCGTTCGCTCGCCGAATCGATCCCTCGGATGCAGGTGCGTACAACAATCTCGGCGTCCTCTACTTTCGAAAGGGACTGACGGACGAGGCTATCGTTGCGTTCTCCCGCGCTCTCGCGCTCGACGAGCGGATGGGTGTCGCCCGTCGGAATCTTGAGATCGCGTACGGAGACAGCGGTATCGTCGAGCGACGCCTGCACGAGCTCGACGAGCGCCTGCGCGCAAATCCCGAGGATCTGGAAGCGCTCGTCCAGAGCGGGATCGCGGAAAAAACGGCCGGTCGCCTGGAGCGCGCGCACTCTCTTTTCGAGCGCGCGATCGAGCTGGACCCCGAGAGCTCAGTCCTGCACTTCCTCTTCGCGGAGACTCTCTACAACCGCGGCCTGCACGAAGACGCAATGCGCTCGGTGCGACGCTCCATCGAGCTCAATCCCGAAAACCCCGATGCGCTGTACCTGATCGGGTTCATACTCGGCGATTTGGGCCGGGGCGAGGAAGCGGCGGAAGCGAACCGGCGCGCGGTGTTGTTGAACCCGACGCTCGTGCGCGCGCAGGCGAATCTTTCGCTCGAGACCTATCGTCACGACGTCACTCCCAGCCATCAGCAGAAGACGCCGGCGGGGGCGCACATCACGCTGGGCCGCGCGTTGAGGCAGAAGGGCTACTTCCAGGAGGCGCTGCGCGAGTACGAGCGGGCGATCGAAGGCGGCCAGGCGAACGCCGAAGTTCTGCAGGCGATGCTCGAGCTGTATCTGTTGCAGCGCGACACCGGCGCGGCGATCGCGACCGCCGAGCGCTTCGCGCGCGAATTCTCCCCGACGGCGAAGACGTGGAACGGGCGCGGCGTCGCGTTGCAGCTGGAAGGTCGACACGCCGAGGCGGAACAGCGTTACATGACGGCGCTCGAGATCGATCCGAGCTACGCTTTCGCGCAGAACAATCTTGGTGTTCTCCTCTGGCACAAGAACGACACCAAGGCCGCGATCAACTCGTTCAGGCGCGCGTTGCAGGCTGCTTCACCTCCGGTCGAGGCACGGTTGAACCTGGCCCTCGGCTTGTTCAAGCGGAAGCACACCGAGCTGGCGCTCGAAGCGTTCCGCCAGGTGTTGAGCGCCGCGCCCGAGCATCCCGTCGCCTGGAACGGCATCGGTCTCATTCTCGTCGAGCTCGAGAAGTATGAGGACGCGCGGAATGCGTTCGCCCGCGCGATACAGGCGAACCCGGATTTCGCCGAAGCGCACTACAACATGAGCTTTACTCTCTCCAACCTCGGTGACTTCGCATCAGCCTTACGTGAGACGAAGCGCGCGCTGGCGCTCGACCCGATGTACACGCCGCAGAAGCTCGAGCTTGCCATTGAGCTTCCGCACGAGGAGATCAGGCTCACCGTCGCTCCTCCGATCACCGAGGCGGGTGAAACGACGGAGCACGTTGCCGATTTCCATTTCGACCCCGCGATCATCGAGGCTCTGTTCGCTGAGAGGCCATCGCGGCTCACCCCCATATCGCAGAACGCCATCGGCGGCTTCTCGCTTGCCCGCGACCTGATCACCAAGGGGCTTTACGATCGCGCCCAGGCGGAGATTGCCCGGGTTCTCTCCCGCGGTGGCGACAAAGTACTGGGTCTGGTGCTGGCCGGCGACGGGTTTGCGGCGCAGGGACTGCACGGAGAGGCACTGGAGAGATATCGGCGCGCGCTCGAGATGGACGATGGCAATACCTTCGCCCGGCAGGGGACCGCGCGGTCGCTGCTTGCTCTGGGACGCGCCGAGCAGGCGAGACCGTACGCCGAGGCACTCGTCGCAGCGGGCAGCACGGATGTGAATCTGCTGTTGCTGGCTGCGGAGGCGCGCGTGGCCTCGCTCGATCACCCGGGCGCGAAAGAGATTCTGCTGACTCTCAGAAAGAGCGAGGCGCGAAACGCGAACGTGCTGAAGCGGGTGGGCGATCTGTATGCGACGCTCGGCGACGCAAGCGAAGCGATCGGGTCCTACCGGGCGAGCCTTGGCATCGACGAGCGTCAGTCGGAGACGCGGGTCTCGCTCGGACGACTTCTCGCCAAGGCTGGCGACGATACCGGGGCGATCAGAGAGCTCGAGACCGTCCTTGTTACCGCGCCGAACCACGACGCGGCGGTCGTAGAGCTCGTGGGACCATATCGGCGGACGGGTCGCTCGCGCAGCGCTTTGCCACGGATCGTGGCTCTCATTCGCCGCGACGTCTATCACTTCCCGGCGTTGATCGCGCTCGGCGAGATACTGATCGACCTGGCTCGCGAAGGCGACGCTCTCAGAGCGTTCGAGCGCGTGCTGCGGTTCGATCCCAACCACGGTGAAGCGCTGCGCTATCGCCTGCTGCTGATGAGAGGACGGAGCTAATGGCGATCGAAGGACCACTCCGCGAACTCGGCATTCACGACGTCTTCCAGCTGCTCGATCTGAGCAGGAAGACGGGAACCCTGCGCGTCTATTCTCCCGAGAGGAACAACGAGGGAAGCGTCTACTTCGACGCCGGGACGATCGTCGCCGCGACGATGAAGAGTAATCCGCACCTTCTCGGAACGATTCTCGAGCGTTCTGGCAAGGCGACCCCGGCGGATCTCGCCCGCGCAACAGCCATGCAGCGCGCCGGCGACAAACGCCGCGTCGGTGAGATTCTCGTCGCCCACGGCATCGTTACGCCGCGCGACATCGATCGCTTCATGAGGCTCCAGATCGA
>Ga0157372_10007617_pt1 | contig 11514 bp, 7 predicted proteins | sample C55metaG_FD_115307 | JGI IMG/M metagenome (GOLD analysis project Ga0157372, IMG submission 115307) | Corn rhizosphere microbial communities from Kellogg Biological Station, Michigan, USA - C5-5 metaG | ecosystem: Host-associated > Plants > Roots > Rhizosphere > Soil | place: USA: Michigan...
GCAGTCGATGGTCTTCAATCGCGTCCCACCCGTCCCCGTTCGAAATCTGTCGGTGCCTGGCCTAACACTCAAAGAGGCGCTCGAATTGCGGCCCGTTCAGCCACTCGTACGCCGCGACAGCCACAAACTCACGGCCCTCAATCTCACGCTTGGCGTGCTACACATCGCGCGCGGAGAAGACAAGACGCTCACCCAACTCGAATACGCTCTCGAATGTTGCCCGACGTTCGTCGTCATCTGTCTTGGATATTCAGAGGCGCTTGAAGCGCTCGCGGTGGGGAATCCTGACATCCTGCCTGAAGCTCAGTCGTTTCGTGCCGGCTACTCACGGCTGCTATCACCACTTCGTGAAGCCGGCGCCGAAGTTCTCGTGCTGACGATTCCCGACCCGCTCGATACGGCTTACGTTTCTACACTCAATACCGCCTCAAGGATCCTGATGGTCGAACCATCGATCATTCGCACACTCTATGGCATAGGCGACGAAGCGTTAATTACTGTTCACGGTCTGAATGAGATCGGCTTTCAACTGTTCGGAAAGAATGTTGGACCATTACCGGAAAACGCAACACTGAATGCTGAAGTAGGCCAACAAGTCAGCCGCCGCATAGCCGAGTTGAACGACGCTCTCAGTTCCGTCGCGCAGGAATGCGGAGCGAGGGTCTACGATCTCTGCGCCTGCCTGCGCCGCTTGAAAAGTGAAGGAGTTAACACTGGTACGCGGAAACTGACCGCTGAATACCTCGGTGGTTTTTACTCCCTCAATGGTTATTATCCGGGGGCAACGGGCCACGCCGTTATTGCAAACGAATTACTTCACACGCTGAACCTCAACTATCGTTCTGACTTCCCGCAGATCAATTTGAACGCCGTGGCGCAATCAGATCCGGTTGCAGCTTACAAACCAGCGGAGGGACCATGCTGGACACTGGACAATCTGCCGCGTGCCCAACCAGTTCCCGCAGCAACCGGCGCGGATGACGCTGCGTTTGGTGGATCAACTTCAGCGGGAATCGGCGCCGGCGGGGCGCCGACGTCGACTTGGGAGGCATTGGGAGCGCCGGAAGGCGAGGCGCCCGCTCCGCTTCGGCTGCCACCCAATCTCGAACAGACTCTGCCGCTCAGTAAAGCTGCAAGTTACTTCGGCGACGGCATCGCTGCAGTTAACTGTCGCGATCAGCGAGGCATCCAGTTCGGTAGTTTGGGGAGCTGGCTATTCGGCGGACTAGCAATGGTCGACAGCCACCTCAGCGGCAACATCCGGATCCGCTTTACGCCGCCGGAAAACAACGTCACTCGTTTCGAGATTTCATTCGAAGGCGGGTTCGTTGGCGACGACGCAGTGCTGACAACACCACAGTTTTTCAAAATGTGGTTCCAACAGGCGCGCGTTGACGAGGCGCCCGGACTCGTGTCGTCCGGAAAGCTCGATCTCACCTCTGGTCTGATCTCCGATTTGCAACTCTACGCGGCCTACAGCAGCACTGCGCTCTTCGCACTCGTTGGCTCGAATCCAAACTGGCCCCGTGTGCCGATCACCTTTAAGAACGAGTCGTCTCAACAGTATTACGGCTCGGCATGGGCGCGTTTCGAGCAGCGCGATGACGGCCTGCTCGACTTCACTTTTTACGGCTCCATGTTTGCTCCGGTTGGACCAATCGTCTGGCCCCTGAACTTCGTTGGTCCATCGGGTCAATTCGCTACTATCCCGGCTGCCGGCACCGTCATGCACCCGCATCTGCACCTCAGCACAAAAGAACCGGCGCGTGGCGGCGAGTGTCCTGACATCCCCTTCAACACGATTCAGGAGCTAACGCTCTTCACACATAACAGCAGTTTCGGCGACGCCTTCACTCTGCATGCACCACAACTCGGCGGCAAAGCGACCGGGCGATCGCACCTACTTGGCCGCCTGTTGCTTCAGTATGGCGTTCCTAACGGCAACTCTGTTCCCGTCGCCGTTTTCGCCGTCAATGCCGGCGGAGTGATGGAGGAGATGGCATCGTCGCCAATCACGCAGGTTTTTCCAGGTCGCCTCTATCCTGGTCCCGTCGGCTTTGACGAGTTTCTGCGCTTTCCCTTACGCACCTACTCTCTCGATGACCTGGCGATCATTGACGACTCATTCGATATTTCGGTCGGCGCCGTTGATCTGCGAACAGGTCATTTCATAAACGAACTCCTTCACCGCGGGTTCATCAATCAGGATTTGATCTTCGCACTGCTTCGCGTTGAGCCGCGCACGCCCGGAAGTTCGTTCCTGTTCCGCGGTCCGGCAGTGCTGGAGAAGGGTCCCGGAGGCCAGCCGCTCTTTCGATTCAAGGGCGAAGTTTTTGTTCCTTATCCGGAAGGCTTTTTGTTTCCGTCGCCAAACCTCACGACCGGTTTTCCAATCGGTCCGCAATCGAGGCTCGATCCATTTCTCTGGTTGCACGCGATTCCTGATCAACGAGCGGGCGATTACGTCAAAACAGGAGAAGGTCGGAACATCACCTCTTCGGCGGGTGAACTGTTCTCGTATCGCTACTCGATCCCTGCTGACCAATCGAAGCGCAGCGCATTTTTCGAGTACGAGAACCACACCCAGCAGGGAAAATTCCGTCTGCACAGTCTCGCGTGGGTAGGCTTCACCAACTCAGACGGATCCAACGGCAAGTCAACCTCACGAAAGTCAATTGAATACAACACGCTTTCGTTCACCTGTTTCGGCGTCTGGAGTAAGGACGGCGTCGAGACACTGTTCCAGGCATCAGCACAATTCTCGACTTCTCATGAAAGACCCTACGTCGGGATTCAAGTTGATTCGGGGATTGTCTCAAACGTCAATACCAAGCCCCCTAATATTAACGACGCCTTACCGTAGGAGTCGGCACGCGATGATATCGACGGCGGCACAGTCAACCAGTGTTTGCGCGACGCGGTCGCGTTCACTAGATCCACCTGAAAGGACGGTGTAATGGGTTGGATGATACAAGGTGATTGGTACGTCCTGGAACAGGAAACAAGAAAGCCCTTTGAACTTTTCAAGGCAGCGGCGACGCGCGGCATGATGCAGGGTCTTTCGGGTCTTGCCACCTCGCACCACTGGGAGGGAACTACTTGTCACATTTCTGCGCTCGGCGCCGAAAGCGATGTGAGCTTCGATCATGGAAAAGTGATTTGCAGACTCCGTATAGCAGGATTTCCCGCGACGCTCTTCAAAACAAAAATATTGTCAGATGTAGAGGCCACAACGCTGGATGTTTGCGGAACGATCTCTTCGGCTAACAAAAATGTCTTCATAGTCCACGGCCACAGCCAGGAAAGAAAGTTGGAGTTAAAAGACTTTCTGATCTCGCTGGGCCTTCAACCAATAATCCTCGACGAACAGGATCACATGGGCAAGACGATCATCGAGGCATTTGAGTACTACGCCACCGTTTGCTCATTCGCCTTTGTGCTAATGACACCCGATGACCTTGCCGAAGGTACGCGTCGGCGTGCTCGCCAGAACGTAATCATGGAACTCGGATGGTTTATCGCCTATCTGGGCAGGGAACGAGTAGCAATCTTATATCAGGGCGATCCTGAAATTCCGTCTGATATAAGCGGCGTTCTTTACCTTGAATTCAAAGAACGCATTGGAGAAGTCAGTGAAAGGATACGAAGAAGACTGAGAGGTGTCGGCCTGATCCCATAGGGACTACGCCAACATCTGTTCGTGCAGGTAACAAAAGAATACCCATTTCGAACTTTGCTTTCAATTCGATTCTTCTTTCAACTGGCATACATCGTATTGACGCCTTGCCGTAGGAGTCGGCACGCGATGGTAGCCGCAGCCACATATTCATCAGCTCTTGCGGAAGGCCTCGCGGAGTTTCGGACGACGCGCGCTCGCACGCTCGAGATGATCGAAGGACTTACTCAAGCGGAGCTCGATTACACGCCCGCGCCGAACCGCTGGTCCATCGGCGAAGTTTTGGACCACATGCTTTTGGGTGAGCGTCTGAATCGCGAGCAAATCGCGAGGCTCATCCAGTTGAAGAGAGAAGGGCGAAGGCCTGAGCTGATTCTCACTTTTTCCGACCTTAACATCTCTGTCGTTGGTGTCCCACGCTTCTTTCTTCCGTTATTCGAAGTCCCGCTAACCGTCATCAACATGTTTGTCCCCGATAGTTTGCGAAATTACCTGACGCGCACGCGTCTGATTCCATTTCGAAACCCCGATCCGGCAACCCCGCACCGAGGGCGGTCAGCCGCTGAGCTTCGCCGTGATCTCCGCGCGTCGCTGCAAGAGACGGAGGGACTTTTTCAAAACAATCCTGATCTTGATTATGACGAGATGGTTGTTCAGCACCCGTTGCTTGGTCGTTACGACGTGCCGGGTCTCTTGCGTTTCATGTCGGCACACGAGGAGCGCCACCAGTCGCAAATAACCGGCATTCAATCGGCGCGGGGATTTACCAGGCCAACTCGCTGCTGTGGAGCACGCTATGCGTAGGAACTTGCTGTTTTATGTCTCTGCGCTCGTGCTGTTTGGAACCGGCGTTTACTTCCTGCTGGGTTACGGCAGGCACCTGCAATCGATCAATCCAGAGACCGGATTGGTTGCCGTAAGCTCACATGTGCAACCGCAACTTCAAGGCTCCTTTTTAAGCGCGCTCGCCGATAACCTGCAACATCCTCTCAGCATCCTGCTCTTACAGGTGATCGTTATCGTCGTTGTAGCGAGACTGGTCGGTTTGCTCTTTCTAAGAATGGGCCAGCCGGCTGTCGTTGGAGAAATGGCTGCCGGCATCATCCTTGGACCCTCCTTACTCGGCGCTCTGTTTCCCACCGCGCAGACGTTCTTGTTTCCCGCATCATCAATGAGTTCTTTGAGAATGCTGAGTCAGCTCGGTGTGATCTTGTTCATGTTTATCGTAGGTCTCGACTTGAACTTGCAACACCTGCGTTTAAAAGCCCACGCGGCTGTGCTGGTTAGTCATGCCAGCATCATGGTGCCTTTCTTACTCGGAATGGGCTTGTCACTGCTGATCTATCCCTCGCTTGCTTCGCCTCACACTTCCTTCACTGCCTTCGCGTTGTTCATCGGAGTCGCGATGAGCATCACTGCCTTTCCGGTGCTTGCCCGCATTCTGGAAGAACGAGGGCTGAACAAAACACATCTCGGAAGCACCGCTATTGCCTGCGCGGCCGTAGATGACGTCACCGCGTGGTGCATCCTGGCGATAGTTGTGACAATCGCAAAAGCAGGTGGCCTGATTGGGTCGCTGACGACGATATTTCTAACTCTACTCTTCATCGGCGTGATGTTATTTCTGCTCAAACCGCGGGCCAACCGCCTGCTGGGAAAGAAGAGGTCCAGCGGGATAACGAGTAAAGGAACAGTAGCAATTGTTCTCGTGGTCACATTCACATCAGCTTTATTTACCGAAGTTATCGGCATTCATGCGCTGTTCGGTGCGTTCCTCGCGGGCGTGGTCATGCCTGCGCATGTAGGTCTGCGCAACTTTCTGCGCGAGCGGCTTGAACCATTCAGTTCCAGTTTTCTATTGCCGCTATTTTTTGCATTCACCGGACTGCGCACTCAGATCGGCCTGCTCGACGATTGGCGGAGCTGGTTGATCTGCCTTGGCATTATTGGTGTGGCCATTGCGGGAAAACTAGGTGGGACCATGATGGCTGCCCGCTGGACCGGCATGAACTTGCAAGAGTCGTTTTCATTAGGCGCACTGATGAATACCCGTGGTTTGATTGAACTGATCGTGCTCAACCTGGGATATGACCTGGGAATTCTTCCACCGAAAATTTTTGGGATGATGGTCCTCATGGCGCTCACAACAACGTTCATGACAGGCCCACTCCTGGCACTGGCCGAATTCCGGAGCCGGACACGAGCGCTGATTACCAACGAACAAGAGGTGGGCCAATTAAGTTATGAAACAGAATTCCGGAGGAACCGATTCGCCGTGGAAGACCGGTGAGCTGACGACTCAATTGCCGGCGCTCGATGCCGACTTGCAGGCAGACGTTTGCATTGTGGGTGGTGGAATTTCCGGCATGACGACGGCATACCTCCTTGCGCGGGAAGGCCGGTCCGTGGTTGTGCTCGATGATGGACCAATAGGTGGTGGCGAGACCGGCAGAACAACCGCGCACCTGTCAAATGCCTTCGACGATCGTTACTACGAAGCCGAACGTCTTTTCGGAGAACGCGGCTCTCGCCTGATTGCCGAGAGCCACACGGCGGCGATTGACAAGATCGAGGAGATCGTTCGCGATGAGCAGCTCGACTGCGACTTCGATCGTCTCGATGGTTATCTCTTCGTTCCTCCGGACGATTCAAGGGATATTCTCGATCGGGAGATCGCGGCTACGCGACGCGCGGGGCTTCATGATGTGGAGTGGGTTGATCGTGCACCCATTAATGATTTCGACACCGGACCTTGTCTGCGATTTCCACGGCAAGGTCAGTTCCATCCACTCAAATACATCGAAGGTCTGGTGCGTGCGACGCTACGGCGGAACGGATGCGTTTATGGTCATACGCATGCAGACGAAATACGCGGTGGGCGACTGGCGTGTATCACAACGTCTAACGGACACATCGTCACTGCCGCTGCTGTCGTCGTGGCTACGAATTCCGCAGTCAATGACTCGATCATTCTAAGCACGAGAGAAAGCAAGTACCGGTCTTATGTAATTGGCGCCTGTGTGCCGCGTGGTTCAGTTACCAAGGCGCTCTACTGGGACACTGCTGACCCGTATCACTACGTAAGAATTCAGTGCGGCGATGATGAAGACATACTTATTGTAGGTGGCGAAGACGAGAGAGTGGGAGAACATGACGATGGCGATGAGAGATTTGCTGAACTCTACCGCTGGACGCGCAAGCGCTTTCCGATGATCGGAAGAATTGAATTCTGCTGGTCGGGCCACATTGTGGAGCCGACGGATACGGTCGCATTCATCGGCCGCATGCCGCTAAGTGAAGAAAACATTTATGTCGTGACCGGCGACTCGGGTCAGGGAATGACACACGGCACTATCGCTGGAATCCTCCTGACCGATCTCATTCAGGGTCGGCAGAACGAGTGGACCGATCTCTACAACCCGTCACGACTCAGATCAATCTCCACCGTCGACTTTCTTAACGAGAGCCTTAATGTAACGGCGCATTACACGGACTGGCTTACTGGAGGCGAAGTCAGTTCCACCGAAGAGATTAAGCCGGATGAAGGTTGTATCGTGCGTCGCGGCCTAACAAAGTTAGCCGCCTACCGCGACGAGCAAGGCGGGCTTCACGAGCGCCAAGCCGTCTGCACGCACTTGGGATGTGTCGTCGCATGGAACTCAACCGAGCAAAGCTGGGATTGTCCTTGTCACGGCTCTCGTTTTGACAAGTTGGGCCACGTGATCAACGGCCCGGCGAATAGGAACCTGGTCCATTAGAAAGGAGTTTTTTTATGGACGTCATTGTCGAACAGATTGCAAGCAGCGAAGACCTCGCTGCAATGTTGGAAGTATGGAAACAAGTATTCGAGTACGAGATGGGGATCACGCTGGCTTCGGATGCAGCGACAAGCACACATACCGTTTCACACCTGCTGGCTCGGTTGGGCCCGAAAGGTCCAGCGGTCGGTACGCTCGGCGTGTTCGATACGAGTAGTGAGCAGGAACTACATGAAAGCCTGGGTCTTAAATTCGATCGACAATCACGTGTGGCGCGTTTCATGCATCTCGCAGTGCTAAAACCGTATCGCGGAATGAACATCCCGTTGATGATGATGCTTGAGGCCCATCGTACCGTAATTGTTCCTCGTCAATTCGATTACACCTGGTTGCTTTTTGATGTTGAGAAAGCAGCCCGCTCATTCCTCTCACGACAACTCGGCTTCAAACCATTGCCACAGACCTTTGTCTCTGAGTACGGTTGCAGATGCCCGCTTGTTAGAGAAGAGCACACGCCCGAGGCAGAGTTATTTATTCAGCAGGCAGAGCGGTATCTCAAACGACGCGAGAGTGTTTACGCGTTAACCGGCGTGCCTCCCGCCGGGGCCACTCTTAGTCTGATGAGTTGAAGTGGCTTTGCACGCAAAGTCAGCAGATCGCGCTTCTCTGTGCAACCTCTGTGTCTCTGTGGTTGACGGATTTGCAGCCAAAACTCACCACAGAGACACAGAGGACGCAGAGGTTGCACAGAGAAATCACGGCGCAGCGGACTTTTCGTGCAAAGCTAGTTGAAGCGGATAAGAAGAGCATGGTCCTAATCTGACGACATTTTCACTGCGTATCTCTGCGATCCTCTCGCCTCTGCGGTTTATACGTTTACCGGCTCTTTTTTAGCCGCAGAGGCGCAGAGGACGCAGAGATACGCAGAGGATGATTTCCCGATTACGACACCAATAAGGAGAGTTAATGAACAGAAGAGATGCTCTCAAGCTCGGTCTCGCCGCGGCCGGGGCAGGGGTCTTGGCATGTGACGCGAAGGCGCAGGACAGAGAGAAAGGCGCAGAACTGTTGAAGTATCTCTGTCCACCAGACGGTTTTCCCGATCAACTCTCGCGTCCCAGCCCGAAAGCCGCGCCATTCGTGCAAAAGCTCGAACCGCTGCCAGTCAAGGCGCCGGTCGCAAAGCTCGACCCGCTCCCCGACCCAAGCGCGCACCAGCGCTACGATGAGTTCCGTCCGAGGAAGTTCTATGAGATACGCGAGACGGAGTTTCAGTGGCAGTACCACCCCCACCCGCCCTACTCGGACAGTAATGGGCGTGGAGTGAGCTGGTCGTGGGGCTTCGATGGAATAACCCCCGGGCCTACTTACCACGCGCGTTATGGTGAACCCATCCTCGTCCGGCGTTACAACGCGTTGCCACCAGTCGGGCAGAGCAAAGTCACATTTGCGCTGCCCTCGACGACAAGCCACCTGCACAATGGTCACACGGCTTCGGAATCAGACGGCAATCCGCAGGACTGGATTGACTCCGGCGAGTTCTGGGATCATCACTACGGCAACTTTCCTTCCGGTTTCGACCCCCGAGAGAAGCTGACTACTCTCTGGTATCACGATCATCGGCTCGATTTCACCGCGGCCAACGTCTATGCCGGACTCGCCGGCTTCTATCTCCTATTCGATGAACAGGACTCGGGCAACGAGAACGATCCAAATCCGGCGGCGTGGCGTCTGCCGAGCGGCAAGTACGACGTGCCGCTACTGTTGCACGACGTTCTGTTCGACGAGACGGGGCAGGTAGTCTTCAATCCCTTTGTCACAGACGGATGGCTCGGCGACATGGTGACGGTCAACCGCAAAATTCGCCCGCGTTTAGAGGTCGAGCGCCGCAAGTACCGCATACGCATCCTGAACGGTGGTCCTTCACGCTTCTACCAACTGTTCCTGAGCTCGGGCAAGCTTTTCACAATCATCACAGGTGACGGCAACTTTCAGCCTGAACCCGTGAAAGCCGAGAGCATCTATCTTAGCGTCGCGCAACGCGTGGATATTATTCTTGATTTCACGGAGTACAAAGTTGGCGACTCGGTCGTCCTCATCAACAGACTCGAGCAGACGAATGGTAAAGGTCCATCGGGGCGCCTGCTCGATCCGGGCGACGGCATTCTGCGTTTCGACGTCGTCCCTTCGACAGGCCCCGACAACAGCCGCGTCCCTGAGTTTTTCCGCCCGTTGCCCAACATTGACCTCAGCGAAGTGAAGTTTCAGCGCACTTGGGAGTTCGACTATGACGGCGGTCTTTGGACAGTCAATGGGCGCGTCTTTGACCCGAACCGGATAGATGCGGGCATCGAGCAGGGGAGCGCGGAGATCTGGACGTTCCGCAACGCCGGTAACGACTGGGCACACCCCATTCACAGCCACTTCACCGAATTTCTGATCCTCGAAATCAACGGTAAGCCGTACCCCTATACCGCCGTGCAGGACGCAAACGAGTCGCTCAAGCCTGCATTCGGAGTTGACGAGCAGCCCTTCAAAGTTTTCATGGGCGGCCCTCGTCGTGACGTAGCGACGATTCTGCCAGGTGACGAGATGAAGGTCTTCATGCGCTGGAAAGATTTTCTCGGCAAACACGTCATGCATTGTCATAACGTTATCCACGAAGACCACTCGATGATGATTCGCTGGGACATCGTCGAACCGGGCCAGGGATTCACCGGGCCTCGACAGGCGGGCGAGAAGCCACCGGCAATAGATATTCGACCTCCGAGCATCGTCTCGCCCGAGGAGGAATGAACTGGCTTGTACGAAAGGGTTTGAGTCTCCTCTGCGGTCTTTGCGTATCTCTGCGACCTCTGCGTTGATCGTAGTGGTGAGAAGTATTTAACGCAGAGATACGCAGAGATACGCAGAGACCGCAGAGAAGATTTTAAAACTGGAGGAAATGGACTCATGACAAACAGAAGAAAAATACTCGCGCAGCTAGCGGCTGGTGCAGCCGCCATCCCTGCCGTCGCGCTCGACGCCTCAGAAAAAAACTGCGAGTGTGTGCGCCCAGGCGGCGGGCCGTATGCCGAATATTTTCCCAACGTCGTGGTCCATACGCACGATGGTAGGAAGGCGCTCTTTTATCACGACCTGTTGCGCGGCAAGACTGTGCTGATCAACTGCATGTCAGTGAAGAACGAGACTGTTTACCCGGTAACAGCAAACCTCGTCGAGGTGCAACGGCTACTCGGCGCGCGTTTGGGCCGCAACTTCTTCATGTACTCGCTGACGCTTGATCCGGAAAACGACTCGCCCCGCGTGCTGCGCGCGTTCGCCGAAAAGCACGGCGTTAAGCCTGGTTGGCTCTTTCTATCGGCGAAGCCTGACGATATGCAATTGCTGCGCGGCAGACTCTTCGCACATGAGGCTACACACCACGGTTCAGCCGTCGTGCGCGATTGCTCGGCCGGGTTGGTGCGTTACGGCAACGAGGCGGTCGGACTGTGGGGATCGGTTCCGGCCAAGGCAGAGCCACAGTGGATCGTGAAACGGCTTTCGTGGGTGGAGACGCGTCCTGTGTCAGCGGTGCGGACATTCAAGCGGCGTGGTCCAATGGTTTCGACAAAGATTTGAGGGAGTTTCAACTTTCGCCCTAAAAGTAGGATTCAGTCCGCGCAGCGCCAAAGGCGCGGAATATGATAGCCAGGGGCAAGCGCTGAGCGGAGCGAGGTGCGTCGCCCCTGGGGAAAAGCGTAATGACTACGAAAGCTCTGAAAGAGCGAAATAAATCGCGTGCTATTTCGCACTTTCAGTGCTCTCTTCAATCTATTCCTGTTAACCAGGGGCGACGCACTTCGCTCCGCTCAGCGCTTGCCCCTGGCTACCATATTCCGCGCCTTCGGCGCTGCACTGGGTTTCCGACTTTTGAAAGGCGAGGTCTCCGATGAAGATTCTAAGCCGTCTCATGAAAACGTCACTCATGGCGGTGTTGTTGTTATCGAACACCCTCTCGTTCGCTCAATACACGCCTCCGCCATGCCCGTATCCGGGCACGCCGACCAAGTCTCCCGACTGTCATCCATATCCGCAGCC
>Ga0157372_10007618_pt1 | contig 11513 bp, 9 predicted proteins | sample C55metaG_FD_115307 | JGI IMG/M metagenome (GOLD analysis project Ga0157372, IMG submission 115307) | Corn rhizosphere microbial communities from Kellogg Biological Station, Michigan, USA - C5-5 metaG | ecosystem: Host-associated > Plants > Roots > Rhizosphere > Soil | place: USA: Michigan...
ATTCAGCATCGTCGCTCTCGCTCAGGACGCCAGCACCAAAGTTAAAGGCATCATCAAGGCCCGCAACGGCGACATCGTCGTCGTGCAAACCGACACGGAGCCCGCTCTGAACGTGCATCTCACCGACTCCACCGACGTCGGTCAGCTTGAAGGCGTGCTCAAAGCACGCAATAAGAAGATGTCGATGGCCGCGCTGATTCCCGGCCTTCCCATCGAAGTCGAAGGCCCGCGCAACGGTGAGAACGACATGCTCGCCCAGAAGATTCGCTTCAAGGGAAATGACCTCCAGCAAGCCCAGGCCATCCAGGCCGGTATGCATGAGGAGAAACAGCTGAACGCGGAGCAACAGGCAGAACTTGAAAAGCACAACGCAGAGCTGCGCGCACAGCAGGCAAAGCTCGACGAACACAACGAGAAGATCGCCGTCAATAAAGCCGCCATCGAAGCCAACACCGCCCGCTTCGGCCAGCTCGACGACTACTACATCTACGACGAGGTCACCGTCTACTTCGCCAACGGCAAGTCCGCGCTGGACCCAAAGTACAAAGCTCCGTTAGCTGAGCTGGCGAAGAAAGCCGAGTCCGTAAACGGCTACATGGTCGAAGTCAAGGGCTTCGCTTCCGCAACAGGGAGCGCCGCACTCAACCAGAAGCTGAGCCAGCAGCGCGCGGAAAACGTCGTCAACTACCTGCAACAACAGGGCCACATGCCGCTGTCAAGAATGCTCGCGCCCGGCGCCATGGGCGAGAGTGAGGCAGCGACCGCCGCGAAAGGCGCGGACGAAGCGGAAGCTCGCAAAGTCGTCGTCCGCGTCCTGCAGAACAAGGCCATCGCTGGAATCAGCTAACCAACCGCAGCCGATTGAAATGAGGAAGAAGAGACATGAACCGCACAAAAACCATCCTCTTGGCAACAATCACGCTGGTAGCCCTCTCTGCCTCCGCCCAGCGATTTGAAGTCTTCGGAGAGTATTCCTACCTGCATTTCAGCCCTACTTTGTCCGGGCTCCAGAGCCGTAGCTTCAACGGCGGCGGCGGCGGCGCGCAAATCAATTTTCTGAAGATCCTCGCAATCAAAGCCGACCTGATGGATTACGCCAGCACCGACTTTACGGTGCACTACAACACTCCGGTGCATCTTCCAACCGGCGGAACAATCCCCGCGGGCACTTTCACATCGAAGGGAGATATGTTCACCTTCCTCTTCGGCCCCGTGCTCATCATCCCCATTCCGAAGGTAAAGCCATTCGGTGAGGTGCTCATGGGCGGATCAAAAACCAATGCTTACGTGAACCTGTCCAATGCAATCGACCAGGCCGGTGGAACCGTCGCCGTAGCCACGCAGCACCCGTTCACGATGGCACTCGGTGGCGGCCTTGACGTCGATGCAGGCAAGCACATCGGACTACGCCTCGCTGAGTTCGACTATGTCTTGTCTCGCTACAGCAATCCACTCACCAGCACAGGCAACCAGAACAACTTCCGCTACTGCGGAGGAATCATCCTCAAGTTCTAATTCGTCAGGTTCTGATTCCCGGATCAACCCGCTTACTTCAAACCACTGCGCTGACTCCTCACCTTCGCTAGCGCATCCTCCAGCGACCCCTTGAAGATCAAAATCTTCAGCTCATACTCCGCGTGCGCTCCATGGGGCAGCGGCACCTGCGGATCGACGTGCTGGCACGTAAGCTCCGGATTGCTCCACACGTTTCCCGGATCACGCGCAAAACTCGCCGCCACCCAGGTGCGATCCTCTGACATCGTCGCAATCATCGGCACATCCACCGCTCGCGACTTATATCGATACGTAATCCCATCCTCTGTGTGCACACGCTGCGGTGGAACCGCCACCGAGTAAGAAGCAAGGTACCGCACCGGGAACCAATCCTTCAGCGGCATCGTCAAGCGCTCCGGCGTCTCCGACGCCAATAAATCGAATCCATCCTTGTGATGAACGTACGTGCGCTCCAGCCGCGGATCGTAAAAGACCACACGAAATCGCGGATCCGTAACAGCCGTCACCATGTCGTAGTCGGTCGTCGAGTGATTCACAAACTCATAGCGAAACAGAATTCCGTCATCGACCAGCGTGGCGCGGGCGACCATATGAATCGCGCCGAAATCGCTCGCATACTCAAGCCCATTCCCCACCCTCTTCCACTCCGGCGCCGCGCCTTGCAACCCCGGACGAAAGATATAGAGATGTTTCGCCTCCTGTTCTCCATGCGCTCGCACCGTCACGTGCTCAGGAAACAGAATCTTGAAGCTGCGCTCGTTCACCGGTCCATCCGGCACCGTCACGCGAAGCGCCGGTCCACTGTCCTCCGCATCAACCGCCACGATTAATCCAGTCGTATTGCGAACCTCCAGCGCCTGCGTGCAGCCGAGCTTTGCGAGCAGAAGCGCGATTCCAAGCATGCAAACTTGTGATCTCCGCGACACGGTCCCTCCAGGAGCCTTCATCCATTGCAATTTCATCACTCTTCCACCCCACGAAAACTTCTGCCATCTTCCTCTTGACACGACTAAATCGGGACAGCTAGATTTTCGAGATGCTGACATCCCTATCGAAATTTTTCCCCCATAGAACTTCGCCGTTGGGATTCGCGCTCCTCGCGCTCCTCACTTTCTCCGCCCCAAGCCTCGTCGCGCAAGGCTATGGCTCCGTCTCGGGCACGGTCACAGACCCCTCCGGTGCAGCGATCCCCAACGCCACCGTGACGGCCATACAGGCCGGCACCGGCCACCAGACCATCGTGGACTCCAGTGGCGCAGGCACCTTCGTCTTCACGACCCTTCCACCCGCAACCTACGACTTCAAAGTCACTGCGTCCGGCTTCGGGCTCTATCAGCAGCGCGCCGTTCTGCAGGCCAATCAGTCGCTGACCCTCAATCCCAAGCTGAGTATCGGTGCCACCAGCCAGACCGTTGAAGTCTCCACTGCGCCCCCGCAGATCGACACAACCAGCGGCACAATGTCTGAGGTCATCGATCACACCCGCGTGGTTGATCTTCCGCTCAACGGCCGCAACGCCGCTTCGCTGATGACCCTCGTCGCCGGTGTGGGCGACGCCACCCATGAGGGCAACGGCGTCAACCAGGGCAACGGTAAAACCTTCCCAGCCGCCGTCGTCATCACATCCAACGGCACCCTGCCGAATCAATCCAACTATCTTCTGGATGGCGGCAACAACATCGACGAGCTCACCAACGTCAACGCGCCCTTCCCCATGCCTGATGCTGTGCAGGAGTTCAGCATCCAGACCAGCAACTACAACGCCGAGTTCGGTCAGAGCGCCGGCGCCGTCGTCAACATCGTCACCCGCGCCGGCACCAACACCTTCCACGGCGATCTCTTCGAGTTCCTGCGGAACGGCTACTTCAACGCACGGCCCTACTTCGCCTCCGTCGCCGACAACCTGCACCGCCATCAGTTCGGCGGCACCGTCGGCGGCCCTGTCATGATTCCCGGCCTCTGGCGTGCCAAGGCCACTCAGTTCTTCTTCGGCTACCAGCACACGATCGTCCACCAGGTCGCCACGGGCATCAGCACCGTCCCCACGCTTGCGGAGGAAGGCCGCACTGCCACCGGCCTGGCCCCTTACGCCGATCTCGGAAATCTCTGCAAGTCCGGCTTTGACACCAGCGGAAACTGCGCCACGGCCAGTCAGCAGGTGCGCAACCCGTTCACCAATGTTGTTTATGCCTTCAACCGTATTCCGCAATCAGCCTTCGATCCTGCGTCGGTCAACTACCAGTCCCACTTCCCCACTGCCACTTCGGACGCCGGCCCCGGCCTCATCGGCAACACCGTCAACTATCAAAAACCCACCCGCCAATCCTTCGACGAATACACCGCTCGCGTCGACCACGACTTCGGTGCCAGGGACCACCTCTTCGGGCGCTACTTCTACGACTGGTACACGCAGGCCGGTGTCTTCAATCCCAATAATCTGCTCAGCTACGCCTCCTACTTCAACACGCGCTACCAGAACGCTCTGCTCTCAGAGACGCACACCTTCACGCCGCACATCCTGAACGCCTTCATCGTCAACTACCAGCGCGAAGTCGCGCTACGCGGCGGACCTCCGGGCAGCACCAAGATCACCGACTACGGCGTCACCAACATCTGGCAGCCCGACACCGGCCCATTCCTCCAGGCAAGAGTCACCGGATACTTCGGCGCGTCATCATCCGCTTTTGCCGCCTGGGGCCGCAACAACTACACCTTCAATGACGACATTCACTGGGTGAAAGGCAATCACAACTTCGGCTTCGGCGGACACTTCGAGCTCGCGAAGGTCGATGTCACCAACGTCTACACCTCCTACGGCTCCTTCGGCTTCAACAGCGTCAACAACAAAATCGGTAGCACAACCTACTCCTATCCGAACGCCTACGGCAACTACCTCATGGGCTTCATGAGCAGCTTCGGACAGGGCAACTACGAGCTCGTCAACGACCGCAATCACTTCCCCGGCGTCTACGCGGAAGACAGTTGGAAAGCCACTCGCCGTCTCCAGCTCAACTATGGCCTGCGCTGGGAATCCTTCGCTCCCTGGCACGACCGCCGCAACGTCATGACAGAGTTCGTGCCCTCCGCCTACGCCGCCAACCAGCACTCGCAGGTCTACACAAACTTGCCCGCCGGCCTGCTCGTCAGCGGCGACCCAGGCATTCCCTACAACGGCGCCAATAACAAGTACACGCAGTTCATGCCGCGCGTCGGCTTCGCGCTGGACGTCTTCGGCAACGGCAAGACTTCGATCCGTGGCGGCTTCGGCATGTTCTTCCAGACCCGCCAGCCCGGCTTCCTGAATCTCACGCAGGGCAGCTTCATTCCGAACACGATCTCTCTCGCCCTCACGGATCCCGGCATGTACGGCGCCACGCCCGGCACCAATCCCGGCGGTCCGTTCAGCAATCCGTATTGCACCGGCTGCTCAGTAAGTTCGGTTCCGAATCCATTCCCGTTCACGCTTCCGTTTCCCAAAAACCAAACCTGGCCAAACGCCTTCCAGGTTGCCGAGTACGATCCTTCCGGCAACTTCCAGGTGCCTGTCACCGACGACTTCAACCTCATCTTCGAGCAGCAGCTTGCGCCCAGCTGGTCCACGCGCATTGCCTATGTCGGCTCCGTCTCGCGTCACCAGCTCGTGAATCTCGAGCTCAACCCAGCCGTCAACAACGGCAACGGCAGCACCAACCAGCGCCGCGTCTTCAACACCGCGCCTACCACCGGACCGTGCGCGAACACCTCAGCCGCTACGTGCCATACGTCTTACTCGCAGATCGTCGAGACAGCGATGATCGGCAACGCCAGTTACAACTCGCTGCAGGCCACGCTCACCAAGTCGATGTCGCACGGCCTCTCCATCCTCTTCAACTACACCTTCTCCAAGTCCTACGACGACATGCCGCAGGCCACCCGCGTCTCCAACACCGAAGACGTCAACCCCGGCGAGTCCTACGTCTATCCGCTCTATCCCGCCAAAGCATCCAACATCCCCGCAGCCGCCTACGCATACGCCATCAAGGCGCTCGATCGTGGTCTCTCCGACCTCGACCACACCAACGTCATCTCCACCTCCTACGTCTACGATCTTCCGAAGCTCCGTTCCGGCTTCGGCGTCGTTCGCGCAATCGTCAACGGCTGGCGCACCAGCGGCCTTATCGCCTTCCGCTCCGGAGACGTGCTCACCGCCTGGATGGGCACGGACGTCTCCCTCACCGGCCTCGGTCAGGACCGCGCCCAGCGCGACTTCACGCAATCCGCCTACCTCAAACAGCCCGGCGGCGGTCACTGCGGTGCCGGCAAGTCCTGCGTCAATTGGCTCAATCCCGGAGCCTTCTCCGCACCGGTTAACAGCGGTCCCGGAACCGGCTTCGGCAATGTCATGAAGGGAAGCCTTCGCGGACCTCACGTCACCAACTGGGACGCCGCCGTTATCCGCACGTTCCCGGTCTGGCGTGAAACCAACCTCGACTTCCGCGTCGAGTACTTCGACGTCCTCAACCACACCGAACTCAGCAACCCTCAGCTCAGCGAGAGCAACGCCGCCTTCGGCACCATCACTTCCACCCAGGGCGGCCCGCGCATCGCGCAGTTCTCCCTCAAGTACAACTTCTAATCTGAAAATCCAACGCTCAAACGAAATGGCACGGCTTCTGCCGTGCCATTCGAGTCTCTTCCATCGCAGAGTACCGGGTGCGCAGAGTGCCGGGTGGCCCCTTCATCGCGACAGCTTCATCGTCGCGATGAGTGGACTCAAGCGCCAACGGCGCGCCTTATAACAGCCTGGGGCGAAGGGCGAAGCCCGCAGCCCCAGGTAGTCTCACCGAGGAATCAGAGGGCTGAAAGCCCGACCTATAAAACGCGACCAGCGCCGCCTACCGAACCGCAATCCGCAACCGCTTCCACAACTCGCGCTTCCCATCCAGCGTCACGCGCACCGCGCGCGTATTCTTCCCCGGCACAATCCACTTGAGCGCCACAAGCCTCTTGTACATCCCCACACCCACCGCACCCGCAACATGCGGCCTCCGCTCCGTCCAGTCGATGCACTGTCGCGCGACCTTCGGATCTGCGCCATCCACGCGCGCGACCTCGATCCCCAACTCCTCAAACCACTCGCGCCCGCGCTCCGTCACGGCAAACGCTCTCCCACTCGCAGGCAGCAGCAATCCATTCGCCTGCAATGCCTCGGCAATCTGCACACCAAGCCACCCCGCCAAATGCGAGTAGCACGTGCGCGCATGCTCCAGCGATCCAACCTCCGGCACCTTCACCTCGGCTTTACGCACACCATTCGTCAGAACCAGCAGCGCCTCAACGGCCGCCGCCACTTCAGTACTCGCCAGCCTGTAATAGCGATGCCGCCCCTGCTGCTCCACTTGCAGAAATCTTCCCTCAACTAATTTCGCCAGGTGCCCGCTCGCGGTCTGGGGACTCACATTCGCGACCTCCGCCAACTCACCTGCTGGCAGCGCACGCCCGCTCATCAACTCCAGCAGCATCGCTGCCCTGGCAGGCTCTGCAAGAAGATTCGCGGCACCTGCAACTGCATCGTTCATGACATCAGTATCTTCCTTCTTTCTCAAAAACACTTCGGCCCGCGCCGAACTATTGGCGCGCCACCGAGCTGTCTAATCGCACCAGGAGGATGTTCATGTACACATTGTTCCTGCACTACACCCTCGACCCCAACAAGCTCGCCGACTGGAAGGCCTACGCCGAAGCCGAGATCGGACCCATCGCCCGAGCCGGAGGGAAGTCCATCAACTACTTCGCACCCACAGACTTCGCCGGCGACACCGCCGAAGCCTTCGCCTTCATCGATATCGGCTCCATGGCCGACTACGAAACCTACCGCGCCAAAGTCGCCGCCGACCCGAAGCACAAAGAGTACACCGCAAAGCTTCAGGCATCCGGCGTCATCCACTCCGTCTACCGCGCCATCATCCAGCGCATCGAACCCAGAGAGGCAAACCGATGAGCACATCTCCCCAAGACTTAAACCAGCCCCCCGGCTACGACTTCGGCACTCGCCAGAGTGCCGAATCCCCACTCACCGACGAAGACCTCCGCAACCTCGAACAAACCATCGGCTGGACCAACGATGATCGCAACATCCTGCTCAAGCACTCCGCACTCTTCCAGCAGCAAGCCGAACCCATGGTCGACTCCTGGCGTTCCGTCATCGGCGCACAACCACATCTCGCGCACTGGTTCCTCGGCCCCGACGGCAAACCAGACGACGACTACAAAGCCCGCGTCAAACGCCGCTTCGTGCAATGGGTCGTCGACGTCGCCACACGCCCCCACGACCGCGCATGGCTCAATTACCAGGAAGAGATCGGCCTCCGCCACACGCCCGCAAAGAAAAATCTCACCGACGGCAAACAGACACCGCCGCTCGTTCCGCTCCGCTATCTCCTCGGCTTCATCCCCGTCGTTCTTCCCATCCGCAGATTCTTCAGCGCGTCCATCTCCAACAACGAAGAACTCACTCGCCTCGAAGCCGCATGGACGCGCGCCGTCCTCCTCCACATCACGCTCTGGTCGCGCCCCTACGCCACCGAAGGCCTCTGGTGAAGCCCTCATCCTGATTTCTATTCGCGACGATCAGCTTCGCTCTCTATAGGGGTAAATATTCAGCGCAATGATCCCGCCATCGGCGCCATACTCAATCTTGTTCTTGATGGTGTCCTTCACTTCCTTCAACGGCTCAAGAATCTCAATCGCAGCAATCAGGCTGTCGAGAATCGTGTCCCCCATCTCCAGCACGCCCACCAGCGGCCCCTCCACAATGCGGTCGCGGAACGCATCCAGCTTGGCCAGCAATGCATCGCTTACCAGCCCAAGCTTCTCCAGCACTTTAAAGAGTCCCGCCGTCGGCCCATCGATAGCTTCCAGTTGCGCGATCGCGTCATCAATCGTGGGTGCAAGATTCTCAAGCAGCGCGTTGAACCGCTTTCGATCCTCCGGAGGCAATCGGCTTTCGATCGCCATCGAGAGAATGTCCCGCAAATCCCTCAGGAACTTGACGAGCAGCATGACATCATGGCCCCAGTCATCGCTCTCATCGCGCCCTTCCTCCGGCGGCAAATAATATCCCGTGCCATTCCGCCCCTCGTTCAGCGCTCGGCGCAGAGCCTCTAACTCTTCCTTTGTGTACACCTCGGTCTTCGTAGACACCGGAGCAGTCGCTGCACCCATGACAGATCGCCCTCCCGAAGTTTTTGCGCGGCGCACAAATTGTAGGCAAACTAATCCCCGCGGTCTATCAGGATCGCGCACTCCCCAGCCGTAGCCGGAATGCGCCACAATAAATGCAGGAGAAAACAATGGCGCAGGCACGTCTTCTCATGCTCGTCGGCGACTTCGTGGAAGACTACGAGGTCATGGTCCCTTTCCAGACTCTTCAAGTCCTCGGCCACACCGTCGACGCCGTCTGCCCCGGCAAAAAGAAGGGCGACTCCGTCCGCACCGCCATCCACGACTTCGAGGGCGACCAGACCTACACCGAAAAGCGCGGCCACAACTTCGCGCTCAACGCCACCTTCGACGACATCGACGAGACCCGCTACGACGGCCTCGTCATCCCCGGCGGCCGCGCGCCCGAGTATCTCCGCCTCAACGCTCGCGTCCTCGACATCATTCGCCACTTTGACAAAGCCGGCAAACCCATCGCCGCACTCTGCCACGGCCCGCAACTGCGCGCCGCCGCGCGCGTCATCCAGGGCAAGCGCGTCAACGCCTATCCAGCCTGCGCACCTGAAGTTCAACTCGCCGGCGCCGAGTTCGTCTCACTCGACATCACCGGCGCCGTCACCGACGGCAACCTCGTCACCGGCCCCGCCTGGCCCGCCCACCCCGAGTGGCTCCGCCAGTTCCAGAAGGTTCTCGAATCCCACCTCACCCGCGCCTCATAAACTTACAGCTTCTCGCGGCCACAGCGCCTCAATCGCGCGCAGAGGAATCGATCTGTCGTGTGCCGCGCCACGGGCGGCAATATTTGAACCCATAATCCAGCCTCACTGAAAGTCCCTGTCAAAGGAGACAGCGGCAGCGTCTCGCCTGCAAGTGTCTATTGGTTAACGATGCGTTGCATCGGTTCCTTCCAAGATGAGCTTTCGGCGCACAAGAAGGAGAGCACTCTGGCTATCGCTCGTCCTCGCGCTCTCTGGAGCGAACCCACAACTAATCCGCCGTGGCAACGCGCAGACGAAGCTGCCAGACGCTCCCTCCGCACTGCTCGCGGCGTCTTCTTCGTTGGCGACTCCCGTCGATGATCTGCACAAGCTGCAGATAACACCGATCAAGCCTGAGTCCGCACCGCAGCCTCGCTTTGAAGCATCCGCGCCGTCCAATGTAACCCTCAACAAGGATGAGGCGGAGCCTGTCCACTGGAAGGGGTTGCTGTGGCAGTCATTCGAGTTCGACATGATGCAGAACGCCACGCGCATCATCACCGCTAAGCAGGGCGACCGTCATCTTCTCTTGAACAAGCCTTACTGGTCCGATTACTGGGCGTCACTCGGCCAATTCAACATGCGTCGCTGGAACGACGGCGACAGCATTCCCGTGAACTACATCGGCCATCCGATGGAAGGTGCGATCGCTGGTTACATCGAGATACAGAATGATCCGCGCGGACGTGCTCTGCGAATGGGCGACGGCAAGGCTTACTGGAAGAGCCGCGAGCGCGCCTTCCTGTGGGAGCTCGTGTACTCCACGCAATGGGAGATCGGTCCCATTGGCGAGACCGCCATCTTCAACCAGGGCGGCTTCACATATCCCATCCAATGCAACAAACACCCAGGCACACCCAACTACTGCGAACTCCCCACATCGAAGTACACCAACAATACTGGCTGGGTCGACTTCATCATCACGCCCATCGTCGGCACGCTATGGGTTCTCGGCGAGGATACGATCGACCGCTACATCACCGATCCGCTGGTCCAGCGACATCCCGGAAACTTCGGCATTGACCTCGTTCGTGCCGGGCTGAACCCTTCGCGTTCCCTTGCCAATATCACACGCGGCCACTATCCCTGGTGGCGCGACTACGAGCGTCCGGGACAGCACGAGTCCTTGATGGTGCAGCAACTCTCGCGCATCGCGGACGCGGAGACCGTCGACAACGTCGATCTCTTTCTGCACTACACAAGCCTCGGCCTTCCCACCTACACACCAACCTGCAACGGCTGCAGGCGTACAACAGACGGCTTCGGCGCAGAGGTGGACATCCATCTGCGCAAGTACCTTCAGTTCATGACAGACGTTGGCGTGCAGCCGCATGCGAGCCCGCTTCCCGGACTAAACGCCGGTGGCTCGCTCTTCACGGCCGTCTTCGGCTTGCGCTCCGGATGCGCGGGCCGCTGGGGAGCCTTCGGCGTCTCACTCGCGCCGGGGCTCGCTTCATGGTCAAACGCAGAGTTCGCTCTATCGCCTGACTACCCCGACCCCGGCCCCGGTCGCCAGTTCACCTTCGCGACGACCGCAGCCATCTCCGCCGAGTTGCGTCCCACTCCGCGACTTGCAATGCGCATCAGCGTCCAGAACATGCTGATCCGCTACCGAAGCCCCGACCGCGATCCGCCGGGAATCGGAACTCCGCCACGTCTATCCTTCCTCTCGCACGACAACTACATCAACTCCACAAACTGGGGACTAAGCATGGGTCCGGTGTTCCGGTTTTAGCTCAACACATCCTCCATGAAAGAAAACGAGCCCGCCGCTTTCGTTCAAGCATGCGACGGGCTCGTGATGATAAGGATCGTCAGATGTTGCCCTGATTCGCTGGCACGGTGACAGTCGCCGTCTGTAGCGTCGAGTTACCGGAGTTATCCGTCACCTTGTAAGTGATCGTGTAGACCAGTCCCGTACTCCCATGTCCTGTGTCACGCTCGGCTTGCAATTGGAATGCGCGGTCATCTGTCCCAAAGGCCGCGTTCTGAACGCCTCCTGTTCCCGGCTCATTGCTTGTGATCGAAACGAGTGTCACA